>Ga0193706_1001252_pt1 | contig 11659 bp, 8 predicted proteins | sample U3c1metaG_FD_160130 | JGI IMG/M metagenome (GOLD analysis project Ga0193706, IMG submission 160130) | Soil microbial communities from a riparian zone of the East river system, Colorado, United States - U3c1 | ecosystem: Environmental > Terrestrial > Soil > Riparian zone | place: USA: East River... | reverse complement strand
AGTCTACCTGTATGCTGTTCAGTACGACCTTATATTTTACGGTATCCGATGCCTTTGTACTCACTGAAGGCGTCCATTGTATGATCGCCCTGTTGGGTTTTCTTTCTATCACCGATACGGTAAAGGAGCTCAGGGTATCCGGTGCTGCCGGTGGCGGGTTAGTTGGGCCCGGTGATCCGGCATCGCCGCTTTTGGAGCAGGAATTAAAGCTGCAAATAACCAAAAGGGTAATTGCTAAAAGATTTCTTGTATTCATGATCTTGATGATAGTTGATAAGGTACACCGGGTTAGGGGTATAAGGCACTAAATTAGTAATAAAAGCGGACGAGGAAATAGTTGTTTCATTTCCCAAATATACCGGGGGTTATTCCGCTTCGGTCCTTTTGAGTGGGTATGGAGGAGTTTGACGTATTGGAAGAGGATGGGTTTAGGAGGTGAGGTTATTGCGAGGAGGCACGACGAAGCAATCTTCTGCTACGGAGCGTTTGGCATCCTGTGGTTGTTGAGGAATTGAAAACAACTATAGAGATGCTCACTTCTCTGAGCATCTGTTATTCGTATCTGATATTGTTATGATAGGTGACTCTATCGAGACCAGTTGTAATGTTAGATGTTGCTTTGTGAACTTTCGTATATTTAACAGTAAGCAGCAATTTAAAATGACAGACCGTACGCTAAAAATAACATTCGGACTTATATCCCTCGTACTTTTGGCGTCTTTGGTTTATAAGTTGACTACAATTCCAGGTGGAATGATTTTACCAAGTTGGTTTTTAGGTGGAATGGTTTTAGTAGGAGTTTTTATTGTTGGGTTAATATTGACAGGACTTCTAAAACTCTTGTTCAAAAAGACATCGTTTCTTGCTTTATTTTTCATTGCGACAACAGCAGCTTTTTTATTTCTACATTATTATTTTTATTCACCCAAGTTGACAATAACCGTTCCCAACGGCTATTGCGGACAAATTAGCTTAGTAAAATCAAATGCAAGCAATAATATTTTGACCGTTGACAGCAATGGAATCGGTTATCTTACAAAATGGACGTTTGACAAATTATACTTAAAGCCCACCGTCATTCAGCAAGACGGAAAAAATATCGACAAAAATCTTGTAGGTTTTAATCCTTCAACTTTTTTTGGAATAGGAAAATCTTGCTGCATAGACGGACAAGAACTTGAAAGTTTAAGTTTTGAAATAGTGCCAGATAGTGTAATTGGACAAAAACAATATTATTCCAAAAGTTTGCTCAATTTGGTTGACAAAAAATTAGTAGCATTATCAAAAAAAGGCAAATACACAACAGCGGACACAGCAACGGTTGAATTAAATAAAGCCAAATAAACTGCTGCTTACATTGGTATTGCTGCAAGTGGGGCTGGACGTTGAAACTTCGGCTGTTTGCATCGCTGTACTTTTGTTCCGGCAGACGAATATCTATTTGGCTTTTTGTTGTTAACTTCAACTTTATATTTTCAATTGGGCAGCGGTTCCGGGCTGGACGTTATAAAATATCCCACCTGCAGCAATACCTGTCCGTTGGGCGCAAGCATTATTAGGCATTACATGTTTTCCGGTACTTTTGCTAACATTTATAAAAATTAATTGAAGGTAGACTATAACATATCCAGATTAAATTATCTACTTGGGCTATTCAAGTTATCCCATACGGACCTACTTGCATTGATTAGCGAGGGTTTAAAAAAACCAATTACAGAAAAGGATATAAATTCAAAAGAAATAAACATTTCCGTCTTAAAAAGAATTGATAAAATATTTAATAAAGGCCTACACTATTATTTGGATCCGAAGGCTCCTGAAACCTCAAAAGAGGCTAGCATATTCTTTAGAAAACATGATTTCACTATAGAATTAAATATCGGTGCAAAAAAAATTGTTAACCATTTTGAAGATTTTAAGATTTCGTTATCAGCTCTTGCAACATTAGCAGACATCAATATTGACAGAATTATGCCAATATATAAATTGTCCGACAACCCTAAAACTGTAGCGAAGACTATTCGAGAAGAACTTTATCCTGTATTTCAAACTGACTTAAAGGAATTCCTAAAAGGTTTGATTACAAAATTTGCAGAAAGAAACATCCTCGTTTTTGAATTCGTTGAAACTTGGAATAAAAAAGAAAAGGCGAACATAGATGGTTTCTTCTTGAATCCAAATGTAATAGTATTAAAAAGACAGCAACTTTCTTTTAGGAGAGAGATCTTTACAATTACACATGAATTGGGACACTTTTTATTGAATGAGGAAGAAATCGAATCTTTAGATTACCAAATTCTAGCCAAGACCAATTTAAGTTCTATTGAAAACTGGTGTAATGATTTTGCATTCCATTTTCTTATAGGGGATAAAATCCAAACATTTGAAGACCTTGATACCGCAGATTCAACCAATGACTACCACTTTACAACTATTGAAGAAATATCAAAAAAGACTCACTTAAGTCAAATTGCGTTATTCACAAAACTATTATTCCAAAAGAAAATATCGAATCTCAACTATAACAAAATCAGAAATGATTTTGAAGAAAAATATAAAGCTAAAGTTGAGGAAGATAAAAAACTTCGTGAATTAGAAAAGCAAAACGGAACGCCCCAAGGTGGTTCTGCGCCTCAACCAATCAAATCACCTCTGCTGGTATCAACAATACAAACTGCCTTCTATGAAGGAATAATTAATGAGTATGAAGTTTGCAAAAGACTAAACATTAAACCAGAAAATTTAGATAAATATATTGAATAAAGCGGTCATAGATACAAGTTCCTTATTATCGCTGGTTCGATATTATTTACCATTCGACCTGCACTCCAAACTTTTTGACCTTATAAAAAAGAAAATAGCAGACAAAGAAATAATTCTTCTTGACAAAGTAATTGACGAATGTAAAAACACTTCTAAAGGGATTGTAATGGATTCTTTATCCTTCTTAACCGACAAAGCTTTTATAAAAGATCACCACCCTTTCTTCAACACTGAATCAATGATTGCGCCGGCTCCTGCTAAGTTTCTAAATCAGTTAGACAATACATTTGTAAATGGTGTTATGAAAAACAAGCTAACGACAGTTCAATATGATTCTTTAAGGAACGATTTTCTCATTTCAGCTGATGCCAAACTCATTATATACTGTTTGAATCAATTGAAAAATAGTCCTCTTGAAAAGATACTATTGGTGACAGAAGAAACAGAAACTAATAATGATAAAAAAGTCTTTCAAAAAATTCCAGCAATTTGTAAATTTCTAGATATTGAGGTTATTACCCTGCCAGAATTGCTTAATTTATATAAATCAGAAATAAATTTGGAGTTCAGATAGCATACCTGCGCCCAACATGGGGTTTTGCACTACTGGGGCGGACGGAAGCTGTGGTTCAGCAATTACAGCATTACTGGGCATTTGTTCAGGCTTGACAAGCAACTTTGAGTTAAGTACAAATCATCAACTTTTTTTTCTATTTTCATCATCGGTTAGCCGGGCCTGACGGAAGTAATATTCCCCAGCAGCGCAAAGCCCTTCGCCGCGGTTGGTACCCACTCAGCAACAGCAGACGCCGTGGCGTGGTCTTTGACCAGCCACGAATAAATAAGTGAATTGTTCCGGCTGGTTAAAAACCACGCTGAGGTATATTGATATGGAAGCTGTTTAATTCTCCGGCAATGTTGGTGTAACGTACCTTACACAAGCCAACTGGCGCACCCGTGAACGCCGCCGACTCCTTTTATCACCACCGGCAAAGTAGGAGACAGCATGATGTTAATTTAAGGTAGCTAATTCTTCTTTAAATTCTCCAGGCGTTTCTATTGTTTCCAGGACAGTAAGGATTGGTTCTGTCTTCACTGGTATTTTTTTCTTTTTCGCTTTTTCGACTTTTATGCTATCAAATGGTATGCATTCATGTATGATCCTCTTAAGCGAAGCATTAATTTCATCGTCTCCAAATTTGCTTTTGAATTTATTCTTCAATGTTCTTTTGATGAAGTTGGTAACTGACGGATGGAATAATAGGCCCGCAACATTTACAGGATCTAGTGCACAGGTCTTAGACCATAAGGAAGTTAGGCCTTTATTCATAATGCCATCCTTAGTAATATACTGCATTACCTCAACGCATAATTTGAATTGGGTAGCATCGGACAGGTCAAATTCGAAAACCTTCCTTGATTCAATTGGTTTATTAAAAAGGATCTTATAGAACTGGAATGTTTTCCCATTTGTAAGCAAAGCCCACTCGATCCCCTCATTAGCACCATAATTAATGGCTTGCCTTAAATGCTTTTCGGATAATGCAAATGATAAAGCTTTTACTTCCACCAGGAACTGCCTTTCATTTTTACACTGTATCACATAATCGGCATAAGTGCCTCTTATCATGTATTCTGTTTTAACTTCTTCGATGGGAATAAAGCCTAATACTTCTGTGAGGAAATGATTTACCATTAACCTGGTACCGGATTCATCCAGTTCGGTCATCTTATTGAGGTATTTTTTTGAATATACTCTTAGATTATTAAGCAGCTTGGCTTTCTTGGTACTTGTCAGCATGTAAGGGTAGTTTGGGGTTTAAAAATATTAAGTCAGGTAATATAAAGCTTTTTTTGTGGTTTTAAAAATCTTCCCCATATTGCTGGAAGTCAAGCTTTCGAAAGTCAACTGGCGTACCCGTTAATGCCGCCGGCTCCCTCCGCCGATGTTGGTGTTACGTAAAACCCCCGCAAGCCACTGACGCACCCGTGAAGGCCGCCGGCTGCTGTTATCACCACCGGCGAAGCGACAGAAAAGTACAGGCAAATAAATTTACAACTGTTCAAACTTTAGTCGCATTATCCCCATTAATTGAAATCGTTTCATAAAATAAAATTTAGACTGCTAAGCTGGTAAACCAGTCAGCCGGCAGTAATAGCTAAAACAGCATTTTCATACAGTTTTTTACACGGTAGCTTAACCCCGGAAGTTTTGCTCCATAGTTTGGAATAAAGAAATTTGTAATTAATCAGGGTCTACATTAACCTCGTACAGTTTTGCGGAATATCATGAAAAATACATGGTTTTGCGGTAATTAATTTTTTGCATCCTGTGAGGGTCTTCCTGTGTCCTTCCTGTGTCCTTCCTGTGTATTTGGGATCAATTCACGTATAAAATTACTCCCTGTATACTGGAAGTATACAAGAAGGATACAAGAAGGCCTCTTCCAAATTTCGTGGTTTACCGGCATTTACCGGCAAATTCCGCAAAAACCGCGGCCCGGTTATTTTTCCCGGAAAAAGAGATTAGGTTTGTTATGCAATTCCACGTTTGAAGCCGGTCACCATCTGGCGCAAGTGTTCCCAACTCTAAATCCAAATTTTCCAAACTATAATGTTTATGGGATCACTTGATGCCGTTCTAATTCAACCGGACTGCGCCATCTGGCGCAGATATGCAGCAATGCAAGCTGGCGTGGCGTATCTGTGCCAACTAGACTTTCATTGCCTACCTCGTAACCACCTGCACAATCCCTGTCTCACCGGGATGCAGGCTGCACCGATAAGGCAAGGAACCATTGCTGGTAAATGTAAAACTATACATCCCATTTGCACTGATATTACCACTATTGAAACTGGTGCCATCATCAGAACTTACGCTATGCGTTTGTGTATCGATATTCTTCCAGGTAAGTTTTGTTCCCTTTGCGATGGTAATAGTGGCCGGTGAAAATCCGTCGGCCTGTATGGTTACAGTATCTGAAAGGATAGCAGCCACGGGTGGATTGTCATTAGGATCGGTTTTACTGCAGGCCTGTATGCATATTGTTGCGAGGACGATGAAGACAATTCCCGGGAAGATCTTTTGTATTTTCATGATCGTTAATTTATGTAATGGATAGCCGGCAGGATCTATGGGGTGCGTTGATGAACAGAGCACCATTACCATACCAGATTCTGTCGGCTGAAGAAAATTAACAGGTTTTCATTCCCGGCTGCCGCCGGTTGAGCAGACCAGGCAAAGAAAAAACAAGATCAAAAAAGCCACGCAGCCCGGGGCTTTTAATATGGCTGTGCTCTTTTTTAAAATTCAAATTGTGCAGGCACATTATTAAAGTTTAAAAAAAGGCACAAAGCCGATCTTTATTAAAAAGGCACACGGGATCAGTGGAGTGTCGGCCAAATAACTTTACACTTGCGCCGGTAAAGGCGCAGGTCACGGAGCGCAAAAACTTCCTTATGCCTTATTTCTTATTTTTTTGTACCTTTTACCAACCAAAGCAATAATGCTCAACACCAACGGTTGCTTATGAGAATAACACTTTTACTTTTTACTTTTATCGCTTTCACCGGGAATGCCAACAGCCAATCCTTCAGTTTACTGAAAGATATCAATGCCAGACCTTCGCAGGGTTACGCCCAACCAGCTCCAATGGGAATTCTTGGTAATAACCTTATTTTTTGGGCTACCACAGTTACCAACGGTATGGAACTTTGGAAAACGGATGGCACAGCATCGGGAACAATTTTACTAAAAGACATATTTGCCGGGAAAAATAATTCAGCTGCCGGCGATTGGGCTGTAATGAATGGCCAGCTATTTTTTGTGGCAGATGATGGTAATGCGGGTTGGGAACTCTGGAAAACCGACGGTACAAGCTCCGGTACTGTTATGGTGAAAGACATTAATCCTGGTATTGCATTTAGCTTCCCTTCCTACCTGACCAATATTAATGGTACGCTTTATTTTTATGCCAAAGGCGCTACCGGTCCGAGATTATGGAAGAGCGATGGCACCAGCGCCGGTACTGTAATGATAAAAGATATTCCTCTTACGCCATGGCAAACTTTTCCCCGCGCATTTGAGTTTATTAATGGCTGGATATACTTCAGCGCAAGGGATGATAGTCATGGACATGAACTTTGGAAAACGGACGGAACTTCAGCGAATACGGTAATGGTAAAAGATATTAACCCTGCTGGACCCGCAGAAGTTGATCAAATGCTGAACATGAACGGACAGTTATTTTTCAGGGCAAATGATGGCGTGAACGGACAGGAATTATGGAAAACTGATGGAACCGCTGCCGGAACAGTTTTAGTAAAAGATATCAATCCCGGTAGTGGTTATAGTTTACCGTCGGAATTAACTGTTATAGGTAGTACCTTATATTTTTCAGCGCAAAATGCAACCCAGGGTTTTGAACTCTGGAAAAGCGATGGTACGGGGACAGGTACAACAATGCTGAAAGATCTTGCTCCCGGTTCGGGTTCAGGCAATCCCATGTACCTGCTGGAGATGAATGGGACATTATATTTTGAAGCACTTAATGGGCTTTGGAGATCCGATGGTACATCTGCAGGTACCACTGTGATACCTGGTGTTAACCCCGTTTCAGCCGGACTGGACCGGTATAACCTGGTGAAGGCAAACTCCAACTTATATTTTATGGGCAGGAACGCTGCTTATGGCGATGAGCTTTGGAAGAGTGATGGAACCGTTGCGGGAACTTCGATGGTGAAGGATATTGCAACCGGCACAACCGGATGCGAACTCCTGTATCTCTTTAACGTAAACGGAAATGTTTATTTCTGTGCCAATGATATCATACACGGAAAGGAACTGTGGAGATCTGATGGTACTGCTGGAGGCACGGTAATGATAAAAGATATTAATTCGGGAACTTCACATAGTTCTATTGACAATAAAACGATGGTAAATGGTACACTATTTTTTACAGCATGGGATGGCGGTACTTACGGAAATGAATTATGGAAAACTGACGGTACGCCGGCAGGCACTGTGATGGTGAAAGATATCAATCCCATACTCACTGGTTTTTCTTCCGCCAGGAACCTTTACAATTTTAATGGTAGTTTATTTTTTAACGGGGATGATGGAGTTAATGGAAATGAATTGTGGAAAAGCGATGGCACGGCCGCCGGTACCGTAATGGTTCAGGATATTAACCCGGGCAGCAATGGGTTTTTCCCAACTCTCCTGGGTAGTATGAATAATATCATGTACTTAACCGGAACCGATAATATACACGGGTCTGAACTTTGGAGATCGGACGGTACCGGGGCCGGAACCACACTTATAAAAGATATTAACCCGGGCATCAACTCCGCTAATATCAGTAACACGTTTTTTGATAATGGGATCTTCTATTTTTCGGCTGCTGACCCCCTGAATGGTGTTGAACTATGGAGAAGTGATGGCAGTTCTGCCGGAACCTTTATAGTGAGAGACTTGGTACCCGGATCTAATTCAGGTTTTCCATCGGAATTTACCAAAATGGGTAATAATATCTATTTCATGGCCCGTGACCAGGGCAATGGGCTGGCGCTATGGAAAACAGATGGCACAACGGCGGGTACGGTGTTGGTCAAGACCATCGGTCCCGTATCCGGCTTCAACTATGCTTTTGAATTAAAGGCATACAACAACATACTGATCTTTCGTACAGCAGACATTGTCAATGGTTTTAAAATATGGAAAAGCGATGGTACCACTGCGGGTACTGACGTGATCAAAACTATTTATAACAGTAATGCAACAGTAAATTTAAAATGCAATTTTAGTGTTATTAATGGTAAATGTTGTTTCCAGGTGATGGACGAGGCACATGGAATGGAGCTTTGGACCACAGACGGTACAACTGCAGGTACGCAATTAATTAAAGATATCTGGCCCGGACCGGGAAGTGGGTTAGGGGCTAATATGTATTCTCAATCCCTTTTTTCAATAATCAATGATAAACTTTATTTTTCTGCCAATGATGGCATTCATGGTGAAGAACTTTGGGAGAGTGATGGTACGGCAACCGGTACCAAAATGTTAATTGAAATTGTACCCGGCACAGGTGGTTCATATCCCGGTAAATCCCTGGTGGGGGCAAATGGATTATTGTTTTTGCAGGCATATACTGACAGCACCGGCGAAGAACTATTTGTTGTAAACACAAGTACCCGCCCGGCAACCAGTTTGCTTGAATTCAACGGCCACCTCCAAAACAATGACGTGTTACTGGATTGGAAAACGATCAACGAAAATAACCTGGTTAATTTTTTGGTACAAAGAAGTATAGACGGTACCAGCTTTACAGATATCGGAACCGTTGCTGCTTCAAATACGCCGGGCACGCACCAATATAATTTTACAGATCCGGACGTGATGGCATTAAATGTTTCAACGATCTGGTACCGCCTCAAACTGGTGCGTATTAATGGCCCCGATATTTACTCAAACCTGGTAACAATAGATATTATCGTCCCTGTTGCTTTGCCGCCCGCTGTTGTTTTACGTCCCAATCCGGCACATGATAATATGCAGGTTCTCGTTACCGCAACAATAGCAGGAAAGGCCTGGGTGAAGATCACGGATAATGCCGGCAGGGAAGTAAAAAGGGAGTATCATCCTGTTTCAATGGGTACTAATGTGTTTTACATTGATGTAAGCCTGTTAGCTCCGGGAAAATATTATTTGCAATTGATCGGGATCACGGGGGATCTGTTGAAAACAACTCAATCATTTATTAAGTTTTAGCCCTTACTGGCAAGTGTTCCCAACTCCAATCCCTAAATTTCAAATTTAAAGTTTATGGTATCACTTGATGCCGTTCTAATACCACATAGCTCCGGCCGGCAAAAATTAACAGTTTTCCACTGGTCAACCCCGTGCATGGGCAAATTGAAAGCGGCAAAAATCGGCTACTTTTAATTGTATTACATTTGTTCACTAAAATTTACCCGGTGAAAAATATACTTTTTTTAATGCTGATCGCTGTTGCCTGTTTTAGCTGTAACAAAGAAACGGGTCCTGCTAACCCCCCGGGTCCATTACCCACTTCACCTGCCAGGAATACTGTTTTTATTGGCGGCGATGACAGTACTTTATACGCGTTGAATGCTGCGACCGGTGCTGTTAAATGGTTGTACAAGCTGAAAAGCTCACTTGAGATCTCCCCCGTTGTTGATGGTAATACGGTGTATATAGGGGAGGGACAGCCTTTCCTGCCTTTCCAGGTATATGCCCTTGATGCCACGACCGGCGCCTTAAAATGGAGAACTACCCAGTTAACCGGGACCTCCGCGACCGGTGTCGTATCCAATAATATACTCTACATTCCATGCGGGCCGAAACTGATCGCTTTAAATACAGCTACCGGCACCACGGTTTGGGAAAAAAACCTGGACCCGATAGGATCATCTATCCAGTCATCGCCAACAGTATTTAATAATACGGTGTATGTTTCGCACGACAGTACGGTTTATGCGTTAAATGCAGCAAATGGTAACACGCTATGGACCCGGGTTACACACGGCGAAATATATTATTCAGGGCTGGCCTATGCAAGCGGAAGCATATACGTTGGTAATGGGGATTTCACCATATACAATACAGAAAATAAATTGTATTCCCTGAATGCGGCAAATGGTTCAGTAAACTGGTCTGTCTCAGGCTCAGGACCAATGGTCTCAAGTCCAACCATTGCGAACGGGCTCGTGTATATCGGTAGCCAGGATAATAAATTATACGCCATCGATACATTAACTAAGGCTGTTAAATGGACTTTCCTTACCGGGGATTATGTTCTATCAAGCCCGTCTGTAGTAAACAATAAAGTTTATGTAGGCTCGGGTGATGAATTCTTATATTGTCTTGATGCAGTAACGGGATCGCTGGTATGGAAAAAAGATATCGGGGATAATATCCTTGCCAGTCCCGTTATAGCAGATGGAATGGTTTATATCAGCGGGCAACTTGATCAAATGATCCATGGTATCAATGCGGCTACCGGGGCCATTGTCTGGAGTAAACATATAGGCACCGGTTTCAGCATGGGTGGATATAAGAGCAGCCCCTGTGTTGTTGATCAAAATGGCGTAATTCATCACCCGGGTGATTCGGGCGCACAGAATTAATACGCCTTCACAACGCTATGCCGGTTAATAGTAACAGCGAATCAGAAAACAATGGTTTTATTACCAGTTAAAAATTATAGGCAGCTTACTACATTTATATTTACGTTTCCTTCATACCCCAAAAATCTAATTATGAAAAGATTTATTTTCATTGCTGCATTTACCATTGCGGTGTTTGCAGCAAAGGCCCAGGACAATTCCAAAACAGAAGCCGACATAAGAAGCCTGGAGCAAACGGTGGTCAATGCGATCTTACGTGCAGATACCATCAGCCTAAAAAAACTTTGGGCGCCGGAATTTATGGTGAACAATCCAAGAAATAATATTTCTGAAAACCTGGATGCTGTGCTTGCGGTACAAAAAGCAGGTATGATCGATTACAGCATTTTTGAGAGGGTCATTGAAAGGATGCAGTTTCAAAAAGATATGGTGATCACTATGGGTCGGGAGAAGTTCGCCTCCCGTTCCGATATGCCCGGTGTAAAAGCAGGCGTGGAATATAAAAGGCGCTTTACCAATATCTGGATGAAGAAGAAAGGAGGCTGGCAGCAGGTAGGCAGGCATGCTTCGATCATCTGTCAATAGGTAAGGGTTAACAAGTACATCTAATTCAATAAAAGCTGCGACCCCGATCGCAGCTTTTAACTTCCAGCCATTAGTTTTTCTTACCCCTTTCCGCAGGCTCCCTGGTGGGTTTTTCAGCCCGGTCTTTTGAAGGCTTGTCCACGGGATCCCTCTTTGGTTTGTC
>Ga0193706_1001251_pt1 | contig 11681 bp, 12 predicted proteins | sample U3c1metaG_FD_160130 | JGI IMG/M metagenome (GOLD analysis project Ga0193706, IMG submission 160130) | Soil microbial communities from a riparian zone of the East river system, Colorado, United States - U3c1 | ecosystem: Environmental > Terrestrial > Soil > Riparian zone | place: USA: East River... | reverse complement strand
TCGTCCTCGGCCATCGGCAGTTTGCTGCGGAAAAGGAAGTCGCGAAAAGTGTTTTTGTGCAGCACGCGATGCACCGTAACGCCTTCCGGCCGTCTCTCGAAATAGATGCGATAATCCTTCGCGCGGTAACGGAACAGCCTCTTTCCCTTGCGTTCGATAACGCCGAATTTGCTCTCGTCGAGGTGGTCCAGATCAGCCGGCAGGATTTGAAACTCGGCCAGCAATTCGAGCTGAAGTGTCTTGGGCAAGGCCGACATCTCCGCCGCGCTCAGCTCGTTGAAGATGATCTGAAACATCCGGCTCACCCATACACGCGCGGCACTCGGTTGCCAATGCCGGTGAACACCTCCCAGGCGATGGTTGACGCCCGGGTCGCCACCTCCGTCGCGAGAATTTCCTCTTCACCCTGACGGCCGATCAGCACCGCCTCGTCGCCCACCGTAACGTTCGGAACGCTGCTGACATCGACCACCGTCAGATCCATCGTGACTCGTCCGAGCACCGGGCATCGCCTTCCCCGGATGAGCACCGCAGCTTCGCGATTCGAAATGGAGCGCGGCAAGCCATCCGCGTAGCCCGCGCTGAGCGTTGCCGCACGCAGGGCGTGGGGCGCGGTAAACGTCCGTCCATAACTGACAGAGCTGCCCGCGGGAAGATGGCGCAGGAATGCGACCCGCGTCTTCAAGGTCATGACCGGATGAAGCAGCCGCTGAAAAGTCGGATCTGGTGCGGCCCCATAAAGCATGAGGCCAGCGCGGACAATTTCGTAGGCTGAGTTTGGGAACCCAGCCACGCCCGCGCTGGGGAGGGCGTGGGCCAGATAGGAGCCGGGCGCTTCACCGCGCACTCGCGTCATCAAACTGCTGAAGCGTTCCAACTGTCCACGCGTGTACGCCGGATCCTCATCGGCCACAGGGAGGTGAGTCGAGACGCTGTGAATGGTTAGATTCGGCAACGTCGCGATCCTTGCGATTTCGGTCATGGCTTCCGGCTCGGCCAGGCCCATTCGCCCCATGCCTGTGTCCACCGCGCAGTTGATTGCGATCGATGAATTCAGCGCCAAAAGGCTGAATTCCCGCGCCTCTGCGTAGCTCGAGATCGAGGGAATGAATTCGCGCGCCAAAATTTCCGCGCGTTCCGCGGGCAAGGCTGGTCCGAGAATGATGATCGGATGCGGGACCGCTTGCCGCGCCGCGGTTGCTTCCAGCAGATTCGCGACTCCAAACAGTTGCGCCTCATCACGCAACGCATCCGCCACTTCGGCCAGGCCATGTCCATACGCGTTGGCCTTAACTACGGCGAGCAATGCCACCCCAACGCCGACTCGTTCCCGCGCGATCCGCGCATTATGGCGAAGCGCCGCGAGATCGATTTCCGCCCAGCAACGGTATGAGTCTGGGACCTTCATGGCGTCGCGGGCAGCGGTGGCCTGCTTTTCGGATAAGTGATATGCGGCGTCCGCAAATAGATCGGCTCCAGGGGGTGCGTCGCAATTTCCATCGGCAAATCAATTAGGAGCAGCGCGGAGGGGTAACACAGCTGCGCCGCCGGAAACTGCGCCAGCCGCTCGGTGCTGAAAACCGGAAACCGAAGATCGCGTACCCGGCCGACCAACTCCTGCGCGCTGCAAAGAATCGGCCCCTCTACACAGTGGCGTTCCCGCACTTCGGCGAAGTAGAAAGATTGACGCCGCGCGTCGCCGATGACTGCGTAGTCGCCCGACTCAGTTTCCATCGCGCAAAACGATGGCAGGCCGGCCAACTCCGCGCCGCTCGCGGCCGCCAGGCCGGCTGCGGTGGCGAGCGCGATGCGCGTCCCGGCATACGAGCCCGGCCCGAGTCCGATAACGAGGCGATCCGGTTGGCCGAAACGTTTCAAACACGTCCCAAGATTTTCAAAAAAAAGACCCGAATGCTTTCGATCATTCGCAAACGCGGTCGCAAATGATTCTCCATCAGTCTCGCGCCAGGCGATGCTCCCCTGCGAGCTCGAAAGCTCCATGGCTAGAATCTTCATGACTGCGGCACTCCGCGGATGACACGCACCGCTTCAGTTTTCACCTCGAGCGAGATCGTGATCGCGTCCGAGGAAAGAAGGTGCGGAAAACGATCGGCCCATTCGATGAGACAGACGCCATCGCCGCTCAGATAGTCGTCGAAACCCAACCGGACCGCGGCCTCCGGCGAATCGAGGCGATAAAAATCGAAATGGTAGACCGGCAAACGCCCATCTGTGTATTCGTGCACGAGCGTGAAGGTGGGACTGGTCACGGCAGCCACGCTCCCAACGGCTCGCACGAATCCTTTGACGAATTGAGTTTTGCCCGCACCGAGGTCCCCCACCAGCGCGAAGACATCGCCGGCCCGGGCGGAGCTCGCGCAGCGCGCGCCCGCCGCGGCGGTTTCCTCCGGGCTATTGGAAGTGATCATAGCCGCGGGGCAATTTGGGAGGGCGGGCGGCGGAGCGCGGAATGAAGCGGCCGATCCGAGTCAGTGGCAGCTTTGCGAATTTTTTCTTCCAAGCGCGTTCCAAGGCGATGCGGTCGCTCGCAGCCAGCGCGAAAAGGAGTTCGTAATCCTCGCCGTCGGTTATCGCCTCCTGGCTGGAGCAACCGCGCGTCCGAGGCAGGACGCCTTCCTCCAATTCGAAGCTCACTTTGCTGGCGGAAGCGAGACGCGGGAGATCGGCACCCAGGCCGTCGCTTAGATCCATCATGGCGTGGATCCGGAAATGTCCGCTTAGCCAGCGCGCTTCCGCAATGCGGGGCGTGAAGCGAAGATGCTTTCCGCGGAGCGATCCACCGAGCCGGCCGGTCACGAAAAGATCGTCGCCCGCTTTCCCGCCGCTCCTCGAGATCCAGCGATCTTTCTCCACCGCCCCCGTGACGCTGATGGAAATGGCGAGCAGGCCTGGCGAGCGGCTGGTTTCGCCTCCGACGATCGCTACTTTGAAAGCACGCGCCGCTTTCTCCAGTCCTCGGTAAAGTTCCGTCGTCCAGAAAGCCGTGGTCGCGGATGGCGCCATTAACGTGATGAGGGCAAATTGCGGCAGCCCCCCCATCGCTGCGAAATCGCTCAACGGACGCGCCATCGCTTTCCATCCCACCGCTTTCGCGGGCGTATCCCGGGCGAAGTGAATTCCTTCGACGACGCAATCCGTCTTCAGGAGTAGCAGCTTGTCGGCGCCGGCAAATCGGACCACCGCGCAATCATCCCCCGCGCCGGCCAGGACGGCGCTGTTGCGCGGCAAACGCGGCAGCAACCGTCGCAGGAGCCGCTCTTCGCCGAGCTCGCGCAAATTCATTGCTGGATCAATTCCGGAAACGCCAGCGCGGTCAGCGTCAGCGAATTGAAAAGCGCGTGCATTGTCATCGTGACCAAAATCGAACCGCTCCATTCGTAGGCGAGGGTGAAACAACTCCCGAGAACGAAGAGAGGCGCGGCCGAGGGCAGATGCGCGTGCACGGCAGCGAAGAGGATTGAATTCGCGAGCAATCCGACAAAACGCCCGAGATAGCGTCGCACCACGCCATAGATGAAAAACCGAAAGACGAATTCCTCCACCAACGGCGCAATCGCCACCGCCAGAATGATAATGAGCACGCGCTGCTGCAGCGTCTGCGAGTCGTTAAAAAGGTCGACGATGCCCTGCTTGGTGGAAGGAGTGCCCAAGACACGCTGAGTCAGAAGGTCGGCCACATAGATGAGGGGATAAGCAGCGAAAAGCAGAATGATCCCGGTCATCAAGCCCCGCCAGAAAGAGAGCCGCGCGAATCCGGCCAGCGCGGTCACGGAGAAACCGCGCACCTTTAAAAAGGCCGCGACGAAGACGAAAAGGCCGAGCGAGATCAAGGCATTCGCGATCAGGTCATTCGTCTCCATAACCATCTTGCCGGTGCGCGACGAGGCGATGACGGCATTAAGAAGAAAGAGCGTGGCCAAACCCAGTGCGAGAACCAGATCGGCCAGACCAAAGCTGCGCGTGTTTTCTTCGACGGCGGCGGGCTTGCGCGCTGCGATCTGCCGCGTGAGCGCGAGATAAATATAAATCCCGCCGACGAGAAACAATGCGTTGGTGACAGCGGCGACGGCTGTGGAAATGCCCTCAGGCATGATCGTGCAAGCGGCCTTACGGAGCGTAGTAGCTGGGCAAAAAGTAGGCGCGGCCGGATTCCAACTGCGGCAATAATTGCGTCGGCAGCGTGACTTCGATCTTCGAATCCGTGGCTTTGCCCAAGGCGCGGAAGAAGCGGCCGATCGTGAACGGAGGGCCGTATTTTACGACCGCCGCATCCGGCGCGTTACTCAGGTCTTTGGCCTTGCCATAGGCATCTTCGATCTGGCCAAGCCCATCGATGAGTTTGTTGTCGTGCGCGTCGCGTCCGGAGAGAATGCGACCGTCCGCGATCGTGGTGCGCAAGCCATCGGCTGGGAGGTTGCGCTCCTTCGCCACGATCCCGAGAAATTTCTCGTACGTGCTCATAACGAAACTCTGCACATAATCGCGCTCTTCCGGTGTGATCGGACGCGCGCCATTTAACATGTCCTTGAACTTGCCGCTCTTAAAGACAACCGAGGCGAGACCGATTTTGTTGAAGAGCTGCTCGTAATTCAAAGTCTGGATGATGACGCCAATGCTACCCGTGATGGTCGTGTCGCTGGCCATGAGATACTGCCCGCCACAGGCGACATAATATCCGCCCGAAGCGGCCACCGAATCCATGTAGACCACGACTGGCTTGGCCGCTCGAGCCTTGACCACGGCGTTGTAAATCACGTCCGACGCCGTCACTTCACCTCCGGGCGAATCAATCTCGAGCACGATCGCGCGGACGTGGTCGTCTTCACGCGCCTGCTCCAAGGCAAAGCGCATGTCGTCCACCATTGTATCCCCCACGCTGCCCGGCAGAGACGAACTGATCAGTCCGCGAAGGGCGATGATGGCGATCTTGTCGTTACTCCCTTTGCGGGCGCGAGCGATCTGGAGCTCCCGGAAACGCGGAATGGCTTCTTCGATCGTAGCTGTCCCTCGGATTCTCTTAAACGTGGTTACCGCCAGAATCATGTTGAAAAGGACGCTCGCGCACAGCGCCACAAACAAAAAAATGCTAAGACAACCGAGTTTCTTGTTCGCCATGACGGCTGCTAATTGACCGGAGAACGCGGACGCGCACAAGCGGTTTTGGGACATGGAAATCCCGCAGGGAAACGGCACGGGAACGATTGCAGACTCTTTGAATTCGGGGCCGGGATGCGGATGTTAACCAATCCAGAAATTTTGGCTGGCGTAGGACCTGCTTTCTAGAAATTATGAACAGCGGCGGACATCTTCCAGTGAGCGATGCAGCGGCACGCCCGCTGGCGAAAAGCAAGCGACGGGGCCGCCCGCGTAAACAATTAGCCGTCGTGCCCGTGGTGAAAGAGCCGGCGGCGGTGGGAACGCTAACGCGAACGAAGAGTCTGCTCCTGGCCGCCCTGCGCGTCTGGGAGTTGAAGCAGCGGGGCTTGGGTTAACCGCGCGGCAGCTTCATCTGGGTCGGCTTTCGAGCTGGCCGCTCCAGCGAAAATCTTAGCCCGGAGAGCGAGCGTGGCGCGGGCGCATGCTTTCCTTGCAAGTTGAACTTCCTCTGGTTTCTTCGCGCGTGCGGCGAGAATCCCGAAACGACGGAAGCGAAAAGGTCGATCGCGAATTTTCCCCGAAGCGCAAAGCAACGACGCTGCGCTCGATAGTATTCGGCTGCACTCTTCTCAGCCTGCTTCTTGTTGCCTGCGCCTCTGAACGAAATTTCCGCCCTATTCCTCCGGGCGAAGGTCCTGGGATGCCGCACTACGCGGACCTCCTTGAGGAACGATCGATCGCCACCTTCCATTTCCCGCGTGGCCTCTACACGCTCGAAGCGGAGGACAACGGTGGGTACTACTATCGCGCGCCCCGCCAGCTCACGAAACATGCGTTCAGTGGCTTGCAGCCGTACGACGGGGGCATCTACGTCCGAAAAGCAAAACGCCAGCAGTTCCGCGGCTACGTGGTTTGGGCGGGAGGCCGGACGAAAATTGGCAATCTGACGCGCGCCCGAATCGACTTCCACGGCGAATGAACTTCCACCCCGGCGCCAGGGCAGGGCGCGAGGCTCTTTAGCTAATTGGAACTCGGCAAACTTCCGCCAGCCGCGGGTATTTGCGCGCGGCTTCGACAAAATAAACATCGCGCACGCAGGTGGCGAAGACGTCCGGCTTCATCCAATTGTCCCTCGCGGATATGAACCGCGGCTGCCGTCATCAACCAATCGGCGGATAATTTTCCACCGCTCTGTTGCGCGGCCAGTTCATCCTTCACCTTCGCGCCTTCCGCTGCTTCCAAACGCGCCATCCGGATCTTGAAACGGCAAATCGCCGCCTCGCCGTCGTTCTGCACCAGCAAAGAAGCGTGCCGATAAATTGGGACTGATTCCAGCGGACGATGATCAAGCCTCAATGCTTCCGCGAGGTTATAGGGATAATCAGAGATAAAAGGTTCGGCCGCCGCAGCCGTCTCGAAAAAACGTCGCGCCGCCGCCAAATCGCTTCGGCGCACCGCAATCATGCCGCGGAAAAAATTTGCCTGACCGACATTCTCTCCAAATGCAGTCGCCCGCTCGAAAAGCTTATCCGCCGTCTCGAAATCTTTGCGGTCATACGCGAGTTTCCCCACGCGGGCGAGGATGCCCCGATAGCCAAGGTTTTTGCGCTTCGCGGCCAGAAACCGCTCGGCCGCCTCTGGATATTTCCCGGCGCGCTGGGCCACCAATGCCTCTTCGATCAATTCGTCCGGAGAGATATTGGCAAACTCCTTCGCGGCCGCACCCTCCAGTTTCGGCGCGCTTCTGGAAGCGAAGAGCCGGTACTTCCAGTAAGGAAATTTTAGGCCGACGAAAAAAGTCAGACCCAGAAGTGCAAGCGCGCCCAGGATCACAATCGCTCGCCGCAACTCCCACAGACGCGACGCACTCTGGTCCTGGCGCAAAAGTGGACTCGATATTCTCGCTTCTGTTTCCCGCGCTACGCGGCGTTCATTCTCGTGCTCGAGTTCATCACGTTCGGCCCCGGAGGAATGCGACTGCTTTGCCTCTGATGGCCGTGCCGGGCTCTTCGCGCCAGGCCGAGGCGCAGGTTCCGCCCGTTCCTCCGATGCGCCTGTGGCCAGTGACGCCGCCTCACGGCGCCCACGCGGCGTCCCGAGAAAGCGCCGCTGCTCGGGGCTCATCGCCCGGCGTCGCGGCGGCTGGCCAGCCTCTTCTAGAGCAGCTCGGTCAGCTGAGTCTTCAATGGACGAATCTTCAGGCATGGAAACCAAACTAAAACGCCGGCGCCGCTAGTTCAGGCACGCGATCTGAAGACGTTATCCGCACCGTGGCGCGCCGGTCCAATCTATTCCGTTCGCGGCGGTCTGGACGTTTCCAACCGATTCAAAAAAAATGCACGAAAACCCTTGCTCTTTTTTCCTTATCCTTCAGCATGGCGTTGGAATTTCGCGGAAACTCATTTTATGAAAAAACTGACAACACTCACCTGCGCTGCAGCGACGGCCCTTTTTCTTTCTCTTCTCGGCAGTGCTTCTGCCGGAACGTTGACGCTTACTTCTGGTCCGACCTTTAGCGGTGGCTCGGTGAGTTCCAATTCCATCACGGCCGATCAAGCCCGGCCGGAATTGGTCAGGATCTTCGGAAGTGCTCTCATTCGTCCATTCCAGCAAGGGGCGGCGATGATTGTCCCGGCAGGTAATGCGCCGACGACGGTTACCCTCTCGATCGGCGGAAACTTCAGCGCCACGCCGGAAGACATGGCGTCATATTTTTATAATTTCTCTCTCAATCTCGCGAGTGCGGCGCCGGTTACTTTCGAGTTGAGGGGCACCGTGACTGTGGGTGGGTTTCCGTTTGAGGCTTTCACGACTGGGCCGCAGGCGATCGCGCAGGGAGCCAACGACTTTACGGGTGCTGGCTCCGTTGCGATTCCTCCACTCGCCTTCCAAATCGGGGGGAATCCTCTCAACGGCACCTTCCTCGGAGAATTGGTCTTCAGTTTCAGCGCTCCCTCGGCTGACGACACTCTCAGTCTCGACATCCCCGGGAATTCAATCGACTTCCAAATTGCCCCGACCGCGATCCCGGAACCGTCGACCTACGTTCTCCTCGCAGTTGGAATCGCAGCTCTCGTCGTGCGTTCGCGCCGGCGCCTTCGCGCTTAGTTCAGTTCTGCGAGCGGGTTTGATCGTCGGATCGAGCGCCCGCCGACAGTTTACTTGGGCGTCTCTGATTCTCGGGGGCGCGCCTCGGAGACATTGCAATTGTTGTTTCCGCCTTGCGGAATCTTTCAGCGTCCGCAGCTGTCTCAGGTCTGAAGGTCTTGCACAGCGCGGGCGACCGACCTCCCGCACTTCAGTTCGTCTTTACCGGAGCAGGGCTTGGGTCGACGCGACAGAGCTCCGCGAGCAGCGGATGCTTCGCCACTGCATTGACGAAGAACAAATCATTCGTACAAGCGGCGAAGAGCACCAGATCGCCTGCCGCCTTCGCTTGATTGATCAGCGGGACAGCTTCCTTGACGTGGCCTTCCCGGATGTTGAGCGCAGCTTCCGTTAACAGCCAACCGATTGATAGGTTGCCGATCCGCCGCTGGGCCTCGATCTCCTCGCGCACCTTCGATGCCTCGGCCGCTTCCAGCCGCGCCATCCGAATTTTAAACTGACACAGCGTTGCATCCTGCTCGTCCGAAGCCAATGCGGCGGAATGCTGGTAATGCGGAATGGCTTCATGCGGATGGTGATCCATCCGCATGGCTTCCCCGAGGTAAAACGGATATTCCGCGACAAAGGGCGCCGCCGCTGCCGCCGCCTCGAAGGAACGCTGCGCGCTTGCGAGATCTCTCCGCCGGACGGCAATCAAGCCGCGATAATAATTCGATTTGTCGACGTCTTCTCCGAAGGCGATGGCCCGCTCCAGCAGCTTGTCTGCAGAATCAAAATCGCCGTGGTCGTAGGCCAATTTTCCCACCCGAAAAAGGATTCCACGATAGCGAAGGTCCTTGTGCTTTGCCGCGAGCAGCCGTTCTACCGCCTCCTGGATTTTACCGGCGCGTTCCGCCGCGAGCGCGCTGGAAACCAGCTCTTCCGCGCTCAAATCGGGAAACCGATCCTTGGCCCCATCGGCCAGCGTCGGAGCGCGGCGCGCGGAGAAAAGCTGGTATTTTAGATACTCAAATTTTCGCCCCGCATAAAAAATTACGCCCAGGAAAACTAGTGCACCGACGAGGAGAATGGCCTTCTGCAGCTCAGACCTGCGGCCGGGTCGCTGATTCGATTGCATCGTCGAGCCTGGTGTCCGCCCTTCCTTTGGCGACGGTCGCCGCTCATCGTATTCCTCAGGCGCTTCTGCTTCTTCCGCTCGGGTTACGCGCGGCATCTCGCGCCCGCTCTGCGCATCAGCAGCTGCTCGCTCGGACGGAGACGACCGGATTTCCGCCTCTTCTTCCGCTCTCTCAGTCGCCGGATGGGCCGCCGATTCCAACTCCACCTCCTCCTCGCGAATTCGCGGTGTGCCCAAAAGCCGGCGTTGCTCGGGAGTAAGACCCTTGCGCCTTGAGCCGGCGGAGGAGGCGGAGCGTCGCTGCGGCGGATCCGGCAGAGCCGGCTCGTCATTTGGAAACTCGTCGGGCATGGGAGCGAATTAGAAGGTAATCGCCTGACCGACGCATGGCGAGGAGCGAGATGGGAAAACTAAAGCATTAATGTTCCAGCCGATTGTATTTTCGCAGAATGGCGCGTATTCGATCATGCGGCAGCGCGTCCACTTTATGATCATCGCGCCCGATCATGCTTCGGTTGGCCACGAGCGCGTTCACGATCGCCTCCTCCACCGCTTGCACGGTTCCTTCAAAAATCGGATCCAGCCGATCATTTGGAATTGTTGCCACGGAATTCGTCGGCTGCGCCGGATTTGCCGCGCCCGAATTCGCGGTCGAGAAGGCCAGAAACAAATCCCCCGAGCCGTTTCCGGAAGTCGCGCCCGTACGGGCGAGGCCCAAACTGGCACGCCGTGCCAGTCGCTTTAATTGATAAGGCAGGAGCGGCGCGTCCGTGCCGATGACGATGATAATGGAGCCATTTTCTTTGCTGAAAACGGCATTGCCGGGAATCTCCTTTCCCACCGGCGTCCCTGCGATCGTCAGCTGGGAACGCCGCCCGCAATTCGCCTGCACCAGCGCGCCCACCATGTAGGAAGTGTCCTTCGTCTTGAGCGAGCGCGAAGCCGTGCCCGTGCCGCCCTTGAATTCATAACAAATCATCCCCGTCCCGCCGCCGACGCTGCCTTCTTCCACTGGTCCGCTCTTCGCCGTTTCCAACGCGTGCTCGGCATCACCTGGCTTCACGTGGAAACCATTGATGTCATTCAGATAGCCATCCCAAGTCTCCGCCACGACCGGGAGGCTCCACGAAAACCCGGTCGGATCGGGTCCCCCCTTGGAAACTCGCCATTTGATCACCGCATCCCGCACCAGGCCGACGCTGTGAGTGTTGGTGATGACGACCGGCCCTTCCAGAAAACCGCCCTCCTCGATCCACGCGGTGCCGGTCATCTCGCCATTGCCGTTCAGACTGAAGACACCGGCGTAAACCGGATCATCAAAAGAAGCGGCGCCGCGTGGGAGAATTGCCGTCACCCCCGTGCGCACAGGCCCCTTACCCACCTCAAGCTTGCCCTCGCCACTGATCAGAGTGGTGAAACCTACCGTGACGCCGGCGACGTCAGTGATGGCGTTCAACGGCCCGGGAGTTCCGTCAAAAGGAATGCCGAGCGCGCGAGCGCGCACGCTGGGCGGGGCGGAGGGCGGAGAAATCTGTGGCTCGCGCGCGTCAAGCACGAGAGGGATGAGGACTAAAAAGAGGAGCCCGCAGGGGAATGTTTTCATTTTCAGCGACGGGAACTTCCAATGTCCGATGCGTCGCGTCCAACCCTTCGATGAATCCTGGTCAAGAAGAGATGCGGACGCCAACCCTTGGGTCGTTACAGATCGAACGGTTGCATGCTGCGAGGTGGGCCGAAGATTTCCCGCAGCACCATCGCGTCGCGCAGTCCTGACGTGGTTGCCAATTGGTCGGTCAGGCCGGCCACACTAATTTTCGCTTTCGCTGAGCCGGTGCTCCCGAAGTCCTGCACCTCGAACTCCGGATTCGTCGTTAACCGGGCCGATGCCCGAGATTGAACGCTTGTTTCAAGTGTGGGCAAGGAAGCGGATTCGGCCACGACAGCGGGTTTCACCGGCAACGGCAACGGCGGCGGCGCGTTCAAGACCGCCGGTGAAGGCTGGCTCAGGCGTCCGCGCGGGGACGGAAAAGGATCAATCGGGAGAATCTTGCGACTGACGGACGTGGGCCTGGGCGAAACCTGGCGCGGCTGCACTTTCGGCGGCGGAGTGGAGGCCGGCACGCCAAGCGCATCGAGAAACTTGCGAATGCGTTCCTCTTCCGTTTGCGACGTTCCACGTGCGGCCGTGGGTGCTGCCGTTGGCCGAGCCGGAGAATTTCCGGGTGGCGTTTCGCCCGCAGCGTTTCTCTTATTCTCCGCTACTTGTGAGAGCCACCGGATGAGGCCCACGACCGCAACGAGCACAAGAAAGAAAATGTTTTCCATCAGATTTCGATCG
>Ga0193706_1001250_pt1 | contig 11686 bp, 12 predicted proteins | sample U3c1metaG_FD_160130 | JGI IMG/M metagenome (GOLD analysis project Ga0193706, IMG submission 160130) | Soil microbial communities from a riparian zone of the East river system, Colorado, United States - U3c1 | ecosystem: Environmental > Terrestrial > Soil > Riparian zone | place: USA: East River... | reverse complement strand
AAGGATCCGACCAAGGTCGATCGCTCGGCGGCCTACATGGCGCGCTACCTCGCAAAGAATATCGTCGCCGCCGGCCTCGCCACGCGCTGCACGATCCAGCTTGCTTATGCGATTGGGGTCAGCGAGCCGCTGTCGCTGTACGTCGACACCCACCGCACCGGCACCGTCGACGACGACGCGATCGAAGTCGCCATCGGGCGGATCGAAAAGCTCGGCAGGCTCACCCCCCGCGGCATCCGCACGCATTTGCAGCTCAACAAGCCGATCTACTCACCGACCGCGGCCTACGGCCATTTCGGGCGCAAGCCCGAGGGCGACCTGTTCCCATGGGAAAAGACCGACCTGATTGACGATCTGAAGGCGGCGATTCACGAATCGTAAGCTTAAGCGCCTATGGTCGAAGCCATGGCAAAGAGCGTCTGCCTTTTCATCGCAACCGTAGCGGCCGCGGGTCCGGCCGCGGGCTCAATGACCCCGTTTCGGCGCTCGGCGGATCCAATCGTCGCTGCCGCGTTCGGCGGCACGGCGAATGATTGCGAAGGTCGGCGTAAACCTGCCGTGCAGCGCATCGACATCAACAAGGACGGGAGTCTCGACGCAATCGTCTGGGACCGGGCTGAATGCTACAACAACGCCGGCGGCTACTTCGCACTGGTGACTCGGAGCGGCGGCACATGGGTGAACATCGGCTACGGCACCGGCCTGCCGAACTGGCTCCGCTCACGCAGCCGCGGCTGGCCTGATTTGGAGGCGCGCGAGCTTCACTATGGGAAGCATTGCTACCGCTTCTATCAATTCAGCGGAACTCGATATTTTCCGAACTACCTGCGCGAGACTGAAGCACGCCACTGCCGTAATCAGGCGCATGATCACTCGCCGGCTCTCGCCCCGGTGAAGCAGCGACGCTGATCAGCCTTCGCGGCAGCGTACCCAACGTGGAGCAATGCCCCGCCGGGCAAGACGTTACCCTTCCGCTTCGCGCGCAGCCGCGCTTCGACTCGCGTTGCATTGGGTCGGTCAGATCGAGACGAATCTCGCTTCGGTCGATCCAGCCTTCGGCAAGCGTGGTCGGGACGATCCGCTTGTTTGCACTCAGCCGCCCGCGACAATCACTGGAGCGACGGTATGGCTGACAGTCAACGATATTTCGCCCGCCGCCGAACGGCAGATGAAGCCGCCCGTGGCATGCGCCGGGCTCGCCAAAGCTAGCCCCGCCGCGGTGACGATACAAGAAATTGTCTTCATCCGGTGGCGGTGCCCAAAACCCGTGAACCGCAACTGACTGTTGCCCGCCATTGCATCGGCCCTCCCCCGCGCCTAGCCGCACAAGCCCGATGACCGCCGCCGACCCCTCCACGATCAATCGTCTCTACGGTCGATCGAGCGGGCACAAATTGCGCGCGGCACAGGCGGCGCTGGTTGAAAATTTGCTGCCCCAGATCGCGGTCCCTGATGCTGGGGCGTTGAGTGCCAAGCGCCTGTTCGGCGACGACCGCGCGCTCCATCTCGAGATCGGCTTCGGCGCCGGCGAGCATCTCGCCTTTCGCGCCGACTTGCTGCCCGATCATGGCTTCATCGGCTGCGAGCCGTTTCTCAACGGGGTCGCCACGGCGCTCGGCCGTATCCGCGACCAGCATCTCGCCAATGTCCGAATCCACATGGGCGATGCGCTCGACGTGCTCCGGCGCCTCCCCGACGCAAGCTTGAGCTTCGTCTATCTGCTCCACCCCGATCCCTGGCCAAAGGCGCGCCACGCCAAGCGGCGGATGGTCAATGACGGACCGCTCGACCTCATCGCGTCGAAACTGCGCGAAGGCGGCGAACTGCGCATCGCCACCGACCATCCGGTCTATCTCGACTGGATGCTGATGGTCATGGCGCGCCACGCCGAGAATTTCGAATGGCTCGTCACGGGCCCGGCCGACTGGCAGCGTTACCCCGGTGGCTGGCCCGAGACTCGCTACGCCGCGAAGGCGCGCCGCGAGGGTCGCGCGCCCCACCAGTTCCGCTATCGGCGGCGTTGAGCGCCGCTGCTTATGTCCGCGATGGGTGGAAAGCGGACATTAGCGGCCACCGAACTTGAGACAGTCGACGACGAAAAGCGGTCCTAAGCCTGTCGAGAAGCCGGACTAGTCCTCGATATGATCGCCAGTTGAGTCCAATCGTGCGCGGTCGGCTAGCTCCACATATCGCTCCGCCAGTTGGCGATGCAGCGACGCTATGGTCGCATCCTTCGCGTTCTTCGCCATCACCCATTCATCGGCTGCACGCCGCGCATAGTATTCGAGGTCACTATCGCTAGACATACGCACTCGCCCCCAGCTAGCAGGAGTTTGTTCCGGAGCCGGAATTGAGTCAACTGGCCTTAGGCAAACATAAGCCGGTGAAAAATAAGCTAGACTCACGCGGCCAACTTGGCCTCTTAGGCGCGCAGGCAGAGAGGCAACCGATGGCGAGCTATCACATCCAACTAAGGACCGACTCCGAGGTCCGTGAAGCGCTGACGGTGGAGAGAGACGACCTAAACGCGCTCAGGGTCGAGATGGCGCGCTTCGTGGGCGAACTTCTCAAAGATCACGCCAGCGTAATCTGGGAAGATGGCGCGTGGCGTATCGATGTGACGGATAACGTCGGGCTTATCCTCTACGTCATGTACGTCTCTGCCACGAACACCCCAGCGACGCGGTCAATCTTTAGGCCGGGTTTGTAAGCGACATAATCGCCTATTTCTCACATGCGAGGGCGCGTCGAGCAGTGTCGCCGTCTGGCGAAATCGGTGAACGATCCGCGGACCGTTGAATCTCTTTTGAAAATGGCGCGAGAAATTGAAGCCGATATTCAACGACTGGAATCAGAAAAAGGACTGTAGCTCGCATAGCGGGAAATGAACCCACCAAGGGCTAATTCAACTGCGGCTACGCCGCTAGCCGATCCTGACGCATGCGGACTGTCACGACGAGTCCGGTCTCCTGCCAGTCGTATAATAGTTCACCGCCGAGTTGGCTGGAGACACTTCGAGCGATGAGTCGGCTCCCAAATCCTTTCAGCTCCGTCTGCTCGGTGATTGTGGGACCACCAGTCTCGGCCCATATCAGGCAGATGTGATCTCCGTCCGTACGGCTAGAGACGTCCAGCGACCCTACGGCACAGGAAAGCGCGCCATATTTGACGGAGTTTGTTGCCAACTCGTGAATCACCATCGCAAGGGTAGTTGCAGTCCGCTCACCGACCCCCATGCGTGTTACTGCGACACGAATGCGTCCTGAAAACGCGGCCGTCTCATCATATGGCGCAAGCAAGACCGATAGCAGATCGCCCAACAGTGCAGCCTTGCCCTGCTCACCTGGAAGGGGGCGGACAAGGTCGTGAGCGCGGCCCAGAGACGTGAGACGCTGGGTTAGCTCGCCGGTCATCTCTTCAACCGATGACGCGGATCGAGCGGTGAGCTGAGTCAGACCAGTGGCGATTGCGAGGAGGTTCTTGACCCTATGGCTCATCTCGCCGGCAAGCAACTCACTTCCCTCCTCGGCTTGCTTGCGGCCTGTAACGTCGAGAAAGATCCCAAACATGACCCCGTCCACGATACCTTCATCGGCACCCTGACCACGCGCGGAGATCCAACGAACCACCTCGCCAAGACAGATTCGAAAGTCGATTTCGTATGAACCTGCTACCGAGCGTGTGGCGGCGAAGGCCGCGCGGACCCTATCCCTATCAGCAGGGTGAATGTGAGCCGAAAGCTCCTCGAAGCTAACTTCGTCGCTCCACGGCAGGCCCCAAAGCTCAAACGCCCGCTCGTCCATCGCAAATCGGTCGTCATCGACGTGCCACGACCAGAGAGCGACACACGCAGCCTCGATCGCCAAGCGCAAATGCGTCTGATCCCACATAGGAGCTTTTGGCTTTTCCTTGACCAATCCTCGACTCTCTTTCTCATCCTGACGGCAGAACTCTGTGCGCCCGGATAGGAACACGCAAGCCGCAGTGTCAGCCCGGATGGGAAACCGCGCCTGTTAACGTCCGCTTCGGGTCGAAAGCAGACATTAGAGTTCGCCCTTACCTAACCGGTTCCAGCCGCAACAGCCGCCCGCCGCTCTCGCCATCTTCTAGCAGATAGATTTCGCCTCTCGGTCCCTGCTCGACCTCGCGGATGCGCGCGCCCATCGGCCATTGCTCGGCCTTGGCCGCGTTGCCGCCATTGAGGTCGGCGTGGATCAGCGCCTCGCCCGACAGCGCGCCGAAAATCGCGTCGCCTTTCCACTGCGGGAACAGATTGCCCGAATAAATGATCATCCCGGCGGGCGAGATCGACGGATTCCACCATAGCTTGGGCTGGGCATATTCGGGCCGCGCCGGGTGATTGGGGATATCGCGGCCGTCATAGTGACTGCCGTTCGAAACGATTGGCCAGCCGTAATTCTTGCCCGGCTCAATCAGGTTCAATTCGTCGCCGCCCTTCGGTCCCATCTCGGTCGCCCACAACCGCCCGTCGGGCGCGAACGCCAGGCCGAGCACGTTACGATGACCCATGTCCCAGAATTGCGCGGCGATGCCGCCCCTCGCCGCCCACGGATTGCCCGCCGCCGGCTGGCCCTCGGCGTCGAGGTGAAGGATTTTGCCAAGGTTGCCGTCGCTGGCCTGCGCCGGGTCGAACTTCTGCCGCTCGCCCGATGACAGGAAGATCGTCCCGTCGGGCGCGAAGGCAATGCGATGACTGAAATGGCCGTCACCGGTCATTTTCGGCATTTGCCGCCAGATCACCTTAAAGCCGTCGAGACGCGGTTCGCCGTGGCCGAGCACGAGCGTGCCGTAGCCAAGCGCGGCGCCGCTGGTTCCTCCGGCGCCGGCTTCGACGAAGGTCAGATAGATGCGCCGGTTCCCGGCGAAGCCAGGGTCGGCGACCACATCGCCAAGCCCACCCTGCCCGGCGACATGGACCGCGGGAACGCCGCTGACCGCTTGCTTTTTTCCGGCGCCATCGACCAGCCACAACCGGCCGGTCTTTTCCGTGACCAGGGATATCCCAGTCAGCGGCACGCCGCTTCCTGGCAGGAAGCTCATCGCCCAAGGGGCATCGAAGCTGGCAATGGCGCGCGTCGTGAAGGGTTTGGCGCGGCCATTGGCTGGCCGCTGGTCGGCCGCCGGCGCCGAGCCGCTGCACCCGAACAACGCCAGAGCCGCCAGCACAGCTTGAATTCGACGCTGGTTCATCCGATCTCTCCCAGACCCTTGCCGGCGCAACTGGCGTCCCCTCACGAAAGCCACCGAAGTGCCGGCAGCCAACCTACTCTCGCTAAGCGTCGGGGTTCCACTCTTTGCCGTCGGCCAAGCCGAAGCCAAGGCCGCCGCTCGCGAGCTTTTCGCGCGCAAGGCGCTGTTCGACCGGCTTTCGGGCGTGTTCGACAATGCGGGGATCGAACAGCGCAATATCGTCGCGCCGATCCACTGGTATGGCGAAAACCACGGCTGGGCGGAGCGCAACCGGGTTTACCTCGAATCCGCCGACGGGCTGTTTCTCGATGTGGCGCGGCGGGCGATCGATCAGGCCGGACTTGAGCCTGACGCCATCGACGGCATCGTCACCGTCAGCACTACGGGGATCGCCACCCCCAGCCTTGATGCGCGCAACGCCTTGGCGCTCGGGCTGCGGGCCGATGTGCGCCGCGTGCCAATGTTCGGCCTGGGTTGCGCCGGCGGGGTCTCGGGCCTCGCCACCGCGGCGCGGCTCGCCGCCGCCGAGCCCGGCAGCCGCTGGCTGTTCGTCACCGTCGAAACCTGCTCGATCTCGATCCGCCTCGACAGCGACGACCCCGCAGCGATCGTCGCCACCGCGCTGTTCGGCGACGGCGCCGCGGCGGCGGTCGTCGAAGCCGGAGGCAAACCAGGCATCGGCGCGATCGAGGCAGCGGGCGAGCATCTCTGGCCCGCCACCCTTGGCATCATGGGCTGGCGGGTCGAGGATCCGGGGCTGGCGGTGATCTTCGACCGCTCGATCCCGGTGTTTCTCGAGGCCAATCTCGCACCGGCGGTTCAATCCGTGCTCGCTCAAATGGGTGTGACTTACGCCTCGATCGATCGCCTCTGCTCGCATCCGGGCGGCGTCAAGGTCCTCGACGCCATCGAGTCCGCGCTTGAACTGGACGATCCGCTCGATCTCGAGCGCGACGTTTTGCGCGATAATGGCAATATTAGCGCGCCGACCGTCTTCTTCGTGCTCGATCGCCTTATCGCGCGCGGATTGCCCCATCGCACCTTGCTCACCGCATTGGGGCCGGGCTTCACCCTCTCGGCGCTGTCATTGCTCGCCGCATGATAATCTGGCCGTCGATCGCCATCCTCGGCTTTGTCACCTTGCAGCGAGTGGTTGAATTGCCACTAGCACGCAAGAATACCGCGAACCTCATCGCCAAAGGCGGGTGCGAGGTCGCCCCCGAACATTATCCCTTGATCGTCACGCTTCACGCGGTCTGGCTCGCCTGTTTGTGGTGGCTGGCCCCGGGCAGGCCGATCCACCTGCCATTCCTGACGCTGTTCCTATTACTCGAATGCGGGCGCGTGTGGGTGCTGCGAACGCTGGGGCCGCGCTGGACGACGCGGATCATCGTCGTTCCCGGCGAGCAGCTGGTCACCCGCGGCCCTTACCGCTTCCTCAATCACCCCAATTATCTGATCGTCATCGGAGAGATTGCGGTGCTGCCTTTGGTGTTCGGGCTCGCCAAGGTCGCCTTGATCTTCACCATCCTCAACGCGATCCTCCTGACGATCCGGATTCGCGAGGAAAATGCCGCATTGCGCGGCTGATCAGAGTCACTTGCGCGCACCGGAGGCGGAGCCTATATCGCCTGCTCTCCTCGACATCTTCGGACGACGACGAGGCTGGTCCCCACCGGGCCGGCACCGAGGGGACATGGTTTGTATTAAGGCACTTTCATTGACCGACACCGCCGCACTGACTGGATTGATCGAGCCCGAGGCCGCTGCCCTCGGCTTCGATCTCGTGCGCGTGGCGATGATCGGCGGAACCTCCGATCCGACCCTGCAGGTGATGGCCGAGCGCCCCGATACGCGCCAGCTGACGATCGACGATTGCGCCGACCTGTCGCGCAGGATTTCCGAGAAACTGGACGGGATGGAAGCCGACGGCCGCGACCCGATCGACGGCGCCTATCGCCTTGAGGTCAGCTCGCCGGGGATCGACCGGCCGTTGACCCGCGCCAGGGATTATGCCGACTGGACCGGGCATGAGGCCCGCCTCAAGCTCGCCGAGGAAGGCGCCAAGCCGCTTTCGGGTACCATCAAGGGAATCGACAAGGGCATCGTCCTGCTCGCGACGCCCAAGGGCGACCGCGAAATCCCATTCGAATCCATCGCTTCGGCCAAGCTGTTGCTGACCGACGCCCTCATCAACGCCACCGCGCCGCTCAGCACCGAGGGCGCCGATACTATCAAGACGGAAGGTTAGAACCTCATGGCCACCGCAGCCCCTTCAACCACCTCTTCGGTTTCCGCCAACAAGGCGGAGCTGCTCGCCATCGCCGACGCGGTCGCCCGCGAGAAATTGATCGATCGCGCGATCGTCATCGAAGCGATGGAGGACGCCATCCAGCGCGCGGCGCGCGCGCGCTATGGCGCCGAGAATGACATCCGGGCGAAATTGGACCCGGTCTCGGGCGACCTCCGCCTGTGGCGGGTCGTCGAGGTGGTCGAAGAAGTCGAAGATTATTTCAAGCAGGTCGACCTCAAGGGCGCATCGAAGCTGAAGCCCGACGCGGTGGTCGGCGACTATATCGTCGATCCGTTGCCGCCGATCGAGTTTGGCCGAATCGCCGCCCAGGCCGCCAAGCAGGTCATCTTCCAGAAGGTCCGCGATGCCGAGCGCGAGCGCCAGTTCGAGGAATTCAAGGACCGCGTCAGCGAGGTCATCACAGGTGTCGTCAAGCGGGTCGAGTTCGGCCATGTCGTCGTCGACCTCGGCCGCGCCGAGGGCGTCATCCGCCGCGACCAGCAAATTCCGCGCGAAATGGTCCGCGTCGGCGACCGCGTGCGCAGCCTGATCATGGCGGTTCGCCGCGAAACCCGCGGCCCGCAGATTTTCCTGTCTCGCGCCCACCCCGATTTCATGAAGAAACTGTTCGCGCAGGAAGTGCCCGAAATCTACGACGGCATCATTGAGATCAAGGCGGCCGCCCGTGACCCCGGCAGCCGCGCCAAGATCGGCGTGATCAGCCACGATAGCTCGATCGATCCGGTCGGCGCCTGCGTCGGCATGAAGGGCAGCCGAGTCCAGGCAGTGGTCCAGGAACTTCAGGGCGAAAAGATCGACATCATTCCGTGGAGCGAGGACCTCGCGACGTTCGTCGTCAACGGCTTGCAGCCGGCGACGGTCAGCCGCGTCGTCATCGACGAAGAGGAAAGCCGGATCGAAGTGGTCGTTCCCGACGATCAATTGTCGCTCGCCATCGGCCGCCGCGGGCAAAATGTCCGCCTGGCCAGCCAGCTGACCAACAGCCAGATCGACATTTTGACCGAAGCCGACGCCTCCGAGAAGCGCCAGCGCGAGTTCGTCGAGCGCTCCGAAATGTTCCAGACCGAGCTCGACGTCGATGAGACGCTCGCCCAGTTGCTGGTCGCCGAAGGCTTCACCGCATTGGAGGAAGTCGCTTACGTCTCGCCCGAGGAAATCAGCTCGATCGAGGGCCTCGACGAGGATCTCGCCAGCGAACTTCAGGAGCGAGCCACCGAGGCGCTCGAACGGCGGGAAGCCGCGTCGCGCGAGGAGCGCCGCAAGCTTGGCGTCGACGATGCGCTGGCCGAATTGCCGCACCTCACCGAGCAGATGCTGGTGACGTTGGGCAAGGCCGGCATCCGCACCTTGGACGATCTCGCCGATCTCGCCACCGACGAACTCATTCAGAAAAAGCGCGTCGAGCCGCGACGCCGGGTCGAATCCAACCGCGCCGAGGACAAGGGCGGCGTGCTGTCCGACTACGGCCTGTCGGAAGAGCAGGGCAATGAGATCATCATGGCCGCCCGCGCCCACTGGTTCGAGGACGAAGAGCCCAAGGCTGGGGAGGACGCAGTTGCGGAATCCCCAGAATGACACCGCCGGCACTTTAAACAGGTCCGCTAGAGACGAAGGCTCGGCCGGCGATCCCAAATCGCCGGTGCGCACTTGCGTCCTGACGCGAACGCCTGGCACCCGCGACAGCCTGATCCGGCTCGCGCTCGGCCCGGACGGCCAGGTCGCGCCCGATGTGCGGGCTCGCGCGCCGGGTCGCGGCGCCTGGATCGGGGTGAACCGCTCCACACTCGACGCTGCCAATGCCAAGGGCAAATTAAAAGCCGCTCTCAGCCGCGCGTTCAAGACCGGCGAGCTCGCCATTCCGCCCGACCTCGGCGACAAGGTCGAGGCCGCCTTGCGTCAATCGGCGCTCGACCGCCTCGGCCTCGAAGCACGCGGCGGAACCCTGCTCAGCGGTGCAGACAAAGTTGAAACCGCGTGCCGCGCCGGCCGCGTCAAACTGCTGATCCACGCCGAAGACGCCGGTCTAGACGGGCGCAAGCGGCTCGACGCCGCCTGGCGCGTCGGCGGCGGCGAGCCGCGGGGGATGGTTTTCCCGGCGACGCGCCCCATTTTGTCGATGGCGCTCGGCCGCGAAAATGTGGTACATATCGCCTTGACCGACTCCGCCGCCGCGACGCGTGTTCTGCACGCGATCAGCCGGTGGCGCGCTTTCATTGACCTGCCTGCTGGGCTAGACGGCCGCGACGCCGTCGCTGGCCTCGGCTCGGCTGACGAACACGACGAAGGAAACACATGAGCGATTCGACCGAAAAGCCGAAACTTGGCACCCGGCCTCCGCTGGGCATCAAGCGCACGGTCGAGACCGGCAAGGTCAAGCAGAGCTTCAGCCACGGCCGCTCGAACACTGTCGTGGTCGAGGTCAAGAAGCGGCGTATCCTCGGCCGCCCGGGCGAAGAGGCGCCCAAGCCGGCGCCCGCTGCCGAAGCGCCCGCGCCGGTCGCCAAGCCCGCCCCTGCCCCGGCCAAGCCTGCCCCGCCGCGCCGCGCGCCGGCCGACGACATCATGTCGCGCCGCGAGCTTCAGGAGAAATTGCTCCGCGAGGCCGAAGAATCGCGCATGAATTCGCTCGAGGAAGCGCGCCGCCGCGACGATCATGCCACGCGCACCGCGACCGAAGACGAAAAGCGCCGCGCCGAGGAAAACCGCAAGGCCGAGGTTGAAGCGCCGGCCCCCACCGTCGAGCCCGAACCCGAGCCCGAGCCCATCGAAATTCCCGACGAGGCCGCATCCTCCGGCAAGCACGAGGAAAAGCGCTTCACCCATCGCCCGCCGAGCCCGGTCGTTCCCAAGCGCACCGAGCCCGGCCGGCCCGGCCGCGGCGGGCACGACGAGCGCCGCCATGCCGGCAAGCTGACCGTCACCCGCGCTTTGTCGGGCGAGGACGACAACCGCGCCCGCAGCCTCGCTGCGCTCAAGCGCAGCCGCGAAAAGGAAAAGCGCGCCCACGCCCAGGCCGGCCCCTCGGCCAAGCAGGTGCGCGATGTCGTCGTTCCCGAAGCGATTACCATCCAGGAACTCGCCAACCGCATGGCGGAACGCGGCGCCGATCTGGTCAAAGCCTTGTTCAAGATGGGCAGCGCGGTCACTTTGACCCAGACGATCGACCAGGACACCGCCGAATTGCTGGTCACCGAGTTCGGCCACACGATCAAGCGCGTCAGCGAGTCCGACATCGAAATCGGTATCGGCGACGAAGCCGATGCGCCCGAAACCCTGCAGACGCGCCCGCCGGTGGTGACGATCATGGGCCATGTCGATCACGGCAAGACGTCGTTGCTCGACGCGATCCGCGGCGAAGACGTCGTCGCGGGCGAGGCCGGCGGCATCACCCAGCACATCGGCGCCTATCAGGTGACCCTCCCCGACAGCGCCAAGATCACCTTCCTCGATACGCCGGGCCACGAAGCCTTCACCGAAATGCGTGCGCGCGGCGCCAACGTCACCGACATCGTCATCCTGGTTGTCGCCGCCGATGACGGGTTGAAGCCGCAGACGATCGAGGCGATCAACCACACCAAGGCGGCCGGCGTGCCGATGATCGTGGCGATCAACAAGATCGACAAGCCCGGCGCCAATCCGCAGAAGGTTCGCGAGGAACTGCTCCAGCACGAGATCATCGTCGAGGCGATGGGTGGCGAGGTCCAGGACGTCGAGGTTTCGGCGCTCAAGAAGACCAACCTCGACAAACTGCTCGAGGCGATCGCGCTCCAGGCCGAAATCCTCGAATTGAAGGCCAACCCCGACCGCGCCGCCGAAGCCACCGTGATCGAAGCCAAGCTCGACAAGGGCCGCGGCCCGCTCGCCACCGTGCTGGTCCAGCGCGGCACGCTGCGCGTCGGCGATGTGTTCGTCGCCGGCGCCGCCAGCGGCAAGGTCCGCGCGATGATCGACGACAAGGGCAAGCAGGTCACCGAAGCGCCTCCGGCGTTCCCGGTCGAAGTGCTCGGCCTAACCATGGTGCCGTCGGCCGGCGACCCGTTCACGGTGGTCGAGAATGACGCCCGCGCCCGCGAGGTCGCCTCCTATCGCCAAAGCGTGCTCGACAAGAAGCGCACCACCTCGGCGCCGGTCAATCTCGAGAATCTGTTCGACACCAAATCG
>Ga0193706_1001249_pt1 | contig 11686 bp, 8 predicted proteins | sample U3c1metaG_FD_160130 | JGI IMG/M metagenome (GOLD analysis project Ga0193706, IMG submission 160130) | Soil microbial communities from a riparian zone of the East river system, Colorado, United States - U3c1 | ecosystem: Environmental > Terrestrial > Soil > Riparian zone | place: USA: East River... | reverse complement strand
GTGCTCGAGGGCAGCCTCGGTTACTATCTAAACCCGCTCGTCAACGTGCTTCTCGGAGTCTTCCTGCTGAAGGAGAAGCTGACCCTGTTCCAGAAAGGCGCGGTTCTGCTCGCGGCGGCGGGCGTGGTGATATTGGCCGCGGGCGCCGGCTCGGCCTTGTGGATCAGCCTGACCCTCGCCGCGAGCTTCGCCCTCTATGGATTCATCCGCAAGGTGGCGCCGGTCGACGCGATCGAGGGCCTGACCATCGAGACGATCTTCCTGGCGCCGCTCGCTCTAGGCTGGGTGCTCTGGCTTCAGCGGTCGGGCGAGGGCCATTTCATGATCGAGCCGGTGACCGACACCCTGCTGATCCTGGGCGGGGCGGTAACGGCCATCCCGCTGCTCCTGTTCACAGCGGCGGCGCGGCGGCTCCCTTATTCGACGCTTGGTTTTCTCCAATATGTCGCGCCGTCGCTCCAGTTCGCGCTTGCGGTCTTCGCGTTCGGGGAGCGCATCACCACGGCCCATATCGTCTGCTTCGCCGCGATCTGGACCGCGCTCGCCATCTTCGTCAGCGAAGGGATCAGGATGGGCCGGAGGGCGCAGCTCGAAGCCTGCCGCGACGGGCCGCCGCAATAAGGATCAGATCTTGGCCTTGCGAGGCAGATAGCGGTGCGATGCGTGGTCTGCCACTCCGCCCTCGCCGTCGTCGAGAAACGCCTCGCCATGGCAATCGGCGGCGCGGAGATTGGCCTGCTCCCAAGCCTCCTCTCGGCTCGAATGGCGCGTCGTCTTGTGAGGCAGGCCTTCCTGGCGCACCTCCCAGCCATCGGCCTGCTCGGCCACCCAGAAATTTCTTCCTACCATGTGAGGCCAAACGGGTCAGGTTCGGCTTGGGTTGCAACCCAAGCCGATCGGGCCGAGCCTGCCGAAGCCCTTTTCCTGCCCCCTGCGCGGAACAAGGAGAGAAGAGCCCTTCGACAAGCTCAGGGCGAACGGAGCTGCTTACGAGCCTATGGAAGCGACCAGAGCGGGCCTGAGGATCATCGCGATTCCGAGCAGGCTGGCGATGAAGACGGCGGTGCGGAGCATCGGCACTCCGAACGCGTAGAGCGGCAGATAGACGATCCGGGCGCCGAGCCAGATCATCGCGCCGATCGCGGTCCAGCGATCCTCCAGCGAGGCGGCGGTGACGATCAATATGGCCGCCGCGAGGATCGGAAAGGTTTCGAAGAAATTGGCCTGGGCACGGGCGAGCCGGCCGACGACCGGCCGGGGCGGCGGAAGCTCCTCGTCGCGCGCGCCCATGTTCCATTTGGTGCCATATTGCCGGGTCTTGAAGCGCACCGCGATCAATATGTGGGCGATTCCAAGGATGCAGCCCCAGGCGAGGATGGTGAGCTCGATGGTCATGGGCCGGACTGTCCTCCAGAGCGGGTCAACGCGCAAGTGGTGACAAAGAGCTCGGCCTTTGTCACAGTCGGACCATGCTCGGAGCTCAGCCCGCCGCGCCCGATCCGGGCGGCCTCTCCAGGGAGGAATTGAGCCTTCCCGGCTGGCTCTACCGTGACCCGGAATATCATAGGGTCGAGATGGAGCGGGTGATCCGGCCGGCCTGGCAGATCGTCTGCCACGACAGCGACCTGCCGGGACCGGGCGACTGGCACGCGATCGAGATCGCCGGCGAAAGCGTCTTCGTCATTCGCGGCGACGACGGGGAGGCGCGCGCCTTCGCGAACGTCTGCCGGCACCGCGCCTCGCGGCTGGTCAACGGGACTTCGGGCTGCGCGAAGCGGCTGACCTGTCCCTATCATGCCTGGACCTATGCGAGCGACGGGCGGCTGATCGGAGTTCCGAACAAGAGCGACTATCCCGATCTCGACATGTCCGGGCTCGGTCTGATGGCGGTCGAGCTCGAGCGCTGGCGCGGCTTCCTGTTCGTCCGGCTTGAGGGCGGCGGTCCTTCTGTCGCCGAGATGATGGCGCCTTATGAGGAAGAGATCGCGCCCTACCGCTTCGAGGATCTGCGCGCGATCGGCCGGGTCACTTTGAGGCCGCGCCCGGTCAACTGGAAGAATGTCGCCGACAATTATTCGGACGGGCTCCATATCAACGTCGCCCATCCCGGTCTGACCCGACTGTTCGGACGCGGATACCGTATCGAGGCCGAGGCGCATGTCGACCGGATGCAGGGCGACCTTCTCGACCGGCCGTCCGCCAACCCGTCCGAGCGCACCTATCAGCATCTGCTCCCCGACGTTCCGCATCTGCCCGAATCGCACCGGCGGCGCTGGCTCTATTTCAAGCTGTGGCCGAACAATGCGTTCGACATCTATCCGGACCAGGTCGATTTCATGCAGTTCCTCCCGGCCTCGCCCATCGGAACCCTGATCCGAGAGATCAGCTATGCGCTGCCCGACGAGAGGCGCGAGATGAAGGCGGCGCGCTACCTCAACTGGCGAATCAACCGGCGGGTGAACCTGGAAGACACGGCGCTGATCGAGGGCGTCCAGCAGGGCATGGCCTCGCCGCGCTACACGCCCGGGCCGCTGGGAGAGAGCGAGGTCTGCCTGAGGAGCTTCGCGCGCAAGTTGCGGCACATCATCCCGGAAGCGAACCTCGACAGCTCCCCGCCGCCCGGCTGGAGTCGGCGGCCTGCGGACCCACTTGGCGGGCCTCGCGCAATCACTTAGGCTCTCCCAAAAGCGGGGGGATGGTAATGGGTTGCAGGCGTTTCTCGGCGGCCATTGCCGCCTCGTTGCTCGCCTCCTGCGCCCTCGCTTCGCCGCTCGGCGCCGCTCCCAACCCGCAGCTCACGGCACTCGTCCGCGGAGTCGACGACAACGAGAGTCGCAGCGAGGCGCTGAAGATCGCAGCGATGGACGTAAGTGTGCGAGTCCACGGCGCCATCGCCGAGACGGTGGTGACCGCGCGCTTCGACAATCCGGGCGAGGAGGAACTCGAAGGCCACTTCACCCTGGCAATGCCCGTCGGATCGGTCGTGACAGGCTATGCGCTCGATATCGAAGGCCGGATGGTCGACGGCGTCCTGGTCGATCAGATCAAGGCGCGGCGCGCCTACGAATCCCGCATCCGACAACGCGTCGATCCGGGTCTCGGCGAAGTTTCTCGCGACTTCGAGTTCAAGACGCGCGTCTATCCGATCCCGGCGGGCAAGAGCCGAACGGTGCGGGTGCGTTTCGTGACGCCGCTCGATCCGAAGACCGGCTATGCTCTGCCTCTGTCGCAGGAGCAGGAGATCGGCCGACTCTCGATCATGGCCCTGGCAACCGGTGTGACCGAACCGCCGCTTCTTACCAGCCCAAATGTGTTTGGCGCACAATGGAGGCGCCAGGGCGAGGAGTTCATATTCACCTACAGTGCCGAGAAGGTGAAGCTCGATGCTACCCTTGCGATTGCCGCGCCTCGGCGCGAGGTGCCACTGCTGGTGGGCCGCGACGCGGCCGGCGAGACCTGGTTCGAGCTCATTGATGGCGGCGGCCCTGGCGGTGAGACCCCACGCCCGGCCAGCGTCGCCATATTGTGGATCGATCCCTCTCGCGCCGCGACGACGCGCTCGAAGCGGAGATCGGCCTTGTCCGCGATTATCTCGACCGGGTCCGCCCCGAAGCCATCGAACTGATCCTGTTCGACAGCGGCAAGGCCGAGCGGGTGAGCGTGCGCGATGCCGCTGAGGCCGCGGATCGGCTGAGACGCACTACATACCGCGGCGCGACCAGCTACGTTTCGCTTGCCGGGCTCGATCTGCGGGCCGATTCCTGCCTGCTGTTCACCGACGGGCTGGTCACCCTGAGGAGTCGGGTGCTGCCGCGGCTGGCCTGCCCGCTCAGCATCGTCTCGAGCGCTCGAGACGCCGACCGCGCCTGGCTGGGTTCCCTCGCCCGCGCAGCCGGCGGCGAGGCGCTCAAACTGACAGCGGACAATGGCTCCGAGCTTCTCATGCGGCTGACGCGTCAGGCGGTAAGGATCGCCGAGGTGCGCTCGACAAGCGGGGCCGCGATTGATTTCGCTACGCTCGACGCACCGTCCGGGGGCTGGCGGATCGTCGGACCGATGCCGAAGACCGGAGGATTGGTCGTCCGGGTCACGGGGATTCAATCGGGCGCCGCCGAACGCGTCTACACGGCCGGACCTGCTGCCAGCTGGTCCGGCGCGGCCGCACTGTGGGCGACCGACCGGCTCGCGGTACGAGCCGCCGGCGAGGAGGAAACCCGCGACGATCTTATCGCCTTCGCGCGCCGTTACTCGGTCGCCGGACCGGACATTTCGTTCCTCGTGCTCGAGACCGCGGAAGATTATGCCGAAGCTGGGATCGACCCACCCTCCACGCTCTCCGCAGAGCAACTGGCCGAGTATCGGGAGCTCGCCGCGGAGCGGAAGGAGGAAGAGGAAGAAAAACGGAGGGACCGGTTCAGCGAAGTCCTCGCCGGGTGGGAAGAGCTGAAATCATGGTGGACGACTCAGTTCGACCCGAATTCGAGGGCCGACCCCGACGAAATGGCCGAGCGTGGCGGAGCGGAGAACCTCGTACCCGAGCCTGAGCCCGTCCCTGTACCGCCACCTCCATCGATACCGTCACCGCCCACGCCGCCCGCGCCAACATCGGGTACGCCGCCGCGAGGCGACGGCTCCGGAGTCGTGACCGGCAGTCGGATTCCGCAGCCTGATCAACAATCGACCAGTCCCGTGGCCGTCGTCGGGCCTGAGCAATTCGAGCAAGGATCTGGAAATGGTGGCGGCGATCTCATGGTGACGGGCACCGCCGCGGCGCGGCCGCCCGAATCAATGGTGACCGCCGAAACGGAACCGGTGGAGCCCGAGATCGAGCCCGTCTCATGGTCGCCCGCCCGACCCTATTTGAAGGCACTCAAGGCAGCGAGTGCGCGCGACCGCGAGCGGGTTCTCGCCGAGCAGCAGCGGATTCACGGATCGCTGCCCGCTTTCTGGCTGGACGTGTCCGAATATTATCATCGCGCCGGCCGACGCGAGGAGGCGCTTCGACTGCTTCTCTCTGCCCTCGATCTCCCAACACGGGACAGCGAGACGCTTGCGATCGTTGCCGACAGGCTCATGCGTTATGGCGAAACCGACCATGCCGTCAGCCTGTACGAGCGTCTGGCGGCCATGGAGCCCGACCGGCCGCAGCCGATTCGGAGCCTCGCTCTGGCACTTGGAAGCCGGGGCATGAAAGGGTCAGGCGAGCAGGCCAAGGGCGATCTCGCTCGCGCCATCTCGCTGCTAACGACCGTAATCATGACCCCGTGGGACGGCGATTATGACGGGATCGAGAAGATCGCGCTGATGGAGGTAAACAAGCTGATCGCCCGTTATCGGGAGCTTGGAGGGACGGATGTGCCGCTCGATTCCCGCCTCATCGCCCTGCTCGACGTCGATGTGCGGGTCGTGATCGAGTGGAATACCGAAGAAACCGATCTCGATCTCTGGGTCGACGAGCCCAATGGCGAGCGAGCGATGTACGACAACGAACTGACCAGGATGGGCGGCCGCATGTCGAACGACATGACCGACGGATATGGCCCTGAGGAATATCTGCTCCGCCGCGCCGCGCCGGGGACCTACACGATCAGGGCGGACACCTATTCCGCAGACGAGATAAACCCCAATGGGCCGTCGAGGATCACCGCGAGGCTGATCCGCGATTTCGGCCGCCGGACGGAGCGGGAGGAAGTCGTCGATATCGAGTTGCTGCCGGGCGACGATGAGGAGGATGAGGTCAAGGTTGGACGCATCGTGGTCAGGCAGCGACCCCGCTGAACGCGCGCATCGATGAGGCGCTTGAAACTGCAAGTGGGCGGAGCGATTATCCCCGCCCACAGGGGGGTATCGAGCATTGTCCCACGATCCGCGCATCGACGCGTACATCGCCCGTCAGGCCGACTTCGCCCGGCCGATCCTCGAGCATTTAAGGCGTGTCGTTCACGAGGCCGCGCCCGAGGTCGAGGAAGCGATCAAATGGAGCATGCCGCATTTCACCTACAAAGGGCGGCTGTTCGCGGGAATGGCGGCGTTCAAGGCTCACGCCACGTTCGGCCTTTGGCAGGCCAACGCGGTGCTCGGCGAGACCGGATCGGAGCGCGAGGCGATGGGGCAGTTCGGCCGCCTGACGTCGGTCGCCGATCTGCCGTCCGAAGAGGAGCTCAAGGACATAATCCGCCGCGCCGCCGCGCAGGCCGAGCAGGGGCCCGCGCCCCGGCCGAAGAAGCCTCCCAAGCCCGAGCTGGAAATGCCTGAGGATCTCCGCATGGCGTTCGACGGGAATTCGGCCGCCAGGGCCGCCTATGAGAGCTTCCCGCCGAGCGGGAAGCGCGACTATCTGGAATGGCTGATCGAAGCGAAGCGCCCCGAGACCCGCGCGAAAAGGCTGGCTTTGGCGGTCGAATGGATGGCCGAGGGCAAGAGGCGTCACTGGAAATATCAGGATTGCTGAGCCGGAATGCGCGCGCGTTAACTTTTTTCGCGGTTAACGCGGCTTTCATTGCGGCCGACCAGCAAATTCCGGGGCGGAAATTTCCGATTATCGCGTGAAATCAAGGGTCCGCGCCGGATCCTGCCCTCGCTATTTCGTCGCGCCTTTAACACTCCATCAAAACTCTGCGGCTAGGGACGTGGAAGCACCCGACAGCGCATTGGAAGTCGATGTACCACGCCCCTGTGTCCATGGACCTTGACCAGCAGGAAGAGGAGCCGGTCGAGGCGCTCGACGAGGGCATGGGCCCCGATGCGGGCAGCCATCGTCTTCGCGAGGCGCATCTCCACAACGGGCAGGCGCAGGCGCGTGCGTTGTTCGCGACCTGGTTCGCGATCACCGCGGTCGGAGCATCCCTGCTCGTCGCCTGGGCTTTGTTCGGATCGGAGCGGCTCGAGCTGATCATCGGCTGGGTTTCGCTCGTCGCCTTCGCCAACTGGACCACGTGCCGTCGAGCGATCGAGGCCGGAAGCGCGTCCGGAAGCCGGTCGGCGCGCGGCGGATCGAATGTCAGGGCCATCGCCGAAGCGGTCGGCCTGGCCGGCCTGTGGGCCGCGCTGCCCGCTTATGCCTTCGCCACCCAGGCGCACGAGGTGCAGGTCGTGATCGGCGGCGCGATGGGCGCGATGATCATCGCCGCAATCGCCCTGGCCTCGGTCCCGGCCGCGGCCTACGCCTGGATCGTGACGATGACCGCGGCCCTGTGCGCGGCTTATTATGTCGGAAGCTCGTCGATGGACGCCAAGATGGGCCTGACCATCGTCGGCGCCGCCGCGGTCGCCACCTTCGGGATCGCCCGGTTGACGCGCTGGACCTACGAATTGCTCCAGACCATCGCCAAGGTCCGAACCCAGTCGGAATCGGTCCGGCTCCTGCTCAAGGAATATGAGCATCGCGGGGTCGGCTGGCTGTGGCAGGTCGATGCCGAGAATCGCGTCGTCTACATTTCCTCGCGGATGACTGCCCTGCTCGGCCGTTCGGCCAACCAGCTGATCGGCCATTCGCTTCCCGCCACTCTGGGCGGAAACAGCGCATTGGGCCGCACGCTGCTCGCCCGGGCCCCGTTCGCAAGCCTCGAGATGGAGCTGAAGACGCGGCGCGGAACGCGCTGGATCAGCCTTGCCGGCGATCCGATCATCGACATGGCCGGCCAGTTCCAGGGCTTCCGCGGAGTCGGGTCCGACGTGACCGAGGTGAGGAAGACGCAGGAGCGGCTCACCAACCTCGCCAACATGGACGTCCTCTCCGGCCTGCCCAATCGCGGCCGGGTGCGGCAGCTTCTCGGCGAGGCTTTGTCGGCCGCGCAATCGGGCAACGTGCCCTGCGCGATCATGTTTCTCGATCTGGACGGCTTCAAGCCGGTCAACGATACGTTCGGCCACCCCAAGGGCGACGCCGTTCTGAAGAGTGTTTCGCAGCGGCTGGTCAAGGAAGTGGGCGAATTGGGCCATGTCGGCCGGATGGGCGGCGACGAGTTCGCCATCGTCATCCGCGACGCCCAGAGCCGCAAGAGGGTCGAGGACCTGGCCGCGCGGATCATCGGAGCGGTCGCCGAACCCTATCATATCGACAAGGCCGAGATCCGGATCGGAGTCTCGATCGGCTGCGCCTTCGGCCCGATCGACGGCCAGAGCGTCGACGATCTGATCCAGAAGGCCGATCTCGCGCTCTACCAGGCCAAGGGGCAGGGCCGGGGCACCTGCTGCTATTTCAGCGCCGACATGCAGAACGAGGCCGAGGACCGCCTCCGGCTCGAGCAGGATCTGCGCCAGGCCCTGGTGCTCAAGCAGTTCCGCCTCGACTATCAGCCCTTGATCAACGCCGCCGACCAGAGCCTGATGGGCTTCGAGGCCCTGATCCGCTGGCACCACCCGACCCGCGGAATGGTCTCGCCCGTCGAGTTCATCCCGCTCGCCGAGGAAACCGGCCTGATCATGCAGCTGGGCGACTGGGTGATCGACGAAGCCTGCCGCGCCGCCGCGGTCTGGCCGGACTACATCAACGTCGCGCTGAACCTCTCGGCCCGCCAGCTCATCCTCCCGGCCCTCCCCAACACGGTTGCGGAAGCGCTCAGCAAATATCGGCTCAAGGCGAACCGGCTCGAGCTGGAAGTCACCGAATCGGTGTTCCTCGGCGACAGCGAAGGCTCACTCGACGTTCTGAAGCGGCTTCGCTCGCTGGGCGTCGGGATCGCGCTCGACGATTTCGGGACGGGCTATTCCTCGCTCGGCTATCTGAACAAGGCGGTCTTCCACAAACTCAAGATCGACGGCAGCTTCGTCCGCGAGGCGGCGACCAACCGCGAGACGGTCGCGATCATCCAGTCGATCGTTCAGCTCGCCAAGAGCTTCCGGATGACCGTCACGGCCGAGGGCGTCGAGACCGCCGACGATTTCACCCGGATGCGAGATCTCGGCTGCCACCAGATCCAAGGCTATCTGTTCGGCCGCCCGATGAGCTTCGAGCGCGCCACCGAATTGATCCACGGAACCCAGACCCGCCTGACCGCCTGAGATCGTCGCGGCGCCAGATGTTCCATTGCTGGATCGAATCCAGCTTCCGACAATCGTTCTCGCGCACCAAGTAGCAGGTGCCGCCAGTCCCGCCGCTGATCCAAACGAAACCATGCACGCGGTCCCAGCGGATCGGCAGAAGTTCGATCAGCTGAAAGTTACATCAGGACGAGTCTGGCTGCGTATAGGTAGAGTCTCTCTCATCGCGCTTTGGAGTGGCCCCAGGAATTGAGAATCTCGACACAAGCAACACAATCCATTTTGAATACTCATGCTTGCAATCAGCAACCGATCTTAGAACATTGCATTGATCGCAAGGGGGGCTTTCGATGAGGACATTGTTTGCTGTCACGCTCGGCACAGTAGTCGCGCTTCTGGCCGGCTGTTCAGCCTTGAAAGGTCCAGCTGTCGGTTGCACTACCGAACAGGCGACAGCGACCGCACTGTCGGTCGTAAGCGAACAAATCGAAAAGGCCATGCGCCGAAGTCTGAAGCGGGACGATGGAACTGCTGTTGCAAGCACCGCAAAGGTCCGCGCAACCCTGAAGCAGCTCAAGATTTCGGTCGAAGACATCCGTACGAGCAAGGAAGATCCAAACAGCACGAAGAAGTTTTGCACGGGCACGCTAACAGTCATTGTGCCGGATGAGGCCATCCGGGATGCTGAAAAAGCACGAGAGGTAGTCGGTCAGAACACAGTCGAGGAACTTGCCGACCAGCAATCGGTGGAGCGCAGCGCTAACCGCTTTACCACTGACATCAGCTACAATGTCCAACCGACGGACAACGGCGACAAAGTGTATGCCGAGATCGAGGACGGCGACAATATCTACAGCTTCTTCAGCCAACTGCTTTCTTCGCATCTCGCCCGAAAAGTGGTCGAGAACGCGCAAGCCGAGGAGCAACAAGCGATTGCTACTCAGCAGAGGGAGGACGAAGCTGCCGCGCAAGAGCAGAAGGCGGCAACATTCGAAGAAGCCCGCGCCCAGAATAAGCTCGCTGAGCAAACGATCAACGAAGTCTGGGCAGCCATTCCCAGCGACTCCAGATCCTCTCTCCTCGAGATCCAGAGGGCGTGGATCAAGAGGAAGTCAGCCGACTGCAAGATCCAGGCGGCGTCTGAATCGACGGATAATCAAGATCGTAAGAGTGCTCAGCTGCGCTGTGAGGCTCGAATGAACTACGAACGGGCGAACGAGCTTCGCAGGTACGTGGATAGTTCGACCACCGGGATGTAAGGCCGAATCGAGCTGGCCGACGAGGGCGCGGGACCCACTACTTCGGACACAGTCGCGTCACCTCATGTGATCCATTCCTGGATGGATTCGAGCTTCCAGCCCTCGCCTTCGCGGACGAGCCGATAGGTTCCGCCGGTCCACCCCATGCTCCACTGAACGAAGCCGCGGCTATGGTCGCGGTTCCAGCGGATGGAGGGCAGCCGGATCAGCTGAAAGTCCGGCGAGAATTTCCTGAGACGCTCCCGATCCCCCTCGGCATAGACGATCATCGGCCGGTCGAGGGTTACGCAGCGATAGTCGTCGGGATTGCCCTCCAGCAAGATAGGCGGCTTCTCCGTCGGGGAGCTTCGCCGCCACCCCTCAATGATCTCCTTCCTCGGACTGACCGGCTCGATCGCCGCCTGGGTCTCGACGCTGAAAAGCCGCTTGAGTATTTCCAGCCGCGCGGCGGTCTCGGATGGCGGGGAGCATTGCGTCCCGCGACCCACCACATAGGGCGTGCCGCCCGGCGAGACCTGATCGAGCAGCAGGTGGCGGACCGCGATATCGCTGAGACCGTCATCGTCGCTGTCGCGGGCGAGGTCCGCGACCGGGATGTCGAGATAGATGCCCTCGCGCTTCCGCCTGATCCGGGTACCGACCGGCGGATAGAAGATCGAGGCGGTATCGATCAGCGCCTCCTCGACCTCGAGCTGGATCCGGTCCCCGGCGAGCAGCGGCATCCGGTAACGCTCGGGAACGACATAGGGGAAATATTCCGCAAGGCCGGTGTAGAGCGGCGCTTGCCAGCTCTTCCCGCCATCCTCCGACAGATGAAGCCAGTAGCCGCCTGCCGTGACCTCGCCGTTGGGGTCGAACCGCTGCGACAGGCTGACCGCCGCGGCCCGGCGGCCCGAACGCTCGATTCGAACTGCATGGTAGCCCTCGGGCAACGCCGCGAAGCCTTTGGGATCGGCGCTTTTCCGGGCCGCCAGCGAGGCGATCTCGCCTGGAAGCGGCAACTCGCGGAACTGCGTGGGCGCAGGGTCGACGGAGACCCGCCTGCGATAGCTCTCGCTCGCTTCAGTCCCGAACGATGCGATCCGGGCGGCGTAGCGGGATCGGGCCTCCTCGAACGGCCGGCGACCGGCGTGAGCGACCGCCGCCCAAAAGGCACGATCGTCCTTTTGGCCCTCGCCCTTTTCAGAGCGCCGGGATGCGATCATCTTTCGGCCGGCCTCGCAATCCTCCTGCTCGCCGGGCTTCGACAGCAGCCGGCACATCGCCTCGACGACTCCGCCTCCGCCCGAGCCGTGGTCGAGCGAATCGCGTTCGACGAGGACGTAGGGGTCGCGATCCGGACGGTCGAGCAGCTGGTCGACGATGAGGGAGGCCACCGGGATCCCGTCATATTGGCCGACCTTGCAATCGTCCCGCCCCGCGTCGAGGCAGGCGCGCGCGTCCCT
>Ga0193706_1001248_pt1 | contig 11695 bp, 11 predicted proteins | sample U3c1metaG_FD_160130 | JGI IMG/M metagenome (GOLD analysis project Ga0193706, IMG submission 160130) | Soil microbial communities from a riparian zone of the East river system, Colorado, United States - U3c1 | ecosystem: Environmental > Terrestrial > Soil > Riparian zone | place: USA: East River... | reverse complement strand
GTTCGGCGATCCAGGCAACTGGAGAGCGGCGATAGTTTTTTCGATCGCTGTACGAAGCGCGAAAAGCCCAAAGAATGGGCCCCTCTTGCCCGCAAAGTCGTCGGCAAACTCCCGAAGGCGAGCGGGGTGAACGCCGGCATCGACAAGGTGCCGGAGCTGTTGCCCCGTGAACGCCCGCATTTGCGGAGGACACCGATCGAGCTTGTGGATCACGTCAACGGCTACCTCGACATCCCCATCGGGCTCGAGAGCGGCGTCGACAGCGCACTTTGCTGGATTCGGCAGCGAGCGGCGATCCGACGTGTTCTCAGGAACATCGACAAGCCGCGGACCTGAGAAACCAACTTCATTCGCCTTCGAAACCGCCCCGCCCGAGCTCCGCACAGCGCGCTCCCTGCTGAAAGCAAAAGCAGGAGGGGAGGTAACAGAGATCTCTTTACCGACAAAAGAAGAACCTCGAGAGTGCCGCTTGGTGCGGATCAGCGGATCCGCAGTTTGCGGATCGGTGGACGCCCACGAAGCCTTCAAATCACCGTCGATTTGGTCCGTTGTAAGCGGGACCACTTTGTCATTTTCCCAATAGGCGGTGGGCAACCTGCCCGCGCCATGATCCACGAATCGGACGAGCAATCGATACTTCGAACGTCGATGATGGCCGGTTCTTCGATCGCGCTGATTCGTGACTTCGAGCAGTCGTCGATCTATCGCCTCACGCTGTCCCCGAGCGACGGTGTCGACCGAGCATCGGATCCGACGCGCGATGGTCTCCTGAGCGAGCTCGCAGATCAGATCGCCATCAGCACCAAGGGCGAGCTTGTGTAGCAAATCGCAGGTTCGGCGATTCAGGCCGGGCGTAGCGTCGATCAGCGTGTGAATCGCTTTCTCGTACGTGAGTTGAAGCTTCGGTCTTCTGCCTGCAAGTGTGGATTTGACTGCCGCTGGGAGAGCGGCGAAAGTAGATGAAGCCACGGCGTGACCTCCCAAGAGCTGGGGGCGAACTTCGTTGGGAAAAGGTCCGCGCGAGCGGGGGCAAACCTCAGGCCGTCAAAACCCAGTTGCCCCTGCCCTTGGCGAGCGGACATCGAAAGAGGAGAGCTCGCCCGGGGGGAGGCGCCCAAACCGTTCCAGCGGTCAGGTGCCTCTCCCCGGGAATGAGCCCCAGATGGCCGGCATTCGCGACGACGACAGCGCGCCGAAAAGGCGCAGCCATGCGTCGCTCGACGACGTTGGTGGGCCGCGTGCGCGGAGCAGGCGCACGCTCACCGCGCTTCCCCTTTCGCGTCAGCGACGGCGAGATCGCGCGTCGCGCAAAGCACGAGATCACAAAGCTCGACGAGACGCGCCGTCGTAAAGGCGCCGCCCTCGAGCACACGCAGCGCGAGCTCACCGCCCGCAGCGGCAAGCCACTTACGCGCGAAGATCTGCGCCCGTTCGGGCGCAACAACCCCCCGCTCACTCGCCTCGGCGAGCAGCGCGAGCGCCGCACACCGACTGTCACGCGCGCTGTCACGCCACTCCGACGCGCTCTGCGGAATCCCGAAAGATTCCGCCGGCGCGCCCGGCAGGACTCGAACCTGCGACCCGCGGCTTAGAAGGCCGCCGCTCTATCCAACTGAGCTACGGGCGCGAACGCTGCGCAACATACGCTATCGGGGCGGATTTCGCGAGGGTAGTGCGCTCGGACGCCGATTAGCGGTCTTGCCCGCGTTGCGGCCACGTTTACTTGCAGACCGCCGCGTCACGAATCTTGCACATGCCGTCGACGCAGCGTGCCGGCGTCATGCAGTCGACCTGTCCGGAGAGGCAGGGTTCACCTTCGCGCGGATTGGGTTTGCATTTCCCGTCGGACGCGCAAAAAGCCGCGAACGAGCAGAATCCGAATTCGATGCAGCTCTCCCCGACGGCGGGCGCATCTGGCCCGCGCTTGCAGGTCTTCGCAAACTGATCGCAAGAATATCCCTGCCAGACGTCGCATTCGTCGCCGCCGGCGGCCAGAGGATCACACGAGGCTCCCGCCTGTAAGGGAGGGGAGCAAACGCCGACCCCCGCGGCGTCGAGGTTTTTACAAACGGTGCCCGCGCCGCACGTGCGCTGGAGCGTGTCGCAAGGTTCGTTGATTTGGGGATGGACGGAGCAGACCCCATTCACGCACGGTAGGAAATTGAAGCACTCCACATCGTCGCTACAAGCGCCGCCCGTACGCGGGACGGTCTTGCACACGCCGCATGAGGCACTATTCCTGATGTTGCACGCGCTGCCCTGGCACTGTCCGGGCACGATGCACGCCGCGCCGTCTGCAAGTTGGCCGGGAGGCGGGGTACAGGCTTCGGGCCAGTGGTCTTCGTCGTTGTACTCGTCGCACGAAAGGGCGGCGAGTTGGTTGGCGCACGCGATCACGTCGTTGGAAGTGTGATTCACGCCGGGCGCGGTGAACCGAATGGTGCAGCTGAGCTTCACCCTTTCGAGGCACGTGGGACCGTCGTTCCAGAATGCTTTGAAAGCGGACCAACAGCGCTCGTCCATGGCGCAGTAGGTTTCGGCGTAATAAGCGCAGACCCCTGACGGTGATTGGTCGCTCGGCCCGCTTTGGTGGGAGCCACCGCACGACACAATCGCAAGCAGAACCGCGCGCCACCCTCGTCTCATGACATTGCCGGGCCTTTCATGCGGACAAGTGATTGCCTGCAATTGCAACAGCCACTTCAACAAGCGTCAAACGAATTGACTTAACTGCACGAGATGCACCCTCGCGTTCATCGCAGCACGCCACCCCACGAGTCGTATGGGGCGCTATCGTCCCGAGAGCGGGCGACGCGTCCAAGAACTACCGCCCGCGACACCGGGGCGACGGGGGCGAGCGGCCTTCGACTCTTCCGCGAGACGTACGGCCAACGGGGAACTACACTGGCGGCGCCGCCGCCCATGAAGCCGTGTCCCTCCTGTTCCACGCCCAATGCTGACGAAACGCGTTTCTGCACCGAGTGCGGAACGTCGCTGGCGGCGTCGCAACCGGCGGCCCCCACGCCCGCTGCGGGGCGCGTCTCCAGCAATCCGACGCCCGGAATGCTCATCGACGGCAAATATGCCGTCGAGCGCGTGCTCGGCGAGGGAGCGATGGGCATCGTCTATTTAGCGCACGATGCCTTTACCGAGACGAAGGTCGTCGTCAAATCGATCCGGCTCGAATATGCCGACAATCCCGAGTTTCGAGCGCGCGCCATGGAGGAAGGGCGCGTGCTTGCGCGCATCGACCACCCCAACGTGGTGCGGCTCAACGCGGTAGTGGTCGAAGCGGGGCAGCTCTATCTCGTCATGCAGTACATCGAGGGCAACTCACTCGATCGCTTCATCGAGGGCTATCGCGCGCAGGGCAAGATGGTCCCGCTCGAGGAGGCGGTGCGCATCTTTCGCATGATGGTGCAGGGGATGGCCGCCGCCCATCACGAAGGCGTCATTCACCGCGATCTGAAACCAGCCAACATTCTGGTGCGCGCCAAGGACGGCGTCATCAAGGTGAGCGACTTCGGCATCGCCAAAACCGGAGACGCGATCCGCACGGGGCGACAGCGCACCATCGGTGTCGTGGGCTCGCCGGCGTACATGGCGCCCGAACAGCGCACGGGCGTGCACGATCTCGATCGCCGAGCTGATATTTATTCGCTCGGCATCGTTTTTTTCGAGCTGCTCGTGGGTGAGCTCCCGTTCCTCGCGGGCACGGAAGAGGAGCTCTTTCGGTTGCACAGCGAGGCCATCCTGCCGAGCGTGCGCACGAGACGTCCCGAGCTGCCGGCGTCGATCGACGCCATCCTTGCCCGCGCTTGCGCCAAAGATCGACGCGATCGCTTTTCGACGTGCGAAGAGCTCGATGCGGCGCTTGGCCAAGCGGGCTTGCCGACGATGAGGTCCGTTCCTCCCACCGTCATGGCCACGCTAGGATTGCCCACCGTTCCGCCTCCGTCGCGTGATCTACCGCGCGCCGGGTCGACGTCCCGGGTGGCGCGGACCTTGAGCGATGCGCCGTTTCCGGGCGGGCCTCCGATTCCTCCCTTCGCGGCGGCTCCATCGCTCCCGCCCACGGTCGAGCCTGGACGAAGCGGGTGGAAATACGCGGCCATTTTCGGCGGTCTCGCCGTCGTGTTGACAGGAGCCGGGTTGGGATGGGCGTTTGCGAGCGGCGCCTTCGATGAGCCAGTGGCGCCTCGCGTCGCACCTCCGGCCGCGCGCGATGGGGGCGCGGCCGCGGCGCCGAGTCGCACGCCGCCGCGCGCCGACGCCAAATCTGGACGCTAAAGATAAGCCGCTATTTTCGGATGCATCATTCGCAAGACGGAAGAACGGCGACGATCCTTCTCGTCTCTCGCGCCCTGCGCGGATGGGCGGACGGCGCGGTGAGCGTTCTCCTCGTCGGATATCTCACGCGCCTCGGACTGTCGCCGTTCGAGGTGGGAGCCATCGTGACCGGAACCTTGTTCGGCTCGGCGCTCCTCACGATCGCGGTCGGTCTCGCCGCGGCGCGGCTCCGCGTGCACCGCGTCTTGTTCGGCGCCTGCGCGCTCATGGTCTGCACGGGAATAGGTTTCGCCTCCCTCACGAGCTTTTGGCCTCTCTTCATCGTCGCGGTCGCGGGCACGCTCAATCCGTCGAGCGGCGACGTGAGCGTCTTCTTGCCGATGGAGCAGACGTTGGTCGCGGGCGCCACCTCGGCGAGCTCGCGAACCGTCCTTTTCGCTCGTTACAACCTGGTGGCCACGCTCGCGGGAGGGATCGGTGCCCTCGGGGGCGGCTTCTTGGCGCGACACGCCGACCCCACCTCGGTGTTGGGCGAACGACTGGCCCTCCTCGGCTATGCCGCCATCGGGCTCGTCCTGGCGAATCTCTATCGAGGGCTCCCTCGGCCCGAAGCGCGCGCCGGCGCGGCCGCGCTCGCGCCGCTACGTCGACCCCGACGCGTGGTGCTGCAACTGGCGGCTCTCTTCAGCCTCGACGCCTTTGGCGGCGGGTTCGTGGTGCAGTCGATGCTCGTTCTCTGGCTGTCGCAGCGCTTCGCGATGCGCAGCGATGTCGTCGGCGTGATCCTCTTCGTCGCGAGCCTGCTCGGCGCCGCGTCGCAGCTCTTGTCGCCACGCGTGGCCGAGCGCATCGGCTTGGTGCGCACCATGGTGTACACCCACCTGCCGGCCAACCTCTTTCTCGTTTTGGCGGGTGTGGTCTCCGACGCAAGACTCGCTATCTTGTTTCTTCTCCTTCGCTCCGCGCTCTCGCAAATGGACGTCCCCGCGCGGCAATCTTACGTCATGTCAGTCGTCCCGCCCGAGGAGCGCCCAGCCGCATCGAGCCTCACCAACGTGCCGCGCAGTCTTGCCGCCTGCGCGGCGCCGCTCCTCACCGGAATGATGCTCGCGGCTTCGAGCTTTGGCTGGCCACTCGTATGTGGGGGCCTCACCAAGGCGCTCTATGATCTCTTGCTCTTGCGCCAGTTTGGCCGCTCATCGCCGGCCGAAGGCGCCTAAGTTCGCGTCGGCGCGCGACCCGGGGTCGGCCACCCGCTGGGCTTTTGCGGAAAATTCCGCAGATGCGGTGAGCCGATTTCAGGCTCCGGCGCAACTGCAGCCATAGACCCAATCAACCCGTCCGTGGGTCAAAGGACAAAGGCGTTCATTTTGGCGCGCAGATTGGGCTTACCCGTTCAGCTCGTATCGCCGGGGGCGGAGCCCGTCGCCGATGACGCCGAGTTGGTGCGCGCTTTTTCCGATGGGGAGAGCTGGGCCGCGCGCGCGATCTGGAACCGCCACGCGCCGATGGTCTATCGGCTGCTCGAACGCGCACTCGGGCCGAGTGGAGAAGCGGAGGATCTCACCCAAGACGTGTTTCTGCGCACTTTCTCCCGCCTGTCGACCCTGCGTGACAGCGACGCTCTGCGCAGCTTCATTTACTCGGTAGCACTGCGAACGCTGAAGTGGGAGCTGCGCCGCCGGCGCGTGCGACACATTTTGCGCCTTTCCGACACCGGGCAGCTTCCCGAATTGCCCGTAAGAGGTGTCGACAGCGAATCGCGCCAGATCCTGGCCCGCTTCTACGCGCTTCTCGAGCAGCTGCGCGTCAATGATCGCACCGCCTTCGTGCTGAGGCACATGGAAGGCCTCAAGCTCGAAGAAATCGGCGAACGCATGGGCGTGTCGTTAGCGACCGTGAAACGATGGGTCAGCCGCGCGTCGCAGGAGGTAACCTCGCTGGTCGCCACCGATCACGAGCTATCGGCTCATTTTCGCGAGCAAGGAGGGTTCGATGCGCGCGGATGAGACGAGCGAAGAAGAGCTGAGCGCCCCCGCTGCCAAGCTGGTCGATTTGGCCCGCGAAGAGCTCGGCGATATGTCGACGCGCCGTCGCGCGGAGGGTTACGCCAAACTGCAAGCGCGACGCTCGCCCCGGAGGCGACGTGCACGGCTCGCGCTGAGTCTGGCAGCGCTCCTCACGATCGGCGTCGTTTTAGTCACGAATCGTCGCTGGCTCGGCCTTCGTCCGGCGGAGACCTTGTCGTACGCCGTCGAAGGCGGCCGCATCGAGGCGGGGGGAGCCATCGAAGCGAATGGTCCTGCGGAGCCCACCTTGCGGTTTTCCGACGGAACCGAAGTGGTGTTCCTCGCCGGGGCGCGAGGTCGCGTGCGATCGGTCGATGAACACGGCGCGCGCATCGCCTTGATGGGCAAAGCCAAGGTCGAAGTGGTTCATTGGCGTGGGGCGCATTGGCTCTTCGATGCCGGCCCTTTCATGATCACGGTCAAAGGAACGGCGTTTACAGCCGAATGGCGGGATGCCGAAGAACGGCTGGAGGTGGTCCTCAAAACCGGGAGCGTAGCGGTCAGTGGACCTCTCTCCGATGAAGCCATCACCTTGCGGGCGGGACAGCGGCTCATCATCTCGACGCGCGAGAAGGAGGTCGTCATTCGGGACATCGACGCCGCAGCAGCGACCAATGCTGCGGCCTCGGTTTCGCCTGGGCCATGGGTGATGGACGGCGCGGAAACAGTTCCCCCTTCGCGCCCAGAAGCGCCCAGCTCCGATAAACCCGCCCACCGCTCGTCGCCCGCCGCGGCCTCCCCGAGTACGGCCCCGCCCGCGGCGTCGAACTGGACGGCGGAGCTCGCCGCCGGCCAGTTTGCGGCGATTTTGCTGCAAGCCGAACAGCGCGGATTCGAGACATCGCTCGCCGAGGTCTCGAGCGATGATCTCGCGGCCCTCGCCGACGCGGCCCGTTACAGCCGCCGCGAAGACGTGGCACGGCGGGCCCTCTCCGCTCAAAGACGGCGCTTTCCGCAATCTGCGCGGGCGAACGACGCCGCGTTCCTGCTCGGGCGCCTCGAGGAAACCGCGCAGCATCCTGAGCTCGCGCTCGCGTGGTATGAGCGCTGCCTGACGGAGTCGCCGCGCGGGACGTACACCTCCGAAGCCTTGGGCCGCAAAATGACCGTGGTGCAGCGCCTCTACGGAGCGGCGCGCGCGCGTCCGCTTGCGGACGAATATCTCCGTCGTTTCGAGAAGGGCACTTACGCGGCGGCTGCGCGCGCGCTCACGCGAGCGCCGTGATACGCCTCGGCATGCGGCGCGACGTCATTTTCGTGCTGGTCATGTTGACGACAGCGCTCGCGAGCCGTGCATTGCGGGCCGAGTCCGCACTCGTCGTCCTCGTGCGCCCGACCGCCCAGAGCACGATCGTCACCGAAGCGATCACGCGGATACGCGGTGAGCTCATTGCCGATGGATTCGCCGTCTCGGCCGTCGACGCGCCGTCGGGCTCCGACCCTGCCTCGGTGCTGGCGCGCGCCGATCAGCAAACGGGCGCCGCGGCCACGCTCGGGCTGTTCCTTCAGGCGGATGCGAGTGCCGCAGAACTCTGGGTCATCGACCGGCTGACGAGCAAGACCGTCGTGCGTCGCGTGGAAATGACGCGATCGCCGGGCATCTCTTTACCCGAGGTGCTGGCGCGGCGCTCGGTCGAGCTTTTGCGCGCGAGCTTGCTCGAGATCTTGGTCGACGCACAAAAGCGGCCACTTGCTGCGCTCGCTCCTCGCGCGCAAGCCTCGCAGTGGGTGGCCCAGGCGCTACCGACGCGGCGATCGAGCTGGGGCGTCGAGGCGGGGGCCCAGGTGCTCGCGGGATTCGGCGGTATCGGCGGCGCCGTGATGCCGGTCGGCCGCGTACGCGCGGCGCTCGGCGAGCGGTTCCTCGCACGACTCACGGTTTCCGGGCTTGGCACGCGCCCTCGCGTGAACGCCGCCGAAGGCACGGCGACGATCCGACAAGAGCTCGGTCTGCTCGAGCTCATCGCCGAAATCGCCCCTCAAAGCTTGGTACGACCCGCGGTTTCGCTCGGCGTGGGCGCGTACCACATCGGTGTCGACGGAAGCGCAAACTGGCCTTATGCGGGACTCGACGGCAGTCGCTACGCGTTCACGGCCGACGTGGGAGCCGGACTCGCGTTGTCATTCACCTCGTCTTTCGCGCTCTCGCTCGAAGGCCACGCGCTCCTCGTCACGCCTTACTCCGTCATTCGATTTCTCGACGTGGACACCGCCGAGACAGGGCGCCCTCTTTTATCCGGTGCGCTCACCCTGGTGGGGTGGCTATGAAGGCGAGTTGGCTCGTCGTTTTTCTAGCCGGTTGCGGACCGAGCCCGATCGACGCCGTGGGGCTCGCTCCCACGACGCTCGGGAGCGGGCTGGTCGCCCATTGGACCTTCGACGAAGGGGACGGCACCGTTCTCGTCGACGATTCGGGCAACCGACGCGACGGCACCATCGCGGGCGCCACGTGGACGAATGACGGCCGCTTCGACGGCGCTCTGCACTTTCAAAGTGGTAACACGGTCACGGTCGAGAGTTTTCCCGATCCTGGCCCGAGCTGGACTTTTTCCGCGTGGATCCGCATCGCCGGAGAAGATGCGGTCATCGACGATCTCGGGGTGGCGGTCACCACCGAGGACTATCAAAAGGGCGGCTGGGAGTTTCAAACCTACGGCCGCTCTTCAGGCATCTACTGGCACTTCGGTTATCTGAGCGTTCCCCCGTCCAAGTACGCCCACTTCGAATACCCCGGCTTCCCAGTCGGAACCTGGTCCCACGCGACCATCGTCATCGACGAGGGGGCGAGCTTGCTCTCCTTCTACGTCGATGGGCAGCGGAAGGATTCGGTCGCCTCCCCGCCTCGTATCCTTCCCGGTACGCGCACACTCTACATGGGAAAGTGGATGGGAACGGGCCGCCTTTTCTCCGGCTCCCTCGATGACATCGCCATCTACGCGCGTGCCCTTTCCGCGGCGGAGATCGCGGAGCTCGACGCCCGCCCGCCACCTCGCCCACAGTAATTCGGCGCAACTCGGGATTGCTCGGTCCGATGAGGGGCATGCGCTGGCTTGTCACGGCATGCTTTCTCCTCGCGGCGACGTCGTGCCTCGCGTGCACGGGTACCGCGCCGCTCGCCCCCAAGGCCGTCGCGCTGAACCAGGCAGGGACAGAAGCCCTCGCCCACGGCAACCTCGAGACGGCCGAGGCCCGGTTCGCGCTGGCGCTCGAGTTTCATCCGCGGTTCGTGGAAGCGCTCACCAACTTGGGCCTGGTCGAGATGCAACGCGGCAACCTCGCACGCGCCAAGCTTCTGTTCGAGCGAGCGCGCCGCATCAACGCCGATCTCGCGCAACCTCACCACGCGCTCGGCGTCGTAGCCGAACGAGAGCGGCGACCGGACATCGCTTCCGATCATTATCGCGAAGCGCTGCGCGTCAATCCCGGCTTCGGTCCATCGCGCGCCAACCTGGCGCGGATGCTGTTCGCGGCCGCTCGCTACGACGAGGCGCGCGAGCAATTCACGCGTTTGGTGGAAGTCGAGCCGGCGTTGCTCGCGGGTCGCACCGGGCTCGCCGAGACGCTCCTTCAGCTCGGCCGGGAAAGCGAAAGTGACGGCGTGCTCGAGCGCGCCCACGCCGACTTCGGCGACGCTCCCGACATCGTCGTGCTCGAGGCGCGCCGCCATCTTCGACGCGGTCGCGCCGTCGAAGCAGAAGCCTTGCTTCTCCCCTTGGCGCAAGGCCACGACGACACGGCGCGCGCAGCCTGGTCGTGGATCGCCGCGGGCCGGCTGGCGAGTGGGGACCGATGGGGGGCGCTCGACGCGGCAGAAAAGGCATTCGTGCTCGATCGGAACGACGCCGTCGCCACGTTCGTCGTTGCCATGACGCTCGTCCAGACCAAAGACCGGCGCAGCGCCGTGTGGCTCGAGCGCGCCCATGCGCTCGCGCCGCGCAATCCCGTGCTCGCCCTCGAGCTCGAAAGGCAGCGTCCTCGGGCAAACGACCGGTGACGCCGAGAGCGGCCAGCGACGCCGGGCCCATGCAGCCTCGCGGCGAAACAGAAACAAAGGCTGGCCGGGCCGACCGCGCAGTGCTGAAATGCGAGGTCGAATGACAAGCACCGCCCACCGCGGCGCCCAAGGGCAGAGCTTCCGCAGCCTCGTGACCTTGCTGCGCCGTACGCTCGGGCGTAGCTGGGGCATTCGCGCAGCGCGATTTTACGCCGCCCTCTTGTCGCTCGGCGTGGTGACCGCCATCGCGATTTCTGCCGGTGGCCTCGGTGCCAACGACACGTCACTTTCCCTCGTTGCGCGTTCGGCGGCGATGCTGGTGTGGGTCCCCGGCGCGATGTGTGCGCTCGCATTGGCCAAGCCACCCCACGACGCCAGTCTGGCGCAAGGTATCGCCGTGCTGGCCGGAGCGCACGGCTTCGACGGGGCGCGCTTTGCACGCGCTGAAGCCCTTGCCACGGTTCGCCTCCTTGGCGAGGTGATCTTGGTCCCGCTCCTTTTCATGGGTGTCTTCGTGTTCGCGATCCTCGCTCGGGGCGGGCTCGCGTCGATGGCGCGTCCTCTCGCCGGCTCGATTGTGTTCGGCTCGGTCGCGGCAATGGTCCTCGGTTCGATGGCCTCGGTATGCCGGCGATGGGGCGGCGCGCGAGGGCGCACCTGGCTCGCCGGCGCGGTGTTCGGCCCCTGGCTCTTCGCGGAGATGGCGCTCTCGGGCCGGGTAGCTACGTATGTCTCGATTCCCGGCCTCCTCGGCCGACTTTGGGAGGCGCTCGCCGCTGTGCCCACATGACCACTGCCGTCCCTCCGGTCGTCATGTTGCATCGCGCCGTGCCGCAGCGGGCACGCTCGTTCAACTTGCCGCCGCTCGATTTTTGGCTCGGGCCGGGGCTGCACGCGCTGGTCGGTGCACCGAGCGACGGCACGGTGGCCATCGCCCGACTCGTCGGGGGAATCGAGTCCCCCGCTCGCGGCGAAGTCGTCGTCGCGGGGCGAGCGCCCAGTCATCATCCGGATCTGCGCGCACGCATTGGGGTCTCGCTCGAGACACCTTGCCTGCCGCAAGCGCGACGGGTTGGCGATCTTCTGCGTCGCGTCGACGCGCTCCGCGGCGGCTCGGCCGCCGCCGAAGCGCTTTCGCAGTTCGGGCTCAGTCACTGGGCCGACCGCAAGCTCGAGAATTTGCCGCGCCGGGACCTACGTGCGCTCGAGCTGCTCATCGCCGTGAGCACGCCCGACCCCATCGCCCTCGCGCTGACCGAGCCGGGCGCCGACACATCGTCGCTCGATCGGCACGTCCTCCGTTCCGCGCTCTCGCGCGCGGCGGACGACGGCGCGTGCGTCA
>Ga0193706_1001247_pt1 | contig 11695 bp, 13 predicted proteins | sample U3c1metaG_FD_160130 | JGI IMG/M metagenome (GOLD analysis project Ga0193706, IMG submission 160130) | Soil microbial communities from a riparian zone of the East river system, Colorado, United States - U3c1 | ecosystem: Environmental > Terrestrial > Soil > Riparian zone | place: USA: East River... | reverse complement strand
AAGGGCTGGGATGATTATCGCCCAAGGCGCGCCAGCCGCCCGGTTCGATACAGCCACCACGCGACGATTCCTGCGGACAGGCTGCACAACAATCCGATGTCGCCAGCCCAAAGCCATTTCGTCGGCCCAGTGAAGGAATGATCGTAGAAGTTTTGGAAGAATGCATTGTAAGCACTGTGTGCCATCGCGGCCACAAACACGCTGCCCGAAGCCAGCCGCAACCAGCAAATGAACACTCCAAACGCCAGGCAGAGCAGCGCATACAACAGCGCGTTGGCAATGCGATGCTGGCTATACATGAGCAGTACAAAACCCATGTGCCACACGCCCCATACCACGCCGCAGATGAAAATCGGAAAGCGCGCCCGGGCCTCGACGAGCTTCGGGAACAGATAACCGCGCCAGCCGATCTCCTCTCCCAACGCGTAAGCAAACCCCACCGCGACGCCGAGCGTGCCCGTCACCAGAAATCGTTGCGCCAACAATCCGGCCGTTCCCGCTTCGGCCCACCAGACCAGCCGCAGTGGCACCGGGCCAAACATCGATTGCTCTTTCAAATGCGGAGTGATGGAAACCAATTGCAACGCCACGGCCATGAGATAAGTGGCGCTGGCCATGAGGAACGGGACCGCAAAAGCCCACAGCCAGTATCCGCCCACACCCGCGCGAAAACCGGCGTCTGCGAATCCTTCACGAAAAATCAGCCGCAGGACGAGGGCAACCACGCCGGGAATCCACATCAGCACCAGTGCAAACGCCCACGGCGGAATTGGCAACCCGGCATGCACCGCCCACACGAACGACCATGAGAGGACACAGGTGAGCGCGACGAAAATGCAGGCTTTTGAATGCGGACGAGTAAAGGTCATGCGTTGCCGCCGCGTGCCATTGATGCGGAGGCTTCCAGAGTAGAACGTCGGAAAAGAAGAAAAAGTTCGAGTGAATTTTGTCGCGCGCCACGGGTTGCGCCGGGATCCTCCCCCAGATTCAAACCTGGACGATCAGGAGAAAAATTATTTCCGCCGACTGATCAAGGAAGGCCTCGACATCGACCAGATGGCCGTGAGGGAGGAACATGGGCATTCGTTATCGCGCTCTAAAGCAGAAGGACAATGCTAACCACGAAGACACCAAGGCACGAAGAACGCGGAGCACAGTGAAGGGCTCCCTCTTTCCTTTGTGACTTGGTGTCTCTTGGTGGTTCACTCCCGGAGACTCAATGTCCACTTGTTGGCAGCTTCCGGCCCAAGGCGTAATCCCACGGAAGTTTCTTGTAGAGCGCGTAACGTTCGCGCTTGAGCCAACTGCAGGTCCAGTGGCGCATGTACATGTAGAGATTGTCGCGGCCCCGATTACCGGGACGGTTCAGCGCGGCGTGGAAATGTTTGTGGCGCGGATAAAGATGATACGTTTTCGAGGCAAGGCGCGCCGCGTACCCAGCGGGAAGATCGGTTTTCAGGAAACGTTCCGCTTCCTGCACCACGTTTTCCGCGATGGCTTCAGGCATCAGCAACGTGTCGCGTTCGAGCGCGGTGGGCAGAGAAGCCTGCCACGTGCTGAATTGCCGTCGCAGCGTGGTAGGGCGCGGTGTCCTCACCGCGCCGGGATGTGGCAAAACGTCGTTCGCATTCCTACGCCTCACCCGCGGCGCGCTAGGGACAGCGCGCCCTCCCGGAGAGTTACGCCGCTGTTGGGATCGCTTTTTCATCCGGTTTTTGAAATAGAGCGTTTATGATGTCTGCGCAAAGCTCAACTTGGTTGAACGAGTTGGGAGTCGTAGCGTTTGACTTGTTTACCGCCGGTCAGGACGCGTCGGAGCTTTTCTTTTTCGAGTTTCCATTCCTTCGCTACCTTCGCTGTGACGAGAAAGGCTTCTTTGAGATCGGGACTCACGCCGCGCTGAATACCGTCTTCGTCCACCAGTTCGGACAGTGTGCGCCGTGACGGTTCGTTTCGATGGTGATGCCAGGGCAACCCGGGACGGAAGTATGGCAGCTACCGGATTGAAGACGATCACGTGGTCGTGGCTCAGGAGTCCCGCTTTGACCTCCGGTCACGGGACGAATAATGAAGCCGAGTTCGAGGCGTTGATCCGGGCGCTTGGGACGAAAGCCGACTGACTTCACTTCCTCTGGCGGAGTCGAGGTGACGAGACTCAAACTTCTTTTCACCGAAGCAATCCCAGAAGGATTGAACAGAGACTCCTCACGTCGTCTCCTACGGTACAACGGTATGCAACCGAGTCGTCCAGCAGGGCACAATCACCACCGGCGAGGTGCGTGGCCCGTGGATGACTCGTCGCACGCACGTCACATTCAGCGCGACGAATTCTACTTTCATCGTCCCATGCTCCCTACGAGCGCTTCGGACGCTACCTCGCCGCGCCGCGATTTCCTCACCCCCGAAATCCGCGCCAAAATGGAAGCAGTGAAAAGGAAGCGCGGCCAGCCGTGAGGGAGGGAATTGGCATAGACTCGAGCGAATCACGGCTGCTTCACGCGTGAACCACGACGGCGGAACGGTCCCTCCACCGACACCGCGCCGCCGCGTGACGAAAGGTTTTCGCCTTCGTTTTGAAACAGAGCCTTACTGCGCGTATCCAATGGCCGCCTGGATGGCGACAAGGACGATACCGAGCAGCACGCCGACCTGCAGCAGCATTGCTACGAGCGTGAAAAGCATCCACGCGATCCTGCGAGCCCTGGTTTGGCTCGAGGACCACGCGACACGTTCGCAAACCAGCAGAGCCACAACCGAAATCAGAAAAAACAGCAAGACAATCACAATGGCAGGCGGCGGATGAAGCTGAAGTCTGTGCACGCCCAGCAGCAGCAAGCAATAAGCGGTGGGACTGCAGAACGCGCAAAACCAAAGGGCCAGTGAGGAGAAGCGCTTGGCGCTGTGTGCGGCCGTACCTTCCACTGTCATTTAATTACTTTGCATCGCAAAGTCGAGAGGCGTCAAGGGAGATGGGAGACTCGATTGACAGGAAATCTCTGTTTGGCTACAACGCCGCAGTTCCCGTTCAACAGGTGCATTTTGTGCATGCAAACCAGTTGGCGCCTCGGCGGAAGTGCTGATTGAACGGGACGAGGCAGGCCCCACCGCGCCATGCCGACCACCGCTCACGCGAGAGGTGTCCCGCCAAATCCAATAACGCAACGCGCATTCCTATTCGGTCGTGTGACCTGACTGGACTGCGTTTAACCAATACTCAATTAGCATGAAAAACAATCGTTTCCTGTTGATGGCCGCTTGCCTTGTAGCGTGCCTTGCTCTGTTGTTGATATCCAGTGATCGATCAAAACCCTCCCAGAATCCGCCGCTTACAAGCGTTGCCGTTCCTCATGTGCAGGAACAAAAGTCCTCGACATCCCAACATTCGCGGACAACGACCCGAGACGGAAGAGACGCGGGTGCGGGCGCAAATAGTTCTGGCCATACCGTCCAACTTAATCGCTCGGACGCTCCTTCTTGGAGCGTGCCATACGGCGATGAATTCTGGCGTCAGCGAATTCCAACCAGTCCCACAGTCCGAGGTGCGAATCCCGCACCCGCGTCGAGTGACTTAGGAGATATTGTAGGACGTGTGTCGCACGCAGTACAGCAAGAGAACGGTGAACTGAAAGCAAAAGACTCGCGATACGACGCGGTGTTCAACAAAGACGGTTTCACCATCGGAACAAAACCCCCTCAGTCAGACGGAAAAACAACAATGGGCGCACAAGGGGAGTTCAGAACGCTTTCAGTGAAGCTTGGTTCTGACGAGTTGTTTTCTACCGCCAGCGGTCGCGAGAATTGGTCGGTTCTTGGAAATACGGTTCAACGAATGCTGAACGTCGATAAAGGGATCATTGAGCATTATGAGGCTCGCTCTGAGGGGGTGGAGGTGACTTGGGTTCTTCGGGAGCAAGTCAAAACGGAAGGAAATCTTCAGATCGAAGCCGAATTGAAAGGGCTGAGTCTCGTGGGCTCAGATGATTTGGGACTTTTATTTGGCGACGCGGACACGGGAAATGCCTCGCTGCGGGTAGGGAAGGTGGTAATGGTTGATGGAGCTGGAGCACGCAACGAGCTTCCAATGATTGCCGAGAACGGACGTATGCGTGTTTCGGTAGCCGGAACTCTGCTCGCTTCCGCAACGTATCCGGTTGCGATTGACCCAATCGTGAGTCCCACTTTTCCAGTGGCTTACACGTTGCACAGCAGCAATCAAGTTTTCCCGGCGATCGCGGCGAACTCCACCAACTTCTTTGTTGTATGGCAGGATCAGAGAAATCCCGAGCCGCACATTTATGGAACGCGTGTTAACCAGAACGGCGAGATCCTCGATCTTAATGGCATCGCTATTTGCACCGCTGTGAATGGTCAAGGGTTTCCGCAGGTTGCAAGTGCCGGCAATGATTTTCTTGTTGTGTGGCTCGACGAGAGAACCGGAGATGACTATCTGCACGTATTCGGAACGATCGTCACTTCAAGTGGAAGCGTGGGGAGCGATTTTCCAATCTGTGATGACGGCCGCGATCAACAGTGGGTGGATGTCGCGGCGAGCAGCACGGGGTATCTTGTAACCTACGAAGACGATTACCCGGGTTACCGCATTCTCGCGAATCGGGTTACGGTCACTGGCACGGTTCTGGACGGCGATGGATTTGTCGTAAACACGGCGGCGTCACCTTCCTCGATCCACTGGCTGCCGACCGCCGCTTCAGACGGGAACGACTTTCTTGTGGCATGGGAAGAGTTTCCAAGTGGTGACATTTTTGCGCGGCCTGTCAGCGCCGCGGGTGCTATTGGCGCCCAGCTTACGATAGCAGAAGATAGCAGCCAGGTTCAGCTCGCTTGGTCTGCCGCTACGACAAATTTCATCGCGGTTTACTCCCATTCGGGCGGCGTCTCTGCAAATCGCTTGACTGCGGTGGGTGCACCTCTAGATGGAAGCGTTGGATTTGTCGTCACAAATTCGGGATTTTATCCGGATGTTGCGTGTGCGAGCACGAACTTATTTATTGTTTGGAAACATCAGCCCTTTGATGGTTATGGAACTGTATATGGGGCGCGATTGATTCCAGAAACCGCTGTCGTTACAGACCGAATTACTGTTTCGATACAAGGGCAACTGGGCTACGCGCGGGCCAGCGTAGCCATTTTAAATACAAATATTTTCTGTGTGTGGGATCAGACGTCCTCTGATCTGGATGATGAAGAGTTCGGCGACATTATCGGGGCGCGCATTCCCATCCCGGTTGTGGAGTCATGGATAGTTCCGGTAAGTACGGATGGAGTGATTCCGCCGCTTAAGTTCATCGCTTGGAGTTCCACGAGCACTGGGTTCCTTTATTCCGTTTCGGGCGGCCGGGGCGGAGACTCCGCGGAGGTTCAAGCATCCACTGATTTCGTTACTTGGACATCAATCGCGACTTATACATGTGGTAGCACGAATTATACGAATATCGATACTGCGGCTGCTACCGCACCTTACCGCTTTTACCGTGCGAAGACGGCTACTCAGCAATCACAAAATGCCTTTGGCTATAATCGGATCGTTTGCCCGCCGGGATACAAAATGATTGCGAACCAGTTCTGTTCAACTGGCGGAAACTCTCTTTCCAACCTCCTGCCCATAGTACCTGAAGGGACGACAATTCAGAAGTGGGTACCTGGCTCGCCGGGGGGATTCCTAATCAATACTTTCGACTTTGATGAGTGGGCAGATCCTAGCGAAACTCTGAATCCGGGCGAAGGAGCGTTCATCAACAACGTAACGACAGGTCCACTGACGATCGTATTTTGCGGAGAAGTTCCGCAAGGAATCCTCACGCTCTCCGTACCGCAGGGTCAGTCGATCGTAAGTTCTATGGTGCCTCAAGCCGGTGAGCTCGTTCAGGATTTGGCCTTTCCGTTCGATCCATTGCAAACCACCACGATCCAACGATGGAGCGGCACAGGTTACCTCAACTACGATTGGGACGTTGAGTTCGAAGAGTGGAACGCGGTGCCTTCGGTGGGGGTCGGGGAATCGTTCTGGGCAACGCTACCGTCCGCGAGGACCTGGACCAGAACATTTTCTGTCTGGTAGCAACCTGCGTCGCTGGGCTGAAAGCGGCAATCACCGAGCGGGCCGGCACTGGCATCAACTGCTGGTGTCGGCACGTTCAGTCTGCGTTGACACTCCAGAACTGCTCAGCTACAACGCCGCCAGTTCCCGTTCATCAGGTGATTGTGCGCACCAGTTGGCGCTCGGCGGAGCGTTCGACTGAACGGGACGAGGCAGGCCCCCAATCGCCCAGCCGAACACCGCTCCGCAGGAGCAGTGTCCCGCCAAATCCGTAACGCACAAAACTCATGCAACTAAAGTCCAAGCCCGATTTTGCGCGGGGTTCGACGCGAGTCGCCATTGCCGCGCCGCGGCGACGCAGCAGCATCGCCCTACCGGTAGGGCGAACCTGCCGGTTCGCCTCCGTCGTTCTCGCCCTCACCCTGCTGGCGATGGCCACGGGCTGCCGAACGGCGAGCACGTCTGATCGGATTGCAGAAGGCTTTGCGATGGTTCCGCCGTATCCTGGGGAATCGGGCCGGATGGTTTCCGAGCAAACCGTCCTCGCCGTGCTCTGGTATCAACGCGCGGCGGAATGTCGCGCGCTCTATTATCAGGCCTGCAATATCGCGCGCGAACGGATCGACCAATACCTCCTCGCCCGGCGCAACACCGTCACCGCGAATCCGCGCAAGGCCGCCATCATCGTGGATATCGACGAGACGGTCCTGGATAACAGCGAGGACGGCGCTCGTTACATCGCCACTGGCACTGTTTACACGACGAACTCGTGGGCGGAATGGGTGCGCGCGACCAATGCAACTGTCCTGCCCGGCATGTTAAGCCTCCTCCGACACTGCAAGACGAACGACGTCGAGGTGTTCTACGTCTCGAATCGCGAGACCAATGACGACGGCATGGCGCACGCGCTCGCGAACCTGATCTCGCAAGGGTTGCCGTACGCAGACACGAACCACGTGTTCCTGCACACCAGTTCGAGCGCGAAAGACGATCGCCGCGGCCCGCTGATGACGAACGGCCTCTATGACGTGATCCTGCTCATGGGCGATAACCTCGGCGACTTCCACCACGACTACGACGCCAAGGTGGGAGAAGACAAGCGCCGCAAGGATGCCACCGACCGCGATGCCACCCTTTTCGGCAGCCGCTACATCGTCCTGCCGAACCCGATCTACGGCACATGGGAAAGCGTGTTCTACGACAAAACCGCGACGAACAAGTCCACGGTGCGGAAAGAGGAACTGCGGGTGTTTAAGCCGGGGGAGAGGAAGTGAAAAACTGATCCCACGAGGCTTTCGCACACATAGAACCCATGAACGCATCGCAGTCTAAAATGAGTGGCCCGAGCAACGTATGAATGCCTCATCTGACTACAATCCCGCAGAACTGATGGCCGTCTGCGACGCCATTCTTTGGGATGGTGAACTTAGCGCGAAGGAACTTTATGGGCTGGCTGAATGGCTGAATAATCATCGCGACGACTGTTTTCACTGGCCAGGCAATCTCTTAGTGAAGCCGCTTCAGGAAGTCTGGGAAGACGGGCAGGTCACTCCTGAAGAACTTCAGCACATTGGGCAAATTCTTTGCAGCATTCAGGCGGAATGGGTTCGACGGCAAATCCCGCCAAAGGTCTACTATCTCAACAGGCCGCCGCCGATCAATCTGGGCGCACCTCAATTGCCTGCGATCGATTACAGCTGTCGCATCCAATCCGCTTCGGACCCGGACTCATTCTACGACGTGAGTTTAAAGGCACCGACTTGCTCCTGCCCGGATTGGCGTAACCGGCGTTCGCGACACCCGAGTCAGCATCTCACACGTTGTTGTAAACATGTCCTCGCCGCTTACAGTCAAGCGGCGCCTGACGGTGGATGGCCTCTTTGGCTCGGCGCGTTTTTCGATTGCTCGGTTCCGCCTCATCCTGAACAACAATGGTTTCTGAGCGACGTCAAAGAGAAGGCAATCCTTTTCTCTTCCGCACCGAAAGAGTGGTCGAACGTCTTTGCAACGAAGGGCGCAACTTACGACCGGTTTGGTTACAACGTTGTGGAAAAGCGGTGGGCCTACGGTGAGGCGCCGTACAACAGCAAGACCATCAGCAACAGCATTCATTCCCGCTTGGGTGTGTGACCACGTAATTCGTAAGAAAAAGACGGAAAACCTAAAATTGGAGAAAATATATGCGTCTACGTGTATTCGGCTATTCCTTTGACAAGGACGGCCTGCCCCCTGCGCTAACTCGCACCGCGTTGTTTGAATCGCTTAGCCAAACTGGCGAAAGAGCGCTTCGGAACGGCACGTTCCAAATTGCAGCTACTGAAGTAAGCCACGGCCTCGGGGCAAAGGCTGAGAAGTGGTGGGGTGGCATTCTCCTCAAGGTTCGGGACGCGCGCGGATTCAATAAGCTGATCAGAGACCAAGACGGCAAGCGTAAGGTCACTGCGGAGAAATTGAAGGCTAACGAAGAGATCGCCGAGGTGAATTTCTTTATAGCGCATCCAGTGACAGGTAGCGGCCTCTATGCCCATTATCACCAATCTGCTTCTTTGGTGAGCGACTTTCGTTGGGTCTGTTACAAGACATTCGACGAGCATCGGAAGGAATGTCGCAACGCTGCGCTGGCGGCCGATGGCCTCAGCAACTCGGAACAGAAGGCGATCAGGGCCCGCTACCAAGGAACACTCAGCCTCAACCAGTTGGTCCGCAGTGAACAATTGAAGGCCTTGGTGAAGACCCTGAAAAAAGTAAATTCCGTAACGGTGAAAGTAGTCATGGTTCAAACCAACGAGAGACTCTTCCGGGGTATCCAGCAACAGGCGTCGAGTCGCTCGGTCAAGTTCACGTTTCCAAGTGATCAAAGTGTCGCTCGCCTTGCGGATGACGTCGGGGACGTCAGCGGCAGCGACCAAATCCAAGCCCTTAGCGTTTCAGGAATAACTCCGAGCGGAAGGGAGCGAACCCTAAATCTGAACAAAAACCCATTCGTTTTCGAGGAGTGGGATTACGATGAAGCAATGGGGAACATGGAACTGGACTTGGATGACTGGGAAGACTCGATCGCCAGTGCGCCGGTAATAAAACGCCTCATCGAAGTGGCAAAAGACGTCAAAGTCAGGCAGCTTTTGGACGCGAGTTAGCCACGAAATGCTTAAATTCTTCATCATCCTTTTCGTGTTCTTTCTGGCGAGTGCGGCATTCGCAGTCGCTGCAATTGCCTTTTGGGCGCCGGTAAGTTCGGAAGGAAACCTTTGGATCACGGCATACGCCACTTACGCACGCACCCCGCTCTTTTCGGCATTCATTACATTGGGCAGCTTCCTGCTTACTTTGAAGACTGCAATCCTCCAGAGGCTGAAGGATGCCTACGACTCTGAAACTTACAAGACACTGTATTTGCGGCTCAAGGTCTCGTGCCCGGACGCGAAATATTACGGAAGTCTCGAACGGCTAGGCACCGCCCTGGCGACGAATATAGTCTTCTCATTCCTTACAGCCGTGCTGCAACTCACCATCGGTTTCATTAAGTCCGCCATCACAGTCGGACTTTGCGTGGGAATTGCTGCGACAACGATTTCTCTGATATTCTATCTCTCCATTCAAATGTTTTTGGCGCATCGGGAGTGGTTCAGCAAGATCGAGGCGGAAAAGCAGGAAGACCTGAAAAAAGGCACCCAATGATATTCTACAGTTTCGATTCGCGTTCTCGTGGCGGCCCTTCAGGTGATGCAGAAACTTCTTGCGGCGCCGTCGACTTGAGTTTTGCGTCGTAGCCTCGAAGGAACACTGTCACAGGAGCGACTCCCAGGAAGACGAGGGCCAATGTCCCAACGCACCAAAGCAAGCGTGGTTTTTCCCGATGTAGAGTCATGTAAACCGCCATCCAAATGAAGAGGCACATGAGGATAACTCCAATCGTCGGCATTAGCCAAGGTGTTAGGTTTTCCGGTTGCATTGCTTCGTCTGGGGCAACTTGGCTGGCTCAGTTGGATTTCTCCGTGAATCCCACCTCACCTTAACCGGTCCGCCCTCATGCGAAGCATACAACTCATTTGTGCGATTGTCAAGCATTTTGCTCGTTTTTTCGTCGAAACGGGAGTTTTAATTCTTAAAATAAATCGATCAGAGAATTACAGAAGAATGCCCACTTCTTGATGTATTCGGGAGCGTTCTGATTACAACAAGGATGTCACCTTTAAATATCTGTATTGATTGCCGAGGTTGGACACCTCGTTATTCGCGGCTAAGGTATGCAAAGTTAATGCCCAAGGGATACATCGCGGTTTCATGCTCGCTCTGCTGGTCTTCACCGGTCGCGGGAAGGGCGGGTGCACTTCGTCTTCTTCTTTCTCCCGCCGTTGGAACGTCAATGGCCGGAAATCGAGCCACAAGATGTCTCCCACGCTGGTCTTTTTGTGGATCATCTTGGGAGTTTCCGACGATGAGCACGAGGCAGCCGTAAGTTGATGATTTGTCGACATTGCTGCGTTCCGAATAGAATCACACCTCAATGGCGATCATCGGCGCGATCTGTCCGAGGCTCACCGGGCATCTGAACCCGCAGACCACGCTCTGCCGTGAACTGCAGCGGCGCGGGCATCGGGTGATTTTTTATCAGGCGCCGATGGCGGCCGAGACAATCCGCGCGCGCGGGTTTGAGGTGAGGTGTTTTGGGGAGAAGGAATATTCGCCGGAAGAGGACCAGAAGAACCAGGAGACGCTGGCAAGGCTCTCAGGCTTCAAGGCGTTTCGCTACACGCGCGATTCGATCATCCGGGGGATCGGAGTGGTGATCCGGGACGTTCCCGCGTTGCTCCGCGATGATCGCATCGAGCTGATGCTGGTCGACCAGGTTTCCATGGGCGGCGGGACGGCGTCGGAAATAGCCGGCGTGCCGTTTCTGACGATTTGCAATGCGCTGATGGTCAACCGGGATGAGCTGGCCCCGCCGTTCTTCACGGGCTGGCGATATCGCACGGATCGGATCGGGCGCTTGCGCAACTGGGCCGGATACACTTTCTTCGAAAGCTTTGGCCGGCCGCTTTTGCGCACATTGAACGAGTTGAGGCGCGAAAATGGACTCGCGCAATTCGATCGCATGTCGCAGGAACATTCCAAACTCGGACAGATCGCGCAGCAGCCGAGGGAATTCGAGTTCCCGCGCCGATCAATCCCGGAGAATGTTCATTTCACCGGGCCCTGGCATGATCCGTCAGCGCGGCCGGCAGTCGAGTTTCCGTTTGAGAAACTGGATGGGCGGCCGCTGGTATACGCGTCAATGGGCACGCTGCAGAACCGGCAGAAGCACATATTCGGAATTATTGCCGAAGCATGCGCCGGGCTGGACGTGCAGCTTGTGCTGTCGCTCGGCGGGGGCGGAAAACCAGAAGACATGGAAGAGCTGGCCGGCGAGCCGATCGTGGTGGAGTTTGCGCCGCAGCTTGAATTGCTCAAGCGTGCGGCGTTGTGCATCACCCACGCGGGGCTGAATACGGCGCTGGAGTGTCTTTCAAACGGCGTGCCTATGGTGGCGATTCCAATCACCAACGACCAACCCGGGGTTGCAGCCAGAATTGAATGGACGGGAACTGGAGAGATGGTTTCGGTGTCTAAGCTGAGTCCGGCGAGACTGCGGACTGA
>Ga0193706_1001246_pt1 | contig 11700 bp, 6 predicted proteins | sample U3c1metaG_FD_160130 | JGI IMG/M metagenome (GOLD analysis project Ga0193706, IMG submission 160130) | Soil microbial communities from a riparian zone of the East river system, Colorado, United States - U3c1 | ecosystem: Environmental > Terrestrial > Soil > Riparian zone | place: USA: East River... | reverse complement strand
CGTAGTGCTCGAGCCGGCCCTGGCATCCGTCGGGCAAAGCCCGGAGCAGCGCGTAGATGGGACCAAGGCCGCAGACCCGGCGCGAATCGAGATCCCCTTGCACGTGAAAGAAGAAGTCACGGTGCGCCTGCGACGCAGCCAGCTCGAGAGAGGCGCGGTCGGTGCGCTCGAGCCTCTTTCGCTGCTGAGCGTCGTAAGGCGTCGGATCTCCGAAGCGCGGCCCCACGTGCGCGAGGTCGGCCCCGGCGATGACGACCGCACGGTCGGCATGCCGTTCCACGACCTCCTGCACGGCGTTCAAAAATGACTCGGAGCGCGGGTCGTCTTGGGGGCAGAGCCCGGTGCGCTGGCTTTCTCCCATGCCGCACAAGATGGGGATGATGCGCACCGGCCTGTCGCCCATGAGATGCTTCACGAACACGGCTTGGAACTCGAGCGAGTGCTCGCGCTTGTGGTTGAACACATCGGTGAATGGATCGAACGGCGCGCGCGCCGCGATAGCGTCGATCGCTTCCTCATCGACCTCGACCTCGCCGAGCGGCGTGGCGAACGTCTTACGGCAGAGCGCGAAGGGTTCGCGCATCGGCGCGTGCGATGTACCGAGCAGAACGAAGGTGTCGACCTCCTCGCGCAGGCCGGCGAGGAGCAAACCGTAGGCATGGCCGTAGCCCCGCTTGCCGCGCCAAGGGTCGATGTGCGGAGCCACCAGACCACGCACCTGCCCGTTCTTTTCTTTGCGGCCCGCGCTGCCGAGGCAATCGTGGGTGAGGTACGCTTTCAGCTTGGCGGGATCGGCGTGGTACGCGCCGCCGGCATGGGTCGCTTGACGGATGGGCGAGCGCACGAACTCCGCCTCCACCCGGCTTCGCTCGGCCTGGTAGCGCGGACTTTCCAAAAAAAGAGCATCGTCCAGATCGCGCACCAACCTGCGCACCACCGCCACCGGAACGGCGATCCCCATCTCGGCCGTCGCCTCGGCGGCGATCTGCTCCACGGTCAAGGCACCCGTGAAGCGCGCCAATACCGGCAAGAGCGGTCCCGGCACGCTGGCCACCTTGTGCGTCACTCCCTCCGTGTCGCGCAGGACGACGGCCTGCCCATAGCGTTCGTCGGGGACGAGGATGGTTTCGACGGGCCGAAGACGAGGTCGCGAGGTGGGCAAGATCAAACGCGGTCGACGCCGACCACCCCCTCTACTTTCTGCAATGCACGCATGACGCTCTTCAGCTGACTCAGATCCGAGCAATCGAACGTAAAGATGTTGACGGCGCGGCCGTCCTCTCCGGCACGGCAGTTGGCTTCGCTGATGTTGATGCCCTGGCCGCTGAACGTTTGGCCGACCGTGGCCAAGATGCCGGGGCGGTTGGCGGTGGTGATACGCAGCTGCACCGGGCGGTTGATCTTTGCCTTGGAGTCCCACGAAATTTCGACGCGACGCTCGGGATCGGTGTCGAACGCCTTGGAACAGCCGCGCCGGTGCACGGTGACGCCCCGCCCGCGGGTGATGAAGCCGATGATCTGATCGCCCGGGAGCGGGTTGCAGCACTTGGCATAACGAACCAGCACGTCGTCGATGCCGGAGAGCTTGATACCGCCCTGCGCCTTGCCGGTGACCTTGCGCACGATCGACTCGATGCGACCCTCGCGCAGCGAATCGGGCGGCGGCTCCACCGCGGCGCCGTTCTTGGGGGCCAAGAGATCGGCCACCTCTTCGGCGGCGATCTTGCCGTAGCCGATGTTGATGAAGAGCTCTTCTTCGCTGGAGACCTTGTTCGCCTCCGTGACTTTTCTGACGTCCTCGGCCGACTTCAAGAACTTTTGCAGCGAGATGCCGCGCCCGTGCAGCCCTTTCTCCAGGAGCTCGCGGCCTAGCTTGAGCGATTTGTCGCGGTGCTCGGTGCGAAGATGGGCGCGCACTTTGCTCTTGGCGCGCCCCGTGACCACGTTTTCCAGCCAGTCCTTGGACGGGTGCTGGTGGTTCGACGTCATCACTTCGACCACATCGCCGTTGCGGAGCTTGTACTTGAGCGGCACGATGGCGCCGTTCACGCGCGAGCCGGAACAATGATTGCCGACCTCGGAGTGGATGGTGTAGGCGAAGTCGATGGGCGTCGCGCCGCGCGGAAAGACGCGCACGTCCCCCTTGGGGGTGAAAACGTAGACCTCGTCGGCGAAGAGGTCGACCTTGACCGACTCCAGGAACTCGGCCGGGTCTTTCATCTCCTTCTGGAACTCGAGCAACTGGCGCAGCCAGCCGAAGCGCTCCGCGTCCTTCGGGTCGACGCCGCCCGAGATGCGCTCCTTGTACTTCCAGTGAGCGGCGATCCCGTGCTCGGCGACGCGCTGCATGTCGTGGGTGCGGATCTGGATCTCGATGCGCTCGCGCCCGGGTCCGATCACGGTGGTGTGGAGCGATTGGTACATGTTCGGCTTGGGAAGGGCGACGTAATCCTTGAAGCGCCCCGGGATCGGCGTCCAGCGCGAATGAATGACGCCGAGGGCGGCATAACAATCGGCGACCGATTCCACCACCACGCGGAAAGCGATGACGTCGTAGACCTGCTCGTATTCGCAGTCCTGCGTCTTCATCTTCCGATAGATGGAATAGAGATGCTTGGCGCGACCGTAGACGTCGGCGGGAAACCCTTGCTCGGCGAGCCGCCCGGAGAGCGTCTTGGAGACCTCGGCGATGTAGCGATCGCGCTCTTTCTTGGACTTGCTGATTTTAGCGTGGAGATCCTGGAACCCCTGCGGGTCGAGGTACCTGAAAGACAAGTCTTCGAGCTCCGCCTTGAACCGGGCGATGCCGAGCCGGTTGGCGAGCGGCGCGTAGATGTCCATCGTCTCGCGGGCGATCCGCTCTTGCGCGTCGGCGCCCATGCAGTCGAGCGTGCGCATGTTGTCGAGGCGATCGCACAGCTTGACCAAGAGCACGCGGATATCGCGCGCCATGGCCACTACCATCTTGCGGAAGTTCTCGGCCTGGCGGTCCTCTTTGGAAGCGAAGTTGATCTTGGAGAGCTTGGTGACGCCGTCGACGAGGAAGGCCACCTCGGCGCCGAACTCGCGTTCCACGTCGTCGAGCGTCGCCAGCGTGTCTTCGACGACGTCGTGCAGGAGCCCGGCACAGATGCTGGCTGTGTCGAGGCGCAGCTCGGTGATGATGCCGGCGACCGCCGCGGGGTGAATGAAGTAGGGATCCCCGCTTTTGCGCTTCTGGCCTTCGTGCGCCCTTACACTATAGTCGTAAGCTCGCGAGACAATCTCGACGTCCGCAGCGGGGTGATATCCTCGGATCCTTTCAACTAAATCGGCAAGCTTGAGCATCGGGCGGCGTGGCCCCGAAGAGCCCGCGCAAATAGGAAGACTAACACCCGTTATTTGGCCCGGCAACGAAACCGCCCGCTCGAGCTCAAGTGTGAATTTACCGCTGCCGACAGTCAGCCCTGGCGCGCCTCCCCCTCGCGCCGGGCATTCGCCGTCGGCGGATGCCCTCGGCATTTACGTTCATTTTCCGTGGTGCTTATCGAAGTGCCCGTATTGCGACTTCGTCGCGTTTGCGGCTCCACGGTCGTCCATCGACGGCGCGGCCTACACGGACGCGGTGCTGGCCGAGCTTTCGGCTCGCGGGCGGGGGCTCGGCGGGCGGCGGGTGACGAGCCTCTTCTTTGGCGGAGGCACGCCGTCGCTTTGGGGGGCCCACGAGGTCGGGCGCGTGATCGAAGCGGTGGCGCGCTCGTTCGCGCCGGCGGCCATCGAGGTCAGCCTGGAATGCGACCCCAGCTCGCTCGACGAAGACGTCGCGCGCGCTCTCGTCGACGCGGGGATCAACCGGCTCAGCATCGGCGTGCAGGCGCTCGACGACGAGCGGCTGCGCTTTCTCGGACGCATCCACACCGAGCAAGAGGCCATCGACGCCGTGCGCGCCGCGGTGCGCGCTGGTGTGCCGCGCGTTTCCACCGATCTGATGTACGCCGTCGCCGGGCAGACGCCGGTCTCCGCGGCCCGCGACGCGACCGCGCTCGCCGATCTCGGCGCCACGCACGTTTCGGCCTACAGCTTGACCATCGAAAGCGCGACTCCTTTTGGTCAGCTCGCGCGCCGCGGGCGGCTACCGCTGTGCGATGACGCCGTCATGGCCGAATCCTTCTTCGCCATCGACGAAGCGCTCGCCGACGCGGGATTCGCGCACTACGAGGTATCCAATTACGCCAAGCCGGACAACGAGGCGCAGCACAACCTCGGCTACTGGCAGGGCCGTGACTACCTCGGACTCGGATGCGGCGCTTATGGGACACTGCGCGGTGCTTCGGGCGCCCTCCGGTACCGCAACCAAGCGACGCCGCGCGCCTACCTCGCCGCGGCGAGCGAGCGCGGTGCGATCGGTGACGATCTCGTGCGATGCGTCACCGCGTCCGAAGAGCCGCTCGATGGTCCAGCCCTCCTGCGCGAACGCATCATGCTCGGGTTGCGCATGAAGCAAGGGTTCGATCTCGAGGCGGCGGCGGTCGAAGTGGGCGCCGATCCCTACCCCGCCGATCGCCGCGCCGCCCTGGCCGGGCTGGAAGCGCGCGGGCGCATCGTCCGCCACGCGGGGCGCATCACCGTACCGCGGGAAGCCTGGATCTGGGTCGACGACACGGCGGCGACCCTTTTTTGAAGCGGCACTCTCGTCAAGCGAGACTGCGATTCGCGCCGCCCCCGCTCGCGGGAAGACCTGCGGCACGCATCCACACTTCGAGGTCGGCGAGCGCACGCTCGGCCATCGCTTCGTAACGATCGCGCTTCTTGAGACGCCGATCACCGAGCGACGGCAGATGCGCCCAGGTGATATTCGAAGGCTGATAGCGCTCCACCTTGCGCGCCAGGTGCGTGCAAATGCCGCCGAGCGCGGTGGTCGGCGGGGGCGGCGTCTGGGGCTCCTCGCGCAGCCGCTGTCCGAGCAAGAGCGCGCAGATGAATCCGCCGGCCGCGCTTTCCACGTACCCCTCCACGCCCGACAGCTGCCCGGCGACGAACACGCCGGGGCACGCCGCGAGCTGCATGGTCGCGTCGAGAAGCTCGGGCGCGCAGAGGAAGGTGTTGCGGTGCACCGAACCGAACCGCAGAAACTCCGCCTCGGCGAGCCCTGGGATCAGGCGAAAGACGCGGGCCTGCTCGCCGTAGGTCATGCGCGTCTGAAAGCCGACCAGGTTGTAGGCACTGGCATCGGTGTTTTCGGGCCGCAGCTGGATGACGGCGAAGGGGCGCCGCCCGGTGCGCGGATCGACCAACCCCACTGGTTTCATCGGTCCGAAAGCGAGCGTCATCTCGCCACGCTCGGCCATCACCTCGACCGGCAGGCAACCTTCGAAGTAGCGCACCTCTTCGAAGGAGCGCGGCACGACTTTCTCCGCCGCCACGACGGCCGCCACGAAGGCGCGGTAGCCCGCTTCGTCGAACGGGCAGTTGACGTAAGCGCCTTCCTCTCCGGGCTCGCCCTTGTCGTAGCGCGACTGCCGAAACACCCGATCCCAGGCAATGGAATCGGTCGACACGATGGGAGCGATCGCGTCGTAGTAGGCAAGATGCTCGGCCCCCACCGCGCGGGCGAGATCGGCGGCGAGCGCATCTCCGGTGAGCGGACCTGTCGCGAGAATCAGCGGACGCGCCTCGGGCAGCGACGTCACTTCCTCCGCCACCAGCCGAATACGCGGATGCCCGCCGATGGCCGCGCTCATCGCCGCGCTGAAACGTTCGCGATCCACGGCGAGCGCCCCACCCGCCGGAACGCGGGTGCGATCGGCGGTGGCGATGACGAGCGATCCGGCGCGCCGCAGCTCCTCTTTCAGGAGCCCGACGGCATTGGACATGGCGGCGCCGCGCATCGAGTTGGAGCACACGAGCTCGGCCAGGCCGTCCCCCGTCTGCGCCGGGGTGCGCTTTTTCGGTTTTTGCTCGAGAAGAACGACGTCGATTCCACGCTCCGCGAGCTGCCAGGCGGCTTCGCATCCGGCGAGCCCGCCCCCGACGATGGTCACCGTCCTCATCGGCCGCCGCGCATGGGGAAGCTGAGACTACCGCCAGCGCTCAGCTGGCGGGAGGGGCCGCGCTGTCGTGCAGCGCGGGGTGCGCGCCGGCCGCGGGCCCCGGACCGGGAGCCGCCTCTTCGATCGGCTTTTTGAAGCCGCACCCCTCGGTCTGGCAGGCGAGCACCGGCGCTTTCTTTCCGCCCCCGAAAACGAGAAACTTCGCGCCGCAGGAGGGGCAAGGTTCGTTGATGGGCTTTTGCCAGAGCTTGAAATCGCACTTGATGTCGGCCGAGTAGTTGGAGCAGCCGTAGAAGCTGCGCCCGCCGCGTCGACGCGACTTGATCTCGATGATGTCACCACCGCACTTGGGGCAGGGGATTCCGAGCGGCACCGGTTTGGCGTTCTTGCACCCAGGGTAACCCGTGCAAGACAAGAACTCTCCGTAGCGGCCGGTCTTGATCATCATCGGCTTGCCGCACTTGTCGCATTTGTAGTCGGTGAGGCGGATCGGGAGCGGTGTCGTGCCGGTGCCGTCGGGACCCAAATCCTGGGTGACCTTGCACTTCGGGTACGCCGAGCAACCGAGAAACCAGCCGTTCTTGCTCCACCGTTTCAACATTTTGGAGCTGCAGTCGGGGCAGAGTTGATCGGTCTCTTCTGGCTCGGGGGTCCAGCGCTTCTGCTTCTTGGAGACGTCGAGTTGCTCGCGGAATCGTTTATAGAAGCGCTTCAGGAGCGCCACGCGACCGAGCCGTCCCGCTTCGACCTCGTCGAGATCTTCCTCCATCTTGGCGGTGAAGTTCGGATCCATGAAGTCGAGGGAGCTTCCCACGAGCCCATCGACCACGAACTTGCCGAGGAGCGTCGGCTTGAATCCACCGGACGGGATCTTCTCGACGTAGTCGCGCGCCTGCACTTTGCCGATGATCTCGGCGTAGGTGCTGGGGCGACCGATTCCGCGCTTTTCCAGCTCGCGCACGAGCGAGCCTTCGTTGTACCGCGGGGCGGGCTGGGTGAACTTTTGTTCGGTGACCACACCCGGGGGATTCACCATGGTGAGCTTTTCGCCCTCTGTGAGCTCGGGCAGCGACGCTTCTTCGAGCTCCTCCAAGGAGACATTCTCGGGAGGCGGCGGGCCGTTGGCGTTGCCATTCACGCTGCCGTTCGGACCTGCAGCTTCACCCGTCTCACCGCCTGGACCGGCGCCGTTAGCGTCGGCGCTCGTCTCATCCTCTTCGCCGGCGAGCCGGGCGTCGAGGACCCCTTTGCCATACGCCTCGAGCCATCCGCCGAACTTCAGCACGCGTCCCGTCGCCCGCAGGCCGTACTTGGCGTGGCCCGGAACGCCGTCCGCGCTCTTCTTCGACTTTCCCGCCGCGCCGACGGTCGCGTCGATGTCCACGCTGGTCTGGTCGTAGACGGCGGGCGCCATTTGCGAGGCGACGAACCGCTCCCAGATGAGCTTATAGAGCTTGTACTGCTCGTCCTTCAGGTGTTTGCGGATCGAATCGGGCGGAAACTCGAGTGACGTCGGACGAATGGCCTCGTGCGCTTCTTGGGCGTTCTTCTTGGCCTTGTAGTAGTTCGGCTTCTCGGGCAGGTGATCGGCGCCGTACTTGCCGGCGATGTGCTCGCGCAGGCTCTGGATGGCGTCTTCGCTCACACGCAAAGAGTCCGTACGCATGTACGTAATGAGGCCGACCGGGCCGCCGTCCTTGCCGAGATCGACGCCCTCGTAGAGACCTTGCGCGATCTGCATCGTCCGCTTCGTGGTGAAGCGGAGGTAGCTCGTGCCGTCTTGCTGCAGCTTGGATGTCGAGTAGGGCGCGGGCGCCTTTCGCCTTTGCTCCCGGCGGGTAATTTTCTCGACGACGTATTGCGCACTCTCGAGGCCCCCGCGCACGACAGTCGCCGTGGCGTCGTTCTTGACCTCGAATTTCTCACCGTCGGCGCTGACGAGCCGCGCGACCAGGCTCGGTCGTTTTTGACCGACGAGCGCAACACCCACGTTCCAATATTCTTCTGGAACGAAAGCCTCGATCTCGCGCTCGCGATCGACGATGAGCCGGAGCGCGACCGATTGCACCCGACCCGCCGACAGCCCGAAGGCGAGCTTGGACCACACGAGCGCCGAGACGTCGTAGCCGACGATGCGGTCGAGCACGCGCCGCGCCCGCTGGGCGTCGTAAAGGTTGTCGTCGAGCTTGCGTGGGTGAGCCACGCCATGCTCGACCCCCTTTTTGGTGATCTCGTGGAACTCGACGCGGTGGATGGGGAGTTTCGGCCGCTTGAGCTCCTCCATCACGTGCCAGGCGATGGCCTCCCCCTCACGATCGGGGTCGGTGGCCAGGAGAATGGCACTGGCGTTTTTTGCGGCGCCTTTGAGTTCCGCGAGAACCTTGGCTTTTCCCTCGATGACTTCGTACGTCTCCGTGAAATCCTTCTCCACGTCGACGCCCATCTTCTTGGGCAAGTCTTTGATGTGCCCCTTGGAGGCCATCACCTCGTAGGCGGAGCCGAGGTACTTCTTGATAGTCTTCGCCTTGGCCGGCGATTCGACCACCACGAGTGTCTTTGCTGCCGTGGACACTGAGTACCGTTGCCTTTCCTCACCCAACCAGCCCACCAAGCACCGAAAAGTCGGGCTCGGCAGGCCGCACGTTAACGCTCACCACTAATACGATGGGGCTCTCGAACCCAAGAAACCGGCGTGCCAGCCTTCTACTTGACGGCGGCAGAGCCCACTACCCTACCCTTTCGAGCCCCGCAAGACCCGCGACCGGGGTTGCTGACAAGGTCAAACTGAAATCTTTCGAAAGGTTACGCGTCTGAACCACCCCGCGGGACCCTCTACTAGTACGGCTTGGAGACTCAACGTCAAGAGTGCAGCTTGGACGAGCGCGGTCGGCAGGCCGCTCTGGGCGCAAAGATCGTCGAGATGTAGGGGGGTGGATGACATCATTTGAAAGATTGTCTGGCACTCGGGCGACAGTTGCTCGCACGCGAGATCCTCGATGGCGGTAGTTGCCTCGACCGCCGGTGGCGGTGCATGGGAATGCTCGTGACGAGGAAGGGGCCGGACGCGAGGTACGCCCAGCCGATCGAAAAGCACCCCATCGTCCGACAGCATGTGCGCGCCGAGCGCGACCTCGGCCAGATTGCCGGCACCGAGCGGCTCCCAGGGGGGCGATGGAACGACGTAGAGCGGTCGCCTGAGGCGTCGTGCGAAGCGCGCCGTGGACCGGGCGCCACTCTGCAGGGGCGCCTGCACGACGACGGTGGCCAGCGTCAACGCAGCGAGAACGCCGTTGCGCCGAGGAAACGTGGTGAGCATGGCGTGCTGCGACCGGTCGAAGGGTGAAACGAGTGCGCCGCCCGTGAGGACGATCTCCTCGTAGAGCGCGGCGTGCTCGGCTGGGTAGCAGTGGTCGAGCCCCGTTCCAATGACCGCCACCGAGATGCCGCCGGCATCGAGCGCCCCACGATGAGCAGCCGCGTCGATGCCCACCGCGCCGCCGGACCAAATCGTGACGCCTCGGCTGGCCAGGCGAAAAGCGAGGTCATGTGCATAGGCCGCGGCTTGGGGCGAGGGGACGCGGGTGCCCACCATCGCCACCGAAGGCGCGGCCAGCAGCTCGCCGCGAATGCAGAGCGGGTCGGGAGGAAACGGCAACTCGCGGAGCTCGTGCGGATAGTCGCGATCGAGCACGCGGTACATGTGCACCCGGGCCATGTCGCTCGTCGGCCGGCGCACGCTGGGAGTTGCGCGGGCGCCGACCAACCGCCTCCTTTGGCCTCGGTTCGACGTCGATCCGCGCGCGCTCGACAGATGCGCGCGCGGTCGACGCGCCGTGCGGGCTATTTGCTGTAGACCTGGGCGCCCGCGGGACCGCCGCCCTTGGCGGCCTTCAACGTGAGAATGACGGGAGCCGCGACCGGGAAAGGGTTCTTGTAACAGTTCTTGCCGCTCCCGATGCTCGCGGAAGGGCCCTGCGTTTGGTCGGCGGCGAGGACCGCCGGCGGCAGCGACGGCATCAGCGGCTTGGCGAGCAGCTGCATGTCGAGTTCGGCCACCGGCGGGAGCCCCTGGCCGAGGATCGTGTAGCACTTGCCCGGCATCAGCGTGAATTCCTGGGTGAGCGCACCCCCTTCGGCCAGCATGCCTCCGATGGCGTTGCCGTCCTCCTTCATCCCTTTGGCTTCGTTGGCGGCACGGGGCTGCAGCGCGAGGCGTACCGCGGCGGCGGTTGCCGCGTCAGCGCCCGGCATTCCTGCGGCGGGCCCGGGCGGCGCACCGGGCGCGCCAGGCTGTTGCGGCTGGCCGTAGCCGGGGTTGTTGGGATCGGGCTGACCGTAGCCGGGTTGCTGCGGCTGCCCGTAGCCGGGTTGCTGCTGGCCATAGCCGGGTTGTTGCTGCGGCTGGCCATAACCAGGCTGCTGCGGCTGCCCGTACCCCGGTTGCCCATATCCGGGCTGGGCGGGCTGCCCGTACCCCGGCTGGCCCGGCTGACCGTACGCGGACGGCGGCGGCGGCTGCTGGGGCTCGGGGTTCGATCCACCGCAAGCCGATACGAAAGCGGAAGCTGCGAGGACGAAGGTTGCTTGGGCGAAAATCGTTCTTTTCATGGCGGCTCCAGTGGCAAAGGTGCCAAAAAGGGGCCCGTTTCCGTCGGGCTTGCCCCTCACGTCTTGTTCAACAGCGACTTCGAGCTTCTCGTTTTCTGAAGAATGAAGAACCGATCGGCGGGTTTGCCTCGATTCTTGCGGGCGATGCTAGCACTACTCCGACGTTCTTTGGCGGCGCCAGATCGGCCGGCCTTAGTCCAGTGGCCTCTTCCGCCGAAATGGGCCATTCGAGATCGGGTAGGACGAAGCGTGACGGAATGTAGTGCGAGCGAAACGCCCACTGCGAAGAAAGTCGCTCACGGGGTGATCCGTCAGAAATCGGCCGGGGGGAGGCCTTTTGGACGTCCGAGTAGTGCTAGAAGGCGGCATGGTTCGTCAGCAAGACCCGGCCGTGGTCGTCGCCACCCACGGACATTGCTTCGACGGGATGTGCTCAGCGGCGCTGTTCACGCGGCTCGCTCGCGCCCGGATCTCCGACCAGGCGACGTTTCGTTACCACGCCTGCGGCTATGGGCCGGAACCAGGAGGCGTGAACCCGGCGCTTCTGATCGGTGACGAGAATGCCATTCTCGATTTTCGCTACACCAAGACTCCCAAGCTGACCTGGTACTTCGACCATCACGCGACGGCATTCGCCTCGCCCGACGAGCGGGGCGACTTCGAGGCCGACGGGGGAAAGCAGAAATTCTACGACCCCCACTACGGCTCGTGCACGAAGCTCATTTACGACGTCTCCCGCGAGCAATTCGGGATCACCGATACGCCGGACATCGTGGAGCTCGTGCGCTGGGCGGACATCATCGACGCGGCGCGATTTCCCAGCGCCGAGATGGCGGTGGTCCGAGCCGATCCGGCGCTCTGGCTGATGACGGTGGTGGAGAACCACGGCGACGATGCTTTTCTCGCCCGGCTCGTTCCTCGCCTGCTGCAGGAGCCACTCGACGACATCGCGAGGAGCATCGAGATCCAGTCCAAGTGGACGCCGTTGCGCGATGCGCACCTCGGCTTCGTGGACAAGGTGCGCCAGAAGAGCGAAGAGCGTGACAAAGTCGTCTTCGTCGAT
>Ga0193706_1001245_pt1 | contig 11702 bp, 12 predicted proteins | sample U3c1metaG_FD_160130 | JGI IMG/M metagenome (GOLD analysis project Ga0193706, IMG submission 160130) | Soil microbial communities from a riparian zone of the East river system, Colorado, United States - U3c1 | ecosystem: Environmental > Terrestrial > Soil > Riparian zone | place: USA: East River... | reverse complement strand
GCGGACGCTGAGTGGTGAGTTCAAAGCATTCCCCGTTTTTGAAAACGCGCACGCCGATCACATCCTGGATGTCACCTTTGCTCCCGCTGCGATTTCCGAAACGCTCGCGCGCGAAGCCGAAGAACTTGCGCGCGGCATTCTGGAGAAACTCGATGTGGTTGGCCTGCTCACCGTCGAGATGTTCGTGACTCGCGATGGCCGCGTGCTCGTGAACGAACTCGCACCGCGCACGCACAACTCCGGCCATCTGACGATTGACGCCTGCGCGACCAGCCAGTTCGAGCAACAGGTGCGCGCCGTCTGCGGCTTGCCGCTTGGTGCGACGGAACTTCACGCGCCCGCAGCGATGGCAAATCTTCTCGGTCATCTCTGGGCCAATGGCGAACCCAACTGGCCCGCCGCGCTCGAAGACCCGCACGTGAAACTGCATCTCTACGGAAAAGCCGAGGCACGCGTCGGTCGCAAGATGGGTCATCTCACCGCGACGGGCGAGACGACTGAAGATGCTGTTCGACGTGTGACACGGGCGCGCGAGCGGTTGTTGAGGCGTAAATCCGCAGCAACGCGACTGCTCGGTGAGTAGCTGCCACTAGATTCTCGACTTTCACCGACCGCGTCGGAAAATTCCGCGCATGGCAAGGACACCTTCGACGATGCTACCGCTCGGCACGACGGCGCCGGACTTCGCGCTGCCGGACGTGGTGAGTGGGAAAACTGTTTCGCTCACCGACTTCAGCAAAGCACCAGCGCTGCTCGTGATGTTCATTTGCAATCACTGTCCGTACGTGAAGCACGTGCAGGCGGGCATGGCGCAGATGGCCAAAGATTTTCAGGCTCGAGGTGTCGGCGTCGTGGCGATCAGTTCCAACGACGTGCAGAACTATCCCGACGACAGCCCGGAGAAGATGAAGGAAGAAGCAGTGCGCGCGGGCTACACGTTCCCGTACTTGTTTGATGGATCGCAATCGGTCGCTCGCGCTTACCGCGCTGCCTGCACGCCGGATTTTTTCCTCTTCGACGCCGAGCACAAGCTCGTCTATCGCGGCCAGATGGATGACGCGCGTCGCGGCAACTCACTGCCCGTCACCGGCAAGAGCTTGCGCGATGCGGTGGATGCTGTTCTCGAGAGCAAACCCGTGTCGCCCCATCAAATCCCGAGCCTCGGCTGCAACATCAAGTGGAAGCCGGGAAATGAGCCGGAGTATTTCAGTGTTCAGTAATCAGCAGGTCAGTGATCAGTGAAGAGCGCGCATCCCTGACTGATTACTGTTTCACTGATTACTGATTACTTTCCCTCCCATGAACCTCGCCATCGAAATCGGCGGCACGAAGCTCCAACTCTTCGTCGGTGATAAAGACGCGACGATCCTCCAACGCTGGCGCTTCGACGTGGATCGCGCGCGCGGTGGCGAAGGCATTCGCGAGCAGATCGCCGCTGCGCTTCCGGCGATTTTGCGCGAGCACGAGATCGGCGCAACGGGCGTGGGCTACGGCGGGCCTGTCGATTGGCAAACAGGAAAAATCTGCTGCTCTCACCAGATCGAAGGCTGGTCTGATTTCCCGCTGGGTGATTGGTTGCGCGAACGCACTGGCAAGCCCGTCACCATCGACAACGACGCCAACGTCGCCGCGCTCGGTGAAGCGTTGCGTGGAGCCGGGCAGGGGAGCGACCCCGTTTTCTACGTCACGCTTGGCAGCGGCGTCGGCGGTGGTCTCGTCGTGAATGGGAAAATCTTTCACGGCGCAACTCCGGGCGAAGCGGAAATCGGTCACGTGCGGCTCGATCGCAGCGGCGCGATCGTCGAGGCACGTTGCAGCGGTTGGGCGGTTGACAAAAAGATTCGCGCGCTCAAGCAGTCCGCGCCCGATTCCTTGCTCGTCCAACTTTCCGCCAACGAAACCTCCGGCGAAGCCAAACACCTCGGCGCTGCGCTTGCGCAGAATGATCTCCACGCGCACCGCATTCTCGCTGAAGTCGCCGCAGACCTCGCCTTCGCCCTCTCGCACGTCACGCACCTGATGCATCCCAAGGCGATCGTCCTGGGCGGCGGTCTGTCGCTGATTGGCGAACCACTTCGCTTCGCCGTCGAACGCGCTCTCGATCAGTTTGTCATGCACGCCTTCACGCCGCGGCCGCGGATTGCGCTCGCCGCGTTGCGCGAGGATGCGGTGCCCGTCGGTGCGCTGTTGCTGGCGCGCCACGCAACTTGAAGTTGCTCCGCCAAAAGTTTCCCTCATATTCCTCGCCCCATGAATAATTGGATCGCTGAGTACGTTCGCGCACAGAAGGCGGCGCTGGATTCCATCCCAGTCGAGACCGTCGCGCTGTTGGTCGATCGCCTGACCAAGGCCGTGCGCGAGGATCGGCAGATCTTTTGTTTCGGCAATGGCGGCAGCGCGGCGAACTGTTCTCACTTCGCCACTGATCTCGGCAAAGGTTCCTCCGACAAGATTGGCCGCCGCTTCCGCGTGCTCTCGCTCAACGACAACGTGAGTTGGATGACCGCCATCGGGAATGATTACGCCTACGAAGACGTCTTCGTGCGTCAGCTTCAGAACTACGGACGCGCCGGTGATGTCGCGCTGTCGCTCAGCGTGAGCGGCAACTCGCCCAATTGCGTGAAAGCCCTCGAATGGTCGCGCAACAACGGTCTCCACACCATCGCCCTCGTCGGTGCAAAGCGCGGGCGTATGGCGGACATCGCGCACGACGTCGTGGTGATCAACGACACGCACTACGGCCGCGTGGAAGATGCGCACATGGGCATCTGCCATCTGCTCTGCTACGCGTTCATGGAACGTCCGCAGATCGCGGCGGAGTAGCGCGCGAGCGGGAGCCGCATGGAACTCCTGCTTCTCTGCGGCTGCGCGTTTGCCGCTGGACTCATCGATGCCGTGGTCGGCGGCGGTGGGTTGATTCAACTTCCTGCGCTGCTCGTCTTTCTTCCCAAGGAACTCAGCGCTTCCGTGCCGCTCGTTTTCGGCACCAACAAATTCTCCTCCATCTTCGGCACCGCCACCGCCGTGGCCCAATACGCCCCGCGCGTGCGCATGCCGTGGCGCACCATTCTGCCCGCGGCTGCCACCGCGTTCGTCTTCTCCGTCATCGGCGTGCAATGCGTGCAGGCCATCCGCAGCGACATATTAAAACCTCTCGTGTTCGTGCTGCTCATCCTCGTGGCGATCTACACCTATGCGCGAAAGGATTTCGGGCACCTTCACGCGCCGCGCTTCCTCAGCCACCACGAAGTTCGCGCCGGCATCCTCGTGGGCATGGTGCTCGGGTTCTACGACGGCTTCTTCGGCCCCGGCACCGGGAGCTTCCTCATCTTCCTTTTCATCGGGCTCTTCCGCTTCGATTTTCTTACCGCTTCTGCGAGTGCCAAGGTGATCAACTTCGCCACGAACCTCGCCGCCGGCCTCGCGTTCGGCCTGGCCGGAAACATCCTCTGGAAATACGGCGCGGCCATGGCCGTGTGCAACGTCGCCGGCTCACTCGTCGGCACGCGCCTCGCCATGGCTCGGGGAAACCGCTTCGTGCGCCTCCTCTTCCTGTGCGTGGTCACCGCCATGATCGCGCGTTACGGGTGGGAATTGTTTGGGCGGTGAACTGAATGAACGACATGGCTGGATCATCCGCCCTGTTCTACCCTCAATTTACCGCATATCGTGCCAAAAGCCCGTTTTTGGTTTTTGAGTCGGAGGCAGGCACCGAACCCTCGACAAAGCGTGGTTCGGCGGTCTTCACCACGGGAAAAAGTGCAAAAACCCGGGTTTTTGCGCAAAACCCCGGTGTTTCTACGAAATAAGCACGTGCTTCCGCCGAATCCGCACGTGCTTCTGAGCGGGAAGCACGTGCTTCCCGCGTCCGGGACGGTGCGGGAAAGAAATCCGCACGTGCTTCCGCCGTCCGGGACGTTGCTTCCGGGAAATCCGCACGTGCCTCCAGCAAATAAGCGCGTGCTTCTCGGGAATAAGCACGTGCCTCCGGCCCGGAAGCACGTGCTTCCCGCATTTGGGACCGTGCGGGAAAGAAATCCGCACGTGCCTCCGGGAAATAAGCACCTGCTTCCGGTTTCCCGGGACAGTGCAGAAACCTTCCCGCACAGCCTCGAAACCCCGCCGCCCCACGCTCCGAATTCCCCGCCGCGCCCCGGCGCTTGCAAGCGCATTGCTCATAGCCAGCGGGAGGCGGGGGTGATTTGCTGGCAGCATGAGCCGCAGTAAAAGGCAGGGTAATCGAACGATTGTACCGAATTTGGTCGGATCATTACTCTGTTACGCCGCACTGTTAACCTTATGGACAACACACGACCATGCAAACACTGCGGAAATCCAGTTGCACCCTCTGCCAACAGATGCCCTAAGTGCGCTGGTACTCAGCCGTTTCCACTGTCGACGAAGGAGCATCGTCGCATGCTCATGGTTCCTCTCGTTGCCGGTTTCACCGGATTGTTGATGGCGTGTTATCTCTACATCAGGTACATCAGGAAGTAGGACGTATGTCCGCTGCATGCACATTGTGCCGCCTCTTGAGAAACTAGGCGTGCAACTCATGAGGCGGTGGTGAGTTGGAAGCCGCAGGGCGGCGGCGGTTTGGTGGAGGCGCATTGATTGGTTCCTTACTCTCTTTCCGTTTTCTCTCTGCGCCTCTGCGGTTCGCCCCTCCGGATGGTTCACCGCAGAGACGCAGAGGCGCAGAGGAGGAAACGGAGCGGGGAAGTGGCCGTGACCCTCAACTCCGCGCTTGCCAACAAGGGTTTCTTGGATACCTTCCACGTTCCCGCGCCCGGAAATCTGCGGGTTAAAACGATTTAGACTATGCCTACAGCCAACGATCTTCGCCGCGGAATGGCGATCAATTACAACGGCGACATTGCCGTGTGCCTCGACAGCCAGCACCGCACGCCCGGCAACTTGCGCGCCTTCGTGCAGGCGACGTTGCGCAGCATCAAGACCGGCAAATCCTCCGATGTGCGTTTCAGCTCGACGGAGAAAATCGACGTGGTGCCGATGCAAACGCGCAAGATGGAGTTCAGTTACAAGGACGGACAGGATTTCGTTTTCTCTGACCCGGAGAATTACGAGTCTGTCACGCTCTCAGCGGAATTGGTCGGCGACGCGAAGAATTATCTCGTGGAGAATGGCGTGGTGACGGTCACGTTCGTGGATGAAAAGGCCGTGAGCGTCGAGATTCCGCCGAGTGTGGTGCTCACGGTAACGGCGGCGCCGGAAGGTGTGCGCGGTGATTCCGCGAACAATATGCAGAAGGCGATCACGATGGAAACGGGCATCACGGTGCAGGCGCCGCTGTTCATCAAGACGGGCGAGAAGCTCAAGATCGACACGCGCACGGGCAAATACATGGAGCGCGCGTAAGGCAGCAACGTTTTCAAGCAAAAGCCCGCCAGCGATGGCGGGCTTTCGTTTTCACGCGTGGCGTTCGCCGTTCCAGCCTTTTGCGCGTCGAACTGATGGGGCGTGGCCACCGATCCGGCGCGGCTGACGCGTGTCGCTTATTAAATCGCTTTACACGTTTCGACGCGGTTGGACAGATTACGGTTTGTGTCCGTGATGCTTACTGAAGCACATAAACAGGGTGGAACCTTTCTCGCACAACCTCGGACGGAAAAACCGTCGGCGGCTGAGGCGGCGATCGAGCGTTCGCAGCAATACCTGCTCTCGATCCAACACCCGGAAGGGTATTGGGTCGGCGAGTTGATGGTCGATTCCACGCTCGTTTCCGACACCGTGGCGTATCACCACTGGGCGGGTGACGTGGATCCCGAGTGGCAGCGCAAAGCCGTCAATCACATCTTCTCCATGCAGTTGCCGGACGGCGGCTGGAACATTTACTACGGTGGCCCGGCCGAGGTGAACGCCACGATCAAAGCGTACCTCGCGCTGAAACTGGCCGGCGTTCCGGTCACGCATCCGCGCATGTTGCGCGCGCGCGAAATGGCGAAGAACCTCGGCGGCATTCCGCGCATGAACACCTTCTCGAAGCTCTATCTGGCTTTGATCGGGCTCTATCCGTGGGAATACGTGCCCACGATTCCGTGCGAAGTGATCCTCATCGGCAAATGGTTTCACGTGAATTTCCACGAGATGAGCAATTGGTCGCGCTCGATGCTCGTGCCGCTGGCGATAATCAATCATTACAAACCCACTCGTCAGATCCACGTGAACCTCGACGAGCTTTTTCTTCAGGGATATCACGCGCGTGATCTGGCGCTGGCGCCCGATCCCGACACGTTCACGTTTCGTAATTTTTTCCTCTGGCTCGATCAGTTGCTGAAATTCGTCGAGCAATACCGGCTGCGTCCCTTCCGGAAACTCGCGTTGAAGAAAGCGGAGCAGTGGATGCTGGAACGCCTGGAGGGCAGCGATGGCCTGGCCGCCATTTTCCCGGCCATGCTGAATTCGCTCATTGCGCTGAAAGCCATGGGTTACGCCTCCGACCATCCGCAGATGGTGCGTGCCGAAATGGAGTTAAAACGTTTGGAGCACGAGACGGAAGAGAGCGTGCGTATCGAGCCATGTTTCTCACCGGTGTGGGATACTGCGATCGTCAATGTTTGCCTGCACGAGTCGGGATTGCCGGCCGATCATCCTGCGCTCAAGAAATCCACGGCCTGGATCATGGACCGCGAGATTCGGCGTCGTGGCGATTGGAAATATAAGAACCCGTCCAAGGTCGAGCCGAGCGGTTGGGTGTTCGAGTTTAAGAACGAGTGGAATCCTGACGTGGATGACACCGCAATGGTGCTGCTCGGTCTGCGCAAAATTCCCACCGACGATCCCAAGCGCCGCGACGAGTGCTTCGCGCGCGGGTTGAACTGGATGATGACTTTCCAGTGCAAGGACGGTGGCTGGGCCGCGTTCGACAAGGACTGCACGAAGAGCATTTTGGAGAAAGTCCCCTTCGCCGATCACAATGCCATGCTTGATCCCGAGTGCGCCGACATCACCGCTCGCATTCTCGAACTGCTCGGCTACGAAGGGTGGGACGTAAAACATCCGCAGGTGCAGAAGGCGCTGGAGTACGTCAAGAACCAGCAGGAACCCGACGGCTCGTGGTATGGACGCTGGGGCGTGAACTACATCTACGGCACCTGGCAGGTATTGCGTGGCCTGCGCGCCATGAACATCGACATGAACCAGCCGTGGATCATGAAGGCTCGCGACTGGTTGGAGAGCGTTCAGCACACCGACGGCGGGTGGGGCGAGCGTTGCAACACGTACGACGATCCTGTTTTCAAGGGCCGCGGGCCCAGCACCGCGTCGCAAACAGCTTGGGCGGTTATGGGGTTGCTGGCTTTCGACGATCCGTCGCTCCCGAGCGTGCAGCGCGGCATCGAATATCTGACGCGCACTCAGAACTCTGATGGATCATGGACTGAACTTGAAACCACCGGCACTGGTTTCCCGCGCGTGTTCTATCTCAAGTACGACATGTATCGGAACGCCTGGCCGCTGCTCGCGCTTGCCACGTATCGCAATCTCCAGCACGGCATCACGCCCGGCTTCAAGACGATGGTGAATGGGAAGTCGCTCCACCTCGAAGAAGCGCTTGCGATCAAATAGGCGGGGCACTCCAGACGATTCGGGATGCGTTCGGCCATGCCTGGCTTAAACCATTCGCAGTCTTCCATTGACGGGGTTCACAGCGCGCGGTGACGATGAGGAATCCCAAAAATTGCAAGCATCCAAGCCATGACAGCCATTACAAATATCGCGAAGAAAAGAATTCTCATCGTCGAGGACGATCCCGACGTTCGGGAAATCATTACGCTTTCTTTGCAAATGGCGGGGCACGACGTGGGCGAAGCGGAGAATGCGCTGGCAGCCATCTGTAACATGGCGCGCGCCGGAGCGGACCTCGTGCTTGTGGACATCGGGATGCCGATCGTCGATGGTTTCACGCTGGTGCGCGAGTTGAAGGCGCACGCGGATACGCGGCACATTCCGATCGTAGTAGTGACGGGAAGGGACACCCCCGAGTGCCGTTCTGAGGCGAGAGCGGCGGGTTGTGTCGGCTTCATCGCCAAACCCTTGGACGTCCACGAATTTCCAAAACAAATCGCGCCGTTTATTTGGTAGCTCCAGTCGGCAGTATCCCGAGGGCCTGCAGAGAAACTGTCCTGAGCGGATGATCTCACGTAAACGGCGGTAAGGACGCAAGGCCTTTCGCGGAACGAGTACCCCCTTTGGCCCTCGCGGATTTCGCGCGAGGCTTAAAACTCTTTGCGCGTCCACGCCTTTGCGCGAAGTTTCCCGCCAATGCCCGTGACGGACCAAATCCGAGACAAGCTTTCCCAGCTTCCACACAAGCCGGGCGTGTACCTGATGAAGGACCGCTTCGGCCGCGTGATCTACGTCGGCAAGGCGCGCGATCTGCGCAAGCGCGTCACGCAATATTTTCATCCCTCGCGCCGCATGGGTTGGGATTTGAAGTTCAACGCGCTCGTCGATGCGATCTGCGATCTCGACGTGCATGTGGTGCGCAGTGAGCCCGAGGCGCTATTGCTTGAGAGCAAGTTGATCAAGGATTTTCAGCCGCGCTACAATGTCAGCTTTCGCGATGACAAACGATTCCTGCTGGTGAAGTTAAACCTCAACGATCCCATCCCGCGCTTCACGCTCACGCGATACAAGCAGGACGATGGCGCGCGTTACTTCGGTCCGTTCCCCAATGCCGGAGCGCTTCGCTCGACGCTCACGTTGATGCGCCGCCAGTTCAACTTGCGCGGCTGCCGTCCGCTCACGCCGACGGAGGCGGACTACAAGCATTGTCTCTACGGCAATTTGAAATTCTGCACCGCGCCATGCGTGGGCAACGTGACGCACGAGCAATACAAGGATCAGGTGCTCGCTGCGGGTGAATTTCTGTCGGGACAGTGCGAGGAGATGGAGACGCACCTCGACGCAGAGATGCGTAAGGCGGCCATGAACCAGGATTATGAGAAAGCCGCTGAGCTGCGCGACGCGATCACCGCCCTGCGCCGCACGACGCAGAAGACGACGCGATTCGAGCGCACACCGTGGAACTTGCCTGTGTCGCTGATGCCCGAGCGCGACAACGTGGAACTCGCCAAGGCGCTGAGTCTGCCCGCGCCACCGGTGCGGATTGAAGGCTTCGATGTTTCCAACATCAGCGGAACGTTCGCCGTGGCATCAATCGTGAGTTTTCGAAATGGCCGTCCTGATCGCGCGAACTATCGCCGCATGAAGATGAAGACCGTCGTGGGCCAGGACGATTTTGCGTGTATTGCGGAGGCAGTGCGGCGGCGTTATTCACGTTTGCTGCGCGAAGCGGACGGCGAAACCTCGCGCGAGAACGAGGAAGACAGGCCATTGGTGGAGGAGTTGCGCACGTTGATGAAGAATCCGGGGGAAGCGTTTCCGAGGCTCGTCGAGGAAGGGCAAGTGCCGGCGAAACGCTCCTTAACCGAAGCGCCTCGCGATGGCAGCGCCGCAGCAGCAGAGCACGTGGTGGCGGCGCCGAATCCCTCGATCGCTTCCAACATGCCGGACCTGATCGTGATCGATGGCGGCAAGGGCCAGCTCAATGCCGCGTGCGCTGAACTTGAAAAGCTGGGGCTCAGTCGCATTCCGATTATTGGTCTCGCGAAGGAGTTCGAAGAGATCTATTTCCCCGGCGCGAAGGAGCCGCTCCGCCTGTCGCACGAGAACAATTCGCTGAAATTGCTTCAACGCATCCGCGACGAATCGCATCGCGTGGCCAACAGCTACAATGCGCAGCTGCGCGTGAAGAAAATTTCCGAAAGCATCCTCGACGAGTTCCCCGGCATTGGCGATCGGCGCAAAGCAGCGCTGCTCAAGAAATTTGGATCCGTGCAGCGCCTCCGGATGGCGAGCGAGGAAGACATCGCCAGCGTTCCCGGCTTCGGCGGCAAGGCGGCAGGGGAGTTGAAGACGTTCCTGGACGCGCGCTCTGGCGAGTTGCTGGATGAAGCCGCGAGGTCTGGGAGCGGTAATCAGTAAGTGGTGAGCCAGTGAGCGAGTAATGCAGTCACCGGCGAGGGCTGTTCGATCAATGACCTGCTGATCACTTCCTCACTTCGCAGTCTCCATCTGCTTGATGAACGCATCCGCCTGCTGGATGGACTGGTTCATGTCTTCGATCAGGCGCGCGATGTCGTTTTGAATGGCCACTGATTCGCCTTTCAATGAAGCAATGGCCTGGGCGTTCAAGTTGTGCTTCAGGTAGAGCACGTGATCGCGCAGTTTGATCAACACCGGGTCCATGCTCTTCTCGGCGCGCTTCAGCGCGGAGTGCATGTCCTCATAACGATCACGTGTCTGGCGCAATTGCTCGCGGCTGCTCGAACGCATCGTTGACGACGAGATTTGTTCGATCTCCTTTTCCCATTCCGAGAAGAGATCCTTCGCCACGGTTTCCATGTCCGTGACGCGTTTGCGCACCGCCACAGCGCGCGAGGTGGCGTCGTCGTGCTCGGACTTCAATTTGTCGTAAGTTTTTTCCAGATCAGTGTTCTGGGAGCCGTAGAGTTCGCGCAAACGGGTGAGCGCGTCCTTGAATTGTTCCCCGGCAGCCTTCTCTTCGTCTCGCGCGGCGATCACGCGCTTTTTCAGCAGGTCGCGTTTGTAAACGCCAAACTTTTCATACGTGGAATACACCGCGCTCTGGCACCCGGTCAGTGTCACGGCCACGAGCAAAATCCCCAACAACCCAGCGCTCCATTTCATGATCGTAGATTACGTGAAGAAGGCCGGGGCGCAATTCACCGGTGAAAACATTCCAAACGAAGCGGCGTTGAACTTCGTGCTTCGAACACTGACCTTGCCGCCATGCTGGAAACGGAGCCGATTCAATGTCCCTTCTGCGGTCAGCAGTTCGAGTTGGCGGTTGATACGAGCGTTCCGTCGCAGCGCTTCGTCACTGACTGCGAGATTTGCTGCCGGCCCTTCGAGGTCATCGCGGAATGCGAGGCGGGGGAAATTTTATCGTTGGATGTGCGCGGGAGTTAATCAAGACTCCGCGCCCGACATTATGAAACCCGAAGTGATTTTGTGGATCTACATTGCGCTGCTGTTGATCGGTGGCCTGATCGGCTTCCTGAAAGCGAAGAGTAAAATCTCGCTCATCATGTCGCTGGCTTTTGCCGTGCTGCTCGGGATTTGCGCGGTGGAGAAGCTGCGGGTGGAATGGTCCTGGGGCATTCTCAGTTTTCTCGCCCTGATATTTTTCCTGCGCTTCCTTAAGACCAAGAAGTTCATGCCCAGCGGCATGATGCTGCTGGTGACGCTCGCCACCATCGTCGCGATGGTTTGGTTTAAGTAAGCGTGCCGAACTCGTCGCTGCCCATCTGGGAAATCCACTCCGACATCGTCGGACACCTTCGCGAACACAACCGCCTCGTCCTCGTCGCCCCCACCGGTTCGGGCAAGACTACGCAGGTCCCGCAGATGCTCCTCGATGGGGGCCTGGCCGGTGAGAAGAAGATCGTCGTCTTGCAACCACGTCGTGTCGCGGCCCGCACCGTCGCCGCGCGCGTCGCATGGGAACGCAAGTCAAAGCTCGGCGCTGAAGTCGGCTACCAAATCCGCTTTGATGACCAGACTGGACTCGGCACGCGCGTCTGTTTCGTGACTGAAGGCATTCTGCTCCGGTGGTTGCAGAATGATCCGACGCTCGCCGACACCGCTGCGATTCT
>Ga0193706_1001244_pt1 | contig 11714 bp, 9 predicted proteins | sample U3c1metaG_FD_160130 | JGI IMG/M metagenome (GOLD analysis project Ga0193706, IMG submission 160130) | Soil microbial communities from a riparian zone of the East river system, Colorado, United States - U3c1 | ecosystem: Environmental > Terrestrial > Soil > Riparian zone | place: USA: East River... | reverse complement strand
TCGAGCGTCGCAGGGTCGATCGGCTCGCCGGTATAGGAGAGCTTTTTGATGGAGAAGGTGAACTCCTTCGCCCTCTCCGAATTCTTCATCATTCTGTAGTGCGTGGCTGCGGCCGAGACGTTCGTGATCTCATAGTCCTCCAGCGCTTTCATCAGTCGCAAGGCATCGAACCGGCCGGCGAAAGTGCCCGTCGTGACGCCCAGTGCCAGCGGTGCCAGCGTGCCGTGCCAAAGGCCATGGCCCCACGCGGGCGAGGAAGGACAAAAAAACTCGTCTTCCGGCCGGATGCCCGTCCCATAGAGCGCCGCAAACATGAGCGTCACCAGCGCGCGGTGCGCGTGCTTCACCGCCGCCGGCAATTCACGGGTGGTGCCCGAGGTGTACTGGAACACGGCGAGATCGTCGGCGCGCGTCGCCGCCTTGTAGGCGCTCGGAAAATGGGCCATCTCGTCGAGGAGGGCAGCGTCGGCGACGACGACACGAACGCCTTCGATACTTGTGGCGATCTCCGCCTTTTCCGAATTTGTGATCAGCATCTTCGGCTGGCAGTCGTCGATTCGCAACCGAAGTCCATCGAGCCCGAACAGCGTGAAGAGCGGGACGCTGATCGCTCCCATCATCATTGCCCCAAATAGGCTTGCGTAGAAGGGCAGCGATGGCTCGAGCATGAAGGCGATGCGGTCGCCAGCTTGAATGCCGTTCTTCTCCAACCAATGTGCGAAACGCGCAGAACTTGCAGCGATTTGGTCGAAACTCAACGTCTCGTTCGCTCCGCCAGCATGCGCAATGCGCACCGCGGTGCGGCCCGACCCGTCCGCGTGGCGGACGATGCACTCGTGCGCGATGTTGAGGTGTTCCCGACTGCCATCGAAGAGCTCCCACAACGCCTTTGAATCGGCATGCACTTGAGCATCTGCATGGCGCGTGTACTCGGTGAGCTTTGCCATCGAATGACCAAGCCATCCCACGGAGGACCCAAGATTGTAAATATTGAATGGTATTCTATATATTGAATCGACGCTAGCCGTAAGGGCGGGCAGAGGCTTGCAAATCCGGCGCCCACCGGGCGGGGACCTCCGGCCACCTCTCTTAGGACGCCGACGCCGCGCTCATGGCACCGCACCGCGACGCAAGTTCGCGAACCTGTCGTAGTCCGGCTTGCCGTGCTAACCCCGGAGGTCGTGCGCCGACCAGCGAGCACCGTTACGGAGAGAGAATTGATGAAGTCGAAGCGGAGAATTGGAGCGGAGGATTCGACCGTTCGGGCAGAACTGCTCGACGCGGCTGAAAGCTTGATGCTCGAGCAGGGTTATGCCGCGGTCACCTCCCGGCGTCTCGCGTCCGCGGCAGGCATGACCCAGTCGCTTTTCTATTACTATTTCCGCACGATGGACGACCTTTTTTTGGCCGTCTTCCGCCGCATGGCCGAGCAAAGTCTCGAGCGCCTCGACGCAGCGCTGAAGTCCGAGCAGCCGATTCGGGCGCTGTGGAATCTCAACAGCGATCGCTCGCGCACGGCGCTGACCATGGAATTCGTAGCGCTCTCCAATCACCGCAAGATGGTTCAAGCGGAAATCGCACGTTATGTAGAGCAGTGCCGGAGCTTGGAGGTCAAAGGTTTGGCGCGTCTGTTCGATGAGCGCGGTATCGAGCCCCAAATCCCGCCGCTCGTCGTCGCGGTTCTGCTGACCAGCTTGGCCCGCGGTCTCGTGCAGGAACACGCGCTCGGCATCTCGAAGGGGCATGCGCCGACGTTCGCATTTGTCGAGGCGTGCGTGCGCTACTTCGAAGAAAGCGCGGGAGCGTACGGGCCGGTGCTCACGATGATTCGGGCCCAGCCGCCGGCGCGCCGCCCTCGCCTTGCTGTCGGGAAAGCTGGCAAAGCAAAACGCTGAGTTGGAAGTCGCATCCGTCCTTCGGGTGCGCGGTAACGGTGGTACTCCCGTGCGCTAATCGACTGACCAACATTTCGTTTGACTGGTGTTGGTCGGCTTGCTAATCGACTGAACAGCATTTCGTTTCGACCAAGCCCAACGATGAGGAGCGCCCCCGATGAGCAGCTTCGACGCCATCGACTTCTTTACCGATGCCTCGCTGATCAACGACCCGCACCCCTATTTCGAGCATTTGCGGAGGCAGGGGCCTGCAGTCGCGCTGCCCCAACAGCCGGTGGTGGCCGTCCTCGGATATGACGAAGCGCTCGCTGTTTATCGCGACGACGAGCACTACTCAGCCGTGAACGCAGCTACCGGTCCGTTCGGACTTCCGTTCAAGGTCGGTAGCGAACGGGATCTCAGTACGCAAATCGAGGAGTACCGGGGCACGGTCCCTTATGGTGCCTTGATCGTCTGTCAGGACCCGCCCTCGCACGCGAAAACGAGGGGCCTCTTGATGGGCATGATCACGCCCAAGCGTCTCAAGGAGAACGAAGAGTTCATGTGGCGCCTTGCCGATCGGCAGATCGACGAATTCATCGGCGCCGGCTCTTTCAATGCAGTGGCTGACTACGCCCAACCTTACGCGACATTGGTCATCGCGGACCTGCTTGGCGTGCCGGAGGCCGATCACGGGACCTTCCGTACGCTGATTGGCGCGACGCCGGGGCAAATTGACGGCAGTAGCCTGCAGGCGGGCAACAATCCCCTCGAGCAGATCGGCATGTGGTTTTTCAACTATCTCAGTGAGCGCCAGAACGAGCCGCGCGCGGACGTGCTGACGCAGCTGGCGCAAGCAAAGTATTCAGACGGAAGCGATCCATCGATCATCGATCTCGTCACGATCGCAGCTTTTCTCTTCGGGGCGGGGCAGGACACGACCGTTCGTCTCCTGGCCGCTGCCCTTCGTTTTTTGGTCGAGGACTTGGGGCTTCAGCAAACACTTCGCAAGGAACGGGCTCGCATTCCCGATTTCCTGGAAGAGGTGCTTCGCCTAGAGGGACCGGTGAAGAGTGACTTCCGCCTCGCTCGTGTTCCCGCCAAAATCGGCAACCTCGAGGTAGAGCCCGGCACGACGGTGATGATGCTCTTGGGCGGTGTAAACGGCGACCCCCGCCGATTCGAGCGGCCGAACGAGTTTTTGCTGGGGCGCAAGAATGTTCGCGATCACTTGGCGTTCGGCCGCGGCATTCACGCCTGCGTGGGCGCGCCCCTCGCGCGCGCCGAAGCGAGGGTCAGTCTCGAACGTCTGTTCGACCGCACCACGGAGATTCGCATCGACGAAAAGAAGCACGGTCCGGCAGGCGGACGTCGCTTCGAATACGAGCCGACCTTTCTTCTGCGTGGGCTGCGGGAGCTCCACCTCGAATTCACGCGTGCGGGCTGAGCGGCTCATCGACCACCACCGATAGGAGACATCCATGAGCAACACGGCGAAGAAAGAGGACCCATCGGCACGGGCTGCAAGTCGGGTCGCGATCGTAACTGGGGCCGCTTCGGGAATTGGACTCGCCATCAGTCGGTCGCTCGCTACTCTGGGCCATCCGGTCGCGATGTTCGACCGTCAGGGCGAGCTGCTCAAGCAAGGTGCCAAAGCCCTCCGCGATGAGGGCTGCCGTGTTTCCATTCACATCGTGGATGTCTCGGACCGCAGCCAGGTCGATGCGGCGATGGCCGCGGTGCGGGCCGAGCTCGGCCCGATAGCGATCGCCGTCACGAGCGCGGGCGTGGATGCAAACGACTCCTTTACCGCCATTTCGCTGGAGAGCTGGAATCGCGTTTTGGCGATCAACCTGAGCGGCACGTTCAACTGCCTCCAAGCTGCGATCCCCGATATGATCGCCGCTCGTTGGGGGCGGATCGTCACCATCTCCAGCTCGAGCGCACAATCGGGCGCGCCGGACCGCGCACACTACGTGGCCTCCAAAGGCGGCGTGATCGCCCTGACCAAAGCGCTGTCGTACGAATTTGCTCCCAGCGGGATCACGGCCAATACGATTCCGCCATCGATCATCGACACGCCCATGGTCAAGCACGCCACCGAGGCCGGCTATTTCCCCGGCGTCGAGGTGATCGCCAATCTGACGCCGGTGCGCCGCGCCGGCACGCCGGAAGACGTAGCGGCGGCGTGCGCGTTTCTCTGCTCCGACGACGCGAGCTTCATCACCGGCCAGCAGATCGGTGTGAATGGCGGCTGGTACATGTAGCGAGGATTCGATGGTGAAGATCACGTATGTAGAGGCCAGCGGTGCGGAGCACGTCGTTGACGCAAAGCCCGGCCAAACCGTGATGGAGACTGCGGTAAAGAACAATGTGCCCGGTATAGCCGCAGATTGCGGCGGGACGTGCGCGTGTGGCACGTGTCGCGTCTACCTGAGCGATGCGTGGCAGGAAAAATTGGGACCTCCATCGGAAATGGAGCAAGCCATGATCGAGTATTCGGGCGACGCGACTCCGGGCGTACGGCTCTCTTGTCAGATCAAGGTCACGCCCGAGCTGGACGGCCTTATCGTGCGCACGCCGGAGAGCCAGCACTAACACGCGCTGGCGTCCTGCCGGAAGCTGCCGTTGCAAGTAACGAAGTCTGTTGCGTATATTGAGCGGCGTCACTGGTCGTCCGTTCCTTGGCAAGGCGACCGCCGCGATGGGCGTTCGATGACCAACCGACGACGACCTTCTCCGCAATCGGCCCGCCAGCTGGCGAAGGCCGTTGAAGCAAGCAAAGCACCTGCAATCTCGCGAGCGGCAGCGGTTTTGCGCATGCTCGGGACGAGCGATGCGCCGCTCGCCCTGCAATCCATCGCGCAGGAGCTCGGCCTCGTGCCGAGCAGCTGCCTCTACGTGCTGAGAGCACTCGTCGCCGAGGAGTTCGTTTCCTTCGAACCCGATACCAAACGGTATTCTCTCGAGGCGGGCGTTCTCACGCTCGCGCATCACTGGCTCCGACGCAACCGGTTCAACGATCTGGCTCAGCCGGCATTGGATCGCATCAGTCACGCCTTCGACGTGACGGCGCTCGGCGTGCATATCGTGGGCCTCGACCATATCGTCGTCGTTGCAGTGTCCCAGGCCGGGCAAAACTTCCAGATCAGCGCCCAAATCGGCAGTCGCTTTCCGGCGACCATCAGCGCGACCGGTCGCTGCATTGCGGCATTCGGAAATCACGCCGAAAGCGAGCTGGAAGCGCGGTTCAAGACGCTGCGCTGGGACGATCCGCCGAGTTTGGATGAATGGAAAGCGCAGATCCGTCAGACGCGCGTCCAAGGTTTTGCCATCGACGAAGGCAACTACATCTCCGGTGTGACGGTGGTCGCAGCCCCCGTCTGGAAAACGCGTGCGATGCTGAGTCACGCACTCGTCGGTATCGGCGTCGGCAGCGGCATGAGACGAGCGACGCTCCCTCAGCTGCAAAAGGCCCTGGTTTCATCGGCGCGGCTATTATCGACCCAGCTCTGCGGAGAAATCTCGGCGGAACGGCGCTAGGGCTTGGGGGCCCCGTCCCTCACGCGAGTGGCGACGCCAGCTGTGCGGCAGCTGGGCCAGGGCTGGCCTCTTTCAAACAGCAAATGGCCTCGTGAGTCCATGGCCAGCGAGCAGGGGGAGCGACGAAAATGTAAGTCGTGAAACACGTGGTGGTCACCGGAGCCAACGCCGGTCTCGGATTTCAGACCTCGTTGAAGTTGGCGAGTGATGGCGCGAAGGTCGTCATGGCATGCAGAAATCTGGAGAAGGGACAGGCTGCGCTGAATCGGATTTCGCAAAGAGTGCCCGGCGCGGATTTGTTGTTGTTGCGACTGGATGTTGCCGATCTCGATTCCGTGCGCGAGTTCAGCCGGCAGTTCTCGGACCGGGTCGGATCGCTCGATGTGCTGATCAACAACGCGGGTATCGTCGCCATACCGTTGACGCGGAACGGTGCTGGTCATGAGCTGCAGCTTGCCACCAACTACCTGGGAGCGTTTGCGCTGACAGGTATGTTGTTGCCGTTTTTTCGCCGGGAAGTGCCGGCGCGTATCGTCAATGTCGGCAGTCTCGCGCATCGCTTCGGTACACTGGACGTCGATGATCTGAACTGGGAACAAACGCCCTATGATCAGTGGAAAGCGTATGCGAGAAGCAAGCTGGCCATGCTGAGCTTCACGATGGAGCTCAGCAGATGTCTTCGTAAGATGAGCAGCAGTGTCATTGCGCTGGCCGCGCACCCGGGATTCGCCGCCACGGAAATCCACAAGAAAAGCGAAGCGCTTGCCCCCAAAAATGTTTTCAGCAAGTGGCTGCAAGATAAGATGTCGACGGTGGTACCTTCAGCGGTCGACGCCGCCCGCTCCATCCTTTTGGCGGCCAGCGCCGACCTAGTGAGCGGCGGTGAATATTATGGTCCGAGCGGGTTTCTGGAAATCGCCGGTCGACCGGGTAAAGCTCGCGTCAATCCCGTGGCTATCGATATCGCGGTGGGAAAAAGACTCTGGGCAGTTTCGGAGTCGATGACCGGCGTTTACTATCTCTCCGAAGGTTGAAACCCCGGCCCCCGGCACCGCGCATCCCAATGGGCGGCGAATCCTCTGGACGTGGGACGCGGGCGCTATGCGATCACTTCTTGCAGGCGAAGAGCTCGCATGCGGTGTAGTTGCACTGGGGAGAGAAGATCCAGCAGTCGAACACGTCGAAGCAGATCGCCGGACCGCACGTGCCGCCCTCGGCATCGCCGTCGCCAGCTTCAGGCTCGCCGCGCCCGGCGTCGCGCGTTTCGGTAATTCGATCGGCTTCGCGCACGTCGGTCGTGCTTGCTTCATCCATGCTCGCGTCGCGATGCCCCGCGTCGGGGCCGGCACTCGCATCGATCACCGCGCCGCCCGCGCCACTCTCGCTCGCACCTCCGGTCACGCCGCCGCCGCCCGCGCCGTTTCCCCCCAAGCCGCCCCCGCTCGCACCTCCGGTCACGCCGCTCCCGGCTGCGCCGCTTCCTCCGAAGCCGCCGCTTCCTGCATCGCTGCCGTTCCCCGTTCCCGTCGCCAGGCCGCCACCGCCGGCGGTCGCGTCGCTCGTGCTTTCGACACCGCCCAGCATTTCGCTGCCCGCGCACGCTGTCAGGACGATCGCGAGAAGATAGGAGCGGTTGGTGTGCCTGCGGCGGGAGTGCGTCGTCCGTTTCGAGCGATTGCCCACTCGCTCATCGTAACGACGAGGCCACGCCGTTTGCACTGGGCTTAGCGCTCAGATCCGTGTTCGCAGCGCTCATGAAGAGCGATTTGCGCGCGCGGCGGTGCGTGGGGCGCGATTGGAGTTACGACCGACGGCGCCGCCGTGCCAACGCGATGGCGACGAGCGGAAACAGGAACGCAGTATGCGCTTTGCCCGGCAATCGAGCGCCCGCGATGCTGCATCCGCCGTCGCCGTCGTCGGGTGGCGTGGCGCCGCCGCTGCCGGCGAATCCTCCTGCGCCAGGACCCCCGCCGCTTCCTCCGGCACCGCTACCTCCAGCACGGCTGCCCCCGCTGCCGCTGCCCGCGCTGCCGCCGCCCGCGCCGTCGCTGGTACCGCCCGACCCACCTCCGGCGTCGTTCCCTGGCGGCAGCGTCGTGTCGGCGCGCCCTGCATCGTCACGCGGCGTCGATGTATCGGCGCCGCTTCCGCCGCCGGTCGCGTCCGATGAACGACCTGCGTCGAGCGAGGCACCGCCGGCGCCGGCTTCAGGCGATCCTGCGTCAGCTGTCGGGGGCGTGCGCGCGTCACTCGCTGGACCGGCGTCATTGGTTCCGCCCGTGCCGGCGTCGGCTGGGCGCTTGAGCACGATGTCGATGCATTGATGATAGATGTCCTCGACGCCGACCCCGGGCGTAGGGTCGTAAGGACCGTGCGCGAGGTCGTCTTCCATGACCTGGATGAGCTGAAGCGTGCAGCTGCTGCACTCGACGTCGGGAAGGATGACCTCCCATGTATATTTGGCGCCCAGCGCCGAGGTCACATGCGGATTCAAATTGTCCATGCCCGGGAGGACGGCTGGACTGTTGTAGAAGTCCGAAGCCCCGCATCGATCGGTTGGTGCGGTGGGACATTTGCGATTGGGGTCGATCGGGTTGATCGACTGCGGTTCGATGAACGCGTCGTCGCCGTCGTCGTCGAATGCGAAACGGAAGTAGCTGGGATGTGGAATGCTCTCGATCACGCTGACCGTGATCTTCTGTCCCGGAGCATAGGTGTAGACATTGGTGCCCTTCGTACCGCCCGCTTTGCCGCACGGACCCGCCTTGAGCTCACCGTCGCCGTAGCGCGATTGATGCGTTCCACCTGCTTCGAGGCTGATATGGGCCGCCGCGGGCCGCGCGATGGCAAGCATCGCCGGCGCAACGACGACGCTCATTCTCAGACCTAAGCTCCACCCTTTGATTCGTCGCGACATTCGATTCTCCTCGTGAGCGTCTTCTCGTGAGCGTCTTCGCCAGCAATGAACCTCGCGGATTCGTCGCAGCGCGATGATTGGACATTCAGTGTCGGATCGGATGGATTTCGGGCGGTAACTTCGATGACCTCCTCCGATCGACACTGCGGCCGGCCCACTGAAGTTGCGTCCGTGAATCGGTTACCCCGATAGCCCTATGCCGGCAGGATCAGTGCCCTGCTGGTGAAAGTGCGCCTCGTCGGCCATGTTGTCCGCTTTGAAGAGCGCCTTCGCGGCGGACGGCTCACTCGCTGAAGCCACACCGGATCGGCGACGAGCGCGCAGTCCGCGTCGGACGAGGCGAACACGGTGGCGGCCAGTTGCCGAGTTCGAACGAGCGCGTTTGCGGTGCTGCCACCTCGGCAGCGTCGACGAGCGGCCGGGAGGGCGCTAGGACAGCCCGAAGTTCGACCTCCCCACGTGCCAGGCGGTAGGCGGTATCGGTGCCGAGTTGCTGCGGGAGCGAGGATGTGGCGGTTCGTGACGAGAAGGTTGTGATCGTCGTGCGTTTCCGGGGGAAACCGGTCCCTACGACCGGAGAAAACGCGTTCCCGAGGGGATCCGTGAACTCTGCCCATATTCGCGTCACCGCGAATATGACGTGTTGCTCGATTCCGCTCGTGCTGCGCTAAATTGGGTTCGCTACGAGGCGGGTAAACGTGCTATTCCGCGTGCGTTTCCGAACCCGTCCATCCACACCACTGAGAGAATCCCTTGGACCAGCGCATTCCCATCGATCGCATTCGCAATATCGGCATTTCCGCGCACATCGACTCCGGAAAGACGACGCTTACCGAGCGGATTCTTTTCTACACGGGTCGGATTCACAAGATTCACGAGGTGCGCGGCAAAGACGGCGTCGGCGCCAAGATGGACTCGATGGATCTCGAACGCGAGAAGGGCATCACCATCCAGTCCGCTGCGACCTACTGCGTGTGGAACGGTTCGCAACAGCAGCTAGAACCCCACAACATCAACATCATCGATACGCCCGGTCACGTCGACTTCACGATCGAGGTCGAGCGTGCGCTCCGGGTGCTCGACGGCGCGATCCTGGTGCTCGATTCGGGCAAGGGCGTGCAAAGCCAGTCGATTACCGTCGACAAGCAGATGAAGCGCTACCGCGTGCCGCGCATCGCCTTCGTCAACAAGATGGACAATCCGGGCGCCAACTACGAGCGCGTGTCGGCGATGCTGAAGGAAAAGCTCGGGCATCACCCGGTCATGATCCAGGTCCCGATCGGCGCCGAGTCCGAGTTCGGAGGCGTGATCGACCCCATCATCGGCAAAGCGTACTTCTTCGATGGCCCGGACGGCGAGACCATTCGCATGGAAGACGTTCCCGCCCAGTTTGCGCAGGCCACGGCCGCGGCTCGCGATAAAATCGTGCACGACGTCGCCGAAGTCGACGACGTGCTCGCCGAGAAATTCATCAACGAGGAGCCGGTCTCCATCGACGAGCTCCGGGCCGCGATCCGTCGCGCGACGTTGGCCCTCAAAATGACGCCGGTGATGTGCGGCTCGGCGATCAAGAACAAGGGCGTCCAGCTCTTGCTCGACGGCATCGTGCACTACCTCCCGCGGCCCACGGAGGTCGTCAACGAAGCCCACGATCAGAACAAGGGGGAAGAGAAGGTCGTGATCGAGTCCGACGCGACCAAGCCCTTTGTAGGCCTGGCATTCAAGCTGCAACAGGACAAGTACGGGCAGCTCACCTATTTCCGCGTCTACCAGGGGACGGTCAAGGCAGGCGACACTATCTACAATACGAGCAACGAGATGCGAAAGGTGCGGGTCCCCCGCATGTTCCGTATGCACTCGGAGGACCGGGAGGAGATCCCTTTCGCCGAAGCGGGTGACATCGTCGCCTTCTACGGCGTCGAGGCGAGCTCGGGCGAAACATTCACCGATGGCAAGGTCAACGTCACGCTCACGTCGATGCACGTGGCGGCTGCCGTCATCTCCCTCGCGGTGGCTCCCAAAGACCGCGCAGGGGAGGGGAACTTTTCGAAGGCGTTGAACCGCTTCACCAAGGAAGACCCCACGTTCCGCGTGCACCAGGACGAGGAATCGCAACAGACCATCATCAGCGGGATGGGGGAGCTGCACCTCGACATCTACATGGAGCGCATGCGCCGCGAGTACAACTGCGACGTGGTCGCGGGCCAACCGCAAGTCGCCTACCGCGAGGCGATCACGCGTCGGGCCGAAATCAACTACACGCACAAGAAACAGACCGGCGGCTCGGGCCAGTACGCGAAGATTTTGGGGTACATTGAACCGCTTCCGGCCGACGCGGTCGAGTCGTACGAGTTCGTCGACGACGTCACCGGTGGCTCAATTCCTCGCGAGTTCATCTCGTCGTGCGACAAGGGCTTCAAGGAAGGCATTCGCAAGGGCACCCTGATTGGCTTCCCGATCGTCGGCACCAGGTGCGTGATCAACGACGGCGCGTCCCACGCCGTCGACTCGTCGGAAATGGCGTTCAAAACCGCGGCGCTGATGGGCTTTCGCGAAGCCTACTCCGGCGCCAAACCGACGATCCTAGAGCCCATCATGAAGGTCGAGATCGACGCTCCCACGGAATTCCAAGGGACGGTCGTCGGTCAAGTGAACCAACGGCGCGGCGTCATCCTGGAGACGGTGGGAGGCGATTCTGTCAGCATCACCTGCGAGGTCCCGCTCAACGCCATGTTCGGATACTCGACCGATCTTCGCTCGGCGACGCAAGGCAAGGGCACCTTCACCATGGAGTTTGCCAGGTATGCCGTCGTGCCAAGGCAAGAGCAGGACGAGATGATCAAGAAGTACCGCGAGAAGCTCGCCGCCGAAGCGAAGAAGTAGGCGAATCGCTGGCGAAGCGGACCCGCGGACACCGTCGTAGCGTGTTGTGCGCTACGACGAGTCTGCGAGGCGAGGGAACTCGGGCTTGAAACCGAGATCTTCACGGATTCGGTTGCCGTCGAGGAGAACATCGAAAGCGCGTGCGCGCTCCGCGTTCGAGCCGTCAGGCGGCGGCGCCCCCACCGATGCAAACAACGTGGCGAGGTCGGGCGCTTCGTCGTCGACCACGTTGTAGATGCGGTGCGCAGGCGACGGGGTATCGAGCACACAAGCGACGGCTTGCGCGACGTCGGCATGGTGGGCGACCGACATGCGTTGGGCCGGCGGGAAGCCGCTCATCATCGGGACCGCTTCCGCGATGTGCGGATCGCCGTCGCCATAGACGAACGGCAGGCGGAGTACGCGCACGTCGAGATCTGCCATCGCAAGGAGGAAGCGCTCGGCGGCGAGCTTGCTTACGGGGTACCCGTCCACCGGCGCGCAGGGATCATCCTCGC
>Ga0193706_1001243_pt1 | contig 11715 bp, 10 predicted proteins | sample U3c1metaG_FD_160130 | JGI IMG/M metagenome (GOLD analysis project Ga0193706, IMG submission 160130) | Soil microbial communities from a riparian zone of the East river system, Colorado, United States - U3c1 | ecosystem: Environmental > Terrestrial > Soil > Riparian zone | place: USA: East River... | reverse complement strand
TCCAGCCAGCGTAGTAGACCCAGCGGTCGATGACGGCCTCGACTTCCTTCTTCGCCGCGGCCGCGGGAGAACCCAGGCGCCGCAACTCGTCGGTCAGCTCGGCCGCCCTCGCCTCACACACCTCGGCGATTCGATAGAGGATCTGCCCGCGGTTATAGGCGGTCTTGCCGCTCCATCCGGACTGGGCCTTCCGCGCGGCCACCACGGCATTGCGCAGGTCCTTCCTCGATCCGCGGCAGGCGTTCGCGAGCAACTCTCCCCCCTTGCCGCGCACTTCGTAATAGCGGCCGGATTCCGTGCGGGGAAACTCCCCGTTGATGTAGAGCTTGTAGGTTTTTCTTACGTTCAATCGCGTCATTCGCCAGTACCCAGTTGCCAGTTGCCACTACCCAGTTGCCAGTTGCCAGTTGCCGGTTGCCGGTTGCCAGTTGCCGGTTGCGTCTCAGGAGAGTTGGACGTAGCCGCTCAGGCCGTGCAAGCCGCCCTCGCGTCCGTAACCGCTTTCCTTGAAGCCGCCGAAGGGGCTGGTGGGGTCGAACTTGTTATAGGTGTTCGCCCAGACCACGCCGGCCCGCAGCTTCGAAGCCATCTTGAGGATGCGCGACCCCTTCTCCGTCCAGACGCCGGCGCTCAGGCCGTACGGCGTGTTGTTGGCCTTCTCCAGCGCCTCTTCCGGCGTCCGGAAGGTGAGCACCGAGAGGACGGGGCCGAAGATCTCTTCCTGGGCGATGCGCGAGGACTGCGACACTCCGGTGAAGAACGTCGGAGCGAACCAGTAGCCGCGCGCGGGCAGCGCGCACGATGACTGGAACATCTCCGCGCCTTCCTCGAGACCGCAGTCGACGAGCTCGCGGATCTTGTCGAGCTGAGCGCGCGAGTTGATCGCACCCACGTCCGTGTTCTTGTCGAGAGGATTGCCGACCCGCAGCGTCTGTACGCGCTCGCGCAGTTTGCGGATCACCGGTTCGACGATCGACTCCTGCACGAAGAGGCGCGAGCCGGCGCAGCAGACGTGTCCCTGGTTGAAGTAGATCCCGTTGATGATCCCTTCGACGGCCTGATCGATGGGCGCATCCTCGAAGACGATGTTGGGCGCCTTGCCGCCCAGCTCGAGCGTCACCTTCTTCTTCGAGCCGGCGATCGCCCGCTGAATGCGCTTGCCGACTTCCGTCGATCCGGTGAAGGCGACTTTGTCCACGTCCTGGTGCGAAACGAGCGCTGCCCCGGTCGCGCCCGCCCCCGTGATGATGTTGACCACGCCGGGCGGCAGCTCCGCCTCCTGCATGATCTCGGCGAGCATCATGGCGGTGATCGATGTGGTCTCGGCCGGCTTCAGCACCACCGTGTTCCCGGCGGCCAGGGCGGGGGCGATCTTCCACGCAGCCATGAGGAGCGGGAAGTTCCACGGAATGATCTGCCCCGCCACTCCAAGCGGTGCGACGTTGCGATTCGGGAACGCATACTCGAGCTTGTCGGCCCAGCCGGCGTAGTAGAAGAAGTGAGCCGCAGCCAGGGGGATGTCGATGTCGCGCGACTCCTTGATCGGCTTGCCGCCGTTCATCGTCTCCACGACCGCAAGGGCGCGCGACTTCTCCTGAATCAGGCGGGCGATGCGGAAGATGTACTTGGAGCGCTCGCTCGCGGAGATCTTCCGCCACACCTTCTCATAGGCACGCCTCGCCTCCGCCACCGCGCGATCGACGTCCGCGGCGTCCGCCTCGGCCATCTCCGAAAGTGTTTCCTCGGTGGCGGGATTGAGCGTGGTGAACCACTTCTTCGAGTGCGGCTCGACGAACTTGCCGCCGATGAAGAGGTTGTAGCGCGACTCGATCCGGATGTGGTCGGTCGCCTCGATCGAGGGTGCGTACTCCCACAACACGGAGGACGAGGCGGGGCCGGGCGTGAGGCGTTCTCGGGTTTCGACTTCGGTGGTCGTGCTCATCATTTAATCGATCGTGAAGTAGTCGCCGGACTGATAGGCGCCGGTCTGCTCTTTGCGAAGCTGCATGAGGATGTCGTTGAGAAGCGACGAGGCGCCGAGGCGGAAGAGGTCGGGTGTCATCCAGTCGGGGCCCAGGGTCTCGTAGAGAAGGACCAGGTATGCGAGCGCCAGCTTGGCGTTGGAGATGCCGCCGGCCGGCTTCATGCCGATCCGCTTGCCGGTGGCGTGGTAGAAGTCGCGGATGGCCTCGAACATCACGAGGGTGACCGGAAGCGTCGCGTTGACGCCCACCTTCCCCGTCGAAGTCTTGATGAAGTCCGCGCCTGCATACATCGCGATGAGCGACGCGCGGCGCACCTGGTCGTAGTTGGCGAGCTCGCCGGTCTCGAGGATCACCTTGAGATGCGCGGGACCGCAGGCCTCCTTGATCTCGGCGACCTCGTCGAAGACCTTCTGGTAGTCCCCGGAGAGAAACGCGCCGCGATCGATGACCATGTCGATCTCGTCGGCGCCGGCGGCCACGGTCTGCCGCGTCTCCTCGAGCTTGATGGAGGTGAATGTCTGGCCGCTCGGAAACCCCGTGGCCACGGCAGCCGTGTTGATGTTCGTGCCCTTCAGCGCCTGGGAGACGAACGGCACCATCGTCGGATAGACGCAGACGGCCGCAACGTGGGGCACAGTCGGATCCGACGGGTCAGGGCGAATGGCTTTCTGACACAGCGCGAGGACCTTGCCGCGCGTGTCTTTCCCCTCGAGCGTGGTGAGGTCGATCATGCTGATGGCCAGCCTGAGTCCCCACACCTTCGAGTCCTTCTTCAGTGAGCGTTTGGCGAGGGACGCCGCACGCTCCTCCAGAGCCACGGCATCGACACCGTGCGCGAGCTCCAGCGCGTCGTTGAGGTTGCGGCGGAGCAATGCCGGCGGGAACGTGCTCTGCGGATGAGCGATGAGAGATTCCGACATGAGGAGGGATAAGGTAGCACTAAAAGCGACGGGCTCTCAGTCCCCGCTTCGCCGTTACAACGGAGGAAGCGGACCCTGAGAACCCGGTTGCAGAACGGCGGCCAGATGCGGCCGCCACTACGCGATCAACGCACGGTGCGGCGGCGGCCACCTGAGTCCGGCCGCGGAATCCACGTCTCGCCGTTCCAGACCCACAGATCAGACAGATAGAAGCCCTTCGCATACCCGCCGAAGAGCACCAGCTCGGCAGCCGCGGGATCCCACGCCAGTGCGCCGTTCTCGCGCGCATCGGGCGAGCGTGCCGGAGCAAGTCTCGTCCACCGGCTCGCGGCACCATCCCACTCCCACGTGTCGTTGTCGAAGAACTGCCGGATTGCGTCGTCGTCGAGTTGCTCGACACGGAGTCCGCCAAAGAGCAGCACCTTGCCGGTGAGCGGCTGCACCGCGATCTGGGGACCGAGGCGCGGGCCGGGCGTCTCCGGAACGGTGAGCTCGCTCCAGGTCGTTCCGTTGAATGCCCACATGTCGCCGAAGCGCGTGACCTTCTGGTTGACGTTGCCTCGCCCGATGCCGCCGTAGAGGATGGTTTTCTTCTGGAGCGGGTCGTACCACATCGTCATGAGGCCGCGGTGATGAGGCCGGTCATCCTGACGGATGTCGAGCTCCTCCCACTTCGTCCCGTCCCAGGTCCAGGTGTCGTTGCGATAGTTGTTGTTCGTGAACCCGCCGAACAGGACGGTCTTCTTGAGGTTGTCGTCGTAGACCATCGCGGCAAAGCGCCGCGAATCGGGAATCTCGTCGAGGTTGGAAAACCCCTTCCACGCAGTTCCGTCGTATTCGTAGATCTCGGTGCTGGAACAGGTCAGCACGAGGCGCGAGCGATTCGTGTCGAAGACCGCCAGTGGAGAGTCGCAGGCGACAGGCGAGCTATCGCTCGTGGGGATGTAGTACCACTGGCCGCCGCGGAAGCCCCATTGGTCGACGTAGAAGTACGAGCTGTTCTCTTCCAGTCCGCCGAACATCCAGATCGTGTTGCTCACCGGATCAGTGACGAACGTCGCGAGAGAGCGCGGCAGAGGCCGGCGTGAGGTGCCCGCGCCGAACCAGATTCCATCGCGCAGAACGAACGTCGCGGCGCTGACAGCCGCGCTGATGACGTTGTTGCCGCCATAGGACACGATCTGGTCGCGAAGCGGGTCGTACGCCACCGCCTGTCCAAAGCCGCGACTGACGTTCCCCGCAATCTGTTTGACCCACCCCGAGCCGTCGTACTCCCACGACTCTTCGCCCTGCGGCGTCCCGGACGTGCACAGACCGCCGAAGAAGAGCAACCTGCCTCGGTGCTCCTGATAGACCAGATGGCCTTCGTCGACGCACGTCGGCAGCTTGTCTGCGGTGAGCGTGACCGGGTTCCACGCGTGCGCGTCGCCGTCGTAGGTGTACATGACGATCGTGCCCGTGTCGCTCGTTCCGATCAGCACCACCTTCTTCGCGGTGGCGTCGTACTCGAGGAGGGGCTTGATGACTTTGGGGGTGTCCGCAATGACGCGTGTCCACTGCGAGCCTTCGAGCTCCCACGTGTCCGAGAAGTGGATCGGCGTGATCCCGTCTTCTTCGTACGCCGCGCCGCCGTAGAGCACGACACGGTCGCGGCTGGAGTCATACGCGATCCCGGAGTAGTGGCGGGGCGACGGATGCTCGGCCGACTCGACGGCGGTCCAGTTGCCATCGTGCCACGCCCAGGTGTCGGCGAGAAAGATCGGAGGGAGCTCGGAAGTGGTATTGGCCGGCTCCTGTCGTCCGCCGAACATGATGACGCGATCATGGACGGAGTCGAACACCATCGACTGGGAGGAACGCTCAGGCGGCTTCGTCTCCGGAAACTGCTGGAGCCATGTGCTGCCAGTCCAGATCCAGGTCTCGTCGCTCACGTGGACAGCGGTGGTTGCGGCATCGCTGACGCCGCGGCCGCCGAACAGCAGTGCGCCCTTCCCCTGACCGAGATCCACCATGCGCGCGAGAGTGCGGGGAGAAGGGTGATTTGCGAATGCGCTGGTGCCGAGGAGCACCGCGACGATGCACAGAACCGCTCGTTTCGGGGTGAGAACGCCCATCCGTGAAGGTGCCTCGTTTCGCTGTAAGTGTTGATACCCCGCGAGTTGCCCTCGCGGTCGCCGGTTTGGCAGCCGTTCCGAACCGGACCGTTGCGAGCCAAATTCCTGTGTGTAGGACGGGCCAGCCGCGAAAAAGAAACGCCTCCGCCCCTCAAATGAAAAGGCGCCGGCCATCAGCCCGGCGCCTTTCTCGACAAGTACGACTTCCGTCAGGTGCCGGAACGCGGATGAACCCCATAGGTCTCCGCGATGCCGACCAGCCGCTGCTCGACGTCGCCGGCCTCGCCGAGGCTGACGCGGAGCCGTTCGATCTCCTCCATTTCGGCAGACTCGAGGGCGAAACCGTGCGACTGCAACGCGTCGTGCGGGCTGTCCATGAGCCGGCGGCGGAACTCGGGATGCTCGATCGCGCGGCGCACGATCGCGCCGATCATCTCGTTGCGCATGAAGAATCCTCCGCAGAGGAAAAGAGCAAGACATGGGCCGGGCGAGCTTCGCGAGACGCCGCCCAGTCCTCTCGCTCGACGCTGGGCCCTAACCCCTCCACCGCACCGTGACCAGGGCCTCCTCCGGATTCACCGGGAAGCGGCTGTTCACGACGTGATACGTGTACTCGAGCGTGACGTCGAAGCCTTTCTTCAGGCCGACGCGCACACCTCCGTCGAACTTCATCCAGTCCCACCAGAAGCTCGGTGCCGGGAAGACCGGGAGCGGATCGAAGGAGTTGTTGATGCCGCTCGCCCGCACCGCGGGCTGGATCGACGCGAACGGCCCGCGATCGAACCCGATGAAGTAGCCGGCCTCGGCCTCCCACCCCTGCCTCTTCAGCCCACCGATGTCCTGCATGGTGACCTGTGCGATCGCCGTAGCCCGATGCCACTCGGCATAGACGCGCGCGCCGTACTCCTCTTTGGTGTCGCTCGTCACCGGGAAGGCCATCGTGGCGAGGCCGGGCTGCCCGACTTCGAATCCCTGCACCGCGAGCAGGTCGAGGTCGCCGCCGTAGAACGTGCCCGTCAGCTTCTGCGTGTCCGAGAGGTCACGCCGGTAGTGAAAGACGATGGCGTCGAAGCCCAGCGACTCGTCCTCGCGCTGCCAGCGGTAGCCGAATCCCTCCCCGATCTGCACGTTGGACGTGTCGAAGAAGAGATCCTCGGTCTCGGCGTTGTAGAGGATGGGAAAGCCGGGCCCGAGCTCCGGTGTCTCGCCGCGGCGCAAGGGCTCGGTGCCGTTGTCTCCCGCGAGCGCGTTCGGATCGCGCATGAAGAGTGGATTGCCGTTCGCTGCGAGCGCCCGCCAGTAGAAGTTCCGCCCCACAGTCCCGCCCAGGAGGAGCTGCACATCCTCAAATCGATTGAACGCCGTGGCGGCGAGACCGTAGCTCTCGAGCAGACGCACCGGCTGCCGCTCCATCTTCGGAAACTTGCCAGCCTGCACGAAGAACGACGTGCCATCGGGGCGCTCGAGAAACTCCGGCTTGCGACCGAAGCGGACGAAGAGCTCGTCGGCGTCGATCTGCCGATCCGTCGATGTCGGGTTCCGGCGATGGCGAGCGGCCGCATGCACCTTCGCCCGCGCTGCGAACAGCTCCCCGTAGCCGACGTCGAGCTGCACGTCTGCGACGTTGAGCTCCACGTGCGAGCCCGGGTCGGTAGTGCGCATCCTCGACCCCTGAGGAAACGGCGCGGGATGGGACTGGCTGTCGGACCACCGGTAGTCCGCGCGGATCTCCAGGCGGTGACTCCAGAACCACGCATCCTGCCCGAAGGCGGGCGCGCACACGATCAGCGACGCGAAAACGAATGCCAGCGGCTTGGACTGCATGGCTGATTCTAGCCGGAAGCTCAGTCCGCCTTGCGGAGGAGTGTGCCGGGACGCTCGAGATCCTGACGCCGTTCGCGAGGCTTGACGAACGCCTCGTCGAAGGCGACCTGAATGATCGCCGCGACCGGGATGGCCATGATCGCGCCGATCACACCGAGGAGTGATGCACCGACCATGAAGGCGATGAATACGGCGAGAGGCGAGATGGACACGTGCCGCGACATCACGCGCGGAACGATGAACAGGTTCTCCGCCTTCTGGAGAACGATCGCGAACACGAGGTACGACCAGAACTGCCAGCGCGAGTGCAGGAGCGCCATCGCCAGCACGGGCACGGCGCCCACGGTCGGGCCGATCACCGGGATCAGCTCTCCCACCGCGGCGATGATGGCCAGCGGCAGCGCGTAGGGAATGCGCAGGATCACCAGGCCCGCGAACGTGGCCAACCCGATGATCGCGGACAGCATCAGCTGTCCCGAGAGCCACGCGCTCATCCTCTTCGCGATGCGCATGAGCGTCCTCCGCCTCTGCCCGCGGACATCAGGCGGATAGATCAGCAGGAAGAAGTTCCGCAGGCGCTGCGCGTCGATCAGCATGTACGCGACCATGAACAGCACCGCGAACATCGACGCGATCGCCGCGACCGCGTTGCGCATGTATCCGAACACGCGTGAGCGCGGCATGTCGATCCCGCCGCGAAGCTGTTCGCGGACGGCACCCATCGGGACGTGCCGCTCGAGAGGCCTCAGGATGTTCTGATCGATGAGGTCCGGCAACTGGCGGCCCAGCTCGCGCGTGTCCATCATGAATCGCGGCACGATCAGGAGGCCCAGCAGAAGCACGCCGGCCAGGAACGGCAGGTACACGATCATGACGGCCGCGCCGCGCGAGAGCTTGCGCCGGAACATGTAGCGCCACTGCACGCGGACGCGGCGCACGACCGGCGCGATCCCGGCGGCCAGGGCGCCGGCGATCGCCACCAGCACAAGGACATCGCGTGCGAACCAGAGAAGCGCACCGCCCGCCACGACCGCAGCCACGATCAGCACTTTCCGCGTGAAGAGCTGCAGCTCACTGCGCGGGGTACGCCTGGGTTCCATCAACACGATCGGCTAGCCCAGATGCCGCTGGATGGCGGCCTCGATCTGGGCGCGTGGCACCGCCCCCACCACCCGTCCCTTCTCCACTCCGTCGCGGAAGAAGATGAGGAGAGGAATCCCCTGGACTCCGAAGCGCGACGCGGTCCGCGGATTCTCGTCGACGTTGAGCTTCGCGAACACGACGTCGGTCCGTTCTTCCGCGAGCGCGTCGAGGATCGGCGCGATCGTACGGCAGGGCCCGCACCACGCTGCCCAGAAATCGACGACGTGCGCGCCCCTGCCGATGGCGTCGGAGAAGGTGGCGTCCGTGAGCACGACCGGGCCGCGAGGCACATCGAGTGGTCTCTTACAGTTGCCGCAGACGGCCTTCCGGCCCTCGCCGAGGTCCGGCACCCGGTTCGCCTGTCCGCAGGAACTGCAGCGGATGATCTGCGCGCTCATCGTCTGGCGCTCTTGCGAAAAACAGGCCGCCGGACCGAGCAGTCACTCCGGTCTCAACGCGGTGGGGGACTGCCTCACATGGAGAGCGAAGACGAAGCTGCGGGACGCGATTGCAGCGTAGAGACTGCAGACCAGTTCTCAGTTCTCGGTTCTCAGTTCTCAGTTCTCAGTTCTCGGTTCTCAGTTCTCGGTTCTCAGTTCTCAGTTCCGGACCCTCGTTCTTGTCCTCCCAGCCACGAGCTCGATCGCAAGGATCGTCCCAAGACTTGTGCGCTCCGCTTCTAGAACCGAGAACCGAGAACCGAGAACTGAGAACTGAGAACCCAGCCCAATACTTGACATGTAAAACATCTCGACCTATATTCACCCCAGATGGCCCACTCGAGCATTTCCGACGAGATCAAGCAGACGCGCCCGTTCCGGTCGCGCTCTCAGGAGGCGATCATCGCGGTGCTTCGCACCGCCCACCTCGTGCGGCGCCAGGTCGACGCCGTAGTCGAGCGCGAGGGGCTGAGCTCTCAGCAGTACAACGTGCTTCGCATTCTGCGCGGCGCCCGCGCTCCCCTTCCGACGATGGAGATCTCTCAGCGCATGATCGAGACGGCGTGCGGAATCACGCGGCTGATCGCGGCTCTGGAGGGCAAGGGGCTGATCCGGCGCGAACAGTGGCCCGGCGACCGCCGTCATTTCCTCTGTCAGATCACGCCCGCCGGGACGCGCGTCCTCGAGCGCCTCGAAGACGCCATGAACGAGCTCGACGACTCACTCGGCGAGACCATGACCGAGAAACAGCTCGACGGCCTCATCGACGGCCTGTCTATGATCCGCCATCACGTCACCCCTCCCGACTAGGTCCTCTCACTCGGCGCCCTAACGCAGTCGATATTTTACCCATCAACTACAAGGAGAAACAATCATGACTTCCGTCGCACTCGACCCGCACGCCGGCATCAACGCCGGACCCTTCCGGCGCATCGCCGCCTCCATTCTCTCGACCGACTCCTCCCGCACCCTCACCTTCCTCCGCATCGTCCTGGGACTGGTGATGCTTCCCCACGGTCTGCAGAAGACCATCGGCTGGTTCGGCGGACCCGGCTACGCGGGAACGATGGGGTTCTTCACCTCCATCGGCATCCCGGCCTTCCTCGGATTCCTCGCGATCGCCGCGGAATCGGCGGGAGCGATCGCGCTGATCGCCGGGGTGGGAACCCGCATTGCGGCACTGGGGATTCTCACGAACATGATCGTCGCGGCGCTGATGCATCGCGCGAACGGCTTCTTCATGAACTGGAGCGGGCAGCAGGCCGGCGAAGGGTTCGAGTACCACATCCTCGCGATTGCGATCGCGCTCATCCTCGTGGTGCGCGGCGCGGGCCGTTGGTCGGTGGATCGCGCGCTGCCGGTAAGCAACCATTAAGCGGCCTCTTCGTACGTTGACGCTCATGAGAAACACATCGTTCGCATTGGCCCTCATTTTCGCGACCACGGCATTCGGCAGGGAGATCTTCATCCCCGCCGCGTATCGCACGGAGATCACCATCTCCAACATCACCACCGGGCTTTCCGCTACGCCCGTCCCCACGACCGTCACGCTGCACCGCCAGGACGGGCCGCCGCTGTCAGTCGCGATGCCGCTCTCTCCGATGGAAGTGATCACCGTGCCCGACGCGCTGCACGACTGGTTCAGCCTCGAGAACGCGAGCGGCCTCATTCGCGTGACCTGGGACGACGCGGAGGCGCGCATCACGACGCGGGCGCGCATCTACAACGTGAGCAGCGGCGGGGAGTACGGCCAGGGCATCCCGGGCGTGCGCGTGAACGAGCTGCTGTCCGACCACTTCCTGCCGGGCCTCAGCGGCGTGGACGGCAACCGCACGAACGTCGGTGTGTCCAATCCACACGACCAGCATGTGATGTTCTGGGTCACGCTGTACGACACGAGCGGTCTCTCGCGCGGCGCGTTCGCGACTTCGGTTCCGCCTCGCTCCTACGTCCAGTTCAACGACATCTTCGCGCACTTCCAGGCGGGACCGCTCAACGCCGCGATGGTGCGCGTCACGGGGACCGACAACACGTTGTACGCATACGCGTCGATCGTCCGGAACGACACCGGTGACCCGACGTTCGTGACGCCGGCGCGGTAGGGGCACGGCGCTTCTCTTACCCTGCGAACGTGCTCGCCGGGGCAGGACGAGCGAAGTGGAAACCCTGCCCGTACTTGATTCCCATCTCGACCGCGGCAGCAGCCGTTGCCGCGGTCTCGATGCCCTCGATGATCAGATCGCACTCGAAGTCCTTCGCCAGCGCGAGCAGGTTGCGCACGATCTTCGTCTTGGTGGTGTCGTTCTCGAAGCCCGTGCCGAAGTGCTGGCTGATCTTCAGAAACGAGGGCCGCACCGCGTCGAGGAACGGCAGATGCGAGTAGGCCACGCCGACGTCATCGAACGCGAAGCGCACACCGGCGGCGGTCAGCTCGCGGATCGTCGTGAGGACGCGGCGGTCGTGGGACAGCGAGCCCTGCTCGGTGATCTCCAGGACGAGACGGCGCGTCGCGATCCCGCATCGCTCCGCCTCTGCGAGGATGATCTCGTGGACGGGCAGCTCAGACGAGAACACTGCGGGATGGACGTTGACGAACAGCGGCGCCGAGCCGCCCAGTGGTCCTGCGCTGCCGAGGCTCGTGCGCATGCACGCGATCTCGAGCTCGGGGATCTGGTGCTTGCGCGTGGCGTAGCCGAACAGCGTCTCCGGATTTCGCAGCGGTGATTCGGTGACGAGCCGGGTCAGCGCCTCATAGCCGAGATGATCGCCGGAGGCGAGCCGGACGATCGGCTGGAAGACGGTCGTCAGTGCGCCGGTGCGGACGATCTCGGTCAGGATCGGCACCTTGATGATGTCCGGCCATTCGGGACTGCCGATGCGGAACGGCGCCATCATGTCCAGCACGGCGTCCAGCTCACCGACATCGAACGGCTTCCGCAGGAAGCCCACCGCACCCCGCTCGGATGCCTCGCGCTGCAGCGCGTCCGGCGCGTCTCCAGTCATCAGAATGATGCGCGTGTCGGGAGAGAGCCGCTTCACGAACGGGATGAAGTCGAGGCCTTCATATCCGAACGCACCGGTCAGGCGGACGTCGCTGACGACGTGCGATGGCTTGAGCCATTCCACGACGATCTCGGCAGACTCGAGGTCGTTGCATGTGATGAGCGTACGGCCCGCGCGCGCCAGCCCGGCCGACAGGCCGTCGGTGATCATCTCGTCGTCGTCGAGGAGGAGAACGATCTGGTGCGACTCGGTCTGCGCCATGTCGGGCTGTGTCAACGAGCGTCTC
>Ga0193706_1001242_pt1 | contig 11725 bp, 4 predicted proteins | sample U3c1metaG_FD_160130 | JGI IMG/M metagenome (GOLD analysis project Ga0193706, IMG submission 160130) | Soil microbial communities from a riparian zone of the East river system, Colorado, United States - U3c1 | ecosystem: Environmental > Terrestrial > Soil > Riparian zone | place: USA: East River... | reverse complement strand
ATCACTCGAGTTCGGCAAGCAGGGATTCTGAGTTCGCGGCTGCGAATTCACGCGCTGTCGTTGCTCCTCGTGCCCTGCCTGGCGAACGTCGCCGACGCGCAGCTTGCGTCGAACGACCTCCTGGTGAACATGTACGGTGTCAATGCGCGGATCGAGCGCTTCCGCGCCGACGGCACGCACCTGTGGACGAGCACGGGCGGAACGGGCTCCGACTGGGAAGGCTCGGCGGTCACTGCGCAGGGTCACGTGATCACCACGCGGCGCAACCCACAAGCGGGCGTCAATGTGTTCGATCTCAACGGCGCGCAGATCAGCAATTTCTTGACTCCCCAGGTCCCCTTCGCGCCCGGCGACGTCGGCGTGTTCTCCGATGGCACCCTGGCCGTGGTCAACCAGGGCGGAACCGTCGAGCTCTACACAGAGGCCGGTGCTTTCGTTTCCAGCATGCTCACCACGGGAGCGCTGCATCCCTTCGGATGCTTCGTCGACAGCCACGATCAGCTCTTCTTGTGCGACACCTACGGGCCCGGCCGGATCACGAAATTGAGTCGTTCGGGCCAATTGCTCGCGAACTTCCCGGTCACTTTCATTCCCGGGGATCTGGTCGTCGCTCCCGACGAGACGCTCTGGGTGACTGATCGCATCAACAAGTACATCGTGCACCTCGACGCGGCGGGGGCGGTGCTTGCACAATTCCAGGTTGCCGTCATCGGTTATTGCTCGAGCATCGCCATGGCGGGCGATGGGACCTTCTTCACGAGCGGCGAGAGCTCGATGCAGATCTTCCATTACTCGAGCGCCGGCACGCTGCTCGGGACGATCCCCATTCCAGGTCCTGTCGCCACTCCGCTGTTCTTGACCATCGGAACTTGTGGTGTAGACCCTGCGCCTTACTGCACGGCCAAGGTGAACTCCGTCAGCTGCACACCCGCGATCACCTTCCAGGGTGCGGCGAGCGCATCGGCGAGCTCTGGATTCACGGTGCGAGCGACGAACGTACGCAACCAGAAGGCAGGTCTCTTGATCTACGGCATCTCGGGCCGCGCCAGCCTGCCTTTCCAAGGCGGCTTCCTCTGCGTGCGGCCTCCGGTCAGGCGCAGTTCGAGCACCGGTTCCGGAGGAACTCCCCTGCCGGCAAGCGACTGCACGGGTGTGTACTCGATCGACATGAACGCCTTCGCCCAGGGACTGCTCGGCGGCATTCCGCTGCTCTCCTTGAAGACTCCAGGCACGGTGGTCGACAGCCAATGGTGGGGTCGCGATCCAGGCTTCGCAGCGCCGAACAACTCGACGCTTTCGAATGGCCTCGAATACACGGTCTGCCCCTGATCGAGCTGGCCCTGAGCACTGGTGCGGCGCCCCCAGAAACCAGAGAGCGGATAGTCCCCCACGCCGTCCATCGGGCGCGTACGATCAAAGCATCCCCGCCAACTTGGAGGCATCCATGGCAGCAAGGCGCGCGCTCCGTCCGATCACTCACGGCAGAACTGCAGGCAATCCGAGAGCGCGTCTGCGCAGGCAGGCGCTCCCGCTGTTCCTGGTGACGCTTCTCGCCGGCGTCGCCGACGCTCAGCTCGCGTCGAGCGACATTTTCCTGAACGTGTTCGGCACCAACGCGCGCATCGAGCGCTTCAGCGCCGACGGCACGCACTTGTGGACGAGCACGGGCGGAACGGGGTACGACTGGGAGGGCTGCGCGGTCACGGACCAGGGCAGAGCGATCACCACGCGGCGCAGCCCTTCGGCGGGCGTCAACGTGTTCAATCCGAACGGCGCGCAGATCGGCAGCTTCGCGACTCCTCAGGTCACCTTCGTGCCCGGAGACGTGAGCGTATTCGCCGACGGCACGCTCGCCGTGGTCAGCCAGGGCGGGTCGGTCCAGCTCTACACACAGGCCGGCGCTTTCGTCGCCGGGTACCAGCCCGCCGGCTCGCTGCATCCCTTCGGAAGCTGCGTCGACAACCACGATCAGCTCTTCCTGAGCGACGTCAATGCGCCGATCGGGTTCTCCGGGCAGATCCAGAAGCTGAGCCGCACGGGCCAGCTGCTCTCGACCGTCCTGCTCCAGTTCATTCCCGGCGACATCGTCGTCGCTTCCGATGACACGCTCTGGGTGACCGATCGGCACAGCCACGCGATCCTACACCTCGATGGCGCTGGAGCAGTCCTCGGTCAATTCCCGGTGGCGGTCAACGGGCTCTGCTCGGGGCTCGCGCTCGCTGGCGATGGATCGATCTACGCCACGGGTGAAAGCGAGACGCAGATCTACCACTACTCGAGCACGGGCGTGCTGCTCGGGACCTTCCCGATTCCAGGCCCGAGCGGAACACCGCTGTTCCTGACCATCGCGGGCTGCGGCACCGATCCCACGACTTATTGCACGAGCAAGGTGAACTCGATCGGTTGCGTGCCCGCGGTCTCCTTCGTGGGTGCGGCGAGCGCTTCGGCCAGCTCCGGATTCACGGTCAAGGCGTCCAACGTCCGCAATCAGAAGGCCGGCCTGCTGCTCTACGGGATCTCGGGACGCGCTAACCTGCCTTTCCAAGGAGGCTTCCTGTGCGTGCAGCCACCGGTCAGGCGCACCACGGGAACGAATTCCGCGGGAACGCCGCTGCCGACCAGCGACTGCTCCGGCGTGTACGCGATCGACATGAACGCTTTCGCGCAGGGACTGCTCGGCGGCAATCCATTGCTGGCCTTGAAGACTCCGGGCACCGTCGTCGACAGCCAGTGGTGGGGCCGCGATCCGGGCTTCCCCGCGCCGAACAATTCGACGTTGTCGAATGGGCTCGAGTATTCGATCTGTCCATGAACTGAGTGCGAGGCAGGGGAATGTGCCGAGCAGCCAGGATGCGCAGGTGCGCTTTGCGTTTCGCGGGCTGCAAGTTCTGATCCCCAGTGGGGTGAGCCGCGGATTGCATCGATACGACGTGAAACGTCGGTCGGTATGTCACGCGCTATCCTCGGGAAACCGCCTGTGAAAAACCTGGTAGCATCCAGGCAGGCAGTGTGATCTTCGCAGCGGGAACCCTTGGCAGGAATCCCGTGATCCAATGGCAGTTGACGGAGCCTTTCCATGATCCGAGTCTCTATTCGCAGCATGATCGCGACATGCCTTCTGCTCGCCGTCCTGAGCGACGGCGCTGAGGCGCAATCAGGAATCGTCGGCCGAGGCTTGCAGACTTTCGACAGCCGTTGGAACAAGGAGTCGTTCGTCGAGATTGCATCGAGCGCAGGTCACGGCCTCGCGCGACGTAGCGACGGCTCGGTCGTCGCCTGGGGAAACAATTTCTCCGGGCAGTGCAACGTGCCCGCGCTCCCCGGCGGACTCTCTTATGTCGAAGTCTCCGCGGGCGGCACGTTCAGCGTCGCGCGGCGCAGCAACGGGTCGGTGGTCGCCTGGGGAAACAACCAGTTCGGCCAGTGCAATGTGCCCGCGCTCCCCGCGGGTCTTTCCTACGTAGAGGTCTCGACGGGCTACGAATTCGCGGCCGCGCGCCGGAGCGACGGGTCCGTCGTAGCCTGGGGACGCAACAACCTGGGCCAATGCAACGTGCCCGCGCTCCCCGTTGGCGTTGCGTACGTCCAACTTTCGGCAGGCTCGAACGCATCGCACACGATCGCGATTCGCAGCGACGGTTCAGCGGTCTCCTGGGGAGAGAACGGCAATGGTCAAGGCAACGTCCTCGCGCTTCCCGCCGGGCTGTCGTATGTGGAGGTCGTCGTCGGCGCAGCGCACACGGTGGCGCGTCGTAGCGATGGTTCCGTCGTGGCCTGGGGAGACGTCAACTCTGGCCAAGGCAACGTGCCAGCGCTTCCGCCCGGCTTGACCTACGTCGGGCTCGGCGCGGGAGCATCTCACACCCTCGCAATTCGCAGCGACGGTGCGCTCCTCGCCTTCGGACGCAACAGCGAGGGCCAGTGCAACGTGCCGGCGCTCCCCATCGGTCTCACCTACGCCGAGGTCGCAGCGGGGTATGAGCACAGCGTCGCGCGCCGCAGCGACGGTTCCATCGTGTCCTTTGGAGGCAACGGGATTTCGCAATGCAACATACCCCCGCTTCCCAACGGCACCGTCTATGTCGGGATGGCCGTGGGATACGACCACAATCTCGTGCTTCAGAGCGATGGCGCAGCGGTGGCCTGGGGCTTCAGCTTCTATGGTCAGACCTTCGTGCCGGCACTCCCCCCGGGTCTCTCCTACGTGGAAGTCTCGGCGGGCACGTATTTCAGCATCGCGCGACGCAGCGACGGGTCGGTGGTGGCCTGGGGCGACAATGCCATGGGACAGTGCAACGTGCCTGCGCTCCCCGCCGGTCTTTCCTTCGTCGAGATTTCGGCGGGCTCGTATCACGGTCTTGCGCGACGCAGCGACGGAGTGGTCGTGGGCTGGGGATTCTCTCCCGGAGGCCCGCCCGCGCTTCCTCCAGGTCTCACCTGGATCGAGCTCGCGGCTGGCGGCGATCACAGCATGGCCCTTCGCAGCGACGGCGCCGCCGTGGCCTGGGGCAACAACGGTGTTGGCCAGTGCAACGTGCCCGCGCTTCCCCCCGGGCTTTCTTACGTCGGGGTCGCTGCGGGACAATCCCATAGCCTCGCGCGCCGCAGCGACGGATCGGTCGTGGCCTTCGGATACAACATCGATGGCCAGTGCAACGTGCCCGCGCTCCCGGCGGGTCTCACGTATGACGAGATCGCCGCCGGCGATCTTCACTCGGTCGCGCGGCGCAGCGACGGCTTGATCGTGGGCTGGGGGCGCAATACCGAAGGCCAATGCAACATGCCGGCGCTTCCCGCCGGGCTCTCCTACGTCGAGCTCGCGGCCGGCTATCGTCAAACCGTGGCGCGGATCGACCATAGCTGCGTGCTCCCGCCCATTACCTATTGCAGCGCCAAAACGAATTCCCTCGGCTGCATGCCTTCGATCAGCTTCAGCGGCACGCCGAGCGCGAGCGCGGGCAGTGGTTTCACGATCAGCGCCGGCAACGTCCTCAACAACAAGCCCGGCCTCTTGATCTACTCGAACACGGGTCGCGCCGCCGCTCCCTTCGTCGGCGGACTGCGCTGCGTGAACGCGCCGATCCGTCGCTCGAGTGCCTTGAACTCCGGCGGCAATCCTCCGCCGACGGACTGCTCGGGCGTCTATTCGATCGACATGAATGCCTTCGCGGTCGGCGCGCTCGGCGGAATTCCCGCGGCTTACCTGACCGTTCCGGGCACGAAGATCGACTCGCAATTCTGGGGTCGCGACAACGGTTTCTCGCCGCCGAACAACGCGACCTTGTCGAACGGATTGGAATTCACGATCTGCCCATGACATGGGCACTCGAGTAGCGGCGGCCTGAAGCAGGATCGGGCTGCGTACGTTGGAGAGCCGCCCGTGCGTGAATCGGGATGTACGGGATTCTCGAGGGGGCCGTCTCGCTCTGACGACGGACGAGAGCTCGCCTCGAGAATTGCAGCCAGTAGTTCTCGTGAAACAAGCTCTGGGGCTCGCGGTAGCATCCCAGCTGCGACCGTGTGATCTTCGCAGCGGGAACCTGGCAGGGTTTCCGGGGTCCAATGGCAGTTGAGAGAGCTATTCCATGATTCGATTCTCCGTTCGAAGCACCCTCGCGACTCTCGCTTGTCTGCTCGGCGGCTCGAGCCTCGCAGCCAGCGCGCAATCAGGAGTCGTCTGCCGAGGCCTCCAAACGTTCGACAGCCGCTGGAGCGCCGAGTCCTTCGTCGAGATATCGACGAGCTCGATTCACACCATCGCGCGCCGAGCCGACGGATCGGTCGTGGTCTTTGGACTCAACGATGTCGGCCAGGCCATCGTGCCTGCGCTGCCTGCCGGACTTGCTTATGTCGAGGTCTCCGCAGGGGCGCGATTCAATCTTGCGCGGCGCAGCGACGGGTCGGCTGTGGCCTGGGGAGGCAACGGCTGGGGTGAATGCAACGTACCCGCGCTCCCCGCCGGACTCTCCTACGTGGAGATTTCCGCGAGCGAGCAGTATTCGGTCGCGCGCCGCAGCGATGGCTCGGTCCTGGCGTGGGGACGCAATGATCAAAGCCAATGCGCCGTACCCGTACTTCCGCCCGGGGTCACCTACGTCAAAGTGTGGTCCGGCCCGGAATCATCGCACTCGTTCGCGTCCTGCAGCGACGGATCCGTGGTGGTCTGGGGAGGCAACATCTGGGGTCAAGGCATGCTGCAGACCCTGCCGCCCAGCGTCACGTACGTCGAGTTCGCGACAGGTGTGACACACACTCTCGCGCGGCGCAGCGACGGATCGGTCGTGGCCTGGGGGAACAACGCCTTTGGCCAGTGCCTCGTGCCCGCTCTCCCTTTCGGCGTCACCTACGCTGGGCTCGCGGCCGGCGCCAATCACTCACTCGCGCTTCGAAGCGACGGTTCGATCGTTGCTTGGGGGGCCAACGCCCAGGGTCAATGCAACGTGCCAGCGCTTCCCGCCGGGCTCAGCTACGTCGAGGTCGTGGCGGGAACCGACCACAGCATGGCGCGTCTGAGCGACGGCACGATCGTCTCGTGGGGAACCAACGCGGTCTCGCAGCACAACATGCCCGCGCTCCCCGCCGGCCTCTCCTACAGCGGGATCGCGATGGGATCCGATCACAACATCGCGCTTCGAAGCGATGGCTCCGTGGTGGGCTGGGGAGGGAACCTCTACGGTCAGTGCAACGTGCCAGGGCTTTCCCCGGGCGTCACCCACGTGCAGATCTCGGCGGGCCTGTCCCACAGCGTCGCGCGACGCAGCGACGGATCGGTCGTTGCCTTTGGACTGAACGACCAGGGTCAATGCAACGTGCCGACACTTCCTCCGGGTCTCTCCTACTTGGAGATCACGTCCGGCATGTACCACAACCTCGCACGACGCAGCGACGGGCTGATCGTGTCCTGGGGCATGTACACCGGAAGCCCGCCTGCCCTCCCGCCCGGCGTCACCTGGGTCGCGGTCGCGGCCGGAGCCCTTCACAACATCGGCCTTCAAAGCAACGGGTCGGCCGTGGCCTGGGGCAGCAATGTCGCTGGACAGTGCAACGTGCCCGCGCTCCCGCCTGGCCTCGCCTACGTCGAAGTCGCGGCGGGAGATGGCCACACTCTCGCACGTCGCAGCGACGGAACGGTCATGGCGTTTGGAAACAACTCCGACGGTCAGTGCAACGTTCCCGCGCTCCCGCCGGGTCTCAAATACGAAGAGATCTCGGGTGGCGATCTCCACTCGGCCGCGCGGCGCAGTGACGGATTGATCCTTGCCTGGGGACGCAATGCCGAGGGCCAATGCAACATGCCGCCACCTGCCCCCGGGTATTCCTACGTCGAGCTCGAAGCCGGTCATCGCCGGACCATGGCGCGGACGCATAGCGTTTGCGCGACGCCACCGAGCACCTACTGCACAGCCAAGACGAATTCCCTCGGCTGCGTGCCGTCGATCAGCTCCGGCGGGTTGCCGAGCGCCAGCGCGGGCAGTGGCTTCACGATCTCCGCCGGCAACGTCATCAACAACAAGGCCGGCCTGTTGATCTACTCGAACACCGGTCGAGCCGCCGCGCCATTCGTCGGCGGATTGCGTTGCATCAACGCGCCCGTCCGCCGCTCGAGCGCCTTGAGCTCCGGCGGCAATCCTCCGCCGAACGACTGCTCGGGCGTTTACTCGATCGACATGAATGCCTTCACGGCCGGCGCGCTCGGCGGGGTCCCAGCGGCCTTCCTGAGCGTTCCGGGCACGCTGATCGACGCGCAATTCTGGGGTCGCGACAACGGCTTCGCGGCGCCGAACAACGCGACGCTGTCGGACGGATTGGAATTCACGATCTGCCCCTGATCGGGGTGGACCTGTCGAAACCGTCGACTTCCGCGCTATCTCATTCAAGGCGGCTGTACCATGGGAGCTCGCCACGCCCTTGCGGGCTCCCATGAAAACAACGCAGCCTCCATTCGTTCTTATCGCGCATCGAAGCCTCGGGGGGCTCGCACGGCCTGCGGGTCATGCAAGTTCGCTGCTTCGAACATTTGCGCTGGCGTCGTTCCTGTCAACGAGCTTCGCGGGTCTCGCCGAAGCGCAGCTCGTTCCGGGTGACATCCTGCTGAACACGTTCGGCCCCGCTTCGAGGATCCACAACTACCACCCCGATGGCAGTCACGTCTGGACGAGCACAGGCGGAGTGGGAGGCGTGGACTACACGGGCTGCGCTGTCACTCGTCAAGGCCATGTGATCTCCGCGTGGCGCTCGCCGCCGTCGGGAGTGAACGTTTTCGATTCGAACGGCGTGCAGATCCACAGCTTCACGACTCCGCAGATTATCTATGCTCCTGCCGATATCAGCGTGTTCTTCGACGGAACGCTGGCGATCTGCGATGAATTGGGCAGCGTCAATCTCTACACGGAGGCCGGCCTCCTGATCACCGTGTTGCAGCCGCCGGCATTCGTGCATCCCTTCGGCAGCCACATCGATCGCTACGACCAGCTCTTCGTGTGCGACCAGGGCAGCCCTCCCACGATTTCGCCCTGCATCCACAAGCTGAACCGCTCGGGTCAGCTGCTCGCGACCATCCCGCTCGCGTTCACTCCCGGTGACCTTGTCGTCGCTCTCGATGACACGCTTTGGGTCTCCGATCAGAACAACTTCAAGGCCGTGCACCTCGACGCAACCGGCGTTTTCCTGAGTGAGTTCCCCGTGGCCAGCTTTGGCCAGTTCACGGCGATCGGTTTGGCCGCCGACGGAACGCTCTATGCCACAGGTAAGACAGCTCCGATCATCTCCCATTACTCGAGCACGGGCACGCTGCTCGGCAATTTCGCGATTCCTGGCGCGTTCTCCGCCGAGCCGATGTTCCTGACCATTGTGAAGTGCTGGGGCGATGCGACACCGTATTGCACGGCCAAAGTGAATTCGATCGGTTGCACACCAACGATCGGCGCGACGGGCTGGACGAGCGCGACGGCGAGTTCGGGATTCACGGTGAGGGCCTCGAACGTGCGCAACCAGAAGGTCGGTCTGTTGCTGTACGGTGTCTCGGGACGCAACAATGTTGCGTTCCAGGGAGGCACCTTGTGCGTGCAACCGCCGGTCCGACGCAGCTCCTCGGCGAATTCCGGGGGAACGCCCTTGCCCGTGAGCGATTGCAGCGGCGTGTACGCGATCGACATGAACGCCTTCGCCCAGGGGTTGCTCGGCGGCAACCCGCTGCTGTCCTTGAAAACTCCCGGGACGGTCGTGGACAGCCAATGGTGGGGCCGCGATCCAGGATTTCCAGCGCCGAACAATTCGACTCTGTCGAACGGGCTCGAGTATTTGATCTGTCCATAGCGATACTCGGGCGGTAGGGCGCGCCGCTCGCCCTATGGATCCAGGAATCGAGAAGATTCCGAGCGAACCGCCAACGCTCGCGGGCTCTGCGGGATGGAATGGGCCCGACATGGAAATGCGAGCCCCCATCGACGCCCAGGCCTTGCTCGCGAACGCGGGCTGGATGCGCGCTCTGGCGAGCAGCCTGCTCGAAGACGACTCGGCGGCGGACGACGTCGTGCAGGACGCGACCATCGCCGCGCTCCGCCACGCGCCGGCGGACGAGGCCGGGCTCGCACCGTGGCTGTCGCGCGTGGTGCGCAACTTCGCGTACCGGAAACGGCGAGACGATGCGCGCCGCGCGAGGCGGGAGGAATTCGGGTCTGAACCGCGAGCGGAGCCTTCGCCTTCGGAAGTCGCCGAGCGCCTCGAGCTGCAGCGCATGCTGGTCGATGCCGTGTCCGCGCTCGAGGAGCCGTTCCGCAGGACGATCGTGCTGCGCTACTTCGAGGGCCGCTCGAGCGTCGAGATCGCGGAGCTGTACGGCATTCCCGAGGGCACCGTGCGCTGGCGCTCGATGCGCGGATTGGAGCTCCTGCGCAAGGAGCTCGACGCGCGCACGGGGTCGCGCATGCAGTGGTCGGCGGTGTTGCTGACGTTCACGGAGCAGTTCAACGCCTTGCCAGTGGCGGCCAGCGCCGCGGGTGCGAGTTCGAAAGTCCTCCTGGGAGTGTTCGCCATGAAAGCAGCTCACGCGGCGGCGGCAGGAATTGTGGCTTTGGTTCTCGGCGGGCTCGCGAGGTGGGGCGTCAAGCGCCTTCGCGAAGAACCGCAAGTCGCCGCAGCGTCCGCGTCGCCAACTCTTGCCGCTGTCGAGATCCCGGCCGTGGCGCCTGAGGTCGCGCCGGAAGTCAGCGCCCAGACGGCGGTCGAAGCAAGTGCGCGAGAAGCAGTGGCAGAGACTCCGACTGCACCTGCAGTAATCGCCCCCCTGCCCCCGCCGGCCGATCGCTTTGCGTTTGTCGACGCGCGCTTCGTCGACGCGGTCGGAACTCCGTGGAGTGGCGTGCGACTGCTTCCCATCGCGCCAACGTCTAATCCCTACTGGAATCCCGGTGAGGGCGCGCTCAGCGGGACGGACGGCAGTGTGCTGCTCAAGATTCCTCTGCCCAAGACGCCGAACGGCCTCGGCAAGCAACAGCGCGAAGTGAAGGTCGAGCTCGTAGCCTCTCGAGCGGGCTGCGCGAGCGTGGCGCGTACGGCGACGGTGCGCGAAGGAGAGACGAGCCATCTGGGTTTCATCACCCTCGGCTCGGGAGTTCGCGTCCTGGGCCGCGTCGTGGACGCGGATGGAAAGGGAGTCGCGCAAGCAAGACTAGGCATCGCGCCAGCGCTGCTCGATGGCGACGAGGGACAAATGCGCCGCCACGGGTCGCCGTCATTCCAGACCACGCCGGGGACTTCGAGCTCCTCGGACGGCGAATTCACGCTGGAGGGAGTCGCGCCTGGCAAGCTGCGGATCTGGGCCAACGCCCAGGGCTTTCGTCATGCTTGGAGTGAGCCGATCGACGTGCCAGCGGCGAGCGACCTGCTGGGACTCTCGGTCATCCTGCACCCGTTGCTTCCCACGGACTACATCCGTGGCAAGGTCCTCGATCCGGACGGAGCGCCGCTCCCTCACATCTCCATCCAGTACCAGGAACATCGGCCTGTCTATGGCAGCGGCTCGAGCCTTGCCACGGATGAGGATGGCCGGTTCGAGCTGCTCGTCGAGCACGACGACGCTACTTACGACTTCTCCGCGACCGACTTCAAGGAGCGATTCGCTTCGCAAACGGTAACCGGCGTGAAGCCGGGTGCTCGCGACGTGGTGATCCAGATGCTCGCGCGCACACAGTTCGCCGTTCGCGTGCGCGACACGGATGGAGTTCCGGTCGAGAATGCACGATTCCAGATCACCATCGGCGGAATTAGCATGAATTTCGTTTCGACCAGCACATCGCCCGGAGACTATTCGATCGCGCGCCCTGAGGAAGGCTTCTGGATCGCGACTTCAGCTCCGGGTTTCCTCTCGAGCAGATTGGGCCACCCGCGCAAACCGCTCGATCCGGCGCAATTGGCGGCGGGGCTGGACGTCGTCTTGAAACGCGCGAAACTGTTGAAGGGTCGGGTGACGGCTGACGGTGTTCCGGTCGTCGGCGCCGAGGTGTACATTACCCCGGATCATTCCGGTGGAATGGGGACGGTTGATGGCTATCAATACCGGTACGTGATCATGTCTGGGAACGAAAAGGCGATCACGGACGCAGACGGCCGCTATCAGCTCGATTGCAATACGGAGAGCGGTTACGACCTGGACAAGGGCTTCTGGCTGCGAGTCGTGGCCGAGGGCTGGGCAGCGGCTGAAGTCGGGCCTGTCCCTGCGGCCGGA
>Ga0193706_1001241_pt1 | contig 11744 bp, 10 predicted proteins | sample U3c1metaG_FD_160130 | JGI IMG/M metagenome (GOLD analysis project Ga0193706, IMG submission 160130) | Soil microbial communities from a riparian zone of the East river system, Colorado, United States - U3c1 | ecosystem: Environmental > Terrestrial > Soil > Riparian zone | place: USA: East River... | reverse complement strand
TTCCAAAGTGGTCAGATCAATTTTGATTTGTGCGGTGCCGAAATTTTTAAAGAAGTTCACTTCGGGTTTAGGTTTGAATTTTTCAGCAACCTTAGCCGCCAAAGAAATGCCATCACCAACACAAACAATGTCCATGTCCCTGGTTTCCCTTCCCAGTATCTTATCACGAACAAAGCCTCCAATTAAGTAGCATGGCAAAGACAACTCTTCAGCTGATTGTGCTATCTTATTCAAGACAGCGAGTTCATTATCGTTAACGGAGATGTACATGAGGTGCAAAAGTAGGGAAAGTGTAGCCATTAGCTGCTAGGCACCAGCCGTTAGCAAAGCAATCAGCTAACAGCTAAATGCGAAAAGCTAATAGCTTCATTCTGGCTTTCTTGGCATCAATATTGACCTAATACATGCTCACACAAAAAACACCGGATTAGCTGTGTCTTTTGACATTTTGACTATATATTGAGAAAATTATGGATAACAAGTTTTATTTGCAGGGCCCTGAGGACGAAATGGAGTTTATGCCGATCATCCCTTTAAATGACGAAGATGATGGAAGTGGCGATGACCAGCCGATCCCGGACGAAATACCCATACTGGCTTTAAGAAATACCGTACTCTTTCCGGGTGTGGTAATTCCCATTACCGTAGGCAGGGATAAGAGCATTAAAGCAGTAAATGACGCTTATAAGTCTGACAAATTGATCGGCGTGGTGGCGCAAAAAGACAGTACGGTTGAAGAACCAACTGTTAGCGACCTGGAAGATATCGGCACGGTTGCAAAAATTGCCAAACTCATTAAAATGCCCGATGGCGGAACTACGATCATTATACAGGGACGTAAAAGATGTAAAATCGAAGAAGTAACAACAGATGATCCTTACTTCAAAGCCAAAATTAAAGTATTAACTGACGAGGTCTTAAAAGATGACGCGGATTTTAATGCCATGGTGGGTAGTATCAAGGATCTTGCCGGGCAGATTGTGAACCTCTCTCCCAACCTGCCCAGTGAGGCAGCTATCATCTTAAAAAATATTGAGAATCCTTCTTTCCTTATACACTTTGTCAGCAGTAATTTAAACAGCGATATAAAAGATAAACAGCGCCTGCTGGAGATAAGCAATATCAAGGCAAGGGCAGAATTGCTGATGAACCTGATGCAGACAGAACTGCAATACACCGAGCTCAAAAATAAAGTAACTAATAAGACAAGGGCCGAACTGGATAAACAGCAGCGTGAATATTTTTTACAGCAGCAGATGAAGGCCATCAAGGATGAACTGGGTGGCGATAACGTGGCGGAAGTAAAAGAGATGCTGAAGAAAGCAGATAATAAAAAATGGCCGCTTGCTGCAAAAGAAATGTTCACAAAAGGTGTTGAGAAATTGGAACGCATGCATCCCACCACACCTGATTATTCTGTTGTGTACAATCACCTTGACCTGATGCTGGACCTGCCATGGGCCGATTATACGGAAGACCTGTATGACCTGAAGAAAGCAAAAAAAGTTTTGGACCATGATCATTATGGCATGCAAAAAATAAAAGAACGTATCCTGGAATACCTCGCTGTTTTAAAATTAAAGGGAGATATGAAATCACCGATACTTTGTTTTCTCGGCCCTCCCGGCATTGGTAAAACAAGTTTGGGTAAAAGTATTGCCGCCGCCATCAACCGCAAATACGTGAGGGTGAGTCTGGGTGGCCTGCATGACGAAAGTGAGATACGTGGCCACCGCAAAACCTATATCGGCGCCATGCCGGGGAGGATACTGCAATCCATCCGTAAGATAAAATCAAGCAACCCGGTAATGATACTGGATGAGATAGACAAGGTAGGCAGCGATCACCGCGGAGATCCGTCTTCTGCTTTACTGGAAGTACTTGACCCCGAACAAAACAATACTTTTTACGATAATTACCTGGAGCTGGAATATGACCTGAGCAGGGTATTATTCATTGCTACGGCAAATAATATCAGCAATATCCCACCCGCATTAAAAGACAGGCTGGAGATCATTGACCTTAGCGGCTATGCCGTGGAAGAAAAGATCGAGATCGCTAAACGCCACCTGGTGCCCAAACAAAAAGAGATGCATGGTTTAAAGGATATTTCTTTTAAACTCAGCGAGAATGTTTTGGAAAAAGTGATACAGGATTATACAAGGGAAAGCGGTGTAAGGGAACTGGACAGGCAACTGGCCAGCATCATGCGCTACCAGGCAAAGGAACTGGTTATAAAAGATAAATTAAAAGCCACCATCACCACCCACGACGTAGAAAAGATATTGGGCAAGCCGAGGTACAGCAATGACCTGTATAAGATAGCCAATATGCCGGGTGTTGCAGTAGGACTTGCATGGACCTATGTAGGCGGTGATATCCTTTTTATTGAAACCCAGCTCAGCGAGGGAAAGGGAGAATTAAAACTCACCGGCAACCTGGGTAATGTGATGAAAGAAAGCGCCAGTACGGCCCTTACCTACCTGGAGGCCAATTGTAAAAAGGCCGGCATTCATGCCAGCCTGTTCAAGAAAAAGGACATCCATATTCACGTTCCGGAAGGTGCGGTACCCAAGGACGGCCCCAGTGCAGGCATTACGATGCTCTCAGCCCTGGCAAGCGCTTTTACCGGCCGTAAGATAAAACCTTACCTGGCAATGACGGGTGAGATCACGTTGCGGGGACAAGTGCTGCCCGTAGGCGGTATCAAAGAAAAGGTATTAGCCGCACGCAGGGCGGGTTTGAAGGAGATCATCATGTGCTGGCAAAATGAGAAAGACGTGCTGGAGATCAACAACCAGTATATAAAAGGGATCAAATTCCACTACGTGAAGACCATGCAGCAGGTGCTTGAACTGGCTTTATCATAATTATTATTAAATGCTATACAACCTTTGGAAAAAACCCTGCGTCATACCTGTGTAATCAAACAGATTTCACGTTAGTTGTTTTAAGGGTTAATGAAATCCCGCCGATTCCTCGGCGGGAACTTTTTTTATGTAGGCGCCTGTTTACCGGTTCCGCTCCATCCAGTCCACTTCTTTCTTTGTAGTAAATGCCTGTATAATGGCAATGAAAAAAAGCCCCCCTATATTCCCCGCCAAAAAAGCAAGGCTGAAGCACCTGTAGCCCGAAATGTCCAGGCTGTGCTTGTTAAAAAATGAAATGATATCCGTTACCAGCACAGTAAAGCAGCAAACAATACCGATAACAAAAAGTATTTTGGAAATTATGCTTATGACAGTTGAAGGATGTTTCTTTGTGCACTTAAAGAAGATGACGTAGGCCGATGCAAAGACCGCAGGCATTAAAGATATCATCAACAGTTCAAAAAAAATCCCCAAAAGGTTACCACCAGTAAACCCAGTATCACAGGTATGGCAAGGAACATCAAAAAGATGAGGATGTAGAGCTTGGAATATTTTAAAAACTTATCGTCCATAGAGATGTTAATAGTTAATGGTTAATAGTTCATAGTTAGACCCTAACGTTATCAGACACGGCTATGAACCATCAGCCATGAACTATGAACCAACTAAAAATAGCTCAGCTTGGTTTTCGGTGTCAGCGCCAGCAAAGTCTCGTACATCAGCTTTATCGTGTTCTCAATATCACTCTTATGGATCATCTCCACCGTGGTGTGCATATAACGCAACGGAATAGATATCAGAACTGAAGGGCATCCGTCATTGGCGTAGGCAAATGAATCGGTGTCTGTGCCCGTACTGCGGCTCACTGTTCTCAATTGCACCGGAATCTTATTCTTTGTTGCCGTTGCCTGTACAATATCCAGCAATTTATTATGCACGGCAGGGCCAAAAGCAAGTGATGGGCCCTTACCGCAGGCACATTCACCCTCGATCATTTTGTTGATCATCGGCGTGGAAGTATCATGCGTTACATCGGTGATGATGGCAATGTCCGGCTTTATGCGGCGTGCTATCATTTCTGCCCCACGCAACCCGATCTCTTCCTGCACCGCATTCACAACATATAAAGCAAAGGGTAATTTCTTTTTATTTGCTTTCAGCAGCCTGGCCACTTCGGCGATCATAAAGCCGCCGATGCGGTTATCGAATGCCCTGCCTATTAAATAATCATAGGCGAGTTCATCATAACCTTCTTCATAAGTTGCAACTGCGCCGATATGAATGCCCAGTGCTTCGATCTCTTTTTTACTTCGTGCCCCGCAATCGAGGAAGAGGTTATCAACTTTCGGTTGTGTTTCTTTTGAATCTGTGTTGGCCATCCGTGTATGTATTGCCGGCCATCCGAATACCGCTTTCACCGGGCCCTTTTTTCCATGGATAAGCACCCGCTTTGCCGGTGCTATCTGGTGATCCACGCCCCCGTTACGTTTCAGGTAGATAAGCCCTTCGTTGGAGATATAATTTACGAACCAGCTTATTTCATCGGCATGGGCTTCTATTACCACTTTGAACGGTGATGAAGGATTGATAACACCCACCGCGGTCCCATAAGGATCGGTAAAATGCTCATCTATATAAGGACGTAAATATTCCAGCCACAACTTCTGTCCGCTGCTTTCAAAACCTGTGGGAGAAGGATTATTGATATAGTTCTTTAAAAATGTATAGGATTGTTCATTGAGGATGCTCTTCGCTTTTGCCATATTTTTTAATTGATGGGCAAAATTAATTAAATACCGGCTATGAATGTTGTTAATGCCGAAAATAACATCAGCCCGTCAACAATAAAATAATAAAAAAGGTAATCCTGTTTTTTCGTCGAATAAAAATAAACGACCAGTAAGGCAATGGTGGAGGTTTGCAGGGCAATGGACTGGTAACTGCTTATTCCAAAATAAGTAGAAAGGAAATTGGTGGCAAACATCACGATGAAAATGGAATAGATAAGGATCTGCAGGGTTGAGGGGTTGAGGTCGGTTGCCAGGCTTCGGAGTCCCCTTATCTTATCAACGGCAATATCCCGGCTGTCGAAAATGATGCAAAGCATCAGCATAAAAAGGAAGCGGCGGGTAAGGATAAAAATGTCTGCGCTGTTAAGCATGGCATAAGATCTCTCCATAGGCAGAAACCCCGTCACATATACCCATGTAAATGCCAACAGCGTTGTTTTTAACACCCCTGCTTTACGGGTAAACCTTAAGAACTTAAAAGGCAATAGTGGAACGGCATAAATAATTGTCAGTAAAACGGCTGTGGCAACATAGTTCATGTGCAACGGCGAACGGTACAGGCAAAACAATAAACCGGCTGCGGAAAAGATGAGCAGGCATATTGACACCATTTCTTTTTTTAAGAACCCTGTAAAGAAGCCGGTACCGGCAAAGGAGAATTTACTCAGAAGCCAATAGAAGTTATAGCTGCAGAGTGTGGCAAAAAAAATAAAGCCATAAACGGAGAGATGCGTTTCAATCTGTAATAGCTGTGCTGTTTGAAAGGCCAGGGCCACAGCGCAAATTGCAATAAAAATAGAATGGGATAAGATGAAATGTAGCCACTTCATTTAAGGCCTGATTATAAAAACCGGATCATTTGTCTTTATAACATTGCTTTTATTTTTTCCAAAATCCTTGATGTAGATCTCGTAATATAAAGTATCGGTCTTAGGAGTTGGGCGGGTTGTACCTTCCAAAAGAATGTTTCCATCGATCTTTATTTCCACATCGGCTTCGAAATTTCCTTTGCCAACACCTGAAAGGTCAGGGAATTTCATTGTCGAATCTGTTTTACCCGTGATGAGATTTTTTATATATATCCTTGCGGTGTCTGTATCCGTCAGCCCCAGGTCTCCCTCAGCATCGGTGATTTTTATGGTAAGTATGGGCATCTGCTGAAAAGGAAGGTTAAGCCTTACTACGTTTGGATCGACAGATTTATAGCTGATCTGCGGAGCGGTGGTAAATTTGTCCTTTTTACAGGCGGCAAATACTAAAATAACTGTGGCTAATATTAAACTGTATCGCATCTTTGTGTTTTGTATGTCAAATTTAATGATAGATATTGAAAGATCCCGTTAAAAATGTTGACCTTGAGAAAAGGATATTTGCTGCTTCAGCGGATAACTTTAACCAACTGGCTATTGACCTGTTTCAGTACCAGCATAGCCACAACGAGATTTACCGCCAATATTGTGATTCCCGGAACATAAATGCACTGGCTGTCGATAGCCTGGAAAAGATCCCCTTTTTACCCATTTCTTTTTTTAAGACACACCGGGTAACGGCAACTGAATTTGAACCACAGGCCATTTTTGAAAGCAGTGGCACCACGCAGACCACCCAAACAAATAACAGCAAACATTTTATCAAGGACCTGGGCATTTACCGGAGGAGTTTTATGTTGTGCTTTGAAAAATTTTACGGTCAGCCAAAATATAAATGCATACTGGGTCTGTTGCCATCATACCTCGAGCGCCAGCATTCTTCATTGGTGATGATGACGGATGAACTGATCAAAGCAAGCGCCAATGACCTTAGCGGATTTTATTTATATGACCATGATAAGCTGCACCGTACCCTAATGCATAACGAGCTATTAAAATTACCTACCCTGCTGATTGGTGTTACCTACGCGTTATTGGATTTTGCAGAAAAATATCCCATGAAACTAAGGCATACCGTAATTATGGAAACCGGGGGAATGAAAGGCAGGCGTGAGGAAATGACCAGGCAGCAGGTACATGAACAGTTACAAGTAAAATTAGGTGTTAGCCTTGTACATTCAGAGTATGGGATGACCGAATTATTGTCGCAGGCATATTCCAAAGGAGATGGGATCTTCCATTGCCCGGAATGGATGAAGGTTTTAATAAGAGATGAGGATGACCCTTTACATACAAGTACTGCGGCCAATGTTACAGCAAAACCTATAAGCGGTGTGCTTAATATCATTGACCTGGCGAATATTTATAGCTGCAGTTTTATAGCAACAGATGATATAGGACGTTTACACGCTAATGAAAATTTTGAAGTATTGGGAAGAATGGATAACAGCGATACCCGGGGATGTAGTTTGATGGTTCTTTAAAACGGCTTTTGATATCTTGATAAAAAATCATTTTTGGGTTGAATTTTTTAAATCAATACCCTTATCTTTGCACTCCAAAAATAAAAAGGCTGATTTGGTAGCTCAGTTGGTAGAGCAATACACTTTTAATGTATGGGCCCTGGGTTCGAGTCCCAGCCAGATCACAAACCCCCGTTTTTCCGGGGGTTTTTTATTTATTAAATGTGTTTCGGCCAAATAATCCCTCTATTTTTGTAATTAACTTATCATGACAGATTTCTTCAAAAACAAGGTAGTGGCAATAACAGGGGGCAGCGATGGCATTGGTAAAGCCCTGGTGGATATATTGATTCCGATGGGTGCTAAAGTAGCCACCTGTGCACGCAACCAGGAAAAATTGTACGACCTCCAGTTATTACATTCCGGTAAACACCTGCATACCATTGTTGCCGACATCAGTAATTTCAATGACTGCAGGAATTTCATTGATTCCACCATCAAGGTATTTGGGGGCATTGATATCCTTATTAATAATGCCGGCATATCCATGCGGGCAACACTGGAAGATGTGGAGATCGATGTGATACAAAAGGTGATGAATACCAATTTTTACGGAACCATGTATTGTACCAAGCTTGCGCTCGATTCCATCATTGAACGCAAAGGGACAATCGTAGGCGTGTCTTCTATTGCCGGGTATCGCGGCTTGCCGGGCAGAAGCGGGTATTCTGCCAGCAAATTTGCCATGCACGGATTTTTAGAAGCCATACGCACAGAGTTATTGGAAAGGTCAGTGAATGTAATGTGGGTTTGCCCGGGCTTCACTGCTTCCAACATACGTAATACTGCATTGAATAAAAAGGGGCTGTCACAGGGCGAAAGCCCTATGGATGAAGAAAGAATGATGAGCGCTGAAAAATGTGCCGGACATATATTAAAAGCCATTGAGAAAAGAAAAAGAACACTTGTGCTTACATTCACAGGCAAGAGAACTGTATTCATGAATAAATTCTTTCCTTCACTGGCAGATAAATTTGTACGCAAATTCTTTTTTAAGAACGGCGAGCTGGTACGGTAGGACGTATAAACGTTAATCTGTTAATTGGTTGTTAGTATTATTGTTCAGGATCTTTTCGCCTTCAAAGTCAACAATAAATTCCTGGGACCATATGGATCAACTAATTAACGGATTAACGTGTCAAAAGATTAACGGATTAACCAATTAACGGATTAACTAATTAACGGATCAACGTTCATAAATGCCTTTACTCACGCTTACATCAGACATTGGCCAGCAGGATTTTCTTATTGGCGCAGTTAAAGGTCAGTTGTTACAGTGTCATGAAAATTTCAGCCTGGTGGATATCTCCCACCAGTTATCTCCTTTTAACTACCCGCAGGCCGCCTATGTATGCCGTAACGCCATTAAAAATTTCCCGGCAGGCACATTCCACCTTATACTGGTAAATTTATTTGATGAAAAGCCCGACCATATGCTGCTGGCTGAACACAACGGGCAGTTCATTGGATGTGCGGACAATGGCCTGCTGACCATGATATTGGAGGAAGTTCCCCAAAAAGTAGTGGCACTTGCAATGGATAAGACACAACAAAAAAATACCATTTACTGCACTACCGTTTTTGCAAAAGCATTTGCCGAACTGAGCAATGGAAAAACAACCGAAGAGCTTGGGGATGCAGGTGTTTCCATAAGGGTAAAAAATCCTTTAAGGCCCATGCTGGGCAATAACTGGATAGAAGGACAGATCATTTTTATAGATAATTTTGAGAACGTGATCGTGAACATCAGTAAGGAAGAGTTCGAGGAGCAAAGAAAAGGGCGCAGTTTTAAGATCGTTTTTAAACGGGACGAAGTGATCGACAGAATAAGTGAGACCTACGCTGATGTAAATGAAGGCGAAAAGCTGGCTTTGTTTAATTCAGCAGGTTACCTGGAGATCGCCATCAATAAAGGTAATGCCGCGGGCTTATTGGGTTTGCAGAATTTTGCCGAAAAACAGTTGCAGCAGAGTCAATACATGAACAGTCGCCTCTTTTACCAGACCGTTAAAGTATATTTTGAGTAAAGCACCGTATTACCTCATGCAACCATCAAATTGAAGTGGCTTTTTTAAAAAACATATCACCCGAAGAAAGCAGCGATAAGGAACTGCTTATTGCTTTTAAGGAGACAGGTGATATTAAACGGTTGGGTATATTGTACCAGCGATACATGGACCTTGTCTTTGGTGTGTGCCTGAAATACTTTAAGGATACGGAAAAAGCCAGGGATGGTGTAATGGACATTTTTCATGAACTGAATAAGAAGCTGAGGCAGCATGAAGTAGACAATTTTAAAGGCTGGCTGCATGTTTTGGCACGAAATTACTGCCTTATGCATTTGAGAAGCCCCCGGAATATGAAAACCACGGAATTTAAGCCGTCTTTTATGTATTCTGAGCAAAATACGCATCTGAATGGCGAGGCATTGGAAAAAGAGGAAAATTTTAAGAAATTAGAGCAGTGTATGGAAGCATTGCCCGAAGAACAACGGGAAACATTAAGGTTATTTTACCTGGAGAATAAATGTTACAACGAGATTGCAGCAATAACCGGGTATGACTGGAATAAAGTGAGAAGCTATATTCAAAATGGCAAGCGCAACCTGAAGATATGTATCGAAGAAAAACAATTAAAGATCTGAAGGAAAATAAAATGAGCAGCAATAGATCAAATACTATTTACACGGCAGGTGATATTGAAAAATATCTCAGCGGTAAGCTATCCAATGCCCAAATGCATGAGATGGAAAAGGCTGCACTTGATGACCCTTTTCTGGCCGAGGCCATGGAAGGCTATGAAGGCATGCAGGGAAAGAACTGGAATACAACTTTGGCCGCCATTCGCCAACAAATTACAGAAAGTAATGCCGAAGCAAAAGTGATCCCCATGCACCGTTCAACCGGCAGATGGTGGAAAACAGCGGCTGCAGTTTTGGTGCTGTGTGGAGGAGCTGCATTAACTTATGTTCTTACAAAAGACAAACCAGGCGATAACCCTGTCCAGGAAATTGCACAAACAATCCCGGTTAAAGATCCTGCAAATAAAATAGCTGATACTGCTTTAACGAGCGTTGTTGTAACAGTACCAATAGCTACTGTCCCGGTAAAAGAAAATGCTACTATAGAAAACACACCGGCTACTAAGACCAGGCCTTCGGCCAAAAAAGAGAATGATCTTGTTAATACCCCGGTCGAAGAAAGCGGGGATGAAATGGTAAAAAATGATAAACCGGTTTCAGCAGCGGCTGAAAGATCAAGATCAGCCGTAACGCCACCCAATAATACCAATGCGGCAAATAATAATATTGTAGCAGCTAATGAAATTATAAAGCAGAAAAATGCTGATAAAAAAGAGCCGCAATCCCATTACAATTTCAATGCCCAGGTGGTAACGGCCGATAATTCACCCCTGCCCTTTTCCAATATCTCTATCAAGGAAGAGGATTTTGGCACTTATGCAGATGTAAAAGGAAATTTCAGGCTGGTATCAACTGATACGGTGCTTACGATTGAAGTTAAGTCGGTGGGCTATTTGCCAAAGACCTATACCCTTCGCAGCGACCAGGGACAGCATAAGATCGTGCTGGAGGAAGATGTTGCCATAAAGGATAACGCATTTACGCAAAACATGGAGGTGACTAATACCACCAGTATACGCAGGGCAACGCTTCTTGCAGATTCCATTATAAATGCAGAGCCTGCCGATGGCTGGGAAAATTACAACACCTATATCGCCAATAATTTTGATATCCCCGATGAGATCCTTAAGAAAGGACTTCATGGCGAAGTGGGCATAACATTCGACATAAAACCTGATGGCGCTATCACCAATATCAGGGTTGACAAATCCATGGGCAATGATTACGACGAACTGGCCAAACGCCTTATACAACAGGGTCCCCAGTGGAAAGTTAAAAAAGGAAAAAAAACGTCCGCAAGGGTTAATGTAAAATTCTAAATTTAGTCCTCCATCTTCTCCTTCTTTTTACCTTAGATTTCAGTAACTTAGCCGCCTAAATCATTTATATGAAAAAAATATTATTACCTGCAATCATTACCTGTATTTCTTTAGCGGCTGCTGCCCAGGTTCGCATGCCTGCGCCTTCGCCAACACAAACTGTTAAGCAGGAATTTGGGATATCATCAATTGAACTTACTTATTCCAGGCCATCGGCTAAAGACCGTAAAATATATGGCGACCTCGTACCTTATAATAAATTATGGCGCACAGGTGCAAATGCCGCAACAAAGATCGTTTTTAGAGATGCGGTAGAAATTGGCGGTAAAAAAGTAGATACCGGTACTTATGTTCTATACACCATCCCGGGCGTGGATTCATGGGAAGTGATCCTGAACAAAGGATTGAGCAACTGGGGAATTGATGGTTACAAAGAAACTGAAGACGTAGTACGCTTTAAAGCGGAACCCATGAAAATGAAAGACAGGATGGAAACCTTCACCATGCAATTCTCGGATGTACTTCCGGAAAGCTGTAAGCTCGAGATCATGTGGGATAAAACAGCCATTGCCATACCCATCAGGACCAATTTTAAAGACATGGTAAGGGCACAGATCAATGCGGCCATGGAGACAGATAAGAAGCCTTACTGGCAGGCGGCACAATTTTACAACGAATACGACAGGAACTTACCAAAGGCTTTGGAGAACGTTAGCAAGGCAGCAGAAGCCA
>Ga0193706_1001240_pt1 | contig 11746 bp, 8 predicted proteins | sample U3c1metaG_FD_160130 | JGI IMG/M metagenome (GOLD analysis project Ga0193706, IMG submission 160130) | Soil microbial communities from a riparian zone of the East river system, Colorado, United States - U3c1 | ecosystem: Environmental > Terrestrial > Soil > Riparian zone | place: USA: East River... | reverse complement strand
TTCGACACGTACTTCTTCGTCGCCGCCGTGTCGCGCGACGCGGCGCCGAGCGCCGATCAGGACGAGATCGAGGAGGTCGTCTGGATCTCTCCGGCGGAGGCGCTGCGGCGACATGCGGCGCGCGCGATGCACATGGTCTTCCCCACCGTGCGAAACCTCGAGACCATCGCGAGCTTCCGCACCGCGTCCGAGTTGATCGAGTCGCGGCGCGGCGCCGTCATCGAGGCGGCCGAGCCGGTGCTCGTCGACGGCAAACCGGTCCTGCGCTGATGCTCATCCGCTCGATCACCGCGCCGAATCCCGGCCCTTTCACGCTGGATGGGACGCAGACCTGGCTGCTGGGAACGACGGCGGTCATCGACCCCGGGCCGGACATCGCCTCGCACATCGAGGCGATCCGCGCCGCGATGCCGGAGCTGCGCACGATCCTCATCACACACCGTCATGCCGATCACGCTCCCGGCGCGCTTCCGCTGAAGAGAGCCACGGGTGCGCAGATCATCGCTCCCCGAGGCGTTCTCGATGACGAAGCCGTCGCCGTGCGCGTCGCAGGCGGAGAGAGGCTCGATCTGGAGGGCGACACGATCGAGGTGATCGCGACGCCGGGGCATACGAGTGAGCACGTGTGCTACCTCACGTCCGCCGGCGACCTCTTCACCGGCGACACGATCCTCGGCACCGGCACCACGGCGATCTTTCCTCCGGACGGCAACATGGCCGACTATCTGCGCTCGCTGCAGGTCCTTCGCGCGCGCGCGCCGCAACGGATCTACCCGGCCCATGGCGGAGCGAGAGAGGACGCGATGGCGCTCATCGATCAGTACATCGCGCATCGCATCGAAAGGGAGCGTCAGGTGCTGGAGGCGATCGAGGCCGGCGCCTCGTCGATCGCAGCGATCCGCGGGACGGTCTATCACGAGCTCGATCCGCGGCTCGCGCGCGCAGCGGAGATCCAGATCACGGCACACGTGATCAAGCTCGTCGACGAGGGCAGGGTGGACCGGGCGCTGTTGATGTAGGAGAGGATGAGGCGGACCGCCGGCGTCTCGCCGGCTGTCTCGGCGGCGTCTCGCCGCCGAGTCTCTCCCGGTCGCGCGCGCCAAGCGCCCACCCAGGTGGCGGCGCGGGACGCCGCCACATCAGCCGGCGGGACGCCAGCGGTCCGCTTCGCCCTTGTCACCTCAGGTGTCAGAACGTCCATCTCACTCCCAGCGTCGAGTGCACGTTCTGCGGGCGTGGGATGTCGATCCCTGGCACGTCGGGAAACTGTTCGCGGTCGAATGGCGAGCTCGTAACCGTGTCGGTGATGTTCGCCTCGATGGCGAACCGGTCGCTGAGCCACCAGCCCACTCCTCCGCCGAATGCCGCGCCCCACTCGGCCTGCGTTCCCTCGAACGCGGGCGACGCTCCCTCGACGTTCGACGGGACTTGTGCGCGGTACACGGCCAGAGCGGGCCCTGCGAGCAGGTGAAAGCGGATCGCGCCGGCGCGGTTGATGCGGAAGACGAGCGGCACCATGAATGTGCTGACGTCGAGATCGCCGCCTTCGATCTCCGTCGGCTCGGAACCGCCGCTCACCTCCGTGGCGAGAGACGTACGCGTGAATGTTCCCTCGAAGCGGACCGCGAAGCGATGGGTGAGCTTGCGCTCCAGGTCGAGCGCCACGCCGGGGCGCGTCGATGCCGTGAGGATCAGCGTGGTCGATCCGGAGGAGTCGCCGCCGGTGGTCGGCCGGAGCCGGCGCGAGACGAAGTCGCCGAAGGCGAAGGGGCCTGCGGCCGCGCCGAAGCTCCATTGCTGGGCCGCGAGAGGGAGAGCGGAGAGGAGCAGCACGGCGGCGAGAGTCAGGTTTTTCATCATGGCGGTTGTCAGATTTGCAACCGTGGAGCCAGCGGCGGAAAAAGTTTCCGGCGGGAGAGGCGGGGAATCGCATGCGCAATCTTTCACAAGCGTCCGGCGTATGTCGCTTGATTGCTGAGACTTCGACGCTTGCGGCTGCCGAAACGGACCGGTTCAGGGGGTTATTGGCAGGTTTCTCCCGAACTTGGCGCGCCCTTCGCAATGAGCGAGGGCACGATGATTCAGGTTTCGACAGAAATTTCGAAACCCCGTTTGCGCGGGTCCCATCTGATTCGCCTGCGCACAGTGGCCGCTGCGGGCTCCCTCCTTGACTATTGGACCGATTTTGGACGATTACTCACTTAGCTTCCTTGAACCCTACCAACTGGCCGCAGCAGTCCAAACGATGTACCACAACGGAGCCGAAAGGCTCCGTTAGTGCTTTCAGGGGAAAACGACGAAGTTCTCTGTTCTCTGTTCTCAGTTCTGACCACCGACCTGTCCAGAACTGAGAACCGAGAACCGAGAACTGAGAACTCCGTCGCCCTCCTATAATCCGCCGCGCGATGCCCCGCAAACGTCCTTCCCTCTTCATCGTCGATGGCTCGAACAACGTCTACCGTTCCTACTACGCGATCCGCAACCTCACGAACTCGGCCGGATTTGCGACGAACGCTGTCTACGGTTTCGTGCAGATGCTGCGGAAGATGGTCAAGGACCATGATCCCGACTGTCTCGCCGTCGCGTTCGACGAGGGGCGGGAGACGGCGCGCACGGCTCAGTTCGAGGATTACAAGAAAGACCGCAAGCCGATGCCCGACGACCTCGTCGTGCAGATCCCTCTCGTCTACGAGGTCCTGGACGGCTTCCGCATCCCGGTGATCCGCTCGGTGGAGTGGGAGGCGGACGACTTCATCGGCTCGCTCGCCTGCACCGCCCGCGACCGCGGTTACGACGTCGTCATCGCCACCAGCGACAAGGACTTCTTCCAGCTCGTCGGCGACGGCATCCGCCTCTATCACACCGGCCGCGAGGTCATGTACGACGCGGCGGGCGTGAAGGATGCGTTCGGCCTTCCGCCTGAGAAGGTGGTCGACGTCATGGCCATCTGGGGCGACGCCATCGACAACATCCCGGGTGTCCCCGGCATCGGTGAGAAGGGGGCGAAGCAGCTCATCGAGCAGTTCGGATCGCTCGACGCGATCTACGAGAGTCTCGATCAGGTCGCAAAGCCCGCGATGCGGAAGAAGCTCGAGGAGAATCGCGATAAAGCCTTCCTCTCGCGCGACCTTGCCCGCATCAAGTGCGATCTCGACCTGCAGACGGACTTCGACGCGTTGAAGCGTACGGAGCCTGACCGGGCAAAACTGCACGACGTCTTCTCGCGTCTCGAGTTCGCTTCGCTCATGCAGGAGTTTCTGCCCGAGGCGCCGGCGGTTCCGAAGGATTTCCGCATTGCCACCACGGCGGAGGAGATCCGCGAGCTTGCTGCGACCGCGGGTCCGATCGCGGTGTGGCTCGAGCCGGAGACCGTGGATGGATTCGATGCGCCGATGGCCGCGTCGCTTTCCACGCAGCCGTCGCACTCCCTCCTCATCCCGCTGTCGCCCTCGCTGGGGGGAGCTCCGGAGATGACCGCGGCTTTTCGTGAGCTCCTCGACTCGAACCGCGAGCTCATCACGTACGACGCCAAGGCGCAGACGCGACGGCTGCGCGCCGCGGGCTTGCCGGTGCCGGCGACCTGGACGGACGTCATGCTGATGTCTTACGTGATCAATCCCGGTCTGCCCAGCCACGCGCTGCCGAACATCGCGCGCGACCGTCTGAAGCAGGACGTGCTGCCGCGCAAGGACGTCGCGAAGACTGCGCCGCTCTTCGAGCTCGACCACGAAATCGGCAGCACCCGCCTCGACCCCTATCAGCAATACCTCGGCGAGAAGTCCGACGTCGTGCTTGCACTGCGCACCGCGCTCGAGCCGGATCTGCTCCGCGACGCCGCGCTGCGCGACATCTACGAGCGCATCGAGATGCCGCTCTACCCCGTGCTCGCACGGATGGAGGAGCGCGGGATCCGCATCGACGTCGACCTGCTGCGCGCCATGTCCAGGACGATGGGCGATCAGATCGCTGATCTCGAAACGCAGATCTACAAAGAGGCGGGGATGGAGTTCAACATCAACTCGCCGATGCAGCTCGGACAGATCCTGTTCGAGAAGCTCAACTATCCGGTCCTCAAGAAAACGAAGACGACGAAGAACTACTCGACGAACGTGGAAGTGCTGCAGGAGCTCGCCAGTCACGGATTTGCCGTGCCGCAACTCATCCTCCAGCATCGCGAGCTGCACAAGCTCAAGGGGACGTACATCGACGCATTGCCCCAGATCGTCGGGCGCGACGGCCGCGTGCACACGACATTCAATCAGGCCGTGGCCGCGACGGGGCGTCTCTCCTCTTCCGATCCGAACCTGCAGAACATCCCCATCCGCACGCAGACTGGACGCGAGATCCGCAAGGCCTTCGTCGCAAACGAGGGATCGGTGCTCATATCAGCCGACTACTCACAGGTCGAGCTCCGGATCCTCGCGCACATCTCCGGCGACGAGTCGCTCATCGAGACCTTCCGGCGCGGCGATGACATCCATCGCGCGACGGCGTCCAAGATGTTCAGCATTCCGCCCGAGGAGTTGACGGTCGAGCAGCGGCGTGCGGCGAAGACGATCAACTTCGGGGTCCTCTACGGGATGTCTGCGTTCCGTCTATCGAGCGAGCTGGATATCTCAACCGCGCAGGCGAAAGACTGGATCGACGCGTACTTCGCGCGCTATCCGAAGATTCAGGAGTATCTCGACCGCACTCTCGAAGAGGCGCGGACGACCGGCAAGGTGACGACGCTGTTCGGACGTGTGCGCTACATCCCCGAGATCCAGAACCGCTCCTTCACGGTGCGCGGCAATGCGGAGAGAATGGCCACGAACGCGCCCATCCAGGGAACCGCCGCCGACCTCCTGAAGATGGCGATGATCGCGCTCGACCGCAGGCTTGCCAGTCACGGCGCAGGCGCCGAGATGCTGCTGACGGTGCACGACGAAATCGTGATCGAGTCTCCCGAGGCGAGCGCGGCCGACGTGGCGGGAATCGTGAAGGAGACGATGGAGAACGTCTTCCCCCTGGCCGTGCCGCTCGCGGTCGACGCTCATTGGGGAAAGAGCTGGTTCGACGCCAAAGAGTGAGTTACCCACGTCTGGCGATTCTCCTCGCCATCGTCTGCGCCTCCTGTCAACAGCCGGCGCGCCCGCAGGCCGCGCGCGGGGCATCCGGCGTGCCACAGGTCCAGGCGACGGTCGTCACCATCCGTACGACCATCCAACCAGCCGGGAGCTCGCGCATGCACACCCTCGTGATTGCGGGAGATCGCGCGCGCAGTACCGGTGAACAGGATGTCTGGCGCCTGTTCGACACGAAGGCGAACACCGTCACCTTCGTCGACGACGCGGCGCGGACGGTTCGCACCGAGGCGCTGCCCGCGATTCTGGAGCGGCGCCGGCGTTCTTTGGCCGGCGAGTTGCCGCCGCACTATCCGCGCGTCCGCATCACACGCACGGGCCGGAATCAGGCGTTGCTCAGCGTGAACGCCGAAGAGAGCGTCATTCAGTCGGGCGAATATCGCCGCGAGCTCTGGCTCGGTCAGCATCCTGCGATCCCGGCCGGTCTGTTCGCGATGATGCAGGCGAGCGAGCCGCTCGCTTCGCCGCTGGCTCCGATGATGAGACAGGTCGACGAGGCGCTCCTGGCTGCGAAAGGGTATCCGCTGCTCGAGCGCATCGAGGTCCCGTTCGAGAAACAGAAGCTGATCGTCGAACGCTCCGTCGTCGCCATCGCACGGAAGAACGTGCCGGAAGCCGTCATGACGGTCCCGAAGACCTACCTCGACATGACACCGAAGCCGAAGCCGGCGGCGCGGTAGCCCGCGGTTTACAGCACCACCCGCGAGTCTCCCACGCGCTTCGTCGCGCCTTCCCGATCGAAGAGCTCGAGCAGCGGGATGGCGACTTTGCGCGAGATCCCGAAGAAGTCCTTGAACTCACCGACGTCGATGGTCTCGCCTTTGCGCGAAGCCAGCTTCTCCTTCGCACCAGCCACGACGTCGCGGTGCAGGTACACACCCTCGGCCAGACGGACCAGGATGCCCTGTTTCACGAGAAATCCGATCACGCCCTCGATCACCTTCGGCTTCTGCGGAATGGCTTTGATGATCTGAGACACGGCCGGCGTCTGCAGTCCCGCCTCGGCGAACTTCTCCTCGATCGCGCGCGCCAGTTGCCCTTCCGCGCCACCCAGAGTCTTCGATCTTCCCGGGATGTCGAGCGCGTCGCCCTGAACGACGGCGATCCCTTCTTTCGCGAGATCGTTGAGGAGGAAATTCACCGGCGCTCCGGACGGGATCACCTTCTGAACGAATTCGCCTTTGGGCACGTTCACGGCGACTTTGTTCGACTTGAAATAGCCCTGCAGAAAGTCCATGGCGCGGCGGCGGAAGTCCACCAGCGCATCGTCGTGCAGGAACGTCGATCCCGTGCGGACGACGTTCTGCATCGCGCGGAGCTCTCTGGTGAGGGTCTCCTCGCGCACGCCCGTGCGCGCCTGCATTTCCTCGATGGTCACGCCGCGGATTCCCTGTAGTCTCGCGATCAGCTCCACGCGCTCGGGCAGCGTGCCGCCCGCCAGTGTCTCCAGGATCTCGGGACGCGTGCGGCGGCTGAGTTTCGCGAGATGAGGATCGAGCACGATGCCGCCGCCGATGGTGAACGCAGGTGAGTAGCGGCGGATCACGAAGCGGTCGCCGGCGGTCGCCACGACGGGCGCCTCGAGCCGGATCTGCGCAAACGCGCTCGCTCCCGGCCTCAGCTCCCCCTCCGTGTCATCCACGAAGCGGATGGTGCCGAGGAGCTCGGCGGAGAGATGGTGGAAGCGGACGCGCGTCTGCTCTTTGAGCGGCTTCGCGTCGGGAAGCAGCTCGAGCTTCACCGTGATGACCTGCGAGGGACGCAGCGTTCCCCGGTGGAGCACCTGCTGGCCGCGCTGCAGCTCCTCGAGCCCGATGTCGGCGAGGTTCATCGACGTGCGCTCGCCGGCCACGGCCTGCTGGCGCGGCTCTCCGTGGACCTGAATGCCGCGGGCGCGGCTCTGCTTTCCGCCCGGCAGCACCTCGACGTCATCGTCGATTGCGACGCGACCCGAGTACGTGGTGCCGGTGATGACCGAGCCGAATCCCTTCATCGTGAAGACGCGGTCGATCGGCAGGCGGAACACGCGCGTAGCGGCGTCCCGGTCTTGCACGGAGGCGACCGATGCGAGGATCGCGTTGCGCACGTCTTCGAGGCCCGCGCCTGTCGTGCTGCTGACGGGCACGATCGGCTGTCCCTCGAGAAAGCTGCCGGCGACGAGCTCTTCGATCTCGAGACGTACCAGCTCGAGCATGTCGGGCTCGACGAGATCGCTCTTCGTCAGCGCGATCAGGCCGCTGGGGATGCCGAGGAGCTTGCAGATGGCGAAGTGCTCGCGGGTCTGGGGCTTGATCGACTCATCCGCGGCGACGACGAGGAGTGCGCTGTCGATCCCGCCGACGCCCGCCAGCATGTTCTTGACGAAGCGCTCGTGACCGGGCACGTCGACGAAGCCGATCTGATATTCGTCGGTGAACCAGCTCGCGAAGCCCAGGTCGATCGTGATGCCGCGGCGCTTCTCCTCGGGCAGGCGGTCGGTGTCCACACCGGTGAGCGCGCGCACGAGCGACGTCTTGCCATGATCGATGTGGCCGGCGGTACCCACGACGCGTTTCTTACGGGTCATCGGGGCGCATCGTAGAACATGACCGGGTCCTCGCGATCGCTGTCGCGCGCGCCGCGACTGACAGAGATGACACGAGCAGCGACGCTGCGGTGTCCCGAGTGCCGCCCCTCACCCTGTCCCCTCTCCCCGCCTTCGCGGGGAGAGGGCAATCGAGTGCTGGCGATGCCGGCGGTTGCGATTCTGGCGACGCTCGGTCCCCGGTTGTCTTCGATGTCTCCGGTACGTTCACCCTCTCCCCGCGTGAGGCGGGGAGAGGGCCAGGGTGAGGGGCGGCTCTCGGGACGCTCGCGATTCGCGCACCCTCGAACTGAGAACTGAGAACTGAGAACAGAGAACAGAGAACGAAGCGGTGAGAGCCTTACACGCGATCCCCGTAAACCTCCCTCAATTGCGGAGGCACTCGCGATTCCTGGCCGAGAGACTCCTTGAGGTCGGCGGCGTTGATGATGGCCTGGCCGCGGAAGTGATTGTTGGTGACGACGTACGTGTCCTTCTCCTTCGCCATCGACTCGATGCGCTCCACCCAGGGGTCGAGCTCGTCCTGCGAGTAGAGATAGTTGTAGCGTTCCCACGACTCCTGGTGCGCGAACCACTTCTCGTAGTTGCGCCCGTGGAAGCGGGCGTACGCGATCGGGCCGGTGACCGAGTCGGCGGGCTTGACCGAGTCGCTGAAGAGAGGCTGATCGACGTTCACCCACGACACGTCGTGCTCGTTCAGAAAGTCGAGGAACTCCCGTGTCTGGAAGGAGGCGTGCCGGACCTCGAGCGCCTTCGGATACGCGGAGAACGCGCGGAAGAGTGCGTCGACCTTCTCGCGGGACTCCGGTGCGTCCTTGAAGCTCCATGGAAACTGCAGAAGGAGTGCTCCGAGGCGATCGGCTTCCATGAGCGGCTCGAGGTAGTTGCGGAAGGCGGCGAGGTCTTCCTGCGACGGCGACGCCTTCTCGTGGGTGAACCCGCGGAAGACCTTGGTGGTGAAGCGGAAGTCAGGGTTGTCCGAGACGCGGCGCACCCAGCTCTTCGCATGCGTGGGAGGAGGGATGCGGTAGAAGGGCGAGTTGATCTCGATGGTGTCGAAGAACGAAGCGAGATAAGCGAGGTGATCGAACTTCGCACCGTGTGGCGGATAGACCACTTTCTCCCAGTCGGGATAGCTCCAGCCGGCGGGTCCGACGCGAATTTTCGGGGTCTCTGGCAATGGTCAACACCTTGACGTTCTTATTTGCAGTTAGGTCGTTCGCGTTGCCTTCGTCGCGAAAACTATGCTAAAAGGCGTGCCATCGGAATCAATTATGAACACCTCCTTATCGGACAGCGGCGTTCGTGCGGCGGTGTTTTGCTTCCGAGGTTCGGAAGGGGGTCGATTCGAGCAATCCTCGTTGTAACCATGTCAACAGCGGGGGCATGGTCGCGGCCCCCCGCACGTGTCATCGCTGCGGCACACCGAAGTTCTAAGGCAACAAAAGTTTAGGAGATCAAGGTTTCATGGACACTTTCAATGACAAGTCCCTCAACTGCGCAGACTGCGGCCAGGAGTTCATCTTCAGCCGGAACGAACAGGCGTTTTATGCAGAGCGCGGATTCACGAACGAACCGAAGCGTTGCAAGAACTGCCGCGACAAGAGAAAGACGTCCCGTGATGGCAACGGCGGCGAAGGCCGCTCGCGCCAGATGGTGAGCGTCACGTGCGACGGATGCGGAGTGGGAACGGAAGTTCCGTTCACCCCCGTCAGCGGCAAGCCTGTCTATTGCCGCGACTGCTACAACCAGCGCCGCTCGAACAGCCGCAGCTCGAGCTGGGCCTAGCCCATCCCTTCCACCCCCAACCTTTCGAATCGACACGGCCGGCGACATTGCCGGCCGTTTTTCGTTTCAGCTGTTCAGCTGTTCAGCGAAGCGACTGCGCTTCTTCGAAGGATCGGCGCCGCGATCCCTGACGAGCTGAATAGCTGAAAGGCTGAATAGCTGAATAGCTGTAATAGAATCCCCGCCGCTTGACTCGACCGGTCCCCCCTCTCGTCGACACCGTCCTCGATCTCGTCGGCAACACCCCCATGGTGCGGCTGCACAGCATCCCCGGCCCCGCCGACGGTGAGATCTGCGCAAAGCTCGAGTTCTTCAATCCCGGACTCTCCGTGAAGGACCGCATCGGCGTCGGCATGATCGAGCGCGCCGAGCGCGCAGGTCTGCTCCGGCCCGGCGGTACGATCATCGAGCCCACAGCGGGCAACACCGGTGTCGGCCTCGCCCTGGCAGGCGTTCAGAAGGGCTACCGCGTCATCCTGTGCGTGCCGGAGAACTTCTCCAACGAGAAGCGCGAGATCATGCGCGCACTCGGCGGCGAGCTCGTGCTCACGCCCGGCGACGCCGGCATCCGCGGCGCCATCGAGAAGGCCGAGGAGCTCGCGGCGAAGATTCCGGGCGCGTATGTGCCGCAGCAGTTCAGCAATCCGTTCAACAGCGAGTCGCACTACGACACCACCGGCCCGGAGATCTGGGAGCAGATGGACGGGCGCGTCGACGCATTCGTCGCGGGCGCAGGCAGCGGGGGCACGTTTACCGGCGTGGCCCGCTACCTGCGCGAGAAGAATCCCGGCGTCTTCTGCGCGATCGTCGAGCCGGAAGGCTCAGTCCTCGGCGGCGGCAAGGCCGGTCCTCACGACGTCGAGGGCATCGGCGCATCGTTTTTCCCGCCGGTCCTGGACATGTCTCTGTCGAGCGAGGTGATCACGATCTTCGACGAGCCCGCGTACGCGATGGTGGCCAGACTGGCGAAGGAAGAGGGCATTCTCGGAGGCTCATCCGCCGGCGCCAACGTCGCCGCCGCGCTGCAGGTCGCGCAACGCCTCGGCCGCGGCAAGAGGGTCGTGACGATCATTCCCGACGCCGCCGAGCGCTACATATCGAAGGGCATCTACTCGAAGTGGCGCCGCGAAGAGATGCCGGCCGACCCGGCGGTGTGAAGCGGAATTGAAAATTGAAAATTGAAAAAGAGGAAACGCTCCACAGGAATCACGTGTTGCAGGGAAGTGCCTCAAATTTTCAATTTTCAATTCGTATCACCTGAAAGCGAGTAATTCACGATGGCGTTCTCCACCGACTGCATCCACGCCGGCCAGGAGCCGGAGCCGCACACCGGTGCGGTGACGATTCCGATCTACCAGACCTCCACGTACGTCCAGCCCGAGCTCGGACGGCACAAGGGATATGAGTACGCGCGGACGAAGAACCCCACGCGCTCGGCGCTGGAGGCGAATCTCGCCGCGCTGGAGAAGGGCAAGCACGGGCACTGCTTCGCATCGGGGATGTCAGCGACGGACACGGTCTTCCGCATGCTGAAGTCGGGCGATCACGTCATCGCCGGCGAGAACATGTACGGCGGCTCGTATCGCCTCTTCAGCCGCGTGCTGTCGAAGTACGGACTCGACTTCACGTACGTCGACACCTCCAGCACCGACGCCGTGAAGAAGGCGCTCGAGCCGAATACGCGCATCGTGTTTCTCGAAACGCCGACGAACCCGATGATGACGGTCACCGATCTTGCCGCGTGCGCCGAGGTGGCTCATGCAGCGGGCGCGCTGGTCGTCGTCGACAACACCTTCTGCTCTCCCTACCTGCAGCGTCCCATCGAGCTGGGCGCGGATATCGTCGTGCACTCGACCACGAAGTTCCTCAACGGCCATTCGGACTCCGTCGGCGGTGCGGTCATCTCGAGCAGCGACGAGATCGCCGAGCAGATCGGCTTCCTGCAGAACGCGGTCGGCGCGATCCTCTCTCCCTTCGACTCGTGGCTCGTGCTGCGCGGCGTGAAGACGCTGGCGGTGCGTATGAAGGCCCACGAGGAGAACGGAAGAACCATGGCTGCGTGGCTCGCCAATCACGACAAAGTGCGGAAGGTCTACTACCCCGGACTACCCGATCATCCGCAGCACGCGCTGGCGCAGCGGCAGATGAATGGCTTCGGCTCGATGATCTCGTTCGAGCTCGGCTCGCTCGAGAACGCGAAGAAGTTCCTCGACCGCGTCAGGCTCTGCTCGCTGGCCGAGTCCCTCGGCGG
>Ga0193706_1001239_pt1 | contig 11752 bp, 12 predicted proteins | sample U3c1metaG_FD_160130 | JGI IMG/M metagenome (GOLD analysis project Ga0193706, IMG submission 160130) | Soil microbial communities from a riparian zone of the East river system, Colorado, United States - U3c1 | ecosystem: Environmental > Terrestrial > Soil > Riparian zone | place: USA: East River... | reverse complement strand
GAAGTCGGCCCAGGATCCCGAGAACCCCGTCTCGTCCGTGGGGATGACGACGAAGCCGTTCTACCTCGACCAGGACGACGTCGACGCGGAGAACGGTGCGCTGTCGATGTTCGACTTCAAGTTCAAGGAGTCGTACGGCGACCCGCAGGACGTTCGGGTGCTGGCCAAGCGCAGCCTCGGCAAGGTCACCGCCAAGTACCGCATCAACGGCGGCCGTGAGCAGAGCGCCTCCACGTCCGAGTGGCGTGAGGGCCAGGTGTACGGCGTCGGCAATCCGAACTACTACCGCGTGATGCGCGGGTTCGTGCGCGGCACGAAGCCGGGCGACAGCGTCCAGGTGTGGTTCGAGGCCCACGGCAAGAAGAGCGAGTCGTTCACCTACAAGGCCGTGTCGGAGAGCCATCGAAGGGCGCTGATCCTCTCGGCCGAGGACTACACGGGCCTCTCCCCGGCGCAGGCGCCGAATGGGCCGCACTATCTCTCGTACTACGAGCAGGCGCTCGCACAGAACGGGATTGCGTACGACGTCTATGACGTGGACGCGCACGACCGCACGGCACCGGATCCGCTGGGAGTGCTGGGGCACTACGACGCGGTGCTCTGGTACACGGGCGACGACATCGTCGTCCGCGAGCCGGACCAGGCCGGCGGGACGTCATCACGAACCGCGCTCCAGGAGCTCTATTCGGTGCGCGACTTCATGAACGAGGGCGGCCGGGTGGCCTACATCGGCAAGAACGCCGGGACCGCGGACACCACCGGCAACCCGCAGTACTACGACCCGTTCGAGAATCGCGACTGTGCGGGCGGCGACGAGCTGTTCTGCCGGCCGATGTACGGCTCGGGCGACGGTGTGAACGACGTGCTCGAGTACTGGTTCGGCGCCGCCCTGGTGAACATAGGGGCGGGGACCGACGACGACGGCAACGCATACGACGTGAATGGAGTCGACACACCGTTCACGGGGCTGTCCTGGAGCTTCAACGGCGCCGACAGCGCGAACAACCAGCACGCCGACGCCAACGGCTTCGGCCCCAACTCCTACATCACGACGAGCGGCATCCAGCCGGTCGACCAGTTCCCGCAGTTCAAGAGCTGGGCGTCCGCCAGGTACGACCGTCCGGGCGGGCCGTTCGACCCGCACTCGGGCAGCTTCTACGTCCACTCGCAGATCGCGGACGTGTCCTACAAGCGGCTGACCAAGTCGATCACGCCGACCGCGGGCGACCACCTGTCGTTCTGGACCTCGCACAACACCGAGGCCGACTGGGACTACATGTTCGTCGAGGTCAAGGACGCCGATGGTCACTGGACGACGCTCCCGGATGCAAATGGCCACACGAGCCAGAGCACCGGCGACAGCTGTCCCGAGGGCTGGAGGGAGCTGCACCCGCAGCTCGACCACTACCAGACGCTCAACCCGGACGGCACCTGCTCGCCGACCGGAACGGACGGCGTCTGGAACGCGGCCTCCGGTGCCTCAGGCGGCTGGGAGCAGTGGAACGTCGACCTGAGTGCCTACGCCGGTCAGCCGATCGAGGTCTCGATCGCCTACGCCAGCGACTGGAGCACGCAGGGTCTGGGCGTGTTCCTGGACGACGTGAGCATGGGCGGCCAGACGACGGACTTCGAGTCCGATCTCGGTGGCTGGACGGTGACCGGGCCTCCCGAGGGCAGCTCACCGAATGCGAACAACTTCCAGCGCATCACGGGCGCCGGCTTCCCCGAGGGAGCGGCGGTCTCCACGGATCGCAGCGTCCTGATGGGTTACGGAGTTGAGGGCATCACCGGCGCAACGCCCCGCAAGGACGTGATCGGCCGGACCATGCAGTACCTCCTGCGCTAGCGCGCTGGAGGGGGCTCCCAGATAGGGGGCTCGATGCCATCGACCGTGCCCTTGACGCTCTCGAAGACGTCAAGGGCGCGGTCGAGGTGCTCCTTCTCGTGCGTGGCCATCACGCTCGTGCGCAGGAGCGCTCCGCCGCGCTGCACGGCCGGGTAGATCGCCACGTTCACGTACACGCCGGCGTCGTATAGGGCCTTCCATAGGAAGACGGCCTTCCAGTCGTCGCCCACCAGGACCGGGACGATCGGCGTGATCAGCCCGGAGCCGTCCGGCATGCGGTTCGGCTCCATCACCCCGTAGCCGAGGTCGGCCAGGCCGTCGTGCAGGTAGCGGGCGTTCTCGAGCACCTTCGCCATCAGCCCGGGCCCCTCGTCGGAGCGGATGATGTCGAGGGCGCCGAGTGCGGCGCCGATCGCCGCCGGCACCGCGGCCGCGGTGAACATGAAGGAGCGCGACTGGACGCGCAGGAAGTCGATCACGTCGGCGGGCCCGGCGATGAAGCCGCCGCAGGAGGCGAGCGACTTCGAGAAGGTGCCCATGCGCAGGTCGACCTCGTCCTCGACATCGAGCAGCTCGCAGGCTCCGGCCCCTCGGGCGCCGAGCACGCCCACACCGTGGGCCTCGTCGACCATCAGGCGGGCTCCATGCTCCCTGCAGAGCGCGACGATGTCGGGAAGCGGGGCGAGGTCGCCCTCCATGGAGAAGACGCCGTCCACCACCACGAGCACACCGCCGCCGTCACCCTCGGATCGCTCGAGCATCGTCTCGAGCTTGTCGAGCCGGTTGTGCCGGAACGGGCGGATGCGGGCGCGGGACATCATGACCGCGTCGAGGATCGAGGCGTGGTCGCCCGAGTCGCAGATGACGGTGTCACCGGGGCCGAGCAGCGTCCCGATGGTGCCGGTGTTGGCCAGATAGCCGGTGGTGAAGACGAGCGCGTCCTCGGTGCCCATGAACTCGGCCAGCTTGCTCTCGAGCTCGAGGTGGAGCGAGAGCGTTCCGTTCAGGAAGCGCGAGCCCGTCAGGCCGGTGCCGAAACGCTCGAGCGCGTCCCTGGCGGCGGCCTTCACGCGGTCGTCCCCGGTGAGCCCGAGGTAGTTGTTCGAGCCGAGCATGATGCGCTCCCGGCCCTCCATCTCCACGACGGGACCAGCCGGTCCCTCGAGCACCCGGAAGTAGGGCATCAGATCGTGGTCGCGAGCAGCCTGGAGCTGCTCCAGCCGCTCGTGATTGCGTGCCTTGTCGAATAGGTCGATAGCCGTAGGCATATACAGTCCCGCGCCGTGTCAGTCGAGGTAGCGCCCGTTTCCTCGCGCGGTGAACGGCGCGAGTTCATCGAGCTCCCGTTCCGCCTGCACTCTAACGCGGAGAGGTGGATTCCCCCGCTCAAGATCGAGCGGCAGCTGTTCCTCAACCAGCGCACGGGCGCGTTCTTCAAGCACGGCGAGGCGCAGCTCTTCCTGGCCCGCCGGGACGGCCGGGTGGTGGGTCGGATCAGCGCTCAGATCGACCGCGCGTTCAACGAACACCAGGGCAATGCCTGGGGCATGTTCGGGTTCCTCGAGCTGGAGGACGACATCGAGGTGATGCGGGCGCTGCTCGATGCCGCGGCCGCCTGGCTCGCCGAGCGCGGCCGCGACCGCATGGTCGGCCCGATGGACTTCACGATGAACGACGAGAGCGGCGTGCTGATCGAGGGCTTCGAGCGCGAGCCGATGATCCGCCAGGCGTGGCACCCGCCCTACTATCAGCGCCTATGCGAGGAGGCGGGCCTCGAGAAGTCGGTGGACACGTACATGTGGTCGCTGCACATCTCCGGGCGCGAGAACGTGATGCCGATCATCTGGGAGATGGCCGAAAAGCTCGAGCCGAAGCACGGCATCCGGATCCGCAAGATGAGCCGCCTGCACCTGCGCCGAGACCTGAATGCCTTCGCCGAGATCTACAACGAGGCGTGGTCGCGCAACTTCGGCTTCGTGCCGTACTCAGAGGAGGACGTGGACGCGTACGCCCAGGAGCTTCAGCTCGTGTACGCACGCGAGTGGTTCATGATCGCCGAGGATTCCGACGGCAAGACGGTGGGGATGGCGATCACCGTGCCGGACATCAACCAGGTCCTGAAGAAGATGAACGGCCGGGTGCTCCCGACCGGCTGGTTGCACTACCTGAACCGGCGCCGGATCATGGACCGCTGCCGGGTCGGCTTCCTCGGCGTGAGGCCCGCCTACCAGCACACGGGCGTGGCCGCGGGGCTCTACGCGGAGCACTTCGACATGGCCGAGGTGACCCGCGTGAAGGGTGGCGAGATGGGTTGGATCCTCGAGACCAACAAGGCCATGAACCGCGCGATGAAGGCCATGGGCGGCGAGATCGTGAAGAAGTACCGGGTGTACGAGCGGACCCTCTGACGTGGGCAAGCGCCGGGCTCTGCCCGGCGCGCAGCCTTGCCGTACACTGGCCGACGTGTCCGAGAATCTGCCCGTACTGGCCGAGCCACGCCCGATCGAGCGCCGCGTCGAGGTCTCGCTCCCGGCGGCAGTGGCCGCGGCCACGGGCGGCTTCCTGGTGGGTGTGGTGACCTTCCTGCTCGTGCGGGTCATGCGCAGGCCGCGGAGGGGCGCATCGCTTCGCCTCGGCGGCGGCCGGGGCCGCGGCAAGAAGGTCGACGTGGCAGGCAGCCGCTCGTTCCTGGTCGACGTCCACCTCCTGAAGGACCGATAGCCACCGAGGTCGAGCAGGACGTCGTTCCGGCGGGGCCGTACAGGCTTCCGGGACCCGGACGCGACGGAGTGATGGTGGCGCGCGACGGCGCCCTCACGCGTGCGCTGTGGATCGGCGAGGAAGAGGTGCTCGTGCGGGCGTGGGGTGCGGGTGGCGCGGTGCGCTTTTCGGCTTCGGCCGGGTCCCGCGACGCTGCCCTGAGGGGCATCGAGCGGATGCGGTTCGCCTTGGGCGTGGATCATGACCTGGGTTCGTTTCAACGCCGTTTTCGCTGGGACCCGCTGATCGGGCCGGTCATTCGGCGCAAGCCGTGGCTGCGGCCGCGCCGCCGCCCCGAGCCATTCGAGGCGCTCGCCTGGGCGGTCTGCGAGCAGCTGATCGAGTCGGGGCGGGCGGCAGCCATCGAACGCAGGATCGTGCGCCGCCACGGGCGCCGCAGCTCCTGCGGCACTCTGCACGCCCCGCCCTCGGCGGCCTGGCTGGCCGGGCGCTCGCCGGCGGAGCTCGACGCATGCGGCCTCGCGCCGAAGCGCTCGATCGCCCTCGTGCGAGTGGCCCGTGAGGTGGCCTCGGGTCGCGCCGACCTCAGCGAGCACGAGCCCGCCTGGCGGCGCCTCCGTGCAATCCCCAACATCGGCAACTGGACGCTCGAGATGCTGGCCGTGGCCGGCCAGGGCCGCGACGACCAGCTGCCGGCCCTGGACGTGGCCTACCTCAAGTTCGTGGGTCTGGCGGCGGGCCTTCACCGCCGCGCGACCGAGGACGAGGTGCGCGAGTTCTTCGCGCCGTACGAGGAGCACGCGGCACTGGCCGGTCACTACGCTCTGCAGAGGAGGTTCCAATGACCGAGAAGCTTGAGAAGACAGAGCAGGAGTGGCGCGAGGAGCTGTCGGCCGAGCGCTTCCACATCCTGCGTGAGAAGGGAACCGAGCCGCCCTTCACGGGTGCCTACACGCACTCGAAGGCGGACGGTATGTACCGCTGCGGGGCCTGCGGGGCCGAGCTGTTCAGCTCGGGCACGAAGTTCGACTCCGGCACCGGCTGGCCGAGCTTCACCGAGCCGGCCGTCGCAGACGCCGTGGAGCTACACGTGGACAGCAGCCACGGGATGGTCCGCACCGAGGTCACCTGCGCCCGCTGCGGCGGCCATCTCGGCCACGTCTTCCCGGACGGCCCGGGGCCGAACGGCCAGCGCTTCTGCATCAACTCGATGTCGCTGGACCTGGACGAGAAAGATGGGTCGAACGCCTCATGACCTGAGGCCCTTCTCGGCTTGATCGACTTCAGTGCGATGTCGTCGCCGAACGATTTCGCCTGCGATCCCCAGCGAAAGCGGCTCCCACGAGCTCCGCCAATCGAACATGTGCACGATCGGTCACCGGCGGACGATCCTGAACCTGGTGTACCTGGCCTGGGAGCTGTTGCCCGCGGAGTCGGTGGCAACGGCGCGCAGCCGGTAGCGGCCGGGCGCCAGCCTGCGCCCGCGCAGGCGGCCCATCAACCTGAAGCTGTTTGAGCCGGCTCTGCCCTGACGCACGAAGCTACCCCTCGACCCGATCCGGAACGTGACGCGGGCAGCCTCAGAGAGCCTGTACGAGACCAGCGTGCCGCCGCCCGCTCGGAAGCGGGTCCGGGAGAGTGAGAGAGCGCTCAGTGACGGCCTCGCGGTGTCGGGGGAAGGGGACGGCGGCTCCGGCCCGGGAGGTATGGGATCCGGCGTGGTGGGAGGGTCGGGAAATGCGACCCCCGCGCTCATTCGGACTCGTAGGCCGCTGTTCCCGCTGTCGCAGCGTCGGTCGCCGGGATTCGCGGCGCCCGATTCCGGGTTCGCTGAGTCGGGGAGCAGGTCCCACGGACCAGCCTGAGAGGCGGCAGGTGGAGCCTGGCCGAACGCGGCCCAACGGAACGCCACGAGGTTTCCCGGCACGAGATTCGGATCAAAGGAGAACGTGAAGCTCTCGAGGCCGTTGGCGATGGTCGGCGTGACGGTGCTGGGCGCAGTTCTGTCGGTGCCGGCCAGGTCCTGGCAGTCGCCGGTGCTGAGCGTGCGGTCGAAGACGCGAAGGACCGCGTCGACCTTCACACCATCGGCATTGCGCGTGGCCAAGATTTCGTGGTCGGCGATGTCGTTGCTGTCCGCGTCGAGCAGGACGTGCACCGCGATCTCGGAGGGCGCACTCTCGTCAACGGCGATCGTCAGGGTCGCCGCGCTCGGGCCCACGTTCCAGTCGACCCTGCGGAGGTCCGCTTTGCCGAACGCACCGGCCGTCGCGTCGGAGGGGTCCTCCCGAGATTGGGTGGCGGCCTGCGCGGTCGTCGGGGCCAGTGCAAGCAGCAGCGCGACGGTGACAAGCCCGATGGGGCGTTTAAGAGTCAGCCGTCCAACGTTACCCGCCTAGAGTCGACGGCGTGCAGCACGAGCTCGTGACCCAGTCCATCGAGCTTCCGAGCGGCGAGCTCCGCGTGCTGCAGCCCGAGGAGGCTGCCGAGCTGCCCGACGACGGTCCGATCGAGTGGGCGCCGCTCGTTCCGTACTGGGCTGTGCTGTGGCGGAGTGGGGTGGAGCTGGCGCGCGAGCTCGACGGCGTGGAGCTGCAGGGTCTGCGGGTGGTCGAGCTCGGGTGCGGGCTCGCCGTGCCGGGCATCGCCGCCGCGCGTGCGGGCGCCGAGGTGCTCGCCACGGACTCGGACCCCGACGCGCTCGAGCTCGTCTCCCAGAACGCACAGGCGAACGAAGTTCGGGTCGAGACGGCGGCGGTCGACTGGGGCCAGCCGGACGAGCTGGTCAGCCGTGCCCCGTTCGACCTGGTGCTTGCCGCGGACGTCCTCTACGAGCGGGCGAGCGTCGCGCTCCTACTCGAGCTGCTGCCGCTCCTCGCGCCTGAGGTCTGGCTCGCGGACCCCGGTCGCCCGGCTGCCGATGCGTTCATCGAGGAGGCGCGCCGCCGCTGGACGCTGGAAACGCGCGTCCGCGGCGTCGTGCAGATCCACCGGCTCGAGCTCGGCTGATGGACTACAGCCCGGCGCCCGGCAGCAGCGTGTTGTCATGCGCTGCTGCCGGGTCCGGCGGGTTCTTCAGCAGGCCGTTCTTCTTCATCCAGGCCGAGAACGAGTCCCACTGCTGGGGGTCCTGCCAGCCGAAGGGCCTGTTCTCCGGCGCGAAGAAGAGCGGGAGCGTCACGTCCACGACCGCGGCCTGGAGCTTCGGATCGAGGTCGGGATTGGCCTCGAGGAGACCGTCGATGGCGCCGCGCGGGTCACGCCGAAGCGCGCGGGTGCCGCGGGAGACGGCGCCGATGAACGCGCGGATCTTGTCACCGTCACGCTCCAGTGCGTCCTCGTTTGCAACCAGCACGAGCTCGTTGTAGCTCGGCACGCCGGCGTCCTCGATGCGGATGATCTGCGGCTTCTTCCCGCGCAGCTTCAGCTCCGTGCCCTCGTAGTTCCAGAATGCCCCCAGCACGGCGTCCACCCGTCCCGTGAGGAGCGCGGGCGTCAGGCTGAAGCCCACGTTCCGCTCCGTCACCGAGGCTGGCCCCACGCCGGCGTCGCGCAGCACCGTCTCGAGATACGCGTGCTGGTAGTCGATCCCGGCCGTGCCGACCGTCTTGCCCTTCAGGTCCGCCGGCCTGCGGATCTTGGCGCGCGGGAGCGAGATGATCGACGTGAGCGGCTTCTGGACAAGCGCGGCAACGCTGACCACGCTCAGTCCCTGGTCGCGGGCGCGCAGCACCTCGGGCTCGTAGGAGATCGCCAGGTCCACGCGGCCGGCCGCCACCTGCTTGATCGGCGCCGCCGGATCGGGGGGCTGGCGGATTTGGACGTCGAGCCCGGCCTCCTCGAAGTCCCCGTTTGCCTTGGCCGCATAGATCCCGGCGTGGTCGGCGTTCGGGAAGTAGTCGAGCATCAGCTCGAGCTGCCGGGAGCCGGACGGGCCGAGCACGTCCTGCTTCTCGCCGCACCCGACGGCCAACAGCGCTACGCAGATCGCCGCCGCGAGACACCTCATGCCGGCTGTTCCTTTCGATTCCATGGACAGGCCACGCGCTCGCCCAGAGCCACCAGTGCGAACAGCGCCACCGCCATCAGGGTAAGGAGAACGACTCCCGCGTAGACCCGCGGGGTCTGGAGCTGGTTGTTGCCAAGCAACACGAGGCGGCCCAGGCCCTCCTCGGCCCCGGCCCATTCTCCGAACACTGCACCGATCACAGACACCGTAGCGGCCACCTTCAGCCCGCTGAACAGGAACGGCAGGGCGGAGGGCAGCTCAACGGAGCGGAGCGTGCGCAGCCGGGAGGCGCCGAGGCTGCGCATCAGCTTGAGCAGCTCGGGCTCGACGGAGCGCAGGCCGTCGAGCAGGTTCACGGTGATCGGGAAGAAGCAGATCAGCGCCACGATCGCGAGCTTGGGGCCCATCCCGTAGTCAAAGGCCAGCACGAAAATCGGCGCCAGAACCACCACGGGGATCGCCTGGGAGGCCACGAGCAGGGGGTAGGCGGCGTCGCGCAGCGGCCGGAACAGGTGCATGGTCACCGCGAAGGTCACGCCGCCTAGCGTGGCCAGGGCAAGGCCTAGCAGCACCTCCACCAGGGTCACGAGCGCGTTGTCCCAGAGCAGCGACCAGTCGTCCTGCAGCGCCTGGAAGGTCTCGACCGGCGACGCCAGCGTCAGGTCGTCCACCGACTCCAGCGAGGCCACGCCCTGCCAGGCGAGCACGAACAGTGCGATCAGGAGCGTTCCGAGCAGGAATCTCACAGGCCGAGCGCCTCCAGGACGGTGCGCTTGAGCTGCCCGAACTCCGGGCTCGTCACGTCGCGCGGCCGCGGGAGCTCCACGGGGATCTCAGCCACCACCCGGCCAGGCCGTGGCGACAGCACCGCGATCCGGTCGGCGAGAAACGCCGCCTCCTCCACGTCGTGGGTCACGAGCAGCACGGTGCGCGGCTCGTCCGCGAGCGCGTCGGCCAGCCAGTGCTGCATCGACGAGCGCGTGAGCGAGTCGAGCCCCCCGAACGGCTCGTCGAGGAGGAGCACGGGGCGGCCGGGCAGGAGCGTGCGCAAGAACGCCACGCGCTGGCGCATCCCGCCGGACAGCTCCGCCGGGCGCGCCCGCTCGAACTCGGCGAGGCCGAAGCGCTCGAAGAGCGGCTCGGCGCGCCTCCGCGCCTCCGCGCGCGGCACGCCCTGGCACTCGAGCGCGAGCGCGGCGTTCGCCAGCGCGTCGCGCCACGGGAGCAGCAGGTCGCGCTGGGGCATGTAGGCGCTCGCCTCCCGGCGCGCCGCGGCGTCGGTGGCGCCCAGCACGGTCACGCTCCCGGCGTCCGGCTCCTGGAGGCCGGCCACCAGCTCGAGCAGGGTGGACTTGCCGCAGCCCGAGGGGCCCACGACGGCCATCAGCTCGTCCTGCCGGACGGCAAGGTCGATCCCCTCGAGGGCCGTGACCCTCGGGTACCGCCGCGTCACGTTCCTGAACGAAAGAGGCTCCATCACAGGAGCCTCGACCTCAGTCTGCATCGCTCCCTCCGCGGGCATTACCCCACAGGTTCGAAGGGTCAGCGCCGGGCTCCTTGGCGCTATCTCAGCCCGCTCCCGCGAGCCCCCCTGGCTTGTGACCAGCAGGGTACTAGAGCGCCGTGCCTGATCTAGGCGTCATCGAGAGTCGTATGCGCAGTTTGAAGAACGCGCCACGCGCTGTCCCGCCCACGACCGCCGAGCGCAAGTTCGAGCCTCTGCCGTTGCGAACCGGAAATGTCCGCATAGACAACGCTGAACACGAGTGGAGCCGCCTCGTGAAGCGGTGAAGGCGTGTGGGCGAGTGCCCGCGCGAACGGCTCGCCCGCCACGGGCTTACCGGCGAGCCACAGGTCCTCTCCGGCTGGAAGCGCTTCTCCGCCGTGTTGTCGATGAGCCTCTCCCGAGTGCAGGACCAGCTCGCAATGTTCAATCCGAGCGACCCCATGGCCCACATTTCGAACCGGGATGGCGAAGGTCCCGTACTGGGCATCGAAAGTGATTTCGCCTCGGACACCTGTCCTCCGGGTGCCTTCATCGGGCCAGGGGTACTCGTGCTCGAAATCGGTGTAGTTCTCGCGCGGAACGTCGAGCAGGAGGGGACGGGCTTGCGCATCGAGACCGGCACTAGCTGCTTGGGCGGACATGCTCGCGGCCTTGGCCGCAGCCGCGGAGAAAAGCAGGGCACCTACGGTCCCGATTGCGGCCGCTCCTGTCGCGATAGCTGTGATCCAGTCGGCGTCCGATGCCGGAGGCTCCATGCGTACAAGTTTGGCGGCGCGTCGGACGCCAACCTGATGGGGAGATTGCGAGGTGTCGGACCTTCAGCGACAGCTCTTAGACTGGAGCTGCAAGTACGTAGTAGATGGGCCTTACTTGGAGCCCAAACTACGCGCCGCCACGGGCGGAGGGGGGCGACCCCTCCGCCCGCGGACTTCTGAGCCCGACTTGGATCGCCGGTTTGGACCCGGCGAACGGGTTCATTGTCGGCCTCCCCTCGCCGCATCCAACTCGGCCTCAACCGGGGGAGAAAGCTTGTATACGCCGCGGCCTAGTCGCGAAAGTTGACCTGCGTTGTACATCACAGCCGCGAGGTCGCTGACACGTTTCTGAGCCTCAGGATGTTGGTCTAGCCAGCCGCGGTCCTGCAGCTCAAGTGTGAGATCACCGATCGGCCACACGCGATGCGGGTAGTCACGCATAATCAGCGCGACCGCTTGTCGCAGGGTGGGCCGTGCTCCCGTCTTGAACACGGACACGTCAGGGAAGAGCTCCGTGACCACCGAGGCGGGGTCCTGTGCTGCCTCGACTGCGTCAGCGCCGTGCGGATCGACGAGACGCAAGCCTTGGAGCCACCAAGCCAGTTCCGCCTTCGCAGCTTCATATTCGGAAAGCGCATCGTCCGCTCGCGCCTGGGCGCGGGCGACGCCGGCCTCAATGTCCTCAGCGCTTAGCCCCGTGATTTGCATATTCGTAAGCTTACACGCTTACGTCTATAAAAGCGTGAGTCATTACGTAGACGATTGCTCTCAGAACTCCTGCGAGTGACCGCTACTTCAGGCCACCGCTCGCAGTTCGGCTATGGCGTTCACGAACGCCTCGAGCTGCTTCGTGGTCCAGCACTCGAAGACGCCGTCGCAGAAGGGCTCGTAGGCCGACATCACCGAATCGCCGT
>Ga0193706_1001238_pt1 | contig 11757 bp, 11 predicted proteins | sample U3c1metaG_FD_160130 | JGI IMG/M metagenome (GOLD analysis project Ga0193706, IMG submission 160130) | Soil microbial communities from a riparian zone of the East river system, Colorado, United States - U3c1 | ecosystem: Environmental > Terrestrial > Soil > Riparian zone | place: USA: East River... | reverse complement strand
CGCCAGCCGCCCGTGCCCGGAGACGTGGTCGGCGTGGTTGTGGGTCTCCAGCACGTGCCCGATCCGCACCCCGTGCAACCGCGCCAGCCGCCGGTAGGGCTCGACGTCCCACTGCGGGTCGACGACCACGGCGACGCCGCTTTCGCGATCGGCGACCAGGTAGGACGCACAGCCGAGATCCTCGTGGATTATCTGACGGAAGAGCATGGTCGCTGAGGAGAAGCCGAGGGATCAGGCTAGCGAGGAAACCAGGACTGCGTTCCCGTAGCTAGAATCCCGCCCTGTGCGGCTGTAGCTCAGCTGGCTAGAGCGTCTGCTTGCCATGCAGAAGGTCGTCGGTTCGAATCCGATCAGCCGCTTCGACGAAAGCCCCGCTCCGGCGGGGCTTTTCTGTGTCGCGCGGCCGGCAGGTCGACCGGAAGTATGCTCGCGCAGTGCGACCTCTTCGGTATTCCATCAACGTCACTTTGGACGGATGCTGCGATCACCGTGCGATTTCCCCGGACGAGGAGACGCATCGTCACGCGACGGAGAGCCTCGCCCGGGCCGACGCTCTCCTCCTCGGCCGGGTGACCTACGAGATGATGGAGTCGGCCTGGCGGCCGCCGGGGCAGACGGAAGCGATGCCCGATTGGATGGCGCCTTTCGGCCGGACGATCGACGCGGCGAAGAAGTACGTCGTGTCGAGCACCCTGGACCGGGTCGATTGGAACGCGGAGCTCGTGCGTGGGGATGTCGGGGAGGCAGTTCGGAGGCTGAAGCAGGAGCCGGGCAAGGGACTGGGGGTGGGAGGCGTAAGGCTCCCGCTGGCGTTGGCGGAGCTGGGGTTGATCGACGAGTACGAGTTCGTGGTGCATCCCAGGCTGGTGGGCCATGGGCCGACGTTGTTCGCGGGGCTATCGAAGCGTGTCGACTTGAGGCTCGTGAGCCGGCAGGAGTTCAGCTCAGGGGCGGTGGCGATGCGGTACGAGCCTCGGGTTACTTAGAGGCGCCTGCCGGAATCGAACCGGCGTAAACGGCTTTGCAGCTCAACCGACCCCGGCCACCAGGACGACGGGCTTGAAGTCACTTCTGGAGACCCATCGCCCTGGCGTGCGGCCGGGTGGCGTATCCGCCAACGGCCAATCCCAGGGATGGCCGTGTCAGTTGACATCTTCAAGGTTCCAGGTCCGAGCCGGGGAGTCCATACCGATTTCCCAAAAAGAGTTCCCCTTGCGGTCAGCTCGATTTACGGGAAGAAGTAGAACTTCTCGATCGAGCCGCGCACGCGTCGCCTCTTCACCACCTCGATCGCACCGGCGTCGGCGAGGCTGACCATGTGGTAGGAGAGGTGCGACAGGCCGAACTTCTTGTCGTCGATGACCTTTGTCAGGTCGGATGCCGACAAGGGCTCGCCGAGCCACCACATCGCTTCGACGATCGCCACCTTCAGGGGGTGGACGATGTGGGGGACCAGCGCTGCCCAGTCGAATGCCTCGTCTCCCTTCATCGCCACGATGCCCTCCGGCTCCGGCCAGGCCGGAGGCGACTCGGGGGAATGGCGTGGGACAGGGCTCGGCTCATCGCGTGTCGCCAACCGACCCGGCCGCTAGGGCGGCAGCGCGACGTACATGGGGAGAAGTCCCGCCCAAATCGCTGCCCTGTCGGGCCGGTTGACCGCCCCGCGGGGGTGAAGCGAGGGGTGGTCGGCGTCGGTTGACTAGTTCACAATTCCAAATCGAAGCTAGCCGGTCAAGCAGGGTGTGCCCGCTAGTCAGCGTCTGCTGCAGAGGACGGTGGCGTTGGCCCCGTTCGCTCTCGCTTGAACCCCAATTGAGCGACGACGACCGAAGTGGCGTCCTCGCCTGAGACGGCGCAACGGTTAATCGATTCGGTCTCGATTTCCCGCACCCGCTCCCAGGACCTAGCCTGCTCGTCGGCAATTTCCTCGCGGCCCTGCTCGTCCACGTTGAACCAGCACGAGGTCAGCCATACCCGCGGGTCGCTGTGCATTTTTCCGGCCCAGAACGCCGCCATCGCCTCGGCCATGACGGTCTGGAGGACCAGTCCGTAGGTGACCTGGCGTTGCTGCGGGGTCATCGCGGCCATTTCCTCGTCTGAGTAGTACGGCATTTCGACCGCTCGGTAGTAGTGCTGAAGGGTGTTCCGAACGGGCTCCGTCTTGGCCAGTTCTATGGAGCCGGCATCGAGCAATTCTTTGACGTGGTGGGAGACCTTGTTCGTCGGCTCTCCGATGATTTGGGCGATCTCATCGGGGCTGAAGACGCCTTCGCTGAGGATCGTCAGCACCTGGACTCGGATGCGATGGCCTACGGCGTAGGCGACCACTTCCTCAATGCTCTTGCTGCGCTGGCCGGTCCTGCCGGTCGTCTTCATCACGCCCTTCCTTCTGCTCGGTTTGTCTCTCCGTACTCAGCAACGACCGAGCATAAGGACTTCTCCCCGAGGCAATTGCCTGCTACTCAGCATCTGAGCGATACTCGGTTTCTCTTTAGTATCGGCCCTCCTCCTGGCGGCTCGCGCCGGGCTGAGACAGGGAGGGGGGTGAAAGCCGATGAAAATCGCGAAAGTGGCGCACGTCTACCTGAGCTACATGGTCGCCAAGACCGCTTAGGGCGGTTGGTAAATGGGGTCGGTCTCGGCTTGCCAGCTCGCGGGGAAGGGATCGGCCCCTTCTCGTCGCCTTCATCGACCGGCGGTCACGAGGGGGGCAATCGCACGGCCTCGGAGGGCAGGTCGATTGGCTGTCCAGCCAGGACTGTCAGAATGCGGGCGATGGGGGCCGAGCGGCAATACGATCTGGCGCTGTTCGGCGCCACCGGGTTCACCGGCGGGCTGACCGCCGACTATCTGGCGGACAATGCCCCGAAGGGCCTGCGCTGGGCGCTGGTCGGCCGTAACCGGGCCAAGCTGGAGGCGGTCCGCTCGCGCCTCGCCGCCGCATCGCCCGCCGCTCCCGAGCCGGAGCTATTGGAGGCCGATGCGGCCGATCCGAGCGCCCTGGCGAAGGTCGCCGAGGCGGCGCGGGTCGTGATCACCACGGTCGGCCCCTATGCCCTCTACGGCGAGCCGCTGGTTGCGGCCTGTGCGGCGGCCGGGACCGACTACGTCGACCTCACCGGCGAGCCGGAGTTCGTCGACCGAACCTGGATCGCCCACCACGCCGAGGCGCAGCGGACGGGCGCGCGGCTGGTCCACTGCTGTGGCTTCGACTCGATTCCCCACGACCTCGGCGCCTATTTCACGGTCAAGCAGCTGCCGGAGGGCGTGCCGTTGCGGGTGAACGGCTACGTCCGCTCCGGCGCCAGCTTCTCGGGCGGCACCTACCACTCGGCGATCAACGGCTTCGCCCGCGCCCGCCAGACGCTCGGCGTCGCCAGGGAGCGCCGCCGCGGCGAGCCGCGGCCGCCGGGGCGCGAGATCCACTCGACCTCCCCCGGGATCCGCCACGACGCCGAGCTGGGCGGCTGGGTGGTGCCGTTGCCGACCATCGACGGCGCCGTCGTCCGTCGCTCCGCCGCGGCAATCGAGCGCTATGGCCCGAACTTCACCTACGGCCACCACATGGTCGCGAAGCGGCTGGCGACGATCGCGGCGCTGGGGGCCGGGGTGGGGGCGATCGCCATGCTGGCGCCGCTGCCGCCGACCCGCAAGCTGCTGCTGAAGGCCAAATCGCCAGGCGAGGGGCCGGACGCGGCCGAGCGCGCCAAGAGCTGGTTCAAGGTCAAGTTCGTCGGCGAGGGCGGCGGGCGGCGGGTCCTCACCGAGGTCTCCGGCGGCGACCCCGGCTACGGCGAGACCTCGAAGATGCTGGCCGAGTCGGCGCTCTGCCTCGCCTTCGACGAGCTGCCGCCCAGCGCCGGCCAGGTGACCACCGCCGAGGCGATGGGCGACGCCCTGCTCGCAAGGCTGCAGCGGGCGGGGATAGCGTTCCGCGTGCTCGAGGCAGCGAAAGACTGACAGGGGAGCAAGAGTGTCGCTCGAACACGTCGACGTGCTGATAGTCGGTGCCGGCCTTTCCGGGATCGGCGCCGCCCATCATCTTCAGCAGCGCTGCCCGGGCAAGAGCTACGCGATCTTCGAGGCCCGCGAGGACATCGGCGGCACCTGGGACCTCTTCCGCTACCCCGGGATTCGCTCCGACTCCGACATGCACACGCTCGGCTACCGCTTCCGGCCCTGGACCGAGGCGAAGTCGATCGCCGACGGCCCCTCGATCCTGCGCTACGTCCGCGACACCGCCCGCGAGGCCGGGATCGACCGCCAGATCCGCCTGCGCCACCGCGTCGTCGCCGCCGAGTGGTCGAGCGCCGACGCCGGCTGGACGGTCACCGCCGAGCGCACCGACACGGGGGAGACGGTCTCCCTCACCTGCGGCTTCCTCTTCGTCAACAGCGGCTACTACCGCTACGACCAGGGCTACACCCCCGAGTTCCCCGGCCTCGATCGCTTCTCCGGCGAGGTCGTCCATCCCCAGCACTGGCCGGAGGGCCTCGACTACGCCGGCAAGCGTGTCGTGGTGATCGGCAGCGGCGCCACCGCGGTGACCCTGGTGCCGGCGCTGGCGGAGGGCGCCGCCCGGGTGACGATGTTGCAGCGCTCGCCCACCTACGTGGTCTCGATGCCCGGCGAAGACAGGCTCGCCAACCGCCTGCGCGCCGTCCTCCCCGACCGGGTCGTCTATCCGATCGTGCGCTGGAAGAACGTCGCCCTGCAGGGGATCAGCTACCGCCTCAGCCGCTCGCGGCCGGAGCTGATGAAGAAGCTGCTGCGGCGCGGAGTGGTGAGGGCGCTGCCGCCCGGCTATGACGTCGACACCCACTTCAAGCCGCGCTATGAGCCCTGGGACCAGCGACTCTGTCTGGTTCCGGACGCCGACCTCTTCGAGGCTCTTGGCAGCGGCAAGGCAGAGATCGTCACCGATCGCATCGAAGCCTTCACCGAGGGTGGGATCAAGCTCGAGTCCGGGGCCGAGCTGGAGGCCGACGTGGTCATCACCGCGACCGGGCTCAACCTGCTCTTCCTCGGCGGCATGCGGATCTCGATCGACGGCGAGGAGCCGGACATGGCGCGGGCGCTCACCTATAAGGGCATGATGCTGAGCGACTTTCCCAACTTCGCCTACACGCTCGGCTACACCAACGCCTCCTGGACGCTGAAGGCCGACCTCACCAGCGAATACGCCTGCCGCCTGCTCAACCACATGGACGCCGGCGGCCACCGGATCTGCACGCCGCGGGTGAGCGACCCCTCGATCGCCGAGGAGCCGCTGCTCGGCCTCAACTCCGGCTACGTCCTGCGCTCGATCGACCAGCTGCCCAAACAGGGCTCCAAGGAGCCGTGGAAGCTGCGCCAGAACTACCCGCTCGACCTACGAACGCTGCGCCGCGGGGCGATCGACGACGGCGCCCTGCAGTTCTCCAGCCCGGCGCCGGCCGCTCAGCCGTCCGTCGCCGCGACCCAGCCCCTGGCCTCGTCCTCCTGATCTAGGTGGTAGACCTTCACTTCGCCCGGGGTCATCCAGGCGAACATGCGGAACGCCTTCTTGACCCAGTCGGCGTCGCTGACGATCGCCGAGCGCTTCCAGGCGGAGTGCTTGAGGAAGCCCAGCTCGAAGCCGGTCTTGGCGTCCTCCAACCAGGCCCGTGGCTCCAACTCCTCGAAATCGGAGAGCACGAACAGCATCCGCACCTCGCCGGAGTCGACGGCCTCGCGCAGGGCCGGCACCAACACCTCGCGGTAATCCTCGGGGGTGAGCCTCCCCGAGGCCCGGAACCCGATCGTCCCGCCGGGCATGTCATCGATCCTCTCGACCATCTCGTCCTCCTCCAGCCTCGAAGCCGATCCCTCGCCGAGGATAGCCAGCGCCGACGCCTGCGGACGAGGGCCCCTGAGCGTCGCTAGGCTTGACCCGCTTCCCGGCGCCTTGGCGGAGTGGCTACGCAGCGGCCTGCAAAGCCGTTTACACCGGTTCGATTCCGGTAGGCGCCTTCGCTAGTTTTTGCCTTGGTGAAGGCAAGGGGGATCCTGGGGATGGCGTGTGCGCTGGTACTGGCAGCTGCCGTGCTTGCCGGTTGCGGCGGGTCGGAGCAGTCCGAGCCCGCCAGGGACGATGCACGAGTCGAAGAGGAAGCCCGGAAGAGGGGGTTCGAGGGCCGACAGGCAGAGACCTTTGCGGGCACCAGGGAAACCTGCGGAATGGAACCGAGATCCGAGTTTGCCATCGCCGAAGGCCTGCCTGCCGACTCCGGTGTCGTCGCAGTCGCACGCCGCTACGCAGCCGAATGGCCGCGGAACCTTCGGAGGGCGGCGTTCGAGGGCTGCATGGCCGGCCTCGCGACGGTTCCAGCTCGATTCCCGCCGAGCTCGCCGTCGGCGCGGGACATTTGGGATCGACACTTCATCGTCACCTCGGTTGCCGGGGGAGAGGACGACGAGGAGCCGCCCGTCGCCTCACCCATTCACATCCGGCTCTCGTTCGGCACCGAGCGAAGCCACAGCGTCGGCTGGCAGGCCAGCTGCAACGGCTTCGGCGGGAGCGCGCGCTTCACGGCGACCAAGATGGAGGTCGATCAAGTCGGGAGCACCCTGGTGGGCTGCGAACCTGAGATCGAAGAGGAAGACGAATGGCTGTCCCACTTCATGGATGCGGACCCCGAATGGCGCCTGGAGGGTGAGCATCTGCAACTCATCTCAGACAGCGCCACGATCGAGCTGAAGGGATTCGAGGATCCGAACAGCTGCCCGGTCTCGGCCAGTGGGGGCCGGGTCGATCTCGGCAACAGCGGGTTCGACTGCGAAAGCGTGCTCAACTTCGTGGCCCTCCACGTGGAAGGCAAGGCGGGCTACCTGCAGGGCTGGAAGTGTCGAGGTGCGGAGTCTCGCGATCAGGCTCGGGTGGTCTGCCGGCACGGGAAGAGATGGTTTGCGGTCCAGGGCTTCGACCCAGCGGGTTGAGCCTGTCGCTCAGCCCGGCCGTCGCCAGTTCGGCCGCAGGTACGCCTCTTCGAACCCGGCCCGGAGGATGTTGCGGTAGCTGGCGGAGGGGCGGTTGGGGATTCGCTCGCCGGTCTCCACGAAGAGGGTGTGGCAGCCGGCCTCGATCGCGTCGAGGATGCGGCGGTGGAGCAGGGCGAGCTGACAGCCGCGGCCGCGGGCCGGCTCGAGGGTCGCGGCGATGCCGAACTCGGCGACGCCCCGGTGGATGTGCATGGCGGCGCAGGCCTGCGCCTCGCCGTCGACCCGGGCCGCGTAGCAGCGCCAGCCGTCGAGGCCGGGCAGGCCGGCGAAGAAGGCCGAGGCCCAGGCCGGCAGGCCGAACCCGGTCGCGGCGATCATCCCGAACGGCTCCTGCGCGGGGTCGGATAGCTCGACGACCTCGACCGCGGGCGCCGCGAAGCGGGGCGGGTGGACGCCGCGGACGAACTTCATCCAGGCGTATCCCTTGTCGAAGCCGTTCGCGGACAACCAGCCCTCGGCCGCATCGGTGTCGGGCAGGCCCGGCGTCGCCGGCACGTAGAAGCCGACGCCGCGCGAGGCCGCCCACTCGGTGGCCGCAGCGAGGTGGCCCCGCTCGAGCGCGCCGGGCTGGGTTGCTCCCAGCACCAGGTTCATCATTCCCACACCCGGCAGGCCGGTCGCGATCGACGCCTGCACCGGCCCGAAGTCACGCAGCTCGACGCCATGCTCGGCAGCGACCTCGGCTGGTACCGACTCCCAGACGTCCCGCCAGAAGCGCCGCTCGGAGAGGTCGAGCCCGAGCCGGTCGTACTCGACTCCGCCCTTGGTTCGGTCAAGCGCCATCGCTGCCGCCAGCATAGGTCGCGAGCGCGTCGCCGGCCAGCCCTGCCCCATCTGTCAGCCTGGGAGCGTGAGCGTCGCCACCGCAAGCGCCTCGGCGGAGAATTCGGCCCGGCAGGTTCCCGAAAATCAGGTGATCGTGCTGTTCGGGGCCACCGGCGACTTGGCCAGGCGAAAGCTGCTGCCGGGGATGTTCCACCTCGCCCAGGTGGGGCTGATGCCGGAGCGGTTCCGCATCATCGGCGTCGCCCGGCACGCGATCGACCTGGCCGAGTTCCGTGAGGCCTCTCGCCAGGCGATCGAGGCCTCGGGCCGCGAGGACATGTCGCCCGCCAGCTGGGACCCGTTCGCCGACTCGCTGCGGTTCGCCGGCGTCGGCGACGGGTTCAACCCGCTCGGCGAGGCCGTTGCCGCGGCGCAGGAGGAGCTGGGTGGAGAGGCCGGGGTCCTCTACTACCTCTCGCTGCCCCCGAACGCGACCGCGGGCACGGTCGAGGCGCTGGGCGCGGCGGGGCTCGGCAAGGGCGCCCGGGTGATCACCGAGAAGCCGTTCGGCACCGACCTCGACTCGGCCCGGAGGCTGAACGCCCAGCTGCACTCGGTCTTCGAGGAGCGCTGCATCTACCGCATCGACCATTACCTCGGCCGCGAGGCGGTCCAGAACCTGCTGGCGCTGCGCTTCGCCAACGGGATGTTCGAGCCGGTCTGGAACCGCAACCACATCGACCACGTTCAGATCGACATCCCGGAGACCCTCTCGATCGAGATGCGCGGCAGTTTCTACGAGCAGACGGGGGCCTTCCGCGACATGATCGTCACCCACCTGTTCCAGGTGCTCGGCTTCGTCGCGATGGAGCCGCCGACCTCATTCGAGCCGAAGGCCCTCGGCCTCGAGCGGGAGAAGGTCTTCGACTCGATGCCGGCGCTGTCGCCGCAGAACGTCGTCCGTGGCCAGTACGCCGGCTACCGCGGGGAGGACGGGGTCGCCCCCGGCTCCGACACCGAGACCTTCGTCGCGGTCAAGGCCTTCGTCGACAACTGGCGCTGGGAGGGCGTCCCCTTCTACCTGCGCTCCGGCAAGCGCCTGGCCGAGAGCCGGCACCTGCTGACGATCGCCTTCGCCCAGCCGCCCCGCCGCATGTTCCCGCTCGACTGCAGCCATGTCGCCGAGTCCTTCGGCCACGACCACCTCACCTTCGAGCTCGGCGACCCCGGCAGCATCTCCGCCTCCTTCCTCGCCAAGGTCCCCGGCCCGACGATCGAACTTGGCGAGGCGCACATGCGCTTCAGCTACGCCGACACGTTCGGCGGCACCGCCGGCGCCCTCGACGCCTACGAGCGGCTGATCCACGACGTCATGGTCGGCGACCGCACCCTTTTCACCAGCTCCGTCGCGATCGAGCGCCTCTGGGAAATCTCCGAGCCGGTGCTGGAGCAGCCGCCGCGGCTGCTGCCCTACGAGCCATGCTCCTGGGGGCCGGCCGAGATCGACGAGCTGATTGCGCCGCGCCGCTGGCACCTGCCCAGCAACCACGTCTGAGCCGGGCTGCCAGAACGGAAACGGGCCCCGTGAGGGGCCCCCTGTTTCCGAAGGACGTGCCACCAGAGAGATTTAAGTCGCTGGCTCGTCGGTCCTCGAGCTTTGAAGTTCTAGTGCCGCTGCTCGTGCGACGCACTTATAAACACGGGTGGAGCAAGAAAGTTGCACAGGTTGCATCGGCAGTTGCAAGCGCGGCCTTTAGCCGGGCGACGGCCGCCGCCCGGCTCCTGGTTTCACGCTGCTAGATTCCGGTCTCCCGGGCGTTTAGCTCAGTTGGGAGAGCGCTACCTCGACAAGGTAGAGGTCACTGGTTCGAGCCCAGTAACGCCCATAGAATTCCGCGCTACAGAGCCAAATTTCGGCCAGTGGTTCGAACCCAGTATCCCGACCGCCGAGATCGCGACTCGCCTATACAGGGGAGAGGAGCCGCCTGACAGGCGGATCACCTGTCCCCGCTCCCCTCGAGTGACCGCTCTTGGGAGGCCGACCGAAGGTCAAGTACCGGGATTGCGGACAACGCCCGTCTCAGTTACGAAAAGCAAACTGTTTGGAGGTCCGTGAGGGCCGGGTGACAGTGCGTGAGGGGTTCTGCTGTTGGGCTTCGGGCCCCGGGGGTCTGCTGGCTGGCCTGGCCCGACTTCCTGTTGGGTACGCGGTCGTTCACCCACAGGAAAGGGCTAGGCTTGAAGCCATGTTGAGTGCTTCGGCCAGTCCTATTTATGCGACTCTCGATCTATAGCGTTTTGTCCATCGCGTTTTGGGTGCTGGCGATGGGCCCTGGAGGTGGCGGTACTTCGGATGTGCAGGTTGGATGGGCTGGGGCGCTAGTCAATTTGGGCCTGCTCGTCCCTCTTTGGAATGGGAAGCGCTGGGCAGCACTTATCCTCGCGGGGGAGGCTGTCCTTCTCGCGGGAGCAATCGGGTCAAGCGAGCTGCCGCCTGATGGCTCAGCTTTTGGGCTTCTTGCATTGGTCGCTGTCGTCCAGTTCTTTCTGCTGAACAGCCTATGGTCGGACCCGCAGTTGGCTGCGGGATCCATGCAGGTCGCTAATCGGCATTCGCTGTGAGGTATGGCAAAGGCGGACTTTGGCTTCTCCTGCTTATGCTGGGACTCCTGATGGCTTTGGCAGCAGGTGGCGTCGCTAAGGACGGTACGAGCCAGATCCGGCTGAGGCTCGGCCATGGCGCCATCGGCGATTTTCGGTGGGCTGTCTACGCCGAACGGGAACCCTCAAATCATCCTGGCCGCCCCTGCCTGGCCACTGAATCCGTTGGCGGGCCAGATGGAAACGGAGGGCTTTATGTCTGTGGACCGATTGAACGAACCCCGATTCTGATCGGCGATACCTCTGGCGAGGGGCGCAAGGGCCGCGCGATTCTTGCGATGGCATTCAACCGCGAAGTGGCATCGGTCCGGCTTTGGTTGCGTGGCAAGAAGTCTCGCCTCGTCGGATTGAAGACTCTTGGCCAACGAAGGGCTGCTCTGGTTGGCCTCAATCCGTTCCGCTATGCGACGCAGGCCTTTGCTGGCCCTTTCTGTCTTCGACGATTCGCGTATTACGCCGCAGATGGCAAGTTGGTTCAACGCTCGCCCCGTATGGGGTGCCCCGGCTGAGTCCTTTGCGCCTCGGCGATCAACTGCTGATCGGAAAGCTCCATGCGTAGCTCCTCGAATCTGTCGAGGAGAAGGGCCGGGGGCGCGTCGAAGAGCGAGCCTTGGGTTGATTTCGGGTCGCGCACGCTTCATAGATGCCCTTGTGGCCTTGGTTCGAGGCGGGAGCCGTCCCACTGGTTCGAGCCCAGTAACCCACTCTTCTCCGGATCTCGCGGCCGCTAGGCGGTCGCCGGCAGCTTCACCTCGGTGAGGCGGATGCTGTTGCCCGAGGGGTCGCGGAAGCCGGAGTCGATCCCGTAGGGGCGCTCTTCCGGCGGCTCGCTGAACTCGACCCCGCGGGCCCGCAGTTCCTCGTAGGAGGCCTGGCAGTCGTCGGTGGTGAGGAAGGCGGTGCCGGCGAAGCCCTTCGCCATCAGCGTCCGCACCTGCTCGGCGGTCTCGGCGTCCATCACCGAGGGTCCGGGAATCGCCATCAGCACGATCGCCACGTCCTCCTGGCCCGCCGGGCTGACGGTGAGCCAGCGGAAATCGCCCATCTCGGGCAGGGTGACGTCGGCGCGGACCTCCATCCCGAGCTTCTCGGTGTAGAAGGCGAGGGCCTCGTCCTGGTCGTGTACCCAAAGCTGTGCGTTCGCGATCTTCATCGTTTCCTCCTTGTTGGAATCGGCTTGCGGCCGATGCTAGGTCGCTCCCTTCGGGCTGTCTTCTCGAAACGTGCGGTGTTGGGGACGGCCGTAGGCGCGCACCACGCAGGCCGGTACGACCGCCTGGCTGACGGCCGGCGGGAAGGCGGCGCGGTAGG
>Ga0193706_1001237_pt1 | contig 11760 bp, 14 predicted proteins | sample U3c1metaG_FD_160130 | JGI IMG/M metagenome (GOLD analysis project Ga0193706, IMG submission 160130) | Soil microbial communities from a riparian zone of the East river system, Colorado, United States - U3c1 | ecosystem: Environmental > Terrestrial > Soil > Riparian zone | place: USA: East River... | reverse complement strand
CGGCGAGAAGCTCGACCAGTTCGAGCGCTTCCATCCCGACCGCATGGCGCAGCGCATCCTCGGGATGGGCGACGTCCTGACGTTCATCGAGAAGGCCGAGCAGCAGTTCGACGAAGACCAAGCGAAGGAGCTCGAACGGAAGATCCGCAAGTCGGAGTTCGGCCTCGACGACTTCCTCGACCAGCTCAAGCAGATCCGCAGACTCGGCCCGCTGCAGAACCTGCTCGGCATGATCCCCGGCCTCGGCGGCCACCAGCTCAGCAGAATGAAGGTCGACGAGCGCGAGTTCGACCGCATCCAGGCGATCATCCTGTCGATGACGCTGGAGGAGCGGCGCAACCCTGACGTCATCAAGGGCTCGCGCCGCATCCGCATCGCGAGAGGCTCCGGCACCAATGTCCAGGCTGTCAAGGCGCTCATCAGACAGTTCGGCCAGATGCAGAAGCTGATGAAGGCGATGCAGCAGGGCAAGGCGCCCGACCTCGGCGCCCTCATGCGCCAAGCGCGCTGAGTCGCTAGTCTCCTTCGTCGGTCTTCACCGAACTGCGAAAGGGAATCGTGGCAGTACGACTCCGGCTGACCCGCGTTGGCGGGCGAAAGAATCCGATCTGGCGCGTCGTCGCCGCCGACCAGCGCTCCAAGCGCGACGGTCGCGTGCTCGAGACGATCGGGCACTACAACGCGCAGACGCAGCCGTCGACGATCGTGCTCGACGAGGAGCGCGTGCGCCATTGGCTCGCGCGTGGCGCACAGCCGACTGAGACTGTCAGAAAGCTGCTCAAGACGCAGGGCATCTCCGGCTCCGCGACAAGCTGAGCCGATCCTGCTCGCCCCTCCCATGAAGGAGCTGCTCGAGTACCTCGTCCGTGAGCTCGTCGACGAGCCGGACGAGGTCAGAGTCGAGGAGTTCGAGGAGGACGACGGCACGCTCGTGCTCGAGCTGACCGTCGGCGAGGACGACTACGGCAAGGTGATCGGTCGCGGCGGGCGCACCGCGAACGCGCTGCGCCTCGTCGTGAAGGCCGCCGCGGTGAAGGACGACCGCCGCGTGCTCGTCGACATCGTCGACTGAGCCATGGCCGACCTGCTCCACGCAGGGCGCATCGGCAGACCGCACGGCCTCGACGGCAGCTTCCACGTCACCCAGCCGCGGGCCGCGCTGCTCGACGCCGGCCGCATGCTGCTCGTCGACGAGCGCGAGGATGAGATCGTCCGCCGCGCCGGTACCGACGCGCGCCCGATCCTGCGGCTCGCCAGCTGCACCAGCCGTACCGCCGTCGAGGCGCTGCGCGGGACCGACCTGCTGGTGCCGCGGTCGGAGGCTCCGGAGTTGGAGGAGGACGAGTGGTGGCCCGAGCAGTTGGAGGGCTGTCGCGTCGTCGACGGCGAGCGCGCCGTCGGCGTCGTGCGGGCGCTGCGCGCGCTGCCCTCGTGCGAGGTGCTGGAGGTCGCGCGCGAAGGCCGTGGTGAGCTGCTCGTGCCGCTGATCCGCGACGCCGTCCGATCCGTGGACGTCGACGGTCGCCTGATCGACGTCGACCTGGCGTTCCTGGGGGAGGAGGACGCCTGATGCAGATTGATGTCTTCACGCTCTTCCCGGAGGCGTTCGCGTGGTTCCGCGGTCAGCGCCACGTCGAGAACTCGTTCGCGCACGGGCACGGCCTCGAGTGCGTGAACTACCGCGACACGACGCCGCTGAGCGGCGGACAGGTGGACGACATGCCGTTCGGCGGCGGCGCCGGGATGGTGCTGCGCGTCGACGTCGTCGAGGCGGCGCTGCGCGCGCGCTACGAGGCGGACCCGGTCGCACTGCGCGAGCGCCGGCGCGTGATCGCGCTCACGCCGGGCGGTCGCATGCTCGACGACGCGCTCGTCGACGAGCTCGCCGCGGAGCCGGCGCTGACGCTGCTGTGCGGCCGCTACGAGGGCTTCGACGAGCGCATCGTCGAGCATTTCGCGAGCGACGCGATCTCGATCGGCCGCTACGTGCTCGCTGGTGGCGAGCTGCCGGCGATGGTGCTCGCGGACGCCGTGCTGCGCAAGCTGCCGGGTGCACTCGGGCACGACGAGTCGGCACTGGAGGAGTCGTTCAGCGTCGCGCTGGAGGGCGCTCCTGAGTACCCGCACTACACGCGGCCGGCGGAGTGGCGCGGGTGGTCGGTGCCCGACGTGCTGTTGTCCGGCCATCACGCTCGCGTGCGCGAGTGGCGCCTTGCGCAAAGTCGCGAGCGCGCTGCGCGCGACCGCACGCACGACGCCTGACCGTCTCCGCTACCATTCCCCAGCCGGCGGCCTCCACGGCCGCCACTTCCTTGCCATGAGCACCGTCATCGACAGCCTCGAGCGCGCCCAGCTGCGCCGCCTGCCGTCCTTCGACGCGGGCGACCGCGTGCGCGTCCACTTCCAGGTGATCGAGGGAACGCGTCGTCGTACGCAGGTGTTCGAGGGCGTCGTCATCAAGCGCCAGGGCCACGGCGTGCGCGAGACCTTCACGGTCCGCAAGCAGTCGTTCGGCGTCGGCGTCGAGCGCACGTTCCCGCTGCACTCGCCGAAGATCGAGAAGATCGAAGTGGCGGCCCGCGGCGAGGTGCGGCGCGCGAAGCTCTACTACCTGCGCGGCCGTGTTGGCAAGCGCGCGCGCGTCCGCGAGCGCCGCTCGATCGGACCGGAGGAGGTCATCGAGCGCGAGCTGCTGCACGTCCAGGGCGCGGACGAGCCGGAGCTCGAGGCCGCGGACGTCGAGACGACTGAGGTCGAGGCGCCCGCCGCCGAGCCCGAGGCGGCAGTCGCCGCCGACGAGGCGCCGGACGCAGCCGCAGCGCCCGACTCCGACGACGAGTGAGAGGTAAGTCGGGCGCCAGCTCGCTGCTGGAGCTCGTCATCGTCGTCGCCGTCGCGCTGGGCATCGCGCTGATCGTCCAAGCGCTCGTCGTCAAGCCGTACCGCATCCCCAGCGGATCGATGGAGCCGACGCTCGCGGTCGGCGAGCGCGTGATCGTCAACCGCATCGGCAACCGCTTCGCGGCGCCGGGGGTCGACGACATCGTCGTCTTCCATCCGCCGCGCGGCGCCGACGTGAACGAATGCGGCAACCCAGGGCAGGGCCCGTTCTACGAGGGACCGCAGAGCCGCGTGCCGTGCGCGAGACCCACGGCGACGCGCTCGGATCAGAACTTCATCAAGCGCGTGGTCGCGCTGCCAGGCGATCGGATCGAGGTGCGCGACGGCCACGTCGTTCGCAACGGCGTGCGCCAGAGAGAGCCGTTCATCGCGTCCTGCGGCGGCGGGCCCGACTGCAACCTCGGCGCGATCACCGTGCCAGCGGATCACTACTTCATGATGGGCGACAACCGCGGGGCGTCGGACGACAGCCGCTACTGGGGGCCAGTGCCACGCGACTGGATCGTCGGCGGGGCCTTTGTGAGCTACTGGCCTCCGAAGCAGGTCGGCTTGTTGTAGGACGCGTCTCGACGCGCGTGGCGGCGTCCTCGGGGTTCGCCGTACGTGCGTACGGCTTCACCCCTGCGTCCTTGCCACGCACGACGATCCACGCCCTGCCACAAGCCGACTTCGTCAGCCTCCTCTGATGCCGGCCGTGTCGGCGTCCGCAATTTGCGCGCGATCTGCGCGCCGCTGTCCACCTTCTGCGGTACAAGTGCGTCGATGAGCGCGACCGCGATCCCGTCGAGACGGAAGCGCAGAGCGAAGCCGCCGGCGCGCAAGCTGTTCGCGTTCGATCGCTCGCTCGGTACGCGCTACGTGGCCGGCGCCGACGAGGCCGGTCGTGGTTGCCTGGCGGGCCCGCTTGTCGCGGCCGCGGTGCTATTCGACTACGAGCGCCTGCGCCCATCTGACGTGCGCGCGCTCGCGGCGCTGAACGACTCCAAGCAGCAGACGGCAGCGCGCCGCGAGGAGCTGTACCCGGTGATCCTGCGCACGGCGGCGCGCGTCGCGGTCGTGTCGCGCTGCGCGCCCGGGATCGATCGGCGCGGACTCCATGTCACGAACCTCGCGGCGCTGCGCGACGCGCTCGCGCGCGTCGCTCGACCCGGCTGCCTCTGCCTCACCGACGGCTTCCCGGTCGCCGACGTTGGACACGACCAGCGCGCCGTCGTCGGCGGCGACGCGCGCAGCGCCGCGATCGCCGCCGCATCGGTGATCGCCAAGGTGACGCGCGACCGCTACATGCGCCGAGCCGACGCGCTTCATCCCGGTTGGGAGTTCGCCTCCCACGTCGGCTACGCCACGCCCGAGCACCGCGCCGCGATCGAACGGCTCGGCGTCTCCCCGCTGCACCGGCTGTCGTTTCAGAGCGCCGCGTACCAGCAGCTGTCGCTCCCCTGAGGCACGCCTCGTCGTCCCTGACCACCAGCTGCGCCGGCGGTGCCCCGTCCTCGCCGGGTCACGCGCGTGAGCACGCTTCACCGGCTGCGTCCTTGCTAGGAACGACGATCCGCACCTCAGGGAGCTCCCCTTCAGACGCGCGCTAGAACGCGTTCTCGAGATGCTCGAGTGCGACCAGCTTGCCGCGCGCGTCGATCGTGACGCCGATCGCGTCGAAGCGCAGCTCAGGGCGGCGGGGCCGGGTGGGCTCATCCTGCAGCCAGGCGACGGCCATGCGCCGCAGGCGGCGGCACTGGTCCGCGCGCAGGCCGTCGAACGGGCCCGCCGAGCCGACGCGGCGCGTCTTGACCTCGCAGAAGACGATGCGGTCGTCGTCGGCCGCGATCAGATCGAGCTCGCCCCAGCGCGTGCGGTGGTTGCGCGCGACGATCGTGAGGCCGCGGCGCTCGAGGTGCGCGGCGGCAAGCTCCTCTCCCGCGCGTCCGAGGCGATGACGGAGATCGTTCGACACGCGCCGGCACGCTACGCCGGCACACGCCCGGGCGCACCAGCCGTTCGTGCCGAATTGCAGGCGTTTCGCCGGATCTGCAGGCAGTCGAGAATCGTTGCGAAGCGCGCGTGTCTCGTAACGCGACGGGCCGTAGCGTGCCGGTCGTGCTTGCCCGCGTCGTCACCTTCGCCATCGACGGGATCGATCCGCGGCTCGTGTGGGTGGAGGTCGACATCCGCCCGGGCCTGCCTGCCTTCCGCATCGTCGGGCTCGCGGACGCGGCGGTTCGCGAGGCACGCGAGCGCGTGCACGCGGCGATCCTCAACTCCGGCTTCGAGTTCCCGGCGCGGCGCATCACCGCGAACCTCGCGCCTGCGCACCTGCGGAAGGTCGGCCCGGGCTTCGACGCCGCGCTCGCGGTCGGGCTGCTCGCGGCGAGCGGGCAGTGCCCCGTCGAAGGGCTCGACCGCTGGGCCGTCTTCGGCGAGCTGTCGCTGACCGGTGCGCTGCGCGCGTGCCGCGGAGGGCTCACGGTCGCCGAGGGGGCGCGCCGTGCGGGGATCGCCGGCCTGATCGTCGCGCGAGCCGGCGCGTGCGAGGCGGGGCTCGTAGAGGGCCTGGAGATCGCCGCCGTCGAGGACCTGCGCACGATCGCCGCGCTGCTCGCCGGCGGCGAGGTCCCTCCGCCACCGGAGCCGGAGCCGCAGCCGGCAGTCGGTGCACAGGCGCTTGAGGAGCCGGACCTCGCCGACGTGCGCGGTCACGACCTGCCGCTGCGCGCGCTCGAGATCGCCGCGGCGGGCGGCCACAACCTGTTGCTTGAAGGGCCGCCGGGCACCGGCAAGACGATGCTCGCCCGGCGACTGCCCGGGCTGCTTCCGCCGCTCACGCGCGACGAGGCGCTTGAGGTCACGCGCATCCACGACATCGCCGGGCTCAGCCGGCGCGGTGGGCTCGCGGTCGTGCGCCCATTCCGTGCGCCGCACCACACGATCTCGCCGGCGGGCCTCGTCGGGGGCGGACGGCCGCCGGCGCCGGGCGAGGCCACGCTCGCGCATCACGGCGTGCTGTTCCTGGACGAGCTGTCCGAGTTCTCACGGCCCACGCTCGAGGCCCTGCGCCAGCCGCTCGAGGACGGCCATGTCGTCGTCGTCCGCGGCCAGCAGGCGCTGCGCCTGCCGACGCGTCTAATGCTCGTCGCGGCGACGAATCCGTGCCCGTGCGGCTTTGCCGGCAGCGACCGGCCTTGCCGCTGCGCCGAGCACGAGCTGCTGCGCCACCGCCGGCGGCTGAGCGGTCCGCTGCTCGACCGGCTCGACCTGCTCGTGACCGTGGCGCGGCCGACCGCCGCCGCGCTCGCCAAGCCCCCGACGACCTCTTCCGCGGAGGTGGGGGCGCGGGTTCTCGCCGCACGCGAGCGGCAGCACGCACGCCTCGCGACGACGCCCGCGCACTGCAACGCGCAGTTGGACGCGCGCCTGCTGCGGACGCACATGCGACTCGGCGGTCGAGCCGCGAGCGCGCTCGCGGCCGCCTACGATCGCGGGGGCCTCAGCGCGCGGGGACATGACCGCGTTCTGCGCGTCGCGCGCACGATCGCCGACCTCGCCGAGCGCGACGCGGTCGAGCTCGACGACGTCCTGCAGGCGCTGACGATGCGCTCGCGCGATGTGCTGGACGACGCGGTCGCGGCATGACCGGCGTGTCTGGCACCGCATCGGCCTGCGACGTGTGCCTGCGCCGTTCGTGGCTCGTCGCACGGTTGATCGGTCACATCGATCTCGCGTGGTCGGCGAAGCGCGGACGCGCGGGCCTGCTCGCGCTCACGGACGTGGCATTGATCGCGGCACTCGCGGGCGCCGAGCGAGCGCGAGTCGAGACCGAGTACGCGCACTTCGACGCGCACGCGGCGCGCCAACGGTGCGCAGCCGCCGGCGTCGTTGCGCTGTGTCGCTGTGACGAGCGCTATCCAGCGGCCCTGGAGGATCTGCCCGATCCGCCAGCCGTCCTGTACGTCTACGGCGAGATCACGCGTTTCTTGCGCGTCGCCGCCGGAGACCGCGTCGCGATCGTCGGCGCGCGCCGGGCGACGCCGTACGGCCTCGAGCAGGCGCGTGCGCTCGGGCGCGGCATGGCCGCGGCCGGGCTGACCGTCGTGAGCGGTATGGCGCTGGGGGTGGACGCCGCCGCCCACGCCGGCGCCCTCGAGGTCGAAGGCGCGACGCTTGCGATCCTCGCGGGCGGGCCCGAACGTCCCTATCCGGCGACGAAGCGCCAGCTGCACGAGCGGATCGCGGCGACCGCCGCGGTGGTCGCCGAGATGCCGCCTGGGACGCGGGCGCGGCGCTGGTGCTTCCCTGCCCGCAACCGCATCATCGCGGCGCTTGCGCGAGCGACCGTCATCGTCGAGGCGAGCGAGCGCTCGGGGTCCCTGATCACCGCTTCGCTCGCAGCTGACCTCGGTCGCGACGTCGCCGCCGTGCCGGGGCTCGTGACGTCGCCGCTCGCCGCCGGTACGAACGCGCTGATCGTCGACGGCGCGCGGCTCGTGCGCGGGCCGCAGGACGTGCTCGAGCTGCTGTTCGGCGCGGCCGCCGTCGCGCTGGCTCCCGCTCCGGCGCGGGATGCGCTGGAGCCGGACCTGCGCGCGCTGCTTGACCGCGTGCGCGCGGGCTGCGACACCGTCGCGGCACTCGCGGCCAACGGCGGCGCGGTCGACGCACTGCTTGCGGGACTCGCGCAGCTTGAGCTGCGCGGGCGCGTGCGGCGGGGACCAGGTGGCCGCTACGTCGCGACGAGCTGACGCGGCGAGTTCCGGCGATCACCCGCCGGGCGCCCGTCGCAAGCCGGATCCGGGTCGTGTGTCCGTTCCCGTCCGCGTTCGCGCCTCCGTCCGCGCTCGCAGGACTGGCCGGCGCCTGCGCCAGCACGGCCGGTCGTACGGCCAAGCGGGCCGACCACGCTCTAACCTGCCGGCCGTGACGACGCCCGCTCCTCGCGTCCCTGCCGTGCTGTCGATCGCCGGCTCGGACTCCGGCGGCGGCGCCGGGATCCAGGCGGACCTCAAGGCGTTCGCCGCCTGCGGCGTCCACGGCATGACGGCGATCACCGCGATCACCGCGCAGAGCACCGTCGGCGTCGACGCGATCGGGGCCGTCGAGCCTGACCTGATCGTCGCGCAGGTGCGAGCGGTCCGGCGTGACATCGGCGTCGACGCGGTCAAGATCGGGATGCTCGGCACCGTCGAGGCGATCGCGGCGGTCGCCAGCGTGCTCGACGAGCTCGACGGCGACACGCCGATCGTGCTCGACCCGGTGATGGTCGCCGAGTCGGGCGCGGCGCTGCTGGAGCCGGACGCGCGAGCGGCGCTGGTAGAGCGCCTGCTGCCGCGGATCACGGTCGTGACGCCGAACCTGCCCGAGGCGCGGGCGCTCGCCGGTGACGCGGGCGGTGACGCGGACCCCGCGGACCTGGCGCGCACGATCCACGCGCTCGGCCCGCGCTGCGTCGTCGTCACGGGCGGCCACCGCGAGCAGGCAGTCGACGTCTTCTACGACGGCGACGCGGTCGTCGAGATCCCGGGCGAGCGCTTCCCCGACGGTGCCGCGCACGGCTCCGGCTGCACGCACTCCTCCGTGCTCGCCGCCCACCTGGCGCACGGCTGGACGCCGCTGGAGGCGGCCCGCGCGGCCAAGGCACGCGCGGGGGCGGCGGTCCGTGACGGCCTACGCGAGATCGGGCGCGGGCCGGGACCGGTCGACGCGCTCGGGATCCGTGGGCGCCGTCCGCGAGCCCGCGGCGGCACATAACTCCTCTGCCATAATCGGTGCATGAGGTTCCTGCGCATGAAGCCAGGTCACGGTGAGGTGCTGCTCGCCGAGGGCGACGTGGAGGTGCGCGAGGACGAGGAGATGCTCGTGGCCGAGTTCCGTCGGCAGTTGGACGCCGGCATGTGGGCCGCCGTTCCGCTCGACGGCGGCGGCCGCCGCACGGCGCAGCTCGCGCGCAGCTTCTCCGACGTGCCGCGCGACGCCGAGCGCGTGATCTTCTTCCCGCGGGCGGCAGGCGGGCGCTGATGCGGCGCGGGGGGTGGTGTCGAGCATGCTGCTCGCGCTGACCGCCACCGCGCTCGTCGTCGTCGCGCTCCTGTGGGAGGTGGCGGCGCCACGCATCGCCGAGCTTTGGGCTCGGCATCGCGCTGGTCGCCAGGTGACGGCTGCGCCGGACTACGACCCCGGCCGCGAGCGCCGCGCGGAGGCACGGGCGCGCCACCTGCTGCGGTCGTGCGTGAACGAGGAGGAGTGGGCGATGTACCGCGACCTCGGCTTCATCCGCGTGTGGGGGATGCAGACCGAGCGGCCGGGCGGACACGACGCGGCGGCCGGCACGCCGTACGCCTACCTCGTCTACCCGCACAAGCCGATCCTCGCCTACCTGCCCCAGACGGGACGCCTGCTGAACGAGTACTGCGTCGCCTTCCCCGACGAGACGCGGCCGTACGGGAGCGCACGGCTGCCGGACTCCGACGACGCGCTCGCGAAGTGGATGGCGCTGACGGGCGACGAGCGGCGGCTGATCGAGACCGCGAACCTCCACCTGCCCGGCCGTCAGCTCGACCCGCGCCAGGTCAAGCGCGACCTGTGGCGACTGCGCCAGTGGGAGCGCGCACGGGCGCGCTCGATCGCGGGGGCGGAGCGCGCGCCGGGCGGTAGAGTGCCCGCTTCGTGAGCGAGGCTGCTGCCTTCGACGTCAAGCACCGCAGCCGCGCCCTCACCGAGGGGCCGGCACGGGCTGCCGCGCGCGCCTACCTGCACGGGATCGGCTACTCCGCCGAGGACCTCGCGAAGCCGATCGTCGGCGTCGCGCACTCGTGGATCGAGACGATGCCGTGCAACTTCAACAATCGCGTGCTCGCGGCGAGAGTCAAGGAGGGAATCCGCGCGGCCGGCGGCACGCCGATGGAGCTGAACACGATCGCGATCTCAGATGGGATCACGATGGGCACCTCCGGGATGCGCGCATCGCTCGTCTCGCGCGAGCTGATCGCCGACTCGATCGAGCTTGTCGCGAGCGCCCACCACTTCGACGCGCTTGTCGTCATCAGCGGCTGCGACAAGACGATCCCCGGGACGGTGATGGCGCTCGCGCGCCTCGACATCCCCGGGCTGATGCTCTACGGCGGATCGATCAAGCCGGGCCGCTACAGAGGCGCCGAGGTGACGATCCAGCAGGTCTTCGAGGCCGTCGGCGCGCACGCCGCCGGCAAGCTCACCGACGAGGAGCTGCACGAGCTGGAGGAGGCCGCCTCGCCCGGTGCCGGCGCCTGCGGCGGCCAGTTCACCGCCAACACGATGGCGATGGCCTTCGAGGTGCTCGGCATCTCGCCCGCCGGCTCGTCGATGGTGCCGGCGGAGGACGGCCGCAAGCTGCAGGTCGCGCACGACTGCGGTGAGCTCGTGATGGACGTGCTGCGCCGCGGTCAGCGGCCGCGCGACGTGATCACGAAGCGCGGGCTGGAGAACGCGATCGCCGCGGTCGCGATGAGCGGCGGCTCGACGAACGCCGTGCTGCACCTGCTCGCTGTCGCGACGGAGATGGGCGTGCCGCTGTCGATCGACGAGTTCGACGCGATCAGCGAGCGCACGCCGCTGCTGTGCGACCTGCAGCCGGGCGGCAGATACGCCGCCACCGACCTGTACGACGCGGGCGGCGTTCCGCTCGTGCTCAAGCGCCTCGCCGATGCGGGCCTTCTCAACCGCAACGCGATCACCGTCACCGGGCGCACGATCGGCGCGCACGCCGACGAGGCGACCGAGACTCCGGGACAGGACGTCGTGCGCCCGCTCAACGACCCGCTGAAGGCGACGGGCGGCTTCGCGATCCTGCGCGGCAACGTCTCGCCCGACGGCTGCGTCGTCAAGCTCGCCGGCCACGGACGCCGCCACCACACCGGTCCGGCTCGCGTGTTCGACGGCGAGGAGGCGGCGATGGCCGCCGTGCTCGCGCACGAGATCCAGGCGGGCGACGTCGTCGTGATCCGCAACGAGGGGCCGGCCGGCGGCCCGGGCATGCGCGAGATGCTCGCCGTGACGGCCGCGATCCAGGGCGAGGGGCTGGGGGAGAGCGTCGCCCTGTTGACCGACGGGCGCTTCTCCGGCGCCACGCACGGCTTCATGGCGGCCCACCTCGCGCCCGAGGCGGTGCGTGGCGGGCCGATCGGCGCGCTGCGCGACGGCGACGAGATCACGATCGACGTCGACGGACGTCGGATCGACGTCGCGCTCTCCGACGAGCAGATCGCGGAGCGCCTCGCTGACTACCGACCGGCTCCGCGCGCCGACGAGCACGTCGACGTCGCGATTCAGAAGTACGCCAAGCTCGTCGGCAGCGCCGCCGAGGGCGCCGTCACGCGCTAGATGGTCGATTCCATCTAGGCGACGTCGCCGCTGAGCGCCTCGCCGGTCGCGGCGCGCTCGTCGGGCGTCGCAGCAGCCGGCACGGCCGGAGCGGCTGGCGGCTCCGCCAGGAACGCCTCCAGCAGCGCGTTGAAGCGCTCCGGCCGCTCGAGCATCGCGACGTGCCCGGTGTCCGGCACCACGACCGTGCGGCAGTTCGGGATCAGCCGCTGGAAGTGCTTCGCGTCTCTCACCGGGATCACATGGTCGTCCTCGCCCCACACGACGAACGTCGGGCAGGCGATCTGCGGCAGCCGCTCGCTGATGCGGTGGGTCAGGACGGCCTCGAGCGCCGGCAGGAAGCCCGGCTTCCCGGATCCCAGCATCAGCTCGTGCGCCATCGGGGCGGACAGGCGGTCGGGATGGCGCACGACGAAGCTCAGGGCGACGCGTCGCAGGCCGGGGCGGCGCGCGTACAGCTCGTGCCGCGACAAGGCCCACGTCGCGACGGCCGCGATGACGTGCCCGCCC
>Ga0193706_1001236_pt1 | contig 11766 bp, 7 predicted proteins | sample U3c1metaG_FD_160130 | JGI IMG/M metagenome (GOLD analysis project Ga0193706, IMG submission 160130) | Soil microbial communities from a riparian zone of the East river system, Colorado, United States - U3c1 | ecosystem: Environmental > Terrestrial > Soil > Riparian zone | place: USA: East River... | reverse complement strand
CCTACGACATCACCCTCGCCGCAGCGGAGACGCTGGTCAGGCTCAATCCGCGGATGACATTCATCTACGTCTCCGGCGTCGGAACTGACAGCACGGAGAAAGGGCGCACGATGTGGGCTCGCGTCAAGGGGATGACCGAGAACGCGCTGTTGCGGATGGCATTCAAGGCAGCGTACATGTTTCGCCCGGGCGTGATTCAGCCGCTGCACGGCATCACATCACGGACCAGGCTCTATCGGGCGGGCTACGTCGTCTTCAAGCCGTTGTTTCCGCTGCTGAAACGGATGTTCCCGCGTCAGATCCTGACGACCGAGGAGATCGGGTGGGCGATGATCGAGGCCGCGCTGCACGGCGCCCCGAAGCCGGTCCTCGAGCCTCCGGACATCAAGGCAATGGCGCTCAGGCGTCAGGCTTGATGATCCTTTCACCTTGCTAGTGCGCGAGCGGCGCCGGCCGTTTCACGTATTCTTCGTGCCGGTGGAAGCAATCGAGAACGTCCGCACCTCGGTCGGGCGGCGCGTGCGGCCGTGGGTGCCGGCCGTCTTCTTCTTCGGCGGGTTCGCATGGGATGCGTTGACGCTCGGACGGGCCATCAAGCCGTCCGACCTCTTCATCCTGCTGGCGTACCTCACCGGTGCGGCGGCGATCCTCGTGGCGCTCGGCAGGGGAGTGCAGTTCCGCGGCTCGCAGTATCTCAACGCCGTGCTGCAGTTCTTCTTCGGAGGCATCTTCAGCGCGCTGCTGATCCTGTACTTCCTCAGCTCCAGCAGCCTGGCGGGGTACGTGGTGGTCCTGATCCTCGGCGCGATCCTCGTGGCGAACGAGTTTCTGGAGAGCCGGTACAGCGAGCTCACGCTCTCGTGGACGCTGTTCACGCTCAGCGCGGTGATGTTCTTCAACTTCGCGCTCGCCCACCTCTTCCACAGCATCAGCACGTTCTGGTTCTACCTCGGCACACTCGTGGCGCTGCTGCTCGTGCTGGTTCTGAGGCAACTCTCGCGCGGCGAGCGAATGAGCATCAAGCCTTCAATCGCTGTAGCCGCGGTGATGCTGCTCCTGCACTTCTTCAACGGCATTCCGCCAGTGCCGCTGGTGAAGAAGCAGATGCTCGTTGCGCACGACGTCCGCAAGTCGAACGGTGGATACACGGCGCAGGTCGAGGCGCCGCGGTGGCCGCTCTGGCAGTCTTCGTCGACTGTGTTTCATCGACGGGAAGGGGAGCGCGTGTACTGCTTCACATCCGTCTTCGTGCCGCGCGGAATCGCGACGACGATCCGCCATCGATGGGAGTTGTACGACGAGGGGCGCGGAAACTGGGTGACGACCAGCCTCATCCCGTTCAGGATCGAGGGAGGACGGGATACCGGCTACCGCGGGTACACGTACAAGGCGAACGTCGTTTCCGGAGAGTGGCGTGTGACCGCAGAGTCGGAGAGCGGAGCGGCGATCGGGACCGCGCGATTCCGCGTGGTCCCGGGTGAGCCGCGCCTGACCGCGCTGAAGTTGTGACGGGCGCCCGAAGGTGCCGGCGCCACGGACGTCAGTTCTCGGGCTCGGTGGTGAACTTCCCGCGCATCTGGCTGTGGCCGGTGCCGCAGTTGTTGCTGCAGGCGTAGGAGTGGATACCGGCCACCTGGACAACGAAGCTCTTCTCGACGACGACATGCTCCGGAAGGATCCCGACCGGGGGAATCATGTAGTTTCCGTCGGGATCGGTGATGCGCCAGCCGTGATGGCCGCCGATGTTGAGGAGGCGGAAAACGACGCGGTCGCCGACGTGCAGGTCCGTGAGCTCAGGGGAGAACGTCACCTTGAACTCCTGCAGAGTGACGTTGATGATCTTGGTGGGAGGCGTGCCGAGGTCCTCGACGGCGGGGATGAAGGTCTGGCTCACGGTGGCGTTGTCGACGACCGATGCGTACGCGAAGATCCGGGCATTGCCTTCCGTCGCGTAGCTCGCCCAAGCGTCGGTGAGGTCCGCGCCCTCCTCCTTCGGGAAGAAGTAGCCGTTGTCCATCGGAGTCGGGCCGACGACGCCGAACGGCGCCAGCGTCAGGATCTTCCGGCCGGCCACCTTGTTGTTCCGGTCGTAGAGAGTCCAGGTCATCGTGACCGGGTGGTCGCTCGGGTTGACGACGCCGATGTTCGTCCTGAAGCCGCTGCCGGCGGAACGCAGTTGGACGAGCGCACCTTTCTCGAGCGCCTCGTCGACCGACATGCCCGGCGCTCCCACTCCCTCTGTCCCCTCGATCGTCTTCGCGTAGATCCGCGAGTGGACCTCGAATGGCTCGTCCGAGCTGAGGCGGATCGCGCCCAGGACACCGCGATTGAAAAGCGTCTCCACGAGGTCATCGACGACGCGCACCTGACGTCGCGGCACCGTGAAGGTCACCGCCGTCTCCGCGGTGTTGTCGGTGTTGCCCGCCGGCAGCAGCGTCGCGGAAACGGTGATCTCCTTCTCGAACGAGGGATTGAGAATCCGCGCGTCGGTGTGGAACTGTCCGACCGTGCCTCCCACCAGGAGGTATCGGTCGGCGGCTCGGGCAGACGCCGGCAAGAGGATGGCAAGGCACAGGGCTACACGAATTGCAGACTTCATTAACGCCTCCACTAGGTTCGGGAACGTTGATCAATATAAGGAGGCGTCGCGAGCGCACCGTGACCTCGATCGTCAAAGGCGCGCAAATACTGCGAGCTCGCGGTTTTGACGGCCGCACTTGTTCCAGTTTTCGCGATCCTTCAAACTCGTGCCGAAACAGATGGAGGAATGCAAGTGAAGACAGTCGTGACTGCGGTGTCGCTGCTGCTGCTGGTCGTGGGATCGGGAAGCCCGCTCGGGGCGAAGCCTCGGGGAATGAAGCACGGAGGCTTCGCCGTGAGCACGGCGGTGCATCCGCTCGAGCCGCTCTCCGCGGAGGAGCATCAGGCGGCGTACGACATCGTCCGGGAGCACTTTGCAACCACGATCACGCTGCCTCACGAAGGCCTGCTGTTCCCGTTCATCGCGCTCCGCGAGCCGTCGAAGGCATCCGTGCGCGCGTGGAACGGCGGCGACTTCCCGCGCCTGGCGACGGTTCAGGTGTTGGATGCACCCGCTAACCGGCTGTGGATCGCGACGGTGGACCTCCGCGCAGGCCGCGTGACGGATCTCGATCAAGCTGCCGCCGGAACGCAGCCGGCCGTGACGGCGGAGGAGTACGTGATCGCGGATGAGCTGGTCCACGCATACGAGCCGTGGGCCGCCGCGATGCGCGCGCGCGGTGTCGATCCGGATGCCGTATACGTCGACGTCTGGGCGCCTGGAGACACAGAGCTGCCCGCGTCCGTCCTGGTGACGCTGCCGCACGGCTCGCGCACGCGGCTGTTGCGCGCGATCGCATTCCTGCGCGGTGCGCCCGTCGATGCATACGATCCAGCCACTCCTCAGAATCCGTACGTGCGCCCGATCGAGGGCGTCGTCGTCACCATCGACATGAATCAGCGGCGAATCGTGCATATGACGGACACCGTCATCCGCCCTGTCTCGCGCGAAAGCGGCAACGCGGCTGTTCGCAGGACGGGCCTTCAGCCGATGAGGATCATCCAGCCCAACGGGGGCGGATTCGAAGTCACCGGCCGCCTCGTGCGATGGCAGAACTGGCAGTTCTACGTCGTGCTTCATCCGCGTGGGGGGATCGTCCTTTACGACGTCCGTTACGCCGACCATGGCCGCCTCCGGCCCGTCGCGTACCGCATGTCGCTCTCCGAGATCTACGTGCCCTACGGCGTGGCCGACCCGAACTGGTCCTGGCGGACCGCGTTCGACGTCGGCGAGTACAACCTCGGTTCATTCGCGCAGACGCTCGAGCCGAACCGCGACGTGCCCGAGCACGCGTACTTCTTCGACGCCGTATTCGGATCCGACGCCGGACCGACGGAAGACAATCCGACCGGCACGTATGACTACCCGGACACGGTGGCGATGTACGAGCGCGACTCCGGGCTGCTCTGGACGCGAACCGATCCATCCAACGCCGAGCGCGAGACGCGCGGGCGCCGCGACCTCGTGCTCACCTGGAACGCGTGGATCGGCAACTACATCTACGGATTCGACTGGGTCTTCGGGATGGACGGGACGATCGAAGTGAAGGTCGTCCTCACCGGTACGACGCTGAACCGGGGAGCCTCGGATGAGGAGGAGGTGACCGCGCCGGTCGTCGGGGCCGACGAGGCCGGCGCGCGCGTCTCCGCGCCGAATCACCAGCACTTTTTCAGCTTCCGCCTCGACCTCGACGTCGACGGTCCGCAGAACTCCGTCGTCGAATCCGAGGTGGGTCCCGGCGCGGTGCCGGGTTTCAAGAACGCGTTCGGTCCGATCGACACGGTTCTGGCGGCCGAAGGCTCTCGGGATGCGGACGTGATGAAGGCGCGGCACTGGGAGGTCGTCAGCGCCGCGTCGCGCAATGCTCTCGGACGCCACACGGGGTTCGCCGTCGAGACGCACGACGTGGCCGTTCCGTACTCGTCGGCGGACTACGAGCCGCTGCTGCGCGCGGCGTTTGCGAGCCATGCGTTCTGGGTCACGCGTTTCCGCGACGACGAGCGTTATGCCGCGGGCGACTTCCCGAACCAGGGTCCGGCCGGACCGGGGCTGCCCGCGTTCACCAGCCCAGCAGAGACGCTCGGAGGCGAGGAGGGTGCGGACGTCGTGGTCTGGCCGACGATCGGGATGACCCACGTTCCGCGGCCCGAGGACTATCCGGTGATGCCGTCGGAGAGCATCGGCTTCAAGGTCATCCCGCACGGATTCTTCGATCGCAATCCCGCGCTCGACACAGAGGAGCTGCCGGCGGGGAGGCCGAGGCTGAGGTCAGTGAGGCATTGAAAGTTCGTTGACTGAACGGCCGTGTGGGTAAAAAGCATTGCGGACCGCCCGGCGTCTCGCCGCCGAGTCTCCACAGGAGCGGTCGAAGCCAGGAAGCCAGAGCGTCGCGAGAGCCGCCCCTCACCCTAGCCCTCTCCCCGCCGTTGCGGGGGCCGTTGCGGGGAGAGGGGACAGAGCATCGCCAGAGCCGCAATCGCCGGCATCGCCAACGCACGATTGCCCTCTCCCCGCGAAGGCGGGGAGAGGGGACAGGGTGAGGGGCGGCACTCGGGACAAACCCGCGCCCGGGTCCATTCGTTCACCCCGCGGTGCAGCCTTACGGATTCGCTCCACAACCGGCGCTCCGTTCTGTTCGCCCGTGGAACGACCAATCCCACGAACGAACACTCGCGATCGGGTCTGCAGAAGCGCAACAAGCGCTTAACCTTCTGAGTCACAACGCGAATCTCGCGGATGCCAGCATGGCAGTCGGGTTGCCCTAGGCGAGGCCATGGATCTGCTCTGGAAGGACATTCGCTACAGCATCCACTCGCTACGAGTGAACCCCGGCTTCGCGCTGATCGCCGTTCTGACACTCGCTCTCTGCATCGGGGCAACTACGGCGATCTTCAGTGTGGTCAACGGCGTGCTCCTGCAGCCGCTGCCGCTGAAAGACCCCTCGCGCCTGGTCATGGTGTGGGAGCAGGAGCTCGACGACCCGAACTCGGAGCCGAATCCGGTCTCGCCCGCGAACTACACGGACTGGCTCGTTCAGTCCAGCGGTCTCTTCTCGTCGCTCGCGATCTCCTTCGACTGGGAACTGAGCATGACAGGGCAGGGCGAGCCGGAGGTGACGCGCGCCGGCCTCGTGAACGGCGCGCTCTTTCCGACGCTCGCCGCGCGGCCGTTTCTCGGGCGCGTGTTCGCGGGCGCGGAGGCGGAGCGTGCCGGAGGTACGGCCGTGCTCAGCTACGCGGTCGGCAAGCGTATCCAGCTCGACGGAGAGGCGTACACGATCATCGGCGTGATGCGGCGGGACTTCCTCGTGCCGCGCAGCCGTGCGGAGTTGTGGATCCCGTATCCGGTGCCGCCAGAGGCGCGGGGGCGTTACCTGAAAGTGATCGGGCGACTTGCGCCGGGCGTGTCGGTGGAGCAGGCGCAGGCCGGGATGGACGTCATTGCGCGACGGCTCGCCGCCGCTCATCCCGCGAACAACACGGCGTGGGGTGTGAACGTCGTGCCGATGCACGAAGAGGTCGTGGGCAACGTGCGCCGCGCGCTTCTGATCGTGTTCGCCGCGGTGGCGCTGCTGCTGCTCATCGGCTGTGTGAACATCGCCAACCTCCTGCTCAGTCGCGCCACCGGCCGCGCGAAGGAGATGGCCGTGCGGGCCGCGCTCGGCGCGTCGCGCGGGCGGCTCATCCGCCAGCTCCTGACCGAGACGCTCGTCCTCGCAGTCGTCTCGGGCATCGTGGGCGTCCTCATCGCAGGGTGGGCGACGATGCTGCTCGTTCGCTTCACGCCCGAGTCGGCGATGCTCCCGCGCATGTCGGAGATCTCCGTCGACGGACGCGTGCTGGCGGTCAGCGTGCTGCTGACGCTCGCGACCGCGGTGCTGTTCGGCCTGATGCCCGCCATCGAGGCGTCGCGCACCGATTTGCAGACAGGCCTCAAATCGATGAGCCGCGGCTCGAGCCAGGACCGCAGAGGAAAGGCGTTCCGCAATACTCTCGTCGTCGCGGAGGTGGCGCTGGCGACGGTGTTGTTGATCGGAGCAGGCCTCCTCATCAGGAGCTTCGCCAAGCTGGAGAGCGTCGACCTCGGCGTGAGGTCCGAGAATGCGTTGACGATGCGCGTGGTGTTGCCGGCGGCCCAGCAGAAGGGGGAACGGCGCATCGCGATGCTCACGCAGATCCTCGACCAGGCGCGTCATGTTCCCGGCGTCAAGGACGCCGCCGCGATCGTCAGCCTGAACATGCCCTTCACCGACAGCTGGAGCAACACCGACTTCCGGATCGAAGGGGGCCCGCCCCCTGTGCTCGGAGACGAGCCCTCGGCCGACATCCGGCCCATTGCCGGCGACTATTTCCGCGCGATGGGCGAGCCCATCCTGCAAGGCCGGCCGCTCGACGAGCGGGCCGTGGCGGAGGCGAACACCGAGTTCGTCGTGAACGAGGCATTCGTGCGCAGGTACTTTCCCGACGGAAGGGCCGTCGGCCGCAGGCTCTTCCTCGAGTGGAACTCCGACCTCCACGGCACGATCGTCGGCGTCGCCGGCAACGTGAGGGTCCGCGGACCGGTGATCGATCCGCCGCCCGCGATCTACATGAGCTACGCACACGACGACAATCCGCAGTTCACGCTGATCCTGCGCACGTCTGTAGACCCGGAGACGCTGCAGACTCCGGTGACGACGGTGCTCCGGAGGATCGATCCGCTGATGCCCGTCGACGACGTGAAGACGCTGACGGACATGGTGGCCGGCACGATCTCGCGGCCGCGCTTCAACGCCACGATGCTCTCGCTCTTCGCGGTGCTGGGACTGCTCCTTGCGTCGATCGGGATCTACGGCGTGCTGTCGTACGCGGTCTCGCAACGGACGCACGAGATGGGGATCCGCATGGCGCTCGGCGCCGACCCGCGCGACGTGCTCGGGCTGGTCGTGCGGGAAGGGACGAGCGTGGCCGCGCTGGGCGTTGCGATCGGGATCGCGGTGGCCATCCCGGCCACGCGCACGCTCGCGGCGCTCCTCTACGGGGTCAAGCCCGGAGATCCGGCCGTGTTCATCGCTGACAGCGCGACGCTTGCGGCAGTCGCCGTCGTGGCGAGCTATATTCCTGCGCGGCGCGCCACGCGGGTCGATCCGATGATCGCATTGCGGGCCGAGTGAGGGACACCATTCAGCGGACGACCATTCTGATCGCGGACGATCAGCAGGATGTGCTCGAGGCCCTGCAGCTCCTGCTGCGGGGCGACGACGTCGACGTCGTCCGCGCCGGCTCTACGCAGGACGTGATGCGCAAGGTCGGCGCGAGGCAGTACGACCTCGTGCTGATGGACATGAACTACTCGCGCGACACGAGCTCCGGCCAGGAGGGCCTCGATCTGCTCGAGCACCTTCACGGCTACGATCCCACGCTGCCGATCGTGGTGATGACGGCGTGGGCCTCGATCGAGCTGGTGGTCGAGGCGATGCAGAAGGGTGCGCGCGACTTCGTGCAGAAGCCGTGGGACAACTCCCGGCTGCGGACGATCGTGCGCAATCAGATCGAGCTCGGGCAGGCACTGCGCCGGTCGCAGCGCCTGGAGTCGGAGAACTCGATCCTGCGCGGCGACGGAGCGACGCCGCTCGTGGCCGAGTCTGCGGCGATGCGCCGGGTGCTCGACGTCGTGGGGCGCGTGGCTCCGTCGGACGCGAACGTCCTCGTGCGGGGAGAGAACGGGACGGGGAAGGGCCTCCTGGCGCGCGCCATTCACGCGAGCTCGCGACGCGCCTCCAGGCCGATCATTTCCGTGAACATCGGCGGGCTCTCGGACAACCTCTTCGAAAGCGAGTTGTTCGGCCACGTGAAGGGCGCGTTCACCGATGCGCGTCAGGACAGGATGGGCCGGTTCGAGCTCGCCGACGGCGGCACGCTCTTCCTTGACGAGATTGCGAACATCGGCCTCCCGCAGCAGGCCAAGCTGCTGCGCGTGATCGAGAGCGGTGAGTTCGAGCGGGTGGGCTCCTCGCAGACGCGCCGCGCCGACGTGCGTCTCGTCTCCGCGACGAACGCGTCTCTCGAGCAGGACGTCCAGGGAGGCCGGTTCCGTCAGGACCTGCTCTTCCGGCTGAACACCGTGCAGATCACGATCCCGCCGCTGCGCGACCGCCGCGAAGACATCCCGCCTCTGGCGTCTCAGTTTCTGTCGCGCTTCGCCCGCCGTTATCGCAAGGACGTCGCCGCGTTTCATCCCACGGCGCTCAAGGCCATGCTCGCGCATCCATGGAACGGAAACGTGCGCGAGCTGGAGCATGCAGTCGAGCGCGCCGTTTTGATGAGCAACGGCACGCTCATCTCCACCGCGGACCTCGCGCTCGAGGCACCGGCACAGGCGCGCATTGACGACATGAGCATCGAAGACGTGGAAGTGCTCCTGATCCGCAAGGCGCTGTCCCGCTTCGACGGGAACGTCAGCCGTGCCGCCGAGCTGCTCGGGCTCAGCCGCAGCGCGCTCTACCGGCGAATGCAGCGATACTCGATCTGATGCGCAGGCAGACCACGCTCCTCACGTACGAGCGACGGATCATCGGCACGGCGCTGCTCGCGGTCGTGCCACTCGCCGCCGCGGCCACGCTCCTGGTCTGGTCCGCCGATTACGCACCTGTCGTGCGCTGGACGGTGGGGCTGCTCATCCTCGCCAGCCTCGGCGTCGTCACGGTCGCGTTGCGCGAGGTCGTCGTGTATCCGCTGCGCACCCTGGTCAGCGTGGTCAGCGCGGTCAAGGAAGAGGACTACACCATTCGCGCGCGCGAAGCCGCGGAAGGAGCCGTGTTCGGCGAGGTGATGCTCGAGCTCAATGAGCTCAGTGCCACGATGCGCCAGCGGCACATCGCCGCGCTCGAGGCGGCGGCGCTCGTCCGCGCGGTGATCGCCGAGGTGGATGCGGCGATCTTCGCGTTCGACATGGAGTCGCGCCTGGAGCTCGTGAACCGCGCCGGCGAGCGATTGTTGGGAATGGAGGCGGACGGCCTGCTGGGGAAGACTGCCGCGATGCTCGGCATCGACGACATTCTCCGGATCGAGGAGGCGGCGACGATCGAGCGGAGCTTCGCGGGCGTCAGTGCCCGCTGGAGCGTGCGCGGATCGGTCTTCCGCCGCGACGGCCAGACGCATCGGCTGGTGGTCGTCGCTGACATCAGCCGAGCGCTGAGGCAGGAGGAGATCCGCGCCTGGCAGCGCGTGGTGCGGGTCCTCGGCCACGAGCTCAACAACTCACTGGCTCCCATCAAGTCCATCGCCGGCTCGCTCGAGGAGGCCCTCGGCGCGCCGGCCGTCGACGCGCGCCTGCGCGCGGATCTCGCGCATGGCATCGGGATCATCGGGCGGCGCGCCGAGGCGTTGACGAGATTCCTGTCGGCCTACTCGGAGCTGGCTCGGTTGCCGGAGCCGACGATTCGCGAAGTGGACGTCGCCGAAGTGTTGCGCCGTGCCGTGTCGTTCGACCGGCGCGTGGATGTCCGGCTGGAGGACGGCCCGGCGCTTCGCGTGGCCGCCGATGAAGATCAGCTCGAGCAGGTGATGATCAACGTGCTGAAAAACGCGATCGATGCGTCGATCGAAACCGGTGGCGGCGTTTCGGTTTCGTGGCGCGAAAGCGGTGGGGTCGCGGAGGTGGTGGTGACGGATGAGGGGCCGGGGCTCGCGTCGATCGCAAATCTCTTCGTTCCGTTCTTCACGACGAAGCCGGGAGGGACGGGGATCGGACTCGTGCTCAGCCGGCAGATCGCCGAGGCGCACGGGGGCACGCTCACGCTGCGCAACCGCGATGGTGCGCGGGGATGCGAGGCGGTGTTGCGCCTGCCGGTGAGCCGGAGGTGACGCGAGGAAACCTGACGCGCTGACCTGCGTAACACCGGCATGCCCCTGCGTGTCCCATACCGGTCGAAATGCGTCGCGGCCTTCGTCAGTCTGGCGTTCAGTCTGGCGTTCAGTCTCGCGTCGATGTCGCAACCGATACGCATCACCGCGCAGCTCGAGCACGTTTTCAAGGCTCATGCGTCGCCCGTGCGGCCTGCGTTCAGCCCCGACTCGCGTGTTCTCGCGACGGCGAGCGTCGACGGAGTCGTTCGGCTGTGGCGGGTCTCGGATCGCAAGATGATTCGCACCTGGACGCATCCCGGGGGCCTCACGTCGGTCGCATTCAGTCCGGACGGCCGATGGGTGGCCGGCGGCGCGTACGACGCAACGATTCGAGTGTGGCGCGCGCGCGACGGAGCGCTGGCGCGCACTCTCAGCGGGAGCGAGGGAACGGTCTGGGCGATCGCGTTCAGTCCGGACGGCGAGCACCTCGCGAGCGCGGGCGAAGACAGGATCATCCGCTTGTGGCGCGTGCGCGACGGGTCTCTGCTCCGCACCATGAGAGGGCATGAGTTGAATGTCTGGTCTGTGGCATTCAGCCCCGACGGACGCCTCCTCGTCAGCGGTAGCTTCGACCATTCCGTAAAACTCTGGCGTACCGACACGGGTCGTCTGGTGCGCACGCTCTCCGGCCACGAGCAGGCCGTCGTGAGCGTCGCGTTCCGATCCGACGGCGAGCTCGTCGCCACAGGCGGGGATGACTCGACGGTGCGTCTGTGGCGGGTGCGGGATGGCCGGCTCATGACCACACTCACCGGAGACTCGGAGCATGTCTACAGCGTCGCGTTCACGCCGGACGGGCAATGGCTCGTGAGCGGCGGCCGCGAGCGGGGCATGCTCGGCACGCTTTGGGACCATCTGTTCAATGAGCGGCTGACAGGGGACAACGGCAAGACCGTCCGGCTCTGGCGCGTCAGCGATGGCGCGCTCGTGCAGACGCTCTCCGACCATTCGGCCGACATCCGCTGGGTCGCCGTGTCGAATGATGGGAAGTGGCTCGCCACGGGAAGCGACGACGCGACGGTGAATCTCTACAGCCTGCGAGTCGCGCGCTGATTCGCACTGCGGTTCAGACGAGCCTCCGACGCTGCGCTATCCTCCGCGCATGAACATCGCCATCGCGCAGACCGACGCCGAGATCGAAGACTGCTTCCCAGTCCTCCTGCAGCTCCGCCCGAAGCTCAGAGCGGAGACGTTCGTCGCCGATGTGCGGCGCATGCAGAGTCAGGGATATGTGCTGGCGGGTCTTCGGGATCCGGACGTGAGTGCCGTGGCGGGCTACCGGTCCATGGGGATGTTCGC
>Ga0193706_1001235_pt1 | contig 11773 bp, 10 predicted proteins | sample U3c1metaG_FD_160130 | JGI IMG/M metagenome (GOLD analysis project Ga0193706, IMG submission 160130) | Soil microbial communities from a riparian zone of the East river system, Colorado, United States - U3c1 | ecosystem: Environmental > Terrestrial > Soil > Riparian zone | place: USA: East River... | reverse complement strand
GAGCGGCCAGCGCTGCGCTGTCCGCGAGTCTTGCGCCCAGCGGGCGCTCTCGAAGGCCGAAGAGTGTCGTGGAGCGAGGCCGGTGAGTCAAGGGCGCGGTTTTATCCGCGGCCCTGGACTCGCCGGAAACCGCCTTGCGACTAGCGTTTGCGCCGCCCGCCGGGGCGGACTTCGCGTCCATCCGGGCGCAGGTAGCGCAGCACCGAGTCCTCGAGCTGGTCGTTGACCGCGAGCAGGCTGATCACCTTCTGGTGGCGGCCCTCGAGGTCCTTGAGCTCCTGGTTGCAGTTCGCCTTCAGGTAGTCGACCGCGTCCGCGGCCGCGCGGACCTCGACCTTGCCGAAGCCCTTCTGGGGCAGGGCGGCGCCGAGGCGGCGCAGGATCGAGCCCGCGCGCGATTCGACCGTGCGCAGACGTCCGCTGCCGCGGCAGCGCGCGCAGTTGTGGAACAGCATCTTCGACAGACCCGGGCCCAGGCGCTGGCGCGTGAGCTCGAGCAGGCCGAACTGGGAGATGCGGCCGAGCTTCGAGCGCGCGCGATCGAGGGCCAGGGCCTGGCTGAACGCGCGCTCCACCGCGCGGCGGCTGCCCGCGCGCTGCATGTCGATGAAGTCGCAGACGATGATGCCGCCGAGGTCGCGCAGACGGATCTGGCGCGCGATCTCCGGCGCGGCTTCGAGGTTGGTCTTCAGCGCGATCTCCTCGAACTCGAAGCCTTCCGAGCGGGTCTTGCCCGAGTTGACGTCGATCGCGACCAGCGCTTCGGTCTGATCGAACACGATCGAGCCGCCCGAGGGCAGCTCGATGCGGCGCGAGAAGATGCGCTCGAAGTCCTGCTCGACTCCATAGGAATGGAACAGCGGCTTGGCGCCGTCGTGCAGCTGGATGCGCTCGAGATCCTCGGGCGTCATCAATTTCGCCGTGAACTCGCGCACGCGCTGGAAGACCTCGGGGTCGTCGACGATCACGGCCTCGGTCGAGGAATTGAACAGGTCGCGCACGGTGCGGATCGCGACGTCGGACTCTTCGTACAAGGGCGCGGGGCCGCGGCCGAGGTTCAAGCGCACTTCGAAGTCCGCCCACAAGGCGAGCAGGTAATCGAGGTCGCGCTGCAGGTCCTCGCGCGAGCAACCGACGCCGGCGGTGCGCACGATCACGCCCATGCCCGGCGGCAGATTGTCCAGGCTGGTCAGGATCTTCTTCAGGCGCCGGCGTTCCTTCTCGTCCTCGATCTTGCGGCTGACGCCGGTGCGCGCCATCGAAGGCATGAGCACCAGGTGGCGGCCGGGAATCGAGATGTAGGTCGTCAGCGTCGGGCCTTTTTCGCCGATCGCGTCCTTAGTGATCTGGACCACGACCACCTGGCCCTTCTCGAGCAGCTCGGTGATCGGCAGGCGCGGGCGAGCCTGGCGGCGCATCCCGTTGCCGTGCGGCGCACCCGGGCGTCCGCGAGCGGGGCCCCCCTGACTCTGGGTGGTGCGCGCCGCGCCGCGCGTCTTGCGCAGCGTGCGACGGCCGCGCTGGCCGCGGTTGTCCTGCTGAGCCGGCTCGCTGGCGGGCTCGAGCGATTCCGCTGCGTCCGACGCGAAGCCGACTTCCTGCGTCGCTTCCGGCAATTCGGGCAACTCCGCCGCGTGCTCGGCCTCGGAGCTTTCCTCGAGGTCGCGATGGCTTTCCTCGCGATCGAAGGAGAACAGATCTTCGTGGTGATCGGCGTGAGCGTGGTCCGCGTGCAGCTCTTCCTCGGCGCGCAACGCGCGCGCGGCCTCGGCTGCGTGCATCTCGTGGTGGTCGTCGACGATCTCGGCAAAATCATCCGAGTTCTCCGGCGCGTGGGCCAGGTCGCTCACCGGAGCGGGCGCCGGCGCGGCGAGGGCGGCGATCGGGGCCTGTTCCTCGCGGCGTTCTTGCACGCTGTCGGTGTGCGCGTCCTCGCGATCCCATTCGTCGGGATCGATCTTCGCGGTCAACAGCTTCTGCAGCGTGAAATCCTTCTCGCCGTAGACCGACAGCACGTCGGAGGTGTGCAGGAATCCGTTGCGGCCCTGGCCGAAGTCGACGAAGGCTGCGCCGATCGCCGGCTCGAGGTTGACGACGCGACCGCGGTAGATGTCGTTGACCAGCAGCTTGTGCTTGCGCACGGTCATCTGGAAATCGACGATCTGCTGGCCTTCGACCACCGCGACGCGAATCTCTTCGCGGTCGGAAGCGTTGACCAGGATCACGTTCTTGCGCCGCGCCGGCGGCCTGGCGGGCTCGCGCTCCTCGACCTGCGCTTCGCTCGCGCCCTCCTCGGTCGGGCGTTCACGATCGCGATCACGGTCGCGGCCGCGTTCACGTCCGCGCGGCTCGTTGCGCTTGCGCTTGGGAGCCGGGCGCGTGGGCGGCGGCGCGATCACGGCCTGGGGCAGGTCGTCTTCCTCGAAGGGAATCAGCTCGACGCCGAGCGGCGTGGCCGGCTCGCGCGTCTCGTCCTGACCGCGCGGACGGCCGCGGCCTCCGCGGCTGCCCCGGCGACGGCGCTTGCCGAGATGGCCGGGAGCACCATTGCCCGCGGGGGCATCGGAACGCTGGCGCTCGAGGCGCGGCGCGGCAAGCTCGCTCGCGGGCATTCCGTCGTGCATTTCCGCGGACGGACGTTGATCGGATTCAGGATGCGCGTGGGCCGGAATCGCGGGCTGGTCGCGGCGCTCGCCGCGCTGCGCTCCGCGGCGACCGCGGCCGCCGCGGCGCGAGCCGCGTCCGGCTTGCGGCGGCGCAAGCAAGGGATCGAGCGGATGCTCCACGGCGCCGCTCGCGGCGCCTGGCGCGTGATCCGCGTCGGGGGCAAGGCTCGCGTCGGCGGGCCAGGCTCCCCCATCGGGCGAATTCTCCGCGGGTTGGTCCTCGGGACCGCGACCGCGTCCGCGGCGGCGACCACGGCGGCGGCGCTTGCGCGCGGGATCGAGGACTGCGCCGGAATCCGCGGGTCCATCCAGGCGCTCGCGCGCCAGGGGATCTTCGTCGCCCGATTCAAAAGGCGGGAACTCGGCTTCGGGCAGCGGCGGCTCGACCGCCAGCTCGGCGTCGAATCCAGGGCGCTCGGTCGGAGCGACTTCGTTCGCGCGGCCTCCCGCGCGGCGTCCGCGACCGCCGCGGCGACGGCGACGGCGCTCGGGGTCCCCGTTGGACGGGTCGGCCGATCCGGCCTGGGGAGGGACTTCGTGAGCGCCGGACGTCGGGTCGGGCGCGGAGGAATCCTCGGATTGGAAAGAGGACTCGGGTTGCGACTCGTGGAACGAGCCGAAGTCGCGGTCCCCTTGGGGATCGCGAGCGTGAAACTCCATCATGGAAAAAAGCGTGGGGTGGGCGAGGCCCCTTCGCGGCCCGCGGAAAACGCGGGCTGGTCGTGGATGTCGGCAAAGGCCGACTGGCCACGGGGTTCGCGAAGGTCAGCGTGAAAAGGCACGGTCGGCGAAGACGGGACGGCGCGTGAGCGTGCGTCCGCGCCGGGCGAGCGCATGGCGCTCACTGCGGCGGACTTCGGTCCGACCCTGCGTCTGACGCCGGGCCTCGAGTTGATCGGATTGTCGAGCGAGATCCATCGGGGTCTCGTCTGCAGCTTCGCCACGTGGCGAAGTTGTGTGCGGGGAAGTGAAGCTGTGCGCGGAAGGCGCACGAGTACCGGTCGATTCGCGGGGAGCGGATCCTCCGGCGGGTGCGTGTCACTCACGAACCCCGGTCGAACTCCTGACGGAGGCCGACTGCCTCGGCAGGCATGCTCGCCTATCGGCCATCCCAAAGGAATCCCCAAAGCCCTTTTCCTCCGCGAGCCGGGTCTGGGAGCGCGCCTGGCCCCCAAAGACTCGGGCCCGCCGACCGCGATTGCGGTCGGCGGGCCCTGGAGTCTGGGCGGGGTCCTCCGAGGAGGCCCCTTCCCGATCACTGACCTTCGGGTTTCGGCTCGGTGGTGGCCGGCTTGCCGATCAGGCCTTCGACCTGGACGCGCAACGCGGTGTTGCGAGTCTGGAATTCACGCTGCAGCAGCATCTCTTGATCCTGTGCGCTGTGCACGATCGTCGGAGTGACGAACACGAGCAGGCTGCGGCGCTGGCGATCCTTCTTCTTGTACTTGAAGAGCTCGCCGACGATCGGGATGCGCGAGAGGAAGGGCACGCGCGATTCGCTCTTGGAATCCTGCTCGGTCGTCAAGCCACCGATGACGGCGGTCTGACCGGAACCCAGGAGCATCGTGGTGACGATCGTCGAGCTGCGCGTGCGCGGCAAGGCGATCGTGCCTTCGAGGCCCGAGGCGCCGACCGTGAACACGTCGAAGCCCGCGGGAGACAGGGCGCTCGCGCCCGATCCACCCGAGAGACTGGTTTCCTTCGGGATCACGTCCATCGTCATGTTGTTCGTGCCCGGGATGACGTGCGGCACGATCAGGAGCTGGAAGCCGACGTCGACCGGAGAGCCCTGGGCTTCCGAGAGCGACAATTGCAAACCACCGGCTTGTCCCTGCTCGGACTTGGCCTCGGCGTAGCGGATCGTTTCGCCGACGAAGATCGTGGCTTCATGTCCGTCGAGGGCGATCAGCTTGGGAGCTTGGATCACTTCCGACTTGGTGTCGCGCTGCAGCATCTTCAGCGTGGCCGCGACGCCGGTGAACGACAGCTTGCCGAACACCGTGTCGGGGATGATCGTGTTGCCCGCGTTCAAGGCCGGGTCCGCGAAGGGACCGTGCTTGCTCGGGTTGGCGATGATGAAGTCTTCCCAGCCGGAGTTGCCCAGGCCGAAAGGCAGGGTGATCGGGATCGCTCCGCCCGAGATCTCGACGCGCGGCCCGGCATCGCCGTAGTCCACGCCGAGGTCGAGCAGGTCGGTGTTGAGCGTCGAGACGAATTTCACGTCGCAGAAGACCTGGCTCGGCTCGATGTCGAGACGCGCCAGCATGTCCTGGATCTGGTCGTGGATCTGCGCCGTGTCGCGCACGATGATCACGTTCTGCGACTCGATGTAATCGAGCTCGCCGCCCTGAGAGAGGGCTTTCTGCAGCGCCTTCAAGACCGTGAAGGTCAGCGCGATGTCCTTGGTCGCCGCGCCTCCGCCCTGGATGGCGATCGGCTGCAGGAACTCGGACTTGATCAGCGGCTTGTAGATGCTCTTCGGACGCATGTAGCGCAGCTGGTAGCTCTTCGTGACCATCTGCGATTGCAGCGAAGCGGGGTCGACCACGCGCAGGATGCCGCGGTTTTCCTCGACGACCACGTAGCCCAGCGTCTTGACCGCGACGTCGAGCGCATCGCGCCAGGGCACGTTCTTCAAGTGCATCGAGATCGTGCCCTTGACGTCCGGCGAGACCATGATGTTCGCGTTGCCGAACTTGCCGATCAGACCGATCACGTCGGTGATGTCAGCGTTGGTGGCCTCGTAGGTGAAGGGCAGAGGCTTGACCACCATCAGGATGCCGCCAGTGCGCTCCTCGACCACGCAGCCGGCTTGCTCGGCGGCGATGTCGAGCGCGTCCCGCCAGGGAACGTCGGTGAGCTCGAGCGTGATCTCCTTGTCGGCGTCCGGTGCGACGACGATGTTCGTGCGCGACTGATCGCGCAGGAACTGAGCCACATCGGAGAGCTTCTTCTGATCGACGCGAAGGTTGATCCGGGCATCCTTGCCCGTAGTTCCCTGCGCGAAGACTGAAGGCGCGAACGCCATCAGGAGCGCACACACGGACCACATCATTTTCGTTGCTTTCATGACACTCCTGCCCAGACCAACCTGGGACTCTGTTGAGACCAAATTCCTAATACCTGCGCTCGAGGATCATCCCGCGGAACAGGAACTCGATCGCCCCGGGCTTGATGGCGCGGACGACCAGCTCTTTTCCGAGGAGATCGCCCTCGCTAACCGTTGAATCGTTGATCAAGGCGACGGGAGTCATCCCTTCGCCGATCGCAACACCTTTGATGACCATCGGGATCTTCTCGAAGTCCGAGAGGTCCTTGGCTTGCACGTCGAGGCGTCGCAGCTCGTCGACGAGCGGCTTGCGCAGCGGATCGGCATCCGCCAGGGCCAGCCGGCTCTCGACCGTGTCGAACGCGGTCTGTGCCATCGTGTACTCGCCGTGCTCGACGTTGGCGCGCATCGAGTGCACCAGCTCGGTCAGCGATTCCTTGGTCGGGCCTTCGTTGCCCTGGATGTCGCTCATCGCCTGGCGGATGGCGTTGACCGGGGTCACGACTTCGTTGTGCAGGCGGCGATCGCTGGGGACGTAGCGGATCTGGCCTTCCTCGAGCGTGCGGCGCACGTCTTCCTCGAGCTTGGCCAGCGATTCCTCGAGCTCGGCGCGGATCGTCATCTCGCTGATCAGCGTTCCGGCGGTCTTCACGCCCTCCCACAGGCCGGTGACGCTCTGCGTGCGCATCACCAGGTCGTCGACGATGCGGATCTGCTCGTCGACCGACAGCGAGGACTCGGTCTCGGTGTGAGCGGGCACGCGCGGGTCGACCCACGGGTCGCGGCGGCCGCGCTGACCGCGGTAGATGTAGGAGGAGACCTGCAGCGCCTGGCGGCGGCGGTTGATCTCGCCCAAGAGCAATTCACGCTTGCGCGCGTAGCCGTCGAGCTTGAGCGGCGGCGGGCCGTTCTGCGGACGGTAGACGTAGGTCTCGACGTCGAGGGTGATGCGGTGGCGCGGCACGCCCGTGTCCTGCACCTGACGGCGAGCGGCGGAAGTCAGCTTGAATTCCGGCACGCGCATGAAGCGCGAGTGGCTCTCGATCTTGTCGATGAACGACAGGAGCTGGAACGCATCGGCTTCGATGTTGAGCGTGTAGCCGACCTTGTCGAAGTCGGTCTTTTCCTTCTTGCCGACGTCGCCGGCCTTCTTCTTGAGCCCGGTGATCTGCACCCCGGCCTCGTCCTTGAAGTGCGACAGGTCGCGCACGAGGTTGTTGACGTCCTGCTCGTCGGGCAGGATCTCCTTGATCACCTCGTCGGTCTCGCGCAGCACGATCACTTCGCGCTCGAGCGCACCGGTTCCGGTCAAGACCTTGCGCGAGCCCTCGATCTCGACGCGCAGCGACGCGACCTTGGCGCGCGACTCGTCGATCGACTTGTACTCGAAGTACACCAGCACGCCGATGCCGATCGCGGCGGTCGTGCCCAGCCCGCAGAGCCAGGCGAATACGCGTTTCTCGCTCATTGCTTCGCACCTTCCGCGGGGGTCGCGGCCTTCGCGGGATCCGTGGCGGGCGCAGCCGGCTTGGGCGCCGCCTTCTTGACGATCTGGTCTTCCTTGAGCTTGAGCTGCAGCGAGACCGGGAAGGCCCAGACGACTGCGGGGACGAGCTCCTTGTCGACCAGGGTCTGAGTTCCCTCGGGCGGCGCGGGCGCGTCGAAGTCCTGGATGAACGGCGAGCGCTCGAGGTCCTCGAGGAAGTTGGCGACCTGGCCGAAGTCGCTGGAACCGGAGTGTCCCGCGGCCTTGACCGTGCCCGCCGACTTGGTGCGCTGGTCGATGCGCTGACTGATCGAGAGATCGTCGAGCCACACGAAGTGCCTGCGACCCTCGCCGCCGTCGTTGATCACGTCGACCAGCTCGTCGACCTTGCGCGTCCAGCCGATGCGGCTCTTGGTGATCGCGGCCAGTGCCGATTCGCGCGTGGCGAAACGCAGGCGCTCGCTCTCGAGCCCGCGGTGGAAATTGACTTGAGGCGTCAGGCCGTCCGCTTCGGTCTGCAGCACGGCGCGCTCGCTCTCGATCTCGGCTTGGATGCCGAAAGCGAGGAAGCCCCACCACGCGAACAGTCCAGCGTTCACGCCGACGACACCGGCAACGGTGAGCATCAGCTTGAACGGCGTGCGGCTCTTCCGCCGGTATTCTTCGGGGAGAAGATTGATGCGAATCATGCTGTTCGAACCCTCGAGGCGAGGCCGACGGCGACCACCAGGGACGGTGCCCAGGCTTCCAGTTCTTCCACGTCGACCCGATCGACCGCGATGCGCAGACCCTCGAGCGGGTTCCAGGTGCGCGTCGTGCGGGCCGTGGCTTGTTCGATGTAGCTCTGAGCGCCGGGCGCGAGCACGCCGCCGCCGGAGAGCAGGAGTTCCTCCACGCGCAGACCCTCGTGGTGCTCGACGTAGTCGAGGCTCAATGAGATCTCGCTGGTCAGGTCCTCGAGCACGGGCTGGATCGCGCGCGTGACCTCGACTTCCTGGGTTTGCGGGTTGCGCTTGATCGCTTCGGCTTCGAAGACCTCGACGCCCAGACGGCGCGCGACGGCCTGCGTCATGTCGTGGCCGCCGATGCCGATCTCGCGGCTGAAGCAGGTTTCGCCGCCGCACAGGACGTTGATCGAAGTGCGCGTGGCGCCGACGTCGACGAGCGCGATGGCGCGTTCCTCGCCGGGAGTCGGTTCCTTCTGTTCCAGCTCGTCGTCGGGCAGGCCGCACAGCTCCCAGGCGTTGGCGAGAGCGAAGGCGTCGACGTCGATCGCGACGGTGGTGAGGCCTTGAGCGCTGACCTGCTTGACCTGCTCCTCGAGCGTCTGCGTCTTGCAGGCGACCAAGAGCACCGACATCGAGTCGTCAGGCGTGGCGCCTTCGTCGCCGCTCTTCTGCGTGCGGCGCTTGAGCGGCTGGCAGTCGAGCGTGGTCTCGTCGAGCTCGAACGGGACGTAGCGGTCGGCCTCCATCCGGATCGCTTGGCGCAACTCGGAGTCCGACATCTTCGGCATGTTCACGTAGCGCACGACCACGTTCTGGCCCGAGACGCTGGTGACGACCTGCTTGGAGCGGAAGCGCCCCTGCTTGAAGATCTCCTCCAGCGCGGCGGCACGGTCGCCACCCGGCGGGATCTCGACGCGCGCAAAGCCGGTGATGACCGGCTCAGGGCCTTCGAGGGTGATTTCGATGGCCTTGACGACCTGACTACCCAGGTCCAGACCCACGACGCTCTTGGTTCGACGGAACAAGCCGCACCCCTGAGAAGGGAACAGGTTTCGCGGCCCCCGCCTCCGTTCTGCGGATTTGCGGGCTACGGCCCCGAGGAATCTCCCCAGTGGCGGCTAGGCTTTCGGTAGCTCGTGTGGCCGGGGTTTAGTCGCTCTCTTGAAATCCGGCTTCGACCAGTCCCACTAGTGAACGCACCACGTCCTGAGCCTGTGCGCCGCGGGCGCTGAACTCCAGGACGCAGCCGTGGCCCGCGGAGAGGGTCATCAGCTCCAGGATGCTCTTGCCGTCGGCGACGCGGCCCTCGCAGGTGACCTCGACCTCGCCCGCGTAGGCAAGGGCGATGCGCGCGATCGAGTGGCACGGCCGCGCGTGCATGCCGCGCGAGTTGACGATCACGGCGCGGCCGCTGGCTTGGATCGGATCCTGCACCCTGGAAGAAATTTCCGCTTGAGCTGGCGTGGACTCGGGGCTCGCGAAGGGCGGCTGGCTCAGGCTTGAGCCGCTTCCTCGAGCAGCTCGAGCAGCTCCGCCTTGGTCTGGGCCGCCAGCGCGAAGCGGCGGAAGTCCTTGGCGCGGGCGAGGGTCGCGATCCATTGCATCAGCTCGAGGTGGCGGCGCGGATCGTGCAGCTCGCTGGCCGCCGCGGGACGCACCACCACGAAGAACAGGTGCGCGGGCTCGCCGTCGACCGAAGCCCACTCGACTCCGCCCTTGTGGACCGCGAAAGCCAGGGCGGTCTTCTCCAGGCCGGCGAGCTTGACGTGCGGAATGGCCACCGCGGCGCCCAGACCGGTGGAAGCGATGCGCTCGCGCTCCAGAAAAGCCGTCTCCAAGGCAGCTTTCAAGCGCGCCGGCACCTGACCGGAGGCGATCAGCAGGCCCGCGAGCTCGGCGAGCGTGGCTTCCTTGCTGGCAGCCTCCAGCGAAACGCTGCAGGCCTTGGACTTGAATTGTCTGGCGAAACCGACGGCGGCGCGTTCAGGGCTGAGCATCGTGTGAAGTTACCACGATTCCGTCTTTAGCGCACGGTTGCGCGGCCCTGGCGCGCGCTGCTCAGGAGCCCGTTGAAATAGTCGCCGTAGCGAGGCAGAGCGCGGGAAGGCGAGACGTGGAGCGCGAAGCCGAGTAGGCGACTATTTCGACGGGCTCTAGGTTTCCTCGCGCTTGGAGCGCCGGTGGCGCTGCACCAGGCGTTGCTTGTGACGGGTGAGCAGGCTCTTCATGCGCTGCAGCGCGTCCTCGAGCGCCTCGGCCTGGCTGTCTGCTTTCGAATCGACCACCAGAGTCGCTCCATGACCGACGTGCACCACGATCTCGACGCGGTGCGAATCGTGCACGCGCTCGAGCACCGCGCGCAGCGATTCGATGCGCTCGAAGTATTTCGCGAGCTGCTGCAGTTTTTGCTCGACGGAATCGCGCAGGCTGCCCGGGTAAGCGCGGTGCGGATCGGAAACGAGCGTTTTCATGGTGAACCTCGATGTCAGGAGCGCGGAAGTGCGGAAAACGAGCGGAAAACTTGGCTGCGGTCCGCCGTGCGAATGTCGCAGCGGCGCGCGGGTCGCGCCAGCGGCGAACGAACAGGATTGGGAGCTTGTGGGCTCAACCGATCTCCACCTCTACGTTGGACCGGGAGCGCCCAGTCGTCAATACCCAGGTATCGCGGAGCGCCGGCTCGCAACTGGAGGCCCGAAAAAGATTCAGGGCAGACTGCGCTCGCGCGCCGCGAAGGGACGCACGGGATAGCGCACGGAAACCAGGTACAATCCTTCCGGCGGCGCGGTCGGCCCCGCCTCGCGTCGATCGGTGCTTTTCAGGATTCGCGCGACGTCCTCCGCGGACAACGCGTGCTTGCCGGCTTCGATCAATGTCCCCGCGATCGTACGCACCATGTTGTAGAGGAAGCCGTCGCCTTCGACGACGAACGCGAAGCGCTCGCGCCGCGCGATGAAGTGCAGCGAGCGCAGCGTGCGCACATTGGTCGAGCGCGGGCTGCCCGAGCTCGCGAAGGCGCCGAAGTCGTGCTTGCCGATCAAGTGTCTCGACGCCGCGCGCATCGCGTCGATGTCGAGCGTCTGCGGAACCCAGTGCGCCAGCTTCTCGGCGAAGGGCGGCCGGAAGCGCGCCGTGGAGACCAGGTACATGTAGCGCTTCCCGATCGCGGAAAAACGCGCGTGAAAATCATCGGGCGCGGTCTCCAGGCGGCGGATCGTCGCGCCTTCGCACAGGTAGAAATTGAGCGCGTGGCGCAGGCGGTCGTCGTCCAGCCGCGTGTCGATGAAAAAGTGCGCGACCTGTCCGAGCGCGTGCACGCCGCTGTCGGTGCGGCCCGCGCCGTGGACCGTGATCCGATTCCCGGTCAAGGCGCACAGGGCGTCCTCGACGCCTTCCTGCACGGAATAGAAGCCCTCCTGGCGCTGCCAGCCGTAGAACTTCGAGCCGTCGTAGGAGATGAGCGCGCGGACATTGCGCATCCCGCGAGGGTAGCAGGCGCCGGCGCTCGCCGCGCGAAAGCGTGGGTGCCGGATGCGAAGGGCCGGCGCTCGTCGAAAGCGATCAGGTCGCTGAAGCCGCTGGCGCCAGGGCGCGCTCCCGATCAGGCGTAGCGACGGCGGCGGTAGGAGCTCGGGATGTCGAGCTCCTGGCGATACTTCGCCACGGTGCGGCGCGCGAGCTCGAAGCCGCGCTGGCGCATGGAGATCACGACCTCGTCGTCGGACAGGGGCGCCGCGGGGTCCTCGCTCGCGAACACGTTGCGCACCAGGTCGCGCACGTCCTCGCGCGCGCGCTCCTCGCCGCCGGATGCGCCTTGGAAGAAATGCCGCAGGGGCAGGATGCCCCA
>Ga0193706_1001234_pt1 | contig 11779 bp, 9 predicted proteins | sample U3c1metaG_FD_160130 | JGI IMG/M metagenome (GOLD analysis project Ga0193706, IMG submission 160130) | Soil microbial communities from a riparian zone of the East river system, Colorado, United States - U3c1 | ecosystem: Environmental > Terrestrial > Soil > Riparian zone | place: USA: East River... | reverse complement strand
CGCAACCTGGTCGACAACCGTTTCCCGGTCCAGTACGTGATCCGGCCGCAGTCGGCCGAGCACCGCGACTACCGCGGCTTCGCCGGCTCGGTCGTCGGCGGCATCTTCAAGCAGGGCGACGAGGTGATGGTCCTGCCCTCGCGCAAGACCTCGACGATCGCCCAGATCGACACCCCCGACGGCGCCGTCGAGCAGGCCTTCCCGCCGATGGCGGTGACGATGCTGCTCGACGACGAGCTCGACGTCTCCCGTGGCGACATGATCTGTCGCCCGACCAACCAGCCGAGCGCCAACAACCGCTTCGAGGCGATGATCTGCTGGTTCGACGAGACCTCCTCGCTGCGGACCGGGGTGCCCTACCAGCTCAAGCACACGACCAAATGGATCGCCGCCGAGGTCGAGACGCTGCGCTACGAGCTCAACGTCGACAGCCTGCACCGCGACCTCGACGCGGAGACGCTCGAGGTCAACGACATCGGCCGGGTCGCGATCCACACCACCTCGCCGCTCTTTTTCGACGAGTACCGGCTCAACCGGACCACCGGCAGCTTCATCCTCGCCGACCCGGCGACGAACCTCACCGTCGCCGCCGGGATGATCATCGGCGGCGCCGGCGAGACGCCGACCGGAACCCACTCGATCGTCGCCGAGAACATCACCTTCCACCCCAGCAGCCTCTCGCGCGAGGAACGCCGCGAGGCGCTGGGCACCAACGGGGCGACGATCTGGATGACCGGCCTCTCCGGCTCCGGCAAGTCGACGATCGCCGCCGCCGCCGAGCACACGCTGGTCGGCAGCGGCCGCAACGCCTACATGCTCGACGGCGACAACCTCCGCCACGGCCTCAACGCCGACCTCGGCTTCAGCGAGGAGGACCGGGCCGAGAACGTGCGCCGGGTCGGCGAGGTCGCGAAGCTGCTCGCCGAGTCGGGAGTCGTCGCGATCGTCTCCCTGGTCAGCCCCTTCGAGGACGCCCGCGACAAGGTCCGCGCCGTCCACGAGGCGGCCGGCATCCCCTTCCACGAGGTCTTCGTCGACACCCCGCTCGAGGAGTGCGAACGGCGCGACCCGAAGGGGCTCTACGCGAAGGCCCGCGCCGGCGAGATCACCGACCTGACCGGGGTCGGCAGCCCGTATGAGGCGCCGCAGCGGCCGGAGCTGACGACGGATCCGGACCTGGAGACGGCAGTGCGCCAGGTCCTCGGCTTGCTGGACTAGGAGCCCTACGTAGGCCTGTCTAGGGCCGGGCGGGGACCTGCGGAGCGCCGAGCCCGTAGGTCTCGTAGGCGCCGAACTCGGCAAACGTCTTGTGAGTGGGGCCGTGGTAGTCCGACGAACCGGTGGGGACCAAGTTCAGCTCCTCGCAGAGTTTCAGCAGGTGCGCGGTCTGCTCTTTGCTGTGAGGGGGGTAGAAGGTCTCGACCCCGTCGGCGCCGAGCGAGCGGATCAGGTCCTCGACCTCGTCCGGCGCGGAGATGTCCCAGTAGGGGTGGGCGATCACGGCGACGCCGCCGGCCTCGCGGATCAGCTCGATCGCCGCCGCGGCGCTGGGCCAGCGCCGCGGCGCGAAGGCCTTGGCGCCCGGGACCAGGTACTCCTCGAAGAAGGGGCCGAGGTCACCGGTGGCTCCCGCTGCCTTGGCGATGTGGGGCCGCCCGATCGAGTCGGCGGCGCCGGCCTCGCGGACGGCGTCCTCGAGGGTCAGGTCAAAGCCCTCGCGGCGCAGGTTCTCGACGATCTCGCCGGCCCGGTTGCGTCGCTCCTGTTGGGCCCGCTCGCAGGCCGGGGCGATCTTCGCCAGGTCGACCCAGTAGCCGCAGACGTGCAGGTCTTCGGCGTACTCGTGCACGCACGACATCTCGATCGCCGGCACCAGCTCGATCCCCAGCCGCCGCGCCGCCTCTTCGGCCTCGGGCACCCCGGCAACCGCGTCGTGGTCGGTCAGCGCCAGCGTGGTGACGCCTGCCTTGGCCGCTTCCTCGACCACCCCGGCCGGCGCCAGCTGCCCGTCCGAAACCGTCGAATGACTCTGCAGCTCGATCAAGAATCGTTCCTCTCTAGCTCGAATTGACACGGCACCCAGCCTATTTGTCGGGCCTGCGGTTTACGTGGTGCGGGGGGTGCGACCTCCCCCGGCTCGACCGGGCGGTATCTGCCCCCAGGGGCACCTAATTGCACCGGCCGTCAGGCCGGTGCCAGGCGTAGAGAGGCCGCACCCCCCGCACCACGCCCTCCACCCGCCCACATAAATAGACTGCGCCGCCGTGTTCCAGAAAGTCCTGATAGCCAACCGCGGCGAGATCGCCATCCGCGTCGCCCGGACCCTGAAGGAGATGGGGATCGGGTCGGTCGCCGTTTACTCGGAGATCGACCGTGAGGCACCGCACGTGCGCGAGGCCGACGAGGCCTTCCTGATCGGCCCGGCGGTCCCGGCCGAGAGCTATCTGAACATCGAGAAGATCATCGCCACGGCCAAGGAGGCCGGCGCGGAGGCGATCCACCCGGGCTACGGCTTCCTCGCCGAGAACGCCGACTTCGCCCGCGCCTGCGGCGAGGCCGGCATCGTCTTCATCGGCCCGCCGGCCGAGGCGATCGAAGAGATGGGCTCGAAGACCCGGGCGCGCGAGATCATGGCCGCCGCCGGGGTCCCGATCGTGCCCGGCTCGACCGAGGTCGCCAAGGACGTCGCCGAGGCCCGCGAACAGGCCGAGGAGGCCGGCTATCCGGTCGCCTGCAAGGCCGCCGGTGGCGGTGGCGGCAAGGGCTTCCGCGTCGCGATGACGCCCGCCGACCTCGAGGAGGCCTTCGAGGGCGCCGGCCGCGAAGGCGAGAAGTTCTTTTCCGACGCCCGCGTCTACATCGAGCGCTACCTCGAGGATCCGCGCCACGTCGAGGTCCAGGTCCTGGCCGACTCGCAGGGCAACGTGATCCACCTCGGCGAGCGCGACTGCTCGATCCAGCGCCGTCACCAGAAGGTGATCGAGGAGGCGCCGGGCCCCCAGGTCGACGCCGAGATGCGCGAGCGGATCGGCAAGATCGCCACCGATGCGGCCGCCGCCGTCGGCTACCGCGGCGCCGGCACGATCGAGGGCATGCAGGTTGGCGACGAGTACTTCTTCCTCGAGATGAACACCCGGGTCCAGGTCGAGCACTGTGTGACCGAGATGATCAGCGGCGTCGACATCGTCCGCGAGCAGATCCTCGTCGCCGCCGGCGAGCCGCTCTCGATCGCCCAGGAGGACGTCGAGCTGCGCGGCCACGCGATCGAGTGCCGGATCAACGCCGAGGCCGCGCACAAGAACTTTGCTCCAGCACCGGGCGCGATCACCAGCTACCGCGAGCCCGCCGGCCCCGGCGTGCGCGTCGACTCCGGCGTCGAGGCCGGGGGCGAAGTAACGCCGATGTACGACCCGATGGTGGCCAAGCTGATCGTCTGGGACGTCGACCGCGAGCACGCGACGCGGCGGATGCTGCGGGCGCTGGGCGAGTATGAGATCGGCAACCTGACGACCCTGATCCCCTTCCACAAGGCGATCCTCGCGACCGGGCAGTGGGACCGCGGCGAGACCTGCCGTGACCTGATGGAGGACCGCGACTGGCTGAAATCAACCGCGCCGGAGGTGATCGCCGCGCCCGAGGTCGAGGAGGGAGCCGAGCTGGTCAGCCGCGACTACAAGGTCGAGGTCTCCGGCAAGCTCTTCGACGTCAAGGTGATCGGCGAGGCCGGCAGCGGCGGTGCCGCCCCGGCGGCCGGCGGCAAGAAGCCGCCGAAGCGCGAGCGCAAGGCGGGCGGCAGCTCCGGCGCCTCCAGCACGGCGCTGCCCTCACCGCTGCAGGGCACGGTCTTCAAAGTCGTCGTCGAGCCGGGCGCCGAGGTTGCCGAGGGCGACCTGATCTGCGTGATCGAGGCGATGAAGATGGAGAACGAGATCACCGCTCACCGCGCCGGCAAAGTCACCTCGCTGAACGTCAAAGAGGGTGCCGCGGTCAACAGCGGCGACACCCTCGCCGTCATCGAGTAACCCAGCTCTTAGACGACACGAAGGCTGCACTCCCCATCTAGTGCCCTTTGTGGTGGCGCTTTTCTTCCTGTTCCTTCTGCTTCAGGCGTTCTTCTTCGCGCCGTTCCTTGTCGACCTTGCGCTGCTGCTCGCGGGTCAGCGGGAATTTCGGCGCGACTTCCTGGCAGGTGCGCCCACTGCAGGCCTCGAGGCGGATCAGCTGGCTGTGCAGGAAGGCCCGGATCGGAAAGAAGTTCTTGTCGCGAATTTTGTTGTTGAGCTCGTTGGGGTCTTTGTTGATGTCGTAGAGCTCTTTCTCGCCGTCGGGCCACTCGATGTACTTGTAGGGGCCGAGGCGGATTCCCTCGTAGTCCTTGGGCGGCGCGACGATCGAGCTGCTGGCCTCGTTGGGGCGGGTGTTGATGCTGTCGCCGCCGCCGGTGGTGCCGGCCGCCACGCCTTCCGGCGCGACCGGCGGGCCGCCGCCGTTCTCTTCGACGTCGTTGGTTTCGACGAAGGACTCGAAGAGGATCGGCCGGCGGGTGCGCAGTTCGGGATCGAGCAGGTAGGGCACCAGCGAGCGCCCGTCGATGCTTTTGTCGGCTTCGACGTGGGCCAATTCGAGGATCGTCGGGGTGATGTCGATGTTGGCCGCCAGCTCGCCGGTCGCGCTGCCCGGCTTGATGCCCGGTCCCCGCATCAGGAAGGGCAGGTGGGTGGATGGCTCGTAGGCGAGGAACTTGCCGCCGGTCAGCCGGTGCTCGCCGTAGAAGAAGCCGTTGTCGGAGATGAAGACGATGTAGGTGTTGCGCAACCGGTGGATGGCGCCGAGCGTGTTGATGATCTGCTGGACACCGTCGTCGATCGAGCGCAGCGACTCCAGCGCCTTCTCGTAGTAGACGCGGTAGGTGTGGATCTCGCTCGGCGAGAGGTAGCCGGCTTCGCGGATGAAGCGCGGCTTGTCGTTGACGTTGCCCTCGTTGAAGCCTTCCGAGGGGCCGTGCGGGAACGGGGCGCCCACGAAGGAGTCGTAGTGGCGGGTGGGCGGCTCGGGACCGGCGGGGCGGCGGAAGTCGCCGTGCGGGGCGGTGTAGTCGAGCTGCAGGTAGAAGGGCTGCGTTTCCGGCGTCCCCTGCATCTCTTCGCTGGCGATGCGGGTGAGGACGTCCGTCTCATACAGGCAGGGCTGTCCGTTGAGCGGCGCGAAGGGGCAGCCGAAGTCATCGCGGGGCCCGTATTCGCGGGTGTCCCAGCTGCCGGAGTCGCCGAACGGGCCGTCGATGATGCCGTTGTCGTTGAGCCTGTACCCGTAGAAGTAGTGATTGGTGTCGGCCTTGAGCGTCGTGTGCCAGGCGCTCCAACCGGGCGGCACGGTTTTGCCGTCGTCGAACGGTTCGTCGCCGTAGCCATTGAGGAACTTGCCGATGTGGATCGTCCGGTAGCCGGCGCCCTGCAGCCAGGTGGCGATGTTGTGGCTGTCGGCCTGGCGGTAGCTGAAGCCGGTGTAGCCGCCGTTCGGCGGGACGTTGCCGCGGACGTTGTTGTTGTGGGAGTAGCGACCCGTCATCAGGCTGACCCGCGACGGGCAGCAGAGCGGGTAGGGGACGTAGTAGCGGTTGAACGTCATCCCTTTTCCGGCGATCTGGGCGAGCGTGTTCGGCATCGCCGTGATCGGGGCGCCGCCCGGCGGCGTGTAGGTCGCGTAGAGCTGGTCGAGCGTCTGGTCGTCGGTCTGGATCACGACGAAGTTCGGGCGTTCGCCTTCCGGCAAGAGGGCGGTTTGCTGTTTCTTGGCGGTACTCGCGGGCGAGGCGGCGCTGGCGCTCTGCTGGCCGGCGGCGAAGACGAGGGCGGCCAGCAGCGCCACGACGCTCGCCGCCAGGGCGAGCCGCACCCCTGCCAGGGCACGCATCTGAGTTCTTGGTTGCTCGTACCTATTCATAGGAAACGTCTGAGGTCGAAACCGGCGCCTATCGCCGGAGTTGCGGCGTGAACGCTAGAAGACGCTCAGGACGCGCCGAGTTTTTTGGCTGCTTCGCGGAAGTTCTTGACCGTGGCGCTGGGGGCTTTGCGGCCTTCCAGTTTCTCGCCGTGGCGGTTGACCCAGATCACCGGCACGTTCATTTTCAGCACCGGGGCGATGTCGGTCGCGTAGTCGCAGCCGATGTGCAGCCAGCCTTTCTTGCCGCCGATCCGCCGTGCGCACTCTTTGAAGTGGACGGGGTCCGGCTTGTAGCTGCGCACCTGCTGGGCGGTGACGACGAGGTCCAGTTCGGTGCGCAGGTGGCGGCGCGAGATTCCCAGCAGTTTGTCGTCGACGTTGGAGATGATCCCGATGTCGTACTTCTTGCCGAGCCGGTCCATCGCCGCGTTGGCCTCGCGGAAGGGCAGCCAGTAGGCGACGCTGTTGGGCAGGAACTGGGCCCGCGAGGGCTCCACCTCCCAGCCGAGCTCGCCGGCGACTTTGACGATCGTGCGGCGCAGCACCTCGGCGTAGAGCTCGTAGGAGCCGGCCATGATTTCGGCCTGGACCTCCATGAAGCGGGCGAGGAAGGGCCCCTCTTCGAAGCTGAAGCCGTCTTTGGCCGCCTCTTTCTTGCAGGCGTCGACGATCCCCTTCTCCCAGTCGATCAGGGTGCCGTAACAGTCGGTGGTCACCCATTTGATGTTTTTGAGACTGGGAAGGGCCATCTGCGAGCGCGGCATTATGGCAAGCCCCCCCGGCCGGGGGAGTCACCCTCGGCGGCGGCGCGGCGGGTCGGCCGTCTGGGATAGGGTGCGCGACCGCGCCTCCGGGTGCCCCTTCTATGGACCTCCTCGAGTATCAAGGCAAGCAGCTGTTCGCCAAGCACGGCGTCGCCGTGCTTGGCGGCGAGGTCGCCAAGACCGTCGAGGAGGCGGTCGCCGCCGCCGAGGAGATCGGCTACCCCTGCGCGATCAAGGCGCAGGTCCTGATCGGCGGCCGCGGCAAGGCGGGCGGGATCAAGATCGCCTCCGACGCCGCCCAGGCGCGCGAGTACGCCGACGCGATCCTCGGCATGGACATCGTCGGCCCGCACGGCGAGGGCCCCTTCCGCGTCGACCAGGTCTGGATCGAGGGCGGTTCCGACATCGCCTCCGAGTACTACGCCTCGGTGATCCTCGACCGCGGCGAGAAGAAGCTTTTGGCGATGGTCTCCAGCCAGGGAGGGATGGACATCGAGGCGGTCGCGGCCGAGAGCCCCGACGCCCTGATCAAACGCCACATCGACCCGACCCGCGAGTTCGACGCCGCCGCGGCGCGCGAGATCATCGACGCGGCCGGGCTCGACGAGGACATCCGCGACCAGGCCGCCGAGGTGCTGGTCAAGCTGGCCGAGGTCGCGACCGGCGAGGACGCCAGCCTGATCGAGGTCAACCCGCTGATCGTCACGGCGGCGCGCGAGGTCGTCGCCCTCGACGCCAAGGTGACGATCGACGGCAACGCCCTCTTCCGCCACCAGGACCTGGCCGAGATCGCCGACACGGTCGAGGATCCCCAGGAGGCGATGGCCAAGGAGAAGGGCCTCACCTACGTCAAGCTCGACGGCAACGTCGGCATCCTCGCCAACGGCGCCGGTCTCTGTATGTCGACGCTGGACGTCGTCGCCCAGGCGGGCGGCGCCCCGGCCAACTTCCTCGACGCCGGCGGCGGCTCCAAAGCCGAGGCGATCGTCAACGCCCTGGAAGTGATCGTCTCCGACGCCAAGGTCACGGCGATCCTCTTCAACATCTTCGGTGGCATCACCCGCTGCGACGAGATCGCCAAGGGGATCGTCACCGCCTCGAGCCAGCTCGACCTCGGCGTGCCGATGGTCGTCCGCCTCGACGGCACCAACTCCGAGCAGGGTCTGGCGATCCTCGCCGAGGCCGACCTGCCCAACCTGCACCAGGAGAAGACGATGCTGGACGCGGCGCGCCGCGTCGTCGAGCTGGCGGGGGGTGCCGCATGAGCATCATCGTCGGCGAGCAGACGAAGCTGGTCGTCTCCGGGCTGACCGGCCGCGAGGGCTCCTTCCACGGGCTGCGCAACCGCGCCTACGGGACCGACCTCGTCGCCGGCGTCACCCCCGGCAAGGGCGGCCAAGAGGTCGAGGGCGTGCCGATCTTCGACACGATCGCCGAAGCGGTCGCGGGGGCCGGCGCCAACACCTCGATGATCTTCGTGCCGGCGCGCTTCGCCGCCCCGGCGATCGACGAGGCGATCGAGTCCGGCGTCGAGACGGTGATCGCGATCACCGAGGGGATCCCGGTGCTCGACATGCTCAACACTTACTGGAAGGCGGTGGAGGCCGGGGTGCGGCTGATCGGGCCCAACTGCCCCGGCGTGCTCTCGCCCGGCAAGGCCAACGTCGGCATCATCCCCGCCCAGTTCTTCGACCCCGGCTCGATCGGCGTCGTCTCCAAGTCGGGGACGCTGACCTACCAGATCGGCAACGAGCTGAAGCAGGCCGGGGCGGGCAACTCCTCGATCGTCGGCATCGGCGGCGACCCGATCGTCGGCTCCGACTTCATCGACATCCTCACCATGTACGAGGCCGATCCGGAGACCGAGCTGATCGTGATGGTCGGCGAGATCGGCGGCGACGCCGAGGAGCGGGCCGCTGAGTTCATCTCCTCCGAGGTCTCCAAGCCGGTCGTCGCCTACATCGCCGGCTTCACCGCGCCTCCCGGCAAGCAGATGGGCCACGCCGGCGCGATCATCTCCGGCTCCTCGGGGACGGCGCAGGCGAAGAAAGACGCGCTCGAAGCGAAGGGCGTGCGGGTCGGGCAGAGCCCCAGCGAGGCGGCCGCGATCGCCGTCGAGACGCTGCGCGGCTCATAGCGGCGCGTTGCTAGGGTCGGGGAACGATGGCCGGCGACACGATTTCGTTTGCGCGGGGCGCTCCGAGCGCTGACATCCTGCCCCACGAGGCGGTGCGGGACGCGGCGGCGCGGGCACTGGACAGCGACTGGGAAAGGGCGCTCTCCTACGGGGTCGGGATCGGGCATCCCGGGCTCTGCGAGTGGATCGCCGAGCGCCACGGTGGGCTCGACGCCGCGCAGGTGATGGTCACCAACGGGTCGCTGGAGGGCGGCGCGATGCTGTTCGAGCACCTGCTCGGGCCCGGTGACCGGGTGGTCGTCGAGCAGCCGACCTACGACCGCACGCTGCTGCTCCTGCAGCGGCTCGGCGTCGAGCTGGTGCCGGTGCCGCTCGAGGCCGACGGGCTCGACCTCGCGGCCTTCGAGGCGGCCCTCGCCGAGGGTCCCATCAAGCTCGCCCACGTCATCCCCAACGCCCACAACCCCGCCGGCTGCACGCTCTCTGCAGAGAAGCGGGCCCGGCTGGTCGAGCTGGCCGCCGAGCACGGCTTCTGGATCTTCGAGGACGACCCCTATCGCGAGCTGCCCTTCGCGGGGGAGCCGCTGGAGACGATGCTCTCGCTCGACAGGGCCGACCGCGTAATCCTCGCCTCGTCCTTCTCGAAGACGGTCAGCCCCGGGGTCCGGGTCGGTTACCTGGCCGGACCCGCCGAGGAGATCGGCAAGCTCGCCAAGCGGGCCAACGAGATCTATATCTCGCCGAACATGCTGGCCGAGTCGATCGTCCTCGAGCTCTGTCGCTCCGGCGAGCTGGATCGCAACATCGCCTTCGTCAAGGGCGAGCTCGAGGCTCGCTGCAACGCCCTCGTGGCGGCCCTGGGCGAGCAGATCCCCGAGGCCGAGTTCGTCGTTCCCGAGGGCGGCTACTTCCTCTGGCTCGACCTCGCCGAGGGGATCGACACGACCGCGCTGCTGGCTGCGTCCAAAGCTGACGGCGCGACCTTCGTCGCCGGCCCCGACTTCATGATCGAGGGCGGCGAGAACAGCCTCCGCCTCTCGTTTGCGCCGGTCCCCGCGGATCGCATGGCGGAGGGCGTCTCACGTATCACCGCCGCCCTCCACCGCCTCCGCTCCAGCGCCTCCTGACCGGCGCATAGCGGCGTCCTCGGGCGCTCGTCTGCGGAGCACACTTCGCTTCCTGCGTCCTTGCTCTGCTTGGTCAGGAGGCGCTGGTCGCATTTTCGAATGTGATCCGGTGGCGCTGAGGCTCGCGTAGGGGAGAGGTGGAAGCACAGAACCCCAGCGAGGAGGCAGAGATGCTCGACAGCAAGGAACGTAAGGGAGCGGAGGCGGCGCCAGAGAGCGCGGTCGCGCGAGTAGCGAAGGACCCGGTCTCGCGCCGCAAGTTCATGGCCCTGACCGGCGGCTCGGCCGCCGCCGCGGCCTTCCTCGCCGCCTGCGGCAGCGACAGCGGCACGACCACGACCACTTCCTCGATGCCCTCCGGCGGCAGTGAAACCGAACAGTTCGGCAAGGGCGACGTCGGCATCCTCAACTACGCCCTCACGCTCGAGTACCTGGAGACCGCCTTCTACGCCGACGTCGTCAAGAGTGGCCTGTTCAAGGGCGCTGACCTGGCGACGATTCGCAAGTTCGGCGAGGAGGAGGCAGAACACGTCGCCGGCCTTACCGCCGCGGTCAAGCAGCTCGGCGGCAAGCCGGCGCCGGAACCGAAAACCGAATTCCCGCTGAAGAGCGCCAAGTCGGTGCTGGAACTGGCGGGCACGGTCGAGAACCTCGGCGCCGCCGCCTACCTCGGCCAGGCCGGCAACATCAAGAGCCCGGAAGTGCTGGCGTCGGCGCTGGCGATTCACAGCGTCGAGGGCAGGCACGCCGCCGCGCTCAACACCCTGCTGGGCATGCCGATCACCCCGGACGGGGCGTTCGCCAAACCGGCGACCGCCAAGGTCGTCCTCAAATCCGTCGAACCCTTCATCGTCAGCTAGCCCGGCGAGAAAGCAAGAGGAGAAAGCAATGAACAACGGAGAACTTGCACATCCAGAGCTCGCCGGCGTCCACGTCGACGAGGACAGCGGCGATATCTCGCGCAGCGAGGTGATCCTCAAGGGCGCGCTGGCGGCAGGTGCCGTCTACGGCACCTTCATGGTCGGGCCGTACGTTCGCAAGGCGTTCGCGATGAGCGGCAGCAGCGACGTCGACATCCTCAACTTCGCCCTCACCCTGGAGTACCTGGAGTCGAGCTTCTACGAGGAAGCGAAGACCCGGGCCAAGGCGAGCGGCGAACTGAAGAGCCTGGTCGGGCTGCTGGCCGACGACGAGAAGCAGCACGTCGAAGCGCTGACCGCGACGATCAAGCAGCTCGAGGGCAAGCCGGTGGCGGAGCCGAAATTCGACTTCAGCTACAGCGACACGGCGGGCTTCCTGAAGCTGGCGCAGACCTTCGAGGACACCGGGGTCAGCGCCTACAACGGCGCCGGGCCGATGATCAAGTCCAAAGAAGTGCTCGGGGCGGCCGGCTCGATCGTCCAGGTCGAGGCCCGTCACGCGGCGGCGATCCGCCTGCAGAACAAAGAAGAACCGGCCCCCGACGCCTTCGACCCCTCGCTCGACGAAGCGCAGGTGCTGAAGGCCGTCGAACCGTTCATCGCCTAGGGGTCTGGGCGCGCAGAAGCGGATGATGGATCGAGATGACCGTTAAGAGGGACAGGGCCGAGCGGCTGGCCGACGAGGAGTTGATGCCGCTGATCGGGGAAAAGGACCCCGAGGCCTTCGAGGTCTTCTACGACCGCCACGGCGGTGTCGCCTACTCGCTGGCGTACAGGATCGTCGGCGAGAAGGCGGCCGCCGAGGACGTCACCCAGGAGGCCTTCATCTCGATCTGGCGCAGCGGCGCCCGCTTCGACCGGGCCCGCGGCAGCGTCCGCTCCTGGATG
>Ga0193706_1001233_pt1 | contig 11799 bp, 7 predicted proteins | sample U3c1metaG_FD_160130 | JGI IMG/M metagenome (GOLD analysis project Ga0193706, IMG submission 160130) | Soil microbial communities from a riparian zone of the East river system, Colorado, United States - U3c1 | ecosystem: Environmental > Terrestrial > Soil > Riparian zone | place: USA: East River... | reverse complement strand
CAGGGGATCGTGTTTCTTCTCGCCATAGGGCCCGGCCAGGACCAGCTTGTGCTCCTGCGCCATCCGAATCATGTTCGAGAAGTGCCCCGCGAAGGCTTCGCTGTTGGCGCCCTCGGAAAGCTGGCCGCTCTTCGGGCCGGTCTTCAACAACACGAGCGTGTACTTGCCGGCGGAAGACGCGGGACTCGCGGCGCTCGCCGTCTCCTGCTTCGTTTCGCTGGGGCCACACGAGAGAAGACCGACGATCGAGAGGATGGCGGCCAGGAAAATCGTTTTTCGCATGAGTTTTTTCGGTGGAAGAGCGCGAATCCTAATCATTCCCCGCGCGAATCACCGCGAGCCGTCGCGATTCAGCCCGGCAGGCCGCGCAGCACCAGGGTCTTCGGCTCGGTCATCTCCATGGCCGCGAAGTGCACGCCCTCGCGTCCGAAGCCCGAATCCTTGGCTCCACCGTAAGGAAAGTTGTCGACGCGGAAAGTCGGAACGTCGTTGACGATCACGCCGCCGTACTCGAGCTCGCGGTGAGCCTGCAGCGCCCGGCCGAGGTCGCGCGTGAAAACGCCCGCCTGCAAGCCGAAGCGACTCTGATTGGCGAGCGCGAGAGCCTCGTCGAAGGTCTCGAAGCTCTCGACGACGGTCACTGGGCCGAAGACTTCGTCCTTGCAGACGCGCATCTGCGGCGTGACGCGGGTCAGGATCGTGGGCAGGACGACCTGGCCTTCGGATCGGCCTCCGCAGTGCAGGCGCGCCCCGCCTTCGAGTGCCTCCGCGATCCAATCAAGCACGCGCGTCACGTGCTTCTTCTCGATCAAAGGCCCGACGACCGTCGCCTCGTCCATCGGATCGCCGACGGCCAGGCCCTCGGTTTCCGCGACGAAGCGCGCGAGGAATTCGTCGTGCAGCGACCGGTGCACGAGCAGGCGCTGCACCTTGATGCAGACCTGTCCCGCCTGGCCCCAGGCACCCTGCAGGATCGCGGGGAAGATCTGATCGAGGTCGACGCTCTCGTCGAGGATGCAGGGCGCGTTGCCGCCGAGCTCCAGGAGCACCTGCTTCTTGCCCGCCAGGGCCTTGAGCTTCCAGCCGACGACGTCGCTGCCCGTGAAGGAGAGGACGGCCATGCGCGGATCCTCGACCATGCGCTGAGCCGTCGACTCCTGGCAATGGACGACGCTCAAGGCTTCGGCGGGCCAGCCCGATTCGACCAGGATCTCGGCGAGAGCGTGGCCGGTCAGCGGACTCTGCGGTGGCGGCTTGAGCACGCCCGAGGCGCCGACGGCGACCATGGGCGCGAGCTTGTGCGCGACGAGATTCAGCGGGAAATTGAAGGGCGAGATCGCGGCGACCGGGCCGCGCGGGACGCGTGTGTAGAGGCAGAGCCGGCCCTCGCCGCGCGGATCGATGTCGACCGGCAGGACCTCGCCAGTCTGGGCCCGCGCTTCCTGGGCGCCGAGGTTGAAGGTCACGACCGCGCGGGCGACCTCGGCGCGAGCGAAGCGGATCGGCTTGCCGCTTTCGCGCACCATGAGCCGCGCAAACTCTTCCGCGCGCGCTTCCAGGCGCCGCGCGACAGCCTCACAGACCGCGGCGCGGCGGTGAGCGGGCAGATGGCGCGTGACCGCGAAAGCTGCCGCGGCCGCCGCGATCGCATCGTCCATGTCGGCGTCGGAGCCGGCGCAGATTTCGCCGACGGGCGAGCCGTCGTACGGATTGACGACGGTTTCGACGTGGCCGGAGTCGCGCAACTCCGCCCCGATGCGCATTCGTTGACGCAACATGGCGGCAGTATACGGAGTCAGGTGAATTCGTCCGGAGTCGTGATGGCATCCTCGCGCCGCGAAAGCGGCGCGAGGATGCCATCACGACTCCGGACGAATTCACCTGACTCCGTACACTTGGTGGCGTGGATCCGATGATCGAGCTTCTCGCGCAGCACTTGCTGCAACGCGCGCCGCGCGAGCTCGAGCTCTCCGCGAAGCATCAAGCCGCGCTGGCCGTCATCCTCACGCCGAATGACGAGACGAAGCGGCTCGATTTGCTCTTGATCCAGCGCGCCGAGCGCGCCGGCGATCCCTGGTCCGGGCACATGGCCCTGCCTGGTGGGCGGCGCGAGCCGTCCGATCCCGACCTGGACGCGACGGCGGTGCGTGAAACCCGCGAGGAAACGGGAATCGATCTGACGCGGGCGCGCGGATTCGGAGCTCTCGACGACGTGCAGCCGATACGGCAATCCGAGCGGGCGCTCGTGGTCAGACCCTTCGTGTTCTTGACGAGCGCGCGTCCGGCCCTGGAGCTGAGCTCCGAGGTTGCGCACGCGCTATGGGTGCCGCTCGGAGAGCTGGATCACGCGGCGGGTGAAGTCGATGTCGATCACCGCGGAGGAAGACTGCGCGTTCCTGCTTATCGCATCGGCGATCGCGTCGTGTGGGGGATGACGCAGCGTGTGGTCGCTGGACTTCTCGCGTACGGAGTCAGGTGAATTCGTCCGGAGTCGTGAGCCTCATGTCGCCTGCGCGCAGCGCAGGCGACATGAGGCTCACGACTCCGGACGAATTCACCTGACTCCTATCTCGCCCTGCTGACCCAGTGCTCGGCGATGCGATTCAAGTCGGGCGCCGTCGCCTTCGCTTCTCCGAAGTAGTGCTGCTCGAGGGTCGCGATCTCGGTTCCGAGCTCGCGGTGCTGCTCGGGCGCGAGGCCGTTGTGCGATTGGATGTTGCGCAACAGGCCTAGGACGGTGAAGGGATTGACCGACTCGGGCACCTGGAAGCGGGACTGCGTGCGGACCTCGGGACGTTGCATGCGCATCCAGACGAAGATCCCCGCGGCCATCGCGAGCAGGCCGCCCGGGATCCACCACATCCAGGCGCGGCTCGGCTTGGCGTAGTGCTGCTCCAAGGCGATCGTCTCTCCGACGGTCGCGAGATCGGCGTCGACGTAGCGGAAGTGATCGTTCGAAGCCGTCTCGCCGCGCGGTTTGCCGAAGGTGAAGCTCGCCGGAGGCGTGGAGCTGTCCTTCTTCGCGTGCATCGTGATCGTCCAGGTGCGCTCGGAGCTGACGCCCGAGCCCTCCTCGTCGAACTTGACCACCGACACGCCGTGGTCATCGGTGCCAGCGATCTCGAAGCCCTCGGGCGCGAGATCGAGCGTGCTCGCGAGGTCGGGCACCAACCCGGTCGCGGTGGCCTTGACCTCGAGGATCAGCTTGCCGGTCTTGGCCTGGCGCTCGTCGAGAGTCTGCGCGATGGCGAGCTTTTCGAAAGGCCGCGGCTCGGCGTCCTTCGCGGCAGCGTCGATCACCACCGCAGGCGATTCGACGGGCAGGACCGCGTAGCCGGTCGTGTCGAGGAAATCGAGGTCCAGGCGCACGGGCGGGATGCGGTCGACCGCTTCGCTGCGCGGCTTGAGCAACGCGTAGGCGTAGGGCGTGACGCGCCAGCCGTACTCGGCTTCGGCCTTCGAGCGCGCGCTGGGCTCGTTGAACGTGACCGAGAGCACCTCGAAGTGCTCGTTCATCGCCGTGCGCAGCGTTTCCTCGAACTTGTCGCGGTAGTCCTCGAGCGGCCGGCCGTAGTTGTAGCCGAAGTTCGTGCTGTTCTGATTCTGCAGGTACTTCGCGAAGCCGCCCGACTCGCGCTCGATCTCGCGCGTGTGGCGGATGTCGATCTTCAAGCCGAAGGGCGCGCCGTGGCCGACGTTTGCCGAGCCGTCGATCGTCGCGCGCAGCTGGATCTCGGTGACCAGGTCCTTGTAGTAGTCGAAGACCTGCCGCGCCTCCTGAGCCAGCTTGTGGTCGCCGACGATGGCAAGACCCTCGCGGACATAGCGGAACTTGATCGCGGGCCCCACGTTGCTCATGCGCGTGAACAGCGAGCCGGCGAACATCGACATGTGGCGCTCGGCGCTCTCGCCCGGCAGACCTGTCATCGCATCGCGGATCAGGCCGATCTGCGGGCTGGCGAGCAGCTTGTCCGCGTCGATCGCCTTGAGGTCGCAGGCTCCGAGAGCCGCGTAGAACCACACGTCGAAGGCCGAGGTCGATTCTTTCTCGCGCTCCATCGCCGGCAGCGCGGCCGCATAGAGTTGCGCGGCTTTCTGGAAGCTCGCGAAGGCGCTCTCGCGCCGCTTCGAGAAATCGGGATCCTTGGAGATCTCGCCGCGGTAGTTGTTCTCGTCGTGGGCCAGAGCGGCCTTGACGATCCACATCTCCCAGCTGTCGGGATGGTCGGCGAGCACGCGGTCGACCGTGGCCTCACCGAGGGCGTAACCGCGCAACACCTCGGCCTGGATGTCCTTCTGGTGGCGGTTGGTCTTGTTCTTTTCCTGCAGCGCGGGATCGCGCCAGACGGCGACCAGGTTGGCGCGCATCGTCTGCAGGATCTGCGCGATGGTCGAGGCCTTGAGCTCGGCCACCGGCCCGAAAATCTGCTCGATCGCCTCGAGGCGGAAGACTTCCGCACTGGAGTGGGCGGTGGTGAAGGCGTTGGCGACCAGCGTGTCGTCGAGCTCGACCGGCAGCTTGCGAAGGCGGCCGACCCACTGCGAGAGCTCCTCGAGGTTGCGCTCCTGCTTCGAGCGCGTCAGCGGAATCCCGTTGGCGCGTTCCTCGAAGCCGTAGAAGTACATGTACTGGTTCGTGCGCCCGCGCTCCGAGTTGGGATTGTGGTTGGTGGTCCACACGCGCAGGAACTCGTCGACGAGATCCTTGGTCTGGCGCGGCAGATTCGTCGCCAGGCTCTCGATGTAGGGGAAGGCCGCCGCTTCCTCGCCGACCTTGAGGTAGAGCTGGGCGAAGATCATCTGGAAGCGCGGCGCGAGCGTGGCGTCGAGATGGCTCAACCACGTGTCGCTCGGCCGGATCTCGAGGATCTTGGCCGTAGTGATCGGGCTCGGCGCGTTGCCGCGCATGTTCCCGCCGCCCCAGTTGTAGTAGTAGAAATTGCCGTAATTGTCGCGCTGCATGCGCGGCGAGAGCGAAGTCGAATCGTCGAGGGTGTACGTGACCGTCGCTTCGCGCAGCCAGTTGTTCGCGAGCAGCTCGAGCTGGCTCGACCACTTCGTCGCGAGCTCTGGAGCCGCGGCGAGCAGCGCCTTCGCGGCCGTGGTCTGCAGCTCGAGCAGTTTCTCGCGCTTGTCGTCGTTCATCGCGTCAGCGGCCAGCGAGAGCGACGAAGCCGAGCCGATCGCGGCGACGATCTCCATGCCGCGCTCGGGGCGCGCGGTGAAGCTCTCGTCGAGCCAGGATTGACCGAGCTCCTTCTTGATCTTCGGCGCGATCTCGACCGCGCGCGTCAAGGCCTCCTTCTTCGCCTCCTCCTCGACCTCGCCGACAGCGAGCACGGCCTGGGTGGACTTCCAGGCTTCCTCGAGCCAGTGCAGCTTGCTGTCCTTCGCGTACTGCGCGAGGGAGTAGCGCGAGATCAGGTTGAGCCCTTCGCGATCGTTCTTCGCCTCGGCCTCGCTCTGGGTCGGGATCAAGCCGCTCAGCGAGCGCGGCTCGTTGGCGCTGACCAGGATCTGCGCGAGCAGCCTGCGGTCGACGCCGAAGCTCGGGTCATCGAGGCTCGGGGTGACCAGGGAGAGGAAGCTCTCCAATTGGTGGCCCGCGTCGAGCGACTGACGCAGCAATTGTCCGAGCTGGGTGATGCTCGCCTTCTCGAGCTTCTTCGGCGCCGCCTGCGCGAGGCCGATCACGTCGTCCGGCGTGAACTGGTTCTTCTCGATGTACTGCTGGCCCTGCTGCGGGACGTTCGGTCGCTGCTGCGGACCATTGACCAGCGATTGCAGCATCCGCTCGTAACCGCCCTTGGCCTCGGCCTCGGTCAGCGTGGCCAGGTAGGCCTTGACCGCTTTCCAATCGCCGAGGGTGACGTTGCGCTGCAGCGCGGCCATCTCGTCGACGATCGCCTTGGCTTCGGCGGCTTTCTTCTCCGCCGCTTCCTTGGCTTTGAGCGCGGCAGCCTCCGCGGCGGCCTTCGCGGCAATCCGCGCGGCCGCTGCCTCGGCGGTCTCGTTCTCGGGCGGAGCAGGTTCTTCCGCCTTGGGAGGAGTGGCCCCGGCGGGCGGAGTGGCGGCGGGAGGAGTGACACCGGGAGGAGTGGCACCGGCGGAGGGAGCTGCCCCTGTCGCGTCCTTCGCGGGCGGTTTCCCTTCTTCCACCTTCGGCGGAGTCCCTGCAGCGGCGTCCTTCGCCGGAGCCTTGGCTTCCTCCGGTTTCTTCGGCGGCGTCGCCCAGGCGTTGAGGACCGTCGATGCGCGGCGATCGAACTCGAGCTTCTGCAGCGCCATCAAGCGCGGCGTCGGAGGCGCGGGCGGGGCGTCCGCTCCAGCCGGAGCGCCCGGCATCGAGGGCTCCTGCATGATCATCCCGCCGCTGAACTCGATGACCTCCTCGTCGCTGTATCCGATCGCGCCGATCGAGATCGTGCCCTGGGCTGCGACCAGGTTGGAAAGTCCGAACAGGAGAAATGAGGCCAGACCGAATTGCTGAAGCTTCATGCCGATGACGCCGCATCCGCGGCGCTTCCGCGTCGATGTTTCGGGAGAGACCGGACCGTCAACTACGAACCGGATCCGTCAGGCGCGGGACCGGAGCTCGCTCCACGGGCGTCCTTCGCTTGCGGTCCCTTGCCCTTGCTCTTGCCCTTGCCTTGGCCGCGACCGCGGCCACTTCCACAACCGCGTCACTGCGAGGGAAGAGGCAGGCCTTGGAGCTCGCTCAAGTCCATGCGCTCCAGACGAATCGAAGCCTCGAGATCTTCCCGGTTCGCCTTGGCGAGCTCCAGGTTGCCGGACTCTTCCGCCTGTTGGGCGATCAGCTTGTAGTTCTGGCGCGAAGCCTCGATCTCCGGCTCCCATTCCTCGCGAGTCGCGCCTTCGAGGCGCATCAGCCAGGTGCGGTAGTACTGGGCATTGGCCAGGGCTCCGCGAGCGTCCGCGATCAGGCGCGCATCGGCGGTCGGATCGTTGTCGAGCTCCTCGACGAGCGAGACCAGCGCGGCGTGGGCATCGGGCAGCTTGCTCAGGAACATCTGAGCCTTGGCCTGCTCGAGCCGCAGCCGCCGCGCTTCGCCGACGCGTTCCTTGGGCAACTGCTCGATCGCCTCGGCGTAGGCGCTCTCGGCCTTGGTCCACAGGTCGAGCGCAGCGCAGTCGCCCTCCTTGGCGGCGAGAGCGCGCGCTTCACCGGCGAGCTGGCTCGCGCGATCCGCGGCGCTCGCGGCGGCGTCGACGCGCACGCGATCCTGCCCGGGACCGTAGTGGTAGGCAGCCGCGCCCGCGGGCAGCAGGAGCCAGACGAACAAGAGCAACTTCCTCATGGATCAAATCCTCCCGTCTTGCATTCGAGCGCGACGGCGAGCCCGGACGATGCGCAGCCTAGTCTAACCAGGACCTATCCGGCCTGGAACCTCAGTTTCGGCGGCATGCGCCCGTGCCTGGAGTCTGACGCCAGGGAGCTGCGCGAACTCCCCGCGGCTACGCAATGCAGGCCGATCCTGGCCCCTCCGAGCGGGGCGGAGTAGACATTAGGACTTCCATGGCAGGCGAGGGGTCCGACAGCGATGCAGCGGGTAGCGGCGGAATTCCCGTCCCCCGCGAGACTCCGGTCGCCAGGGCGCCCGGGCGTTTCATCGATCGGCTGCTGATCGCCCTGTTCCTCGTGGCGATCGTCGCACCCCTGGTCGACGGCGCGCTGCGGCCCTCGGCGGAGCGGGCGATGCTCGCGGAAAACCGCCGTCCGACCCCGCGACCGGTCCTGGCCTTCTCGTCGAAGTCGCTGAAGGAGTACCCGGGCGAGTTCAACCGCTGGTACGGCGACAGCTTCGGCCTGCGCGACAAGCTCGTGCGCATGCACAACGTATTCAAATGGTATGGCTTCGGCGTCTCGCCCACCTCGACGCTGGTCCTGGGCAAGGACGACTGGGTCGAGTTCACCTGGTTCAACACGATTCCGGTCTGGCGCGGCATCGCTGGATTCGAGCCCGCGGAGCTCGAGAGCTGGCGCGTGCTGCTCGAGTACCGCCGCGATTGGCTCGCCAAGCGCGGCATCGGCTACATCTTCGCCCTGGCGCCGATCAAGGCCGAGATCTACCCCGAGCGCATGCCGTCGCGCTTCGATCGCGTCGGCCCCACGCGCCGCGAGCAGTTCTTCGAGTACATGAGCGCCCATTCGGACGTCGAGGTGATCGACTTCACGACTATGCTCGCCCTGGAGCGCAAGAACGACGGAGCGGGCGACGACCAGGTGTACTACCGCCTCGGCGTGCACTGGACCGACCGCGGCATCCTGACCGGGTACCGCGAGCTGATCCGTCACCTGCAGAAGCGCTTTCCCGAGATGCAGGCCTGGCAGCGTTCGGATTTCGAGCTGCGTCCCTCGCCGACCAAGGGCGACTCCTGGGCCTGGCGCCTGTACATGGACGATCTCTTGCCGCAGGAGCCCTTCGATCTCGTCGCGATCCGCGAGAAGCAGGCTCACCAGGTGCCGGGCACGCGGACCACCGATGGCAACCGCCGCTACGACTTCGTGAACCAGCGCACGGATCTTCCGGTCTGCATGGTGCTCGGCGATTCGTTCTCAGAGCCGATGAACGAGTTCCTGGCCGAGAACTTCTCGCACGAGGTCGGCTACCGCAACGTCGGCTTCGATGCGAAGACGGTCGCGCAGGACGCGCCGAACGTGGTGATCCAGCTCTACAATCGACCGCGGGTCAGCGACTCAGCGTTTCTCAATCTGCTGGAGCGGGCGAAGACGGAACTGGGCCCGATCGAGCCGTTGGAGAAACGCTGAGTCGCTGACCCGCGGTCGATCCATGGTCTTCAGCTCTCCCGTCTTCCTGTTCGTCTTCCTGCCGATCGTGCTGGCCCTGCACTTCGCGCTGGGCCGGCGCGTGCGCAACTTCGTGTTGATGCTGGCGAGCCTTTTGTTCTACGCCTGGGGCGAGCCGGCGATGGTGCTGGTGATGATCCTCTCGATCGTCGCCAACTACGCCTTCGGCCTGTGGCTGGAGCGCGAGCGAGGGCGGCCAGAGGCAAGGTTCAGCCCGCGAACCGTGCTGACCCTCTCGGTGGTCTTCAATCTCGGGCTGCTCGCTTTCTTCAAGTACACGAACTGGATGTGGGACAGCGTCAACGCGCTGCTCGGCCATTTCGACGCCGGCGCCTTGCCTGCGATCCCCGCGATCCGATTGCCGATCGGCATCTCCTTCTTCACGTTCCAGGCCCTGTCCTACGTGGTCGACGTGTACCGCAAGGACGTGCGCGCTCAGAAGAGCCTGATCGATTTCGCGACGTACATTTCACTCTTCCCGCAGCTGATCGCCGGGCCGATCGTGCGCTACCACGACGTCGCGGAGCAGCTCGCGGATCGCAGCGTCGACGCTTCGGGCTTCGCTTACGGCATCCGGCGCTTCGTCATCGGTCTGGCGAAGAAGCTGTTGATCGCGAACACCTTGGCAGTGCCTTCGGATCAGATCTTCGGCATCCCGGGCGAGCAGCTGCCCCTCGCCCTGGCCTGGTTCGGCGTGGTGTGTTACGCGGTCCACATCTACTTCGATTTCTCGGGCTACTCGGACATGGCGATCGGTCTGGGCCACATGCTCGGGTTCCGTTTCCTCGAGAACTTCAACTACCCGTACATCTCGACCACGATCACGGAGTACTGGCGGCGCTGGCACATCTCGCTCTCGACGTTCCTGCGCGATTACCTGTACTTCCCGCTCGGCGGCAATCGGCTGGGCACGGCGCGGACGTACTTCAATCTGTTCACGGTCTTCGTCCTGTGCGGACTGTGGCACGGGGCTGCGTGGAACTTCGTCGTCTTCGGGATCCTGCACGGCAGCGTCATGGTGCTGGAGCGACTTGGCCTGGCGAAGATCATCCATTCGCTGCACCCGATCGTGCAGCGGATGTACTTCCTGCCAGTCTTCCTGATCAGTTACGTGCTCTTCCGCGCCAAGGACCTGGCGAGCGCCTGGGATTATCTGCTGTCGATGTTCGGCTTCCACACCCATACGGGGCCCGCGTACCACGTCAGCCTGTTCCTCGACTCGACCGTGCTGGTCGCGCTGATTTGCGGCGTGATCGGCTGCATGCCCTGGCTTCCGAAAGTGATCGCCTGGCGCCGCGCCCTGGAAGAGTCCGGCCAGCGAATCGGCCTGAGACGAGCTGTCGACCTGCTCGGGGTCGTGCTCGTGATGAGCCTATTGGTGCTCTCCGCGATGGAGCTCTCCGCCAACACCTACAACCCCTTCATCTACTTCCGCTTCTGATCGGTACCCGGTAAACCACCGCCATTTTTCACACAACGCCGTTTCGCGCGCAGCGCGAAACGAGGTTGTGTTAAAAATGGCGGTGGTTTACCGGGTACCGATGCAAGCGTTCCATTGCGGCGAGTCTTGCAGGCCGCGGATCACGGCGTCGGCGAAGACGGCGCAGCCCTGATCGGTGAAGTGCACGGAGTCGTTGAAGTGGCGGCGGTCGCCGGGGACGGCGAAGGCAACGTCGAGCAGCAGGGCGCCTTTTTCGGCGGCGACCTCGCGCATCACGCGGTTGTACTCGTCGAAGCCGTCGAGCAAGAGCTCCGGCGTCATGTAGGGCATGTAATAGAAGGACGTGTTGCAGGCCTCGAACTGGCGCGCGGGATCCTGCTCGCGGCGCGCCTGGGTCGAGAATGTCATCAGGACGACCAGCTTCGAACGCGCTTTGGCCGCGTCGCTCAACGATTCGATCCGCGCCCGGTAGTTGCGCGACAACTCGCGGGCCTCGAAGTGCACGCTGCCGTGCTTGTCGACCGCACCGATCTTGCGCGAGCGCAGCAGCATGTTCTTTTCGACCAGGTACCAGACCAGCGAGACCCTGCTCAACCAGGAATCTTCGTCGGAGTGGCCGCTGTAGACGTCCTGGGCGATCGCGAGCTCGCGCGTGTCCTTGGTCAGATCGTTGGTCGCCTCGTAGATGAAGATCACGTCGGGCTCGAATTGCGCGACGCGTCGCTCGAAGCTTTGCTTGATCTGATCGATGAGATAGCCGCCGACGCCAGCGTTGACGTAATCGACCGATCCTTCCGTTCGCTGCTGCGCTGCCGCGGCGGCGACCCGCGCGGGCCAGGTCTTCTCCTCGCTCGTCGCTTCGGCGCAGAAAGTCGTCGAAGCTCCAAGGAAAGCCAGGCGCAGCGTGCCCGCGGGCTTGGGCATCTCGACCAGCGGCCCGCGAAACCCGAGCTTGTTGATCGCGAAGTTGGCGGTCACCCGACCGGGCGGAGGAATGTCCAGACCCGATGCGGGATCGTGGACGAACTGGTGCATGGTCCCGAAGGTGCCGTGCTTGACGTACTGCCGCGTGCGCACCGTGAGCTCGAGCAGGACGAGCAGGGCAACCAGGACGCCGAGCGAAAGGGCCAGCTTGCGGCCGAGGCTCGCTCGCGGCTTGCGCTGGGACGCCGGCGCCGTGTCAGCCGGCATGCTGCGTCTCGCGACGGGGCTTCTTCAGCGCAATCGCCGCCGAGAAGGAGCTCTTCTTCGGCGTGCCCGGCTGCCAACGCGTGCCGAAGAAGTGCAGCAAGAGCGGCAGCAGGCCAAGGATCAGCGCGCCGAGCGCCGCGGCGATCATCGCGTAATCCCGGCGCGTCAATTTCTCGAAGATGTCCTTCTCGTCCAAGCCAGCCGACGACGCGATCAGGCCCGAGCTCAAGTGCTTTTCATTGCCGTCGTGGAAAGTTCCGCCGAGGCGCGCGGCCATCTGCTTGAGCGTCGGGATGTCCTGTCGCGATTGACGCCCGTCGATGAACTTTCCCGTGCG
>Ga0193706_1001232_pt1 | contig 11803 bp, 6 predicted proteins | sample U3c1metaG_FD_160130 | JGI IMG/M metagenome (GOLD analysis project Ga0193706, IMG submission 160130) | Soil microbial communities from a riparian zone of the East river system, Colorado, United States - U3c1 | ecosystem: Environmental > Terrestrial > Soil > Riparian zone | place: USA: East River... | reverse complement strand
ACTCGGATCGGCAACGCTGAAACGGCGCTCAAGAAGGCGCGTTCGGCCGGTGGACGTTACATGTTCTATGCGCCGAACATGAACGCGCGAGTCGCCGAAAAGCTCACGCTGGAAACGAAACTGCGCCGGGCAATCGAAAACGAAGAATTCATTCTTCACTATCAGCCCAAGGTCGATTTGAAGACGGGCCTGCTGGTCGGTCTCGAAGCGCTGATCCGCTGGCAGGATCCCGCGAGCGGTCTGGTGTCGCCTGCGCAGTTCATCCCCGTGCTCGAGGATACGGGCTTGATCCTCGACGTCGGCCGCTGGGTGCTCGGTCGAGCCGCGGCACAACATGCCGAGTGGCTCGCGCGAGGCTTGAACCCGCCGCGCATCGCCGTGAACGTGTCCGCGATCCAACTCGCTCAAAACGACTTCGTGCGGTGTCTCGACGACATGCTCGCCCGTTACCCTTCCGCGGGCAGCGGCATCGATCTGGAAATCACGGAAAGCGTCTTCGTCGATGGCATGACCGGAAACGTCGAAAAATTGCGCGAAGCGCGCCAGCGCGGACTGCTCGTGGCGCTCGACGACTTCGGCACGGGCTATTCGTCTCTCGGTTACTTGAGCCGGCTTCCGATCGACGCCCTCAAGATCGATCGCTCCTTCGTCATCCACATGTCGGAAGATCCGCAGAATACGGCGATCGTCACCACCATCATCTCCCTGGCGCACGCGCTCGATCTGAAAGTCATCGCCGAGGGCGTCGAAACCCTGGTGCAAGCCCAATTTTTGCGACTTCTGCGCTGCGACCAGATCCAAGGCTACTTGACGGCCCGGCCACAGCCGGCAGAGCAGGTGGCCCAATTGCTGGGCAAGAGGTTGCTCGACCTCAGTGCCACGCGCACGGCTTAGCACTACTGCGACAGTCCTTGGCAGAACCACGCGCGTCCGTCCCCAAAGACCGATCACATGTACCTACACGGCGATGACCGAACCCACGAAGCCAAGCTGAGCGATTGAACTTCGCCTGCCGAGCCGTCTTGACAGCACGCACTAAATGTCCGGAAATGAAGCTAGCGTGAGAGGGTCAGCCGCGCTGTGGCGTGCGAATCACCGTTGCGGAACACGCAGCGTGTGGCGGTGCTGCGCGTGCGCGCTCGCGCCTTTACTGTTTTGCATCTCTGCACGCGCCGAAGAGGCAGACCTGAGTGGAATCGCCTCGCAAGTCGAGGTGCACGCCTTCGTCAGTCAAGGACTGATCAAGACGACGAACAACGACTACCTGGCAGAGTCGGAACGCGGCAGCTTCGAGTTCACCGAGATCGGCCTCAACTTCACCAAGAACATCACGGACGACCTCAGGTTCGGCGCTCAGCTCTTCGCGCGCGACCTCGGGCCACTCGGGAACTACACGCCGCAGTTCGACTGGCTCTATCTGGACTACAGCTTCTGGGATTGGCTTGGCCTGCGCGCGGGGCGCACCAAGCTACCGTTCGGTCTGTACAACGAAGTGAACGACATCGACTCCGCGCGCGTGCCGGTTCTGCTGCCTCAGTCCGTTTATCCGATCCAAAATCGCGATTTTTTGCTCGCTCAGACCGGGTTCGAGCTCTACGGATACCTGCCACTCTCCGAAGCGGGAGCGCTGGAGTACCGCGCCTACGGTGGCACCATTTTCGTGGATCAAGCGCTCGACACGGACGAAGTCTCCGAAACGTCTGCGCCGTACGTGGTGGGCGGCCGACTCATGTGGCAAAGCCCGCTCGAGGGGCTACAAATCGGCGCTAGCGCGCAGAAGCTACGACTTGAAATCGAGTATCAGCTCGACGCCGAAACCCGCGCGGCGTTGATCAACGCCGGTCTGTTGCCGGCGGGCTCGACGGGCGAGGGCTCGCTCGACTTGCCGGCGTTCCTCTGGGTCGGTTCAATCGAATACACGGGTGGGGATTGGCTGCTCGCCGCGGAATACAGCCGCTGGAGAATCGACACGGAGAGCTCCCTGCCCGCGATCATTCCCGACGCGCACAGCGTGAGCGAGCGAATGTACGCCATGCTCTCGTACCGCGTCACGCCCTGGTTCACACCGGGCATCTACTACTCGGTGCTCTTTGCCGACGTCGACGACCGCAGCGGTCGTGACGCGTACCAACACGACTTCGCGGCGACCTTTCGCTACGACTTGAACTCGCATTGGCTGCTCAAGCTCGAGGGCCACTACATGCACGGCACCGCCGGCCTGAGCCGCCCCCTGAATGACGACCAGCCGCTCGACAAGCTGTCTGCGGACTGGGGAGTATTGCTCGTCAAGACCACCGCCTACTTCTGAAGCATGACCCGACGCGCCGGGCTCGACGAATCATGAGTATCTGGTCATTGGTTCCGCCACTCTCGACCGCATCCCGCGTGCCACGCCGCGCGCTGGTCCGGATTGCGCTGAGCGCATCGATCTTGGCTTGGCTGAGCCTCGCCACCGCGCGCGCAGGCGAGCCGGCCGCGCCCGCGTTTCGCGTGGTCGTTCACCCCGACCATCGCACCAGCAGCATCACGCAGGAGCTGCTCGCCAATCTGTTCCTCAAGAAAGTCGGCCGCTGGGACTCGGGTGCGCGAGCGCAGCCCGTCGACCAGCTACCGAGCTCGGCGGTGCGCCAGCAATTCTCACAGAGCGTGCTCAAGCGCTCCGTCGCTGCAGTGCGGAGCTATTGGCAACAGCGGATCTTCTCGGGGCGGGGCGTACCTCCCCCCGCGCTCGACTCGGACCAAGCGGTGATCAGCTACGTACAGAAGGAAAAAGGCGCCGTGGGTTACGTGTCCCCAAGCGCAAAACTCGACGGAGTCAAAGTGCTCGCCTTGAAGTGAGGACGATCGGCATGCTCAAGACTTTCCGCGCCAAGTTGACGCTGCTGGTGGTAGCAACGCTGCTCACGCTGGTGGCGGTCGTGGCCGGGGGCATGTGGCTGGGTCTCGAGCAGAGCCACGATCTGGACGACATCGAACGCACTCTGATCCCGCAGCTCGAGCTCGGACCGCAGATGGAAGCGGGCTTCGACAAACTCGCTCGCAGCATCCAAGAAGCGGTAGAAGCGCAAGACGGCGACGCGCTCGACGACACCGAAGCCCTCAAGACCCAGCTCCTTCAAGTGCTGGCGACGCGAGGCGGTTCATTGAGTGCCGCCGAACGCAAGACGCTGCAGGGCGCGATTCAGGACTACTACGCGATGGCACGCGGCGTCGCGGCACGCCTGCTCGCCGGAGACGGCAGCGAATCGCTCGTCGAGCAGATGTCGCAGATGCAGGCAAAACAGGCCAACACCGCCGCCTTGATCCGCCGCATCACCAGCGTGGACCGCCGCGAGCTCGCCGCTGGATTTTCGGTCGTTCGCGACGGCCACCAGCGAGCGGACCGCTATCGCCTGGCGATCGGTCTGTGCGGATTTCTGTTCGCGTTCGGGCTGGCTACCTGGGTCTATCGCGGTCTATTGCCCGCCCTGGCGGCGCTTTCCAGCGGCTTTTCTCGCTTTGCCACCGGCGACTTCAGCCGCCCCATTCCGCTCTTGAGTGATGACGAAGTCGGCAACCTGGCTCGCGAAGCCAATCACATGGCCGAGAGCTTGCGCAAGCTCGGTGAGCAGCGGGATCGTCACGACTGGATCAAAGCAGGTCAAGCCGGTCTGGCCGACGAGTTGCAGGGTGAGCTCGAGCTTCGCGCGGTCGCCGATCGCACCTTGAAATTCTTGGCGCACCACATGCAGGCGCTGGCCGGTGCCTTCTACCTCACGAAGGAGGACGGCTCTCTGACGCTGCTCGGCCAGTACGCGCACACGGCGAGCGCACCCGACGGCGGTCTTGCCGCGGTTCCCGGCTTTCGCGTGGGCGAAGGGCTCGTCGGTCAAGCGGCCGCGAGTGACGAACTCTTCGTCATCGACGACCCGCCCGGCGACTACTTGAAGATCCGCTCCGGACTCGGGGAAGCCGTGCCTCGGACGCTCATTTTGGCGCCGATTGTCCATGTCGGTAAGCCTGTCGCGGTCATCGAGCTCGCGCTACTCGTCAGCTGCTCGGAAGACACTCGCGAGCTCTTGGGCTCGGTCCGAAGAACACTGGGCATCGTGCTGGAAGCAGCCAAGTCGCGCGCCGCGGAGCGCGAGCTCCTCGAGCGGACGATGCGTCAAGCAGAGCGGCTCACGGTCCAAGAAGAAGAACTTCGTCTGAACAACCAAGAGCTCGAAGCGCAACGGGAGCAGCTTCAGCGAGCCAACGACGAGCTCGAAGCGCAACGCGCCGCGCTCAGCGAGCAGAATCGCGAGCTCGAGAGTGCGCGTGAGCACTTGCAGCAGCAAGCCAACGAGCTCGGCACGGTCAGCACCTACAAGTCGCAATTTCTCTCGAACATGTCGCACGAGCTGCGCACGCCGTTGAACAGCATGCTGCTGCTTTCGCACCTGCTCGCCGACAACGAGGCGGGCAATCTCTTGCCCAAGCAAGTCGAGCACTGCAGGACCATTCATGCGGCCGGGCGCGATTTGTTGGCGTTGATCAACCAGGTTCTCGACCTCTCGAAGATCGAAGCGGGTAAGCAGGAAATCGATCTAGAGGAGGCGGATCTGAGCGGATTCGCGGAGTATGCGCGCCGCAATTTCGGGCCGATGGCTGCCGACAAAGGCCTGGACCTGGTGATCGAGATCGCGCCCAATCTACCACGCGCCATCACCACCGATAGACAGCGCACCGAACGCATCCTGACCAACCTGCTCGGCAACGCACTCAAATTCACGGAGCGCGGCGAAGTCAGGCTGAGCATTTCTCGCCCCGATTCGCGCACGACCTTGCAACGCCCGGACCTGCGTCCCGAAACGACGATCGCGTTCGCTGTCTCCGATACGGGCATCGGTATCCCTGTCGAGGCTCAAGAGCGCGCATTCGCGCCGTTCGAGCAGCTCGACGCAAAACCCGACCGGCGCTACGCCGGAACCGGGCTCGGATTGACCATCGCTCGCGAGTCGGCAACGCTGCTCGGCGGCGAGCTGCAGCTTCGCAGCGCACCGGGCCACGGCAGCACGTTCACCTGCTACTTGCCCGAAAAGCTCGGCTCGCTGAGGCCCGGAGTACCGCCACCGAAGACCAACGGTACGACCTTGGTGAAACCCGCGACGAACGGCGAGTCGAAGGAAGAGTCCACACCACCGGGCGACGAAACGCACGTACTCGTCATCGAAGACGATCCGATCCTCGCCGAGCAGCTCGCGGAGATCATCCGCGCGCGGCAGCTCAAGGTCCTGGTGGCTTCCACGGGCGAATACGGCTTACGGCTCGCGGTCGAGCACAGGCCGCGAGGAATTCTGCTGGACGTGAAACTGCCGGACATCGATGGCTGGACCGTCATCGAGCGGCTTCGCCGGCATCCGAGTACGCGCTCAATCCCCGTACACTTCATCTCCGGAGTGGATGCGCCAGAGCGCGGCCTGGCGCTCGGAGCCGTAGGCTACCTGCTCAAGCCGGCAAGCCACGCCGAGCTCTCGCGCGCGGTGCGGGCGGTTACGCGCAGCTCGAGCAATTCACAGCGAATTCTCGTGGTCGAGGACGACAAACTCGAAGGCGAATCGCTCCTCGCACTTCTGCGCAATCAAGATGTTCCCGCGTCTCACGTGTCGACGGCGGCGGCAGCCCTGAGCGCGCTCGAGTCCGAAACGTTCGGTTGCGTGATCCTGGATCTCGGGTTGCCGGATCTCGATGGTCTCTCGTTGCTCGAAACGCTGCGCGCGCGCGTTGGTGCGGGCGCACCGCGTGTGATCGTGCATACGGCCCGCTCATTGACCAAACAGGAATCGCGCCGCCTCGAGGCGTACGCCGAGGCGATCGTTCTAAAGGATGGCAGCTCTCGGGAGCGCTTGCTCGATGAAATCCTGCTCTTCGTCCGGCACGTGCGCGACAGCTTGCCCACCGGCCGAACGTTACCGGTCAACACACCGGCGAGGCCGGACGTATCGCTGGACGGCGCCAGAATCTTGCTCGCGGAGGACGACATGCGCACCGTGTATGCGCTGTCCGCGCTGTTGAAAGGCAAAGGCGCGGAAGTGCTGGTGGCGGATACCGGTCGCGAAGCCCTCGACGTCCTCGCCGCGCATCCGGAAATTCAGTGCCTGTTGCTCGATCTGATGATGCCGGAAATGGACGGCTACGAGGCCATGCGCCTTTTGCGCAAAGACGCGCGTTTCGTCAACCTGCCGGTGATCGTCCTCACCGCAAAAGCCATGAAGGGAGAACGTGAGCGCTGCTTGGAAGCTGGAGCCAGCGACTACCTGACCAAACCCATCGACACCGACCAGCTGCTGTCCACACTGCAAAGCTGGCTCCGCCCGAATTAGTGCGGCCATGTTCTCGGACCAGCACATCGAAGAGCTCGAAATTCGTCTCGTGCTCGAAGCCATTCATGCTCGCTATGGCTACGACTTTCGTGGCTACGCGCTCGAATCGATGCGCCGCCGCCTGCACGTGGCGTTGACCAAGTCGCGCTCGGCACACCTCGGAGAGCTGCAGCATCGCCTGCTCACCGAGCCTGCCCTGTTCTCGGAGCTACTGGATGATCTGACGGTGCAGGTCAGTGCGATGTTCCGGGATCCGGGCTTTTACCTGGCCTTCCGTCGCGAAGTGGTACCCATCCTGCGCACGTATCCCGAACTGAAGATCTGGCATGCCGGCTGTGCCTCGGGCGAAGAGGTCTACACGACGGCCATCCTGCTGGCGGAGGAGGACCTGTACGAGCGCGCGCAGCTCTACGCCACGGACGTGAGCACGACGGCCTTAACCAGGGCGCGCGAGGGCATCTACGACACCAACGTGTTCGAAAGCTCCAGACAAGGCTACGTGGACGCGGGCGGCGTGGGCCGCTTCGACGACTACTACTCCACCGCGTACGGCAAGAGCGTCGTTCGCGAAGGACTGAAGAAGAACGTCGTGTTCTTCCAGCACGACCTCGCATCCGACTACGCGTTCGGCGAGATGCACGTGATCTTCTGTCGCAACGTGCTGATTTACTTCGGCGATCCGCTGCGCGCCAAGGTTTTCCATACCTTCGCCGGCGGGCTACGCCGCGGCGGCTTCATCTGTCTCGGCCAAACCGAGCGCATACCGACTTCCCTGGATGCGTTTACGGAATTTTGCCCGAAGCAACGCATCTATCGACACCGAGGTGTTTCGTGACTCATGCCAACCGCTCGGCGGATCAACCGATTGCCAAGGATGGCTCGCGTCCCACGATCCTCGTCGTCGACGACACGGAAGCGAACCTCGTCGCCATGACGGCGCTGCTCGAAAGCATGCCTTGCGAGCTCGTTCTGGCGCGCTCGGGAAACGAAGCCCTCAAACGCCTGTTGAAAGGCGAATATGCGTTGGTCTTGCTCGACGTCCAGATGCCGGGCATCGACGGCTACGAGGTGGCGCTTCATGCCCGCCAACATCCGGCGACGCGCAACGTTCCGATCATCTTTTTGACCGCGACGAGCAACGAGAAAGAGAACGTCCTGCGCGGCTACGGAACCGGTGCCGTCGATTTCCTGTTCAAGCCCATCGACCCGGAAATCCTGCGCGGTAAGGTGCGAGTGTTCCTCGAGCTCTACGAGCGCCGCCGCCAGCTCGCCGACGCGAAGTCGGAACTCGAGACTGCGTACCGCGACCTGCAAAGCACGCAAGCGCGCCTCATTCAGTCGGCAAAGATGGCGTCGCTCGGTGAGCTCGTGGCTGGGGTGGCACATGAAATCAACAACCCGCTCGCCTTCGCGATGAGCCATCTGGATACGGCACGCCGCAATCTGGAAGTCGTCCGCGAGCAGGTTTACGACCAGTTGTCCGACGCACACCGCGCCAACTGGGATCGCGCGCAGAACCGCTTGCAGGAAATGGGTATCGGCCTCGAGCGCATCGAAGAGCTGGTGAAAAAGCTGCGCACCTTCTCCAGACTGGACGAGGGCGAGCAGAAGCGGGTCAACGTGAGCCAGTGTGTGGACTCGGTGCTCACGATCTTGCGTCATCGCTTCGGCGAACGAATTCGTGTCCAGACGAGCTTCGGAGATCCAGATCTTCTCGACTGTTTTCCGGGCCTTCTGAACCAGGCCATCATGAACCTCGTGGCCAACGCCATCGATAGCATCGAAGGCGAAGGCTCGGTCGCGATCTCGACTGGAATCGAACAAGGCATGTACACGATCCGCGTCGCGGATACGGGTTCCGGCATTCCAGAAGAGCTGCGTGAGCGCGTGCTGGAGCCGTTCTTCACCACCAAACCCGTGGGACAAGGCACCGGGCTCGGCTTGTCCATCACCGACTCGATCGTGCACAAGCACAACGGCGTTCTCGAACTACGTGAGCGGGCGGGCGGCGGAACCGTGGCAACGATTCGTATACCCCTGACCCTGCCCTGAGGAGACAGTATGGAAAGTCTGAGTAAAGAACGCGTCCTCTTGGTCGACGACGAGCCTCAGGTGCTGGTAGCGCTCGAAGATCTCCTGTGCGACAAGTTCGTCGTACTCAAAGCAGAATCTGCCGAGCATGCGCTCGACTTGATTGGAAATGAACGCGACATCGCGGTCGTCATCACGGATCAGCGCATGCCCAAGATGACCGGAGACGAGCTCTTGGTGAAGCTCGCCGGATCGACGGACGCCACGCGCATCATGGTGACGGGCTTCGCGGACCTGTCGTCGGTGATCCGCGCCGTCAACGACGGAAAGATCTTCGCCTACATCACGAAGCCGTGGAACGCACAGGACCTGCAACTGAAGGTGGACAAAGCCGTCGAACATTTTCGTCTGGTCAAGGAGCTCGCCTACGAGCGACAGCTGCTTCACGACCTGATGGAAAACATCCCCGATGGCATCCATTTCAAGGATCGCAACCTGCGCTTCGTCCGGGCAAATCAGCCATTCGCAAACATGCTGGGCGCTACGGAGCCGGATGCACTGGTCGGCCAAACCCTCGACCAGCTCCGAGCATCGAGCGCCCAAAGCGACGGGAGCGCAGCGGAGGAGCAGCTCATCGTGAGCCAGGGCACACCGATTCTGGACAAGGTTCGTCGCTATCAGATCGGAGAAACACCGCGCTGGTTTTCCGAAACGAAAGCCCCCGTCCGCAATGCGCAAGGCGAAGTGATAGGTCTCGTCGGCATCTCGCGAGACGTTACGGAGCGCATCCAGACCAACGAAGCTCTTCAGATCAGCGAAGAGCGGCAGAGGAAGCAGACGCTGATTCTCGAGTCCGTTCTCGACAGCATGGGAGAAGGCGTGATCGTGACGGATCGCACTGGCAAGTCGCTCGTCTGGAATCGGCGCGCCGAGAAGATCTTGGGCTCCGGCCCGCACGGACACGTGCCGCGAGATTGGGCCCAGGCCTACGGCATCTTTTCCAGCGATCAAAAGACACCCGTTCCCGTCTCGGAAAATCCTCTGATTCGCGCCATGGCTGGCGAGGAGGTCGCCGAGACCGAGCTGTTCATTCGCAACCCGCGAGTGGAAGGCACCAGCGTGGCGGTGACGGCAAGTCCGCTGCGCAACGACGGGGGCACTCTGCTCGGGGGCATCGCGCTCATCCGCGACGTGACCGGGCAGCGCAAGCTCGAGCACCAGCTCTTGCAGTCCCAGAAGATGGAGGCGGTGGGCCAACTGGCCGGCGGCGTTGCCCACGACTTCAACAACCTGCTGGTGGTCATCGAGAGCTACTCGGATTTCGTGCTCGATGCCCTGCCCGCGGGCGAGCCGATGCGCGATGACATCGGAGAAATTTTGGCTGCAGCGCGGCGCGCCAGCTCTCTCACGCGTCAGCTCCTGGCTTTCAGCCGGCGTCAGATCTTCCAGATCAAGCCACTCGACCTGAACGAGGTGGTGTCGAACGTTCAAAAAATGCTGCGCCGGCTCATCGGCGAGAACATCGATCTCGTGACAGTTCTCGATCCCGTTCTCGCAATCACCAAGGCGGACGCCGGGCAGATCGAGCAGATCATCGTGAATCTCGTGGTCAACGCCCGAGACGCCATGCCTCGCGGAGGGCGGCTGACGATCGAAACCTGCAACACGACACTGGACACGCTCTACGCGGCGTCATCTCCCGCCGTAACTCCGGGCGACTACGTCGTCCTCAGCGTGAGCGACACGGGCGTGGGTATGGACGCAGCCACGCAGAAGCGTATCTTCGAGCCCTTCTTCACGACCAAGGAAGTCGGCAAAGGCACCGGCCTCGGCCTATCGACGGTGTACGGAATCGTCCAGCAGAGCGGTGCACACATCTTCGTCTACAGCGAAATCGATCGCGGCACGTCGTTCAAGATCTATTTCCCGAAGATTCAGCGACCGGCGGAGCCCCGCACCACGGAAAAGTCCAAGCGGCGCGGTCCGATCGGCGCGGAAACGATCCTGCTCGTCGAAGACGACGAAGCGGTCCGAAATCTCGTAGTCCGCGTGCTCCGCCACCACGGATACACGGTGCTCGCTGCCGCCCGCGTCGGAGAAGCGCGCACTATCTGCAATCAACCCGGCACGAGCATCGACTTACTTCTCACCGATGTGGTGATGCCGGAAACCAGTGGCCCGACGCTTGCGGCCGAGCTCACCGAGCGCCGGCCAGGCATGCGGGTCTTGTTCATGTCTGGCTATTCCGGTGGAGTGTTGGAACATGGCGGCTCATTGCGACCCGGCATGCCCTACCTGGAAAAGCCCTTCGCGGCGAGCTCGCTGGCAGAGAAGGTACGAACCGTTCTCGACTCCGCCCACTGACGTCAGCTACTGCTCGACGGCGCCGATATCACATCCCTCGCCCTGCGGCCTGCTCGTGCCGCGCGCATCGAACGCCACGCTGCAACGCTCGGGCGGAATGCGATCGATGAGCACGCTGCCCACCTGCGGAGCGCGAGTGAGCACCGAGCCGCCGTTGGCAGCGAGCGGGCCGAGGCTGAACGCGGCCGGGCGCTGCTCATCACCGGTTCCCGCCAGGGCGCAACTCGCGTCCGCAAACCAGTTGTACGCGGAGCTACTCACCAACGTGTTCGCATCACACGCAGTCTGACCCGCTCCTCCCTCGACCACGGACGCGAAGCTTTTGAGCGTTGCGACACGCAGCGCCGCGGCGCCGGCGTTATCCACCACGGTTGCATACTCGAGCTCGAGCTCCGCCGCGCTCACCGCGCCCTCGGTGTTGCCCGTGATCGTAGTGTTCACGAGCACCGCTGCACCCTGCACCGAGATACCGGCGCCCTCCCCATCGGCGACCGTAACGGCGGAGGCCGCGAGCGAACCGGCGCGGATACCTCCGATGTTTCGCAGCAGCTCACTCTCGGAGATCGTGAGATGACCCGCGACGGCAACGCCGCCCACACCCAGTACCGGCGCAGCGCCGCCGCTCGCGATGACTCGATTGGCGCGAATGTCCGAAGTCGTGACGCTCGCGTTTTGCGACGCGCTCAGCGCTCCACCGATCGCCCCCGTGCTGACGTTCTCCGATACCAGGAGTGTTGCGGCCGTCAACGTGTCGGCGGCCACGGCTCCGCCGCGGTCTTCGGCGCGGTTGCCGCTGAGCGTGCTCTGTTCCAGCGTGACAGTGGCGGCGTGGATCGCTCCTCCATGGCCGCCCGACCCTCTGAACTGGATTGCGGCGTTGGCGGTGAGCGCGCTCCGTGCAACGGAGATCGAACTGGCGCCGAGTGCGCCTCCTGCGCCGCCCGTGATCGAGTTGGCCGAGTAGAGGCCACCTTCGACGACGAAGCGGCCATCGCTCGCGCACGCTCCGCCGCGCGAGTTGGCAGCGGGGCGCCCGTAACCCTGCCGAGCGCTGTTTTCTGAGT
>Ga0193706_1001231_pt1 | contig 11805 bp, 12 predicted proteins | sample U3c1metaG_FD_160130 | JGI IMG/M metagenome (GOLD analysis project Ga0193706, IMG submission 160130) | Soil microbial communities from a riparian zone of the East river system, Colorado, United States - U3c1 | ecosystem: Environmental > Terrestrial > Soil > Riparian zone | place: USA: East River... | reverse complement strand
GCAACCTCCGCGAAGAGGATGGTGAAGCCCCTGCGGGGCATCGCCCGGCCATCGGCCAGCCCGCCTTCGCCCATCGTTGATGGATTTGCGCTGACCGGCCCGTCGTCGCTGCCCGACCCCGCCTTCCACGCTTATCGCCAGGATCTCGCCGACACCGCTCTCGCCGGGCAGGTCATTGCCTCGCATTATGCCGAGCCCCTGACCCGCCGGCTAGTCTCCAATGCCAAGCTGATGGCCGCTCCCGACGAGGCCAGCGAACTGATCGCCGCGCTCGCACCCGGCGACGACTTCGCTTTGCTCGACAAGACCCGCGGCTGGGCCTGGGGCTATGCCGGGCCCAAGCGCCGGGTCGGTTATGTGCGCTCGGAAACGGTCGGCGGGGGTTAGTCGGTCACATCTCGCCGCGAGCTCGGCGGATGGCATACCATTTGGCGACATTGGCCTGATGCTCGGCGAGGGTGTCGGCGAAGACATGGCCGCCGGTGCCGTCGGCGACGAAATACAGCGCTTTGGTCGGCGCCGGGTCGAGTACCGCGGCGATGCTGTCGCGGCCCGGATTGGCGATCGGGCCCGCCGGCAGGCCGACCTCGCGGTAGGTATTGTAGCCGGTGATCGCGTTCAACTCGCTGCGCTTGATCCGCCGGCCGAGCGGCTTGCCCTTGGTGATCGGATAGATCACCGTCGGATCGGCATCCAATTTCATGCCGATACGCAGCCGGTTGGAATAGACTCCGGCGACCATCCGCCGCTCCGCGGCCTTGCCGGTCTCTTTCTCGACAATCGCCGCGAGATTGACCGCCTCCTCCTTCGATCGCACCACTGCGGATGGCTTGCGCTTGGCCCACAGGGCATTGATCTCCTTGGACATCGCGTCGGTCATCCGCCTCATCACCGCTGCCCGGCTTTCGCCGCGCTGAAAGCCGTAGCTGTCGGGCAGGACGGTGCCTTCGGCCGGAAGGGGTGCTGGACCGGTGAGATAGGGAACGGAGGCCATCTTTTCCTGGACGATGATCGACGGCGTCCCCTCGGCGATCGTGATCAGCCGCTGGACCGGCCGACCATGCTGGAGCAGGTCGAGTACCGCCGCGCCGCCCATCCCGGGGGGGATTTCGAACTCGCCGGCCTGGATCGGGTCGCTCGACCCGAAAATTCTGGCCATGCCGCGATAGGTTGTCGCCGTCCCCGGTACGGCGCCCTTCGCGACCAGCACGTCGGCGACCTTGGCCAGGCTCGAGCCTTCCTCGACGATGATTGGGTGCGGTCCCTGCTTGGGTCCAGCGCTTACCCAGAACAACCAGAAGGCCGCTGTGGCAAGCAGCAGGCCGAGCAAAGCGCCGCCCATGATGATCCGCCGGAGCATCGCGGATCGCCTAGTCGAGCGGCTTCATCACCAGGCTGGCGTTGGTCCCGCCAAAGCCAAAGCTGTTGTTGAGCACCGCCCGCACCTCGCGCTTCTTGGCTTTGTGGGGAACGAGATCGACGTCGGCGCAGCCGTCGGACGGATTGTCGAGGTTGAGCGTCGGCGGGACGATCTGGTCGCGCATGGCGAGAATGCAAAAGATGCTCTCGACCGCCCCGGCGCCGCCGAGCAAATGGCCGATTGCCGACTTGGTCGAGCTCATCGAAACGTTGGCGATCGCATTGCCGAATAAGCGCCGCACTGCGCCCAACTCGAGTTCGTCGCCAAGGGGCGTGGAAGTGCCGTGGGCGTTGATATAGTCGATGTCGGCCGGAGTCATTCCGGCCTTTTTCAGCGCCATCTGCATCGACCGGAACGCGCCCGACCCTTCGGGATGCGGCGCGGTGACGTGATAGGCATCGCCCGACAGGCCATAGCCGACCACCTCGGCGTAGATTTTCGCGCCGCGCGCTTTGGCATGCTCATATTCCTCGAGCACCACCACCCCCGCGCCCTCGCCCATGACAAAGCCGTCACGGTCCTTGTCATACGGCCGGCTGGCCTTTTCGGGCTGATCGTTGAACGCGGTAGACAGTGCTCGCGCTTGAGCGAAGCCGGCGATGCCGATCGGGCAGATCGTCGCCTCGGCGCCGCCGGCGAGCATGATGTCGGCATCGTCGTCTTTGATCATCCGCGCAGCGTCGCCGATCGAGTGGGCGCCGGTCGAGCAAGCGGTGACGACGGCGTGATTAGGGCCCATCAGTCCGTATTTGATCGAAACCTGGCCGGATATCAGATTGATCAGGCGGCCATGGACGAAATGCGGGCTAACCCGGCTCGGCCCCTTTTCGGCGAGCACGAGCGATTCGCTCTCGATCCCGGGAAGCCCGCCGATGCCCGACCCGATCGAGCAGCCGGCGCGGAGCTTCATCGCGTCGCTCATATCCTCCAGCCCGGCGTCCTCGATCGCCTGGCCCGCGGCATCGATGCCGTAAATGATGAACCGGTCCACCTGCCGCTGGACCTTGTGGTCGACCCGCTTGGCTGGATCGAAGCCATATTCATGGTCGGCGGGCTTAACCTCGCAAGCGATGCGGCACTTCTGGTCGCTAGCGTCGAACCGGGTGATCGGCCCCGCGCCGCTCTTGCCGGCAAGGATATTGGCCCATGTCGTCTCGACGTCCCCGCCGAGCGGAGTCACCAGACCCAGACCAGTCACCACCACACGCCGCATTGGCTTACTCCGTCGTCGTCAAACCCAGCTCGTCAAAAACAAACGGCCTCCCGCGTGACGGGAAGCCGTTCGTGCCGCCTCAGCCGGCGTAGGCGGGGCAGCCTCGATGCGGCTCCGATCAGCCCTTGTTCTGGTCGATGAACTCAATCGCGTCCTTGACGGTCGTGATCTTCTCGGCCGCGTCATCGGGAATTTCGACACCGAATTCCTCTTCGAATGCCATCACCAACTCGACGATGTCGAGGCTGTCGGCGCCAAGATCATCGATAAAGCTGGCTTCCTCGGTCACCTTTTCGGCGTCGACGCCCAGGTGTTCGACGACGATCTTCTTCACGCGATCGGCAGTCTCGCTCATCGGGTTTTCCTCCGTTAGTTTTGCGATGCCCTAGCGGCGCATCAGGCGACAGGCAAGCGGCGCGCGCAGCCATGCCGGGGGCATGGCGAGCACGACGCTGCGCGGGCCGGCGAGCACGACGCTGCGCGGGCCGGCGAGTACGACACTGCGCGGCCGGCGAGCACGACACTGCGCGGCCGGCGAGCACGACACTCGCTGAGCCAGTGATGACTGCGCTTGGCGGGCGCCGAGGCAGCGCCTAATCGGACCGCGATGCGCGGTTCCCGTCCCCTCACCCCCGGCGAAGTTGATCTGGCCCGCAGCATTTTCGGCGACGCCATCGATTATGCCCGGGTCAGGCTGGTCCGCCGCCGCTGGTGGTGGTTCCAGCCCAAGGGCGTCGTCATGGCACCGACCGGCAATATTCATTTTCACCCGGCGAGCGATCTGTGGTCGGACGATTTCACGTTTGAGCCCCTGGCCAAACAGGGCCTGTTCATCCACGAAATGACTCATGTCTGGCAGGCCCAGACGCGCGGGCGCTTCTATTTGCCGCTGATGCGCCACCCCTTCTGCCGCTATGCCTATGAACTCGACCCGGCCCGGCCGTTCGATCGCTATGGGCTTGAGCAACAAGCGGAGATTGTGCGCCACGCCTTCCTCGCTACGCATGGCGTAAATATCGCAGACGATACGGATTGGCCGATTTTGCCGTTTAATTAGCTTAAAACCTGCCTTTTGCTCGCCTGGGCCGACTTCATTTGCGCACCACGGCGCACGGCGCTCAGGTCAATCTCGGCACTCAGCCGCGAACTTACTCCGAAGCCGCATTGGCCGCCGTCCTAGGCATCATCATCGACAACGTTTTCCCTCGAGCGAAACGCCGGCTAATCGAAACGCGCGTCTGCCAGTACGAGAAAAGGTCGACGGCGACTTCGTGGTCGATTTCCATCCCCAGATGGAAATGTCCTGCTCGTCGGCGGCGGGTCAAGCCATCTCTTCAAACATGCCCCTGAGGTGGGTCGGCACGCCGCTGCCGCAAAGCGCACTAGGATACGGGCCTGGCCTTATAAATGATCTTGAATCCAAGGCTTTGATAGCGAATTTCTTTATGTCCGCCGATGTCGACGAATTCGATTGTTGCCCAGAATGTTGGATCGAAGAAGCGGTTTGGACCAATCGGTAGCAGCATGGTGACGCGGTCGCCCGCGTCCCAATGCATCTCGAGGTGGTCGGCGGCCCCGTCGAGACGCGCCTTGCCATTTCGGACATGGAAGTCCGGACCGAATTGGTAGGTACCCTCGAATGGTCGCAGCGTCGCGTCCGTCATTGGATAGAGCCTGATCGGCCGCATGTTCTCATACGGCTTGTCCCAGAGAATGTTGGCGATCCCGTCGGCCATCGCCGTTGGCGCATAAGTGTAGAGGTTTGAGAGAATGATGACGAAGGTGTCGTCATTGACGAAGCCCTCCAAGTAGGATCCGTAACCGGGGCTTCGGCCGTTATATTGCACCGATTCACGGCCGTAGGTCGTGGGGTCGCGATGGAACCAGGCATAGCCATATTTTTTGCCGATCCCGAGAATCCGATCGGTTGTGGCCGGTGACAGCACCTTGCGGCCGACCAGCGCCTGGTAGAATTTCGCTAGATCCGCGGCAGTCGAATAGATCGACCCGTTGCCCGATTTGCTCGTCCAGTCGAGCCGGTCGCCTCCGCGATAGCCCGATGGTCCGTCGAGCTGATATCCCTCGGCCAGCTTTGGGACAACCCTGAGGATGTCCCCGCGGTGCGCAGTGTCCTTCATGCCGAGCGGATCGAAAATCTCGCGCTTGAGAAACGTCCCGTAGGGGACGCCCGAAACCTTCTCGATGATGTTCGCCAGCAGCCAGTAATTGGCGTTGGCATATTCATATTTCTCGCCAGGTTCATAGAGCGGTTTCATCGCCCTCATCCGCTCGACCAGCTGGTCAGTAGTCTGCGGCTGGGCCATCCACACGCTCGACCCCTTGTCGCGGTCGGGGCTGTCGAGGCCAGACCGGTGGACGAGCAGTTGTTCGATGGAGATGCGGTGGCCGTTGGGTATACCCTGCACTATCGATTCTAGCTTGGTCTCATATGTGAGCTTGCCCTGATCAACGAGGCGCCCGATCGCTGCGGAGGTGATGGGCTTCGACAGCGACGCGATGTGAAACTTTGTGTCGAGGGTAACACGCGTACCGAAGCTGCGTTCGGCGACGCCGTTGGCGGTGAACAGGATCGGATGGCCGTGACGCTCAACCAGTACGACGCCCGAAAACAGGCCCGATTTCGCGAACGAGTCGACATAGGTCGAAAGCTGCCGCTCAGTTTTGCCCTTTGGGTGGGCCACAGAGGCAGCGACAGCCACAGACGAGTTCAGGCATAACAGGCCGGCTATGAGAATTCGCATGTTCAAGCTCCAATCGATTGAATGGGCTCGCTGCACGCGTGCGGCCGCGATGTCCGGACCTCCGGCTGAATTCAACTGACGGAAAGCTGACTTTTCTCGGGATTGAGCAATTGCGCACCGGATAATGCCCCAGGTCGCTGGTAGTCCGCGCGCCAGTATGGAAAGCCGGCGCGATGCTAAGCGGAGGCAAGCAGGTAGGTAGACGCACTGGGTTCACGCTCGGCCGCTGGACCGTGTTGCCCGATCGCAATGTCATTCAAGGGTCAGGCGGCCGGCGCACTCTCGAGCCAATGGGCATGCGGCTCCTGCTTCTGCTGGCGCGGAGGGCGCCGGAGACAGTGACGCGCGATGAAATGATCGACGCGCTATGGCAAGGGAGGGTGGTTACCGACGATGCGGTGAACAAGCAGGTGAGCAAGCTCCGCGCCGCGCTCGCCTGTCAATCCACCGGACCAAGCCTCGTCGAGACTGTGCCTAAGATCGGTGTCCGCCTGACCGTCAGCCCGTCGCCGCTTCCCGCGCCATTGAAAGTGCGCACACGGCCGGTCCCGGCCATGCTCTTAGCTGGCCTCCTGACCGCTACCCTGTACGTCGTTTTGTTCCCGGCGACGCCACAGGTTTCCGAGGAACCGCTGACCGCGCTGCCCGGCTTGGAGGCCGATCCGGCCCTTTCTGCCGACGGGCGCTGGCTCGCCTATGTCGCGCGCGCAAAGACCGGCGAACACTTGACCCTCCACATCCGCTCAGTTGACGGTAACCGGCTAAGGCGTGTGTCGCCGACCGATTCCGACGCAGCTGCTCCGGCCTGGGGACCCCATGGAGCGTTGGCGTTCGTCGCCCGCCGAGGAACCGATTGCCGTATTTATGTGCGCGCACCCGCTGGAAATGTACGCATTGCGGCGCCCTGCATCGCGGCCGAGTTCGGCGGGCTTGCCTGGCTCGGCGCCGACCGCCTGATCATTTCCGATCACGCGGGTGTCGGCAAGAGTTTTCAATTGAGCCTCCTCGAAATCGCCACCGGCCGCAGGCGCGCGCTCGCCGCCCCGCCAAATGGAGACATTGGTGATTCGAGCCCTCTCCTCTCTCGCGACGGCAAGACCATCTATTTCCTACGCAGCACCACGGTAGGCACAAGCGAGCTCTACAGCCTCTCGATCACCGATAACCGGGTAAAGCGCCTGTCGCCGAACGGCGGGCAAATCAGCGCCTTCGCGCTCGGTCCGGGCACAAGCTTGATCATCTCGGCACAGCGCGGAACTGACGGACCGGCATTATGGCAGTTTCGATTGGCCAGCGGACGCTGGTTGCGATTGGCGTCTGGCGCGGCCTCGGGTCTTACCAGCAGCGCCGACGGGCGATTGCTCGCCTTCGCTAGGATTGAGCGCCAGACCGTGTTGTGGCAGCTTCCGCTGAATTTGCCCGGTCCTGGACGACCGCTGACCCCCAGCACGCGGTCGGACTGGTCGCCGGTGCTTTCGCCCAATGGCCGAGCGCTCGCGTTCCTGTCCAACCGATCGGGCAGCGAAGAAGCTTGGTTGTTAGATGTCACAAGCGGCGAAACTCGCCAGCTTACCCACTTCAACGGGCCGAAACTGCAAGACCTCGCCTGGTCGGCGGACTCGAACATGCTGCTTACCTCGGCTCCAAACGGCGGCCAGTTCGACATCTTTCTGATCGACAAACGCTCAGGTGCGAGCAAACCCGTAGCGGCGACCGCGCTCGATGAGCGGCACGGGGCTTTCAGCCCGGATGGCCGGGCGGTTCTATTTGTGCGCCGCTCCGGCAGTAGATTCGAGCTCCGACGCTTCGATTTCGTATCGGGCAGTGACACAGCGGTTCTTCCGTCCGTGATGCGCCTGATCCCAACTGAAATGGCCGGGCCATTCGTCTTCACCCGGCCATTTGAGGGCGGCGTATGGGTGGCCGGCGGACGCGACGGCACGCCGCGCAAGGTTGTGCCGTTCCCCGACCTGACGCGCATGCGAGACATTGTGGCGGTGAAGAATAAGGTCTGGACTGTCCAGCCGGACGGAAAGAGCACGCGCCTGGTGTCCGTCGATCTGCAGACCGGAGTGCAGCGCCCGTTCCGATTGCTGCCCGATATCGCACGGCCATCGGGCATTGCAATCATCGGCGATACGGTTGTCTACGCCCGGTCGTTAAGGGTTGAAGCGGATCTTTTTGCGCTTCGCTTGAAAGATTAGTCCGGGGCTTTCGCAACCCCGACCAGCGCCGGCCTCAGCAGCCGGTCCTTCAGCATGTAGCCCGCTTGCATCTCTTCGATGATTGTCCCCGACTCGGCCTCATCGCTCGGAATCTCGACCATCGCCTGATGCTTGTGCGGGTCGAGCTTCTCGCCCTTGGCGGCGATCCGGGTCACGCCATTGCGGGTAAACACCGCTTCCAGCTCGCGCGCGGTGGCCTCGATCCCGGCGAGGAAGTTCGCTGCGGTCTCGTCGGCGCGCAATTCGTCCGATACCGCCGCCAGCGCGCGGTCGAGATTGTCTTTCACCGTCAGCATGTCGCGGGCAAAGCCAGTCGAGGCGTAGCTCGCCGCCTGAACCTTTTCGGCCTCCAGCCGGCGGCGCACATTCTGCGCCTCGGCGGCGGCGTATAACGCTTTCGCTTTGGCTTCCTCGAGTTCGCGCGCAAGCTCGGCATAGCGGTCGTGCTCGGCCAGTTCGGGCGCCTCCGCGGCGGTTTCCTTGCGGATGTCTTCGGCTTCGTCGTGCAGATTTTCGTCTTCGGTCATTGCATGAATCTCGTCAGGGCTTGTGCTGTAAAATCAACCATGGGCACCACTCGGGCGTAGTTCAACCGTGTCGGGCCGATCACGCCGACAACGCCGACCACCTGCCCTTCGCTCCCGCGATAAGGCGCGGCGATGACCGAGGAACCCGATAAAGCGAACATGCGGTTTTCTGAACCGATAAAGATGCGGCACCCCTGCCCTTCGCGCGCGCCCTCAAGCAGGCGGACGATTTCCTGGCGGTCCTCGAGCTCTTCGAGGAGTCTGCGGACGCGTTCGAGGTCGGCGGCGGCGGTCGCGTCGATCAAATTGGCTTGGCCGCGCACGATCAGCACCGGTCGGCGGTCATGATCCTCGCTCCAGTCGGCCAACCCCGATGCAACCAACTCTGTAGCCACAAGATCGAGCGCCTCGCGTCGTTCCCTGATTTCGGTACGCAACCGCATCTCAGCTTCGCTTAGCGTCAGGCCGGTCAGGCGCGCATTGATGAAGTTGGCGACCTCGGCGAGGGCCACCGCGCTCATCGATCCCGGAAGCTCGAGCACGCGATTCTCGACGCTGCCATCGACTCCAACCAGAACCGCGAGCGCTCGGCCCGGGCTCAGGGGCACGAAGCTGAGCTGTTTGAGGCGCGGTTCGCGTTTGGGCGCGACGATTACTCCGGCACAGGCGGACAGACCGGACAGCGTCGCCGTCGCGGCCGCGAGCGCCTCCTCGACCGGCTGGTCGCGGGTGATCTGCGCCTCGATCGCGGCCCGCTCGGCCGATCCCGGCAGCGCCGACTGCATGATCCCGTCGACGAACAAGCGGAGCCCGCTCTCGGTCGGAATTCGCCCCGCCGACGTGTGCGGATGGGTCAGCAGGCCGTGCTCTTCCAGATCCTGCATCACGCCGCGGATCGATGCCGACGACAGGCTGACGCTCCCGGCGAGCATTTTCGACCCGACCGGCGCGCCGCGCTCGAGATAGGCTTCAACCACCAAGCGGAAAATCTCCCGCATGCGGTCGGAAAGTTCGGTGATCGGGGCAGTCATTCAAGTCGCATGTAGGCGGTGAGCAAGCGATCCTCAACGCCGTCGCGGCTGGCGCTGCCCGGCGCGGGTCGCTAGGGGCTGCGGCAATAGTATTTACGGAGATCCATCCATGCGCCCATCCGGACGCGCCCCCGATCAGATGCGCACGCTAAGTTTCGAGCCCGGCTTCACCATTCATGCCGAAGGATCGTGCCTGGTCAGCTTCGGCGACACCCGCGTGCTCGTCACCGCCTCGGTCGAGGACAAGGTTCCGCCGTTCCTGCGCGGCAAGGGCCAGGGCTGGGTTACCGCCGAATATGGCATGCTGCCCCGCGCCACCCACACCCGCGGCAACCGCGAGGCGGCCAGGGGCAAGCAGTCGGGCCGGACTCAGGAAATCCAGAGGTTGATCGGCCGGTCATTGAGGGCGGTGGTCGACCTGACCGCGCTCGGCGAGAGGCAGATCGTCGTCGACTGTGACGTCATCCAGGCCGATGGCGGGACGCGTACCGCGGCGATTTCCGGGGCGTGGGTCGCGCTTCGCCTGGCGGTCGACGGCATCGTCAAAAAATCGCAGTTGACCACGGACCCGATCCGTACGCAGGTCGCGGCGGTCAGCTGCGGCATGCACGACGGCATCCCGGTGCTCGATCTCGACTATCTCGAGGACAGCTCGGCTGGATCGGACGGGAATTTCGTCCTGACCGGCGACGGGGCGATCGTCGAGGCGCAGATTTCGGCCGAGGGAGCGACCTTCGACGAGGAATCGCTGTTACGCCTGCTGCGGTTGGCGCGAATCGGTTGCACCGAGATTTTCGCCGCACAATTGAAGGCGGTGGGGCGATGAAACTGATCGAGAAACTGGTCATCGCCACCCACAATCCGGGAAAATTGCGTGAGATCGAGGATCTGCTCGCGCCACTCGGTATCGCCTGCGTCGGCGCCGCCGAGCTCGGCCTCCCCGAGCCCGAGGAGATCGGCAACACCTTCATCGACAATGCCGAGCTGAAAGCGCGCGAAGCCGCCGATCTGTCGGGGCTGCCGGCACTTGCCGACGACAGTGGACTAAGTGTCGATGCCTTGCACGGGAGGCCGGGGATATTTTCCGCACGCTGGGCCGAGGACGAGGCCGGCCAGCGCGATTTTTACCGCGCGATGGAGCGGGTGTGGCGCGAGGTCGAGGCGGCTGACCCCGAAGCCGGCCACGACGCGCATTTCGCCTGCGCGCTGGCGATTGCCTGGCCCGACAACGGTCAGACCGAAAGCTTCGAAGGCCGGGTCGACGGGACGTTGATATGGCCGCCGCGCGGAACACGCGGATTTGGCTATGACCCGATGTTCGTCGCAGCGGGTCATGATCAGACCTTTGGCGAAATCGATCCGGTGGACAAACACAAGGTCAGCCACCGCGCCAAGGCGTTTGAGAAACTAGTCGCGGCGCTGCGCTAGCTGAAAGCCGTCCTTGTTGCCGGTGGGCGCATAGCGGCAGACGAAATAATCGGTCGTTGCGCTGGAAGCGAGCGCGCAGCCGACCTCGGTCGTCGTCGGCCAGACGATCTGGGTGTAATGGGCGACGTCGTGCCACACGCCCGTGCGGCTGATGTTGGGAAAGACCCCGGCGCGAAAATCGCGCGACTCATCGATCATCACGCCGATCATGACCGCGTAGGGAAACGCGCCGCGCGAACCTTGCCACAGGTTTTCTCCCGCTTTCTTGCGTCGCCCAGGTGTCTGGTCATGGGCGAAAATGCCGCTGCGCGCCATAAACTCGGCATGGGCCAAGGCTCCGGCGGCAAGCTCGTCGCTCCAAATCAATGGCGGAACGCCGAACCGGTCGCGCGCCGCATTATGCGCGTTGAGCACGGTCTGGCGCAGCAGGCTTTCGCCACGGCCTGCCGCTGCCGGCCAAACCGTGTTTGGCCGCGCGGCCGCGGGCGCGGACGATGCGATCAGCAAGGCTAGAACAAGTGCGCGCTTCATCGGCGCGTTGTGGACCGCCGGTGGTTAACAATGGCCTGATTTGCCTTGGTAAAGATCAGCGAAGCAATGTGCCGTCGATATTGCCGGCGGGAAAGTAGCGGCACACCAGATAATCATTGGCTCGGTTGGACGCGATGGCGCAGCCGACCCGCTGCGAAGTTGGCCAGACGATCTGGGTAAAATGCCCGACATCGGACCAATTGCCGGTGCGGCTAACCGCCGGAAAGCGGCCCGGTGTGAAATGGCGCCGCTCGTTTATCAGCAGCCCGAGCGTGTCGGCATAACCGTAGGCGCCGCGGGTACCCATGAACAGATTTTCGCCCTGACGAGGCCGCCTTCCCGGTTGAGGATCGTGCTGGAACCGGCCGGTGCGCGCGAGCTGTTGCGCGTAGATTCCGGCATCGCGCGCCAAGCCCTCGTCCCATAAGAGCGGAGCCACGCCCGATTGCCGCCGGGCCTGATTGTGGGCATTCATCATCGTCGCGCGAAGCAGGGGCTCGCCGCGAGCCGCGGGCTGGCCGCTCCAGGGCGTCATGGTCTGGGACGCTGCCCCCGCAGCGGCTGGCAACGACAGGGCGAGAGCCCTAAGAAGCGCACGCATCATGGCCACAGCATTTATTCATCCAAAACACAAAGCAGCGCAATCGGCCGAACCGCTGGCGCTCTAC
>Ga0193706_1001229_pt1 | contig 11812 bp, 6 predicted proteins | sample U3c1metaG_FD_160130 | JGI IMG/M metagenome (GOLD analysis project Ga0193706, IMG submission 160130) | Soil microbial communities from a riparian zone of the East river system, Colorado, United States - U3c1 | ecosystem: Environmental > Terrestrial > Soil > Riparian zone | place: USA: East River... | reverse complement strand
AGCTGATGAACCTCGTGATCTTCGACCTCGACGGCACACTGACGGACAGTAACGACGTGGACTCGGCCTGCTTTGTCGAAGCCTGGAGGCGCGAGCACGCCATCGACTGCTCGGGCGTGGCGTGGTCGTCCTTCCCGACGGTTACCGATCGGGGGATCGCCAGTGCGCTGTGCGAGCGGCATTTCGCCGCAGACGAGCGCGATCGCGCGTATCAGGTCGTCCAGTCTTCATTCCTGGACCTGCTGCAGCGGGCAGTGCGCGAGAATCCCGCGGCGTGCGCGCCCGTCCCGGGCGCAAGAAACATGTTCGAATGGCTTCCTTCAAGGCAGTGGCTCGCAGCGATTGCTACGGGCGCGTGGGCGGCGTCGGCAGCGATCAAACTGGCCGCCGCGGGCTTTCCTCCGACGGTCGCAGTCTCGTCGTGCGACTCTGCGGACAGCCGGCGCGACATCGTCCGCGGCGCAATCGACGCGGCGGAGCTCGTGAACAGCGGCCCGTTCGACCGGGTGGTGCTCGTCGGCGACGCGTCCTGGGATGTCGAGACCGCCGCAGCGCTGCGATTGCCGTTTGTCGGGCGGGCATCCGGCTCCGACGCGGAGGCGCTCCGTCTCGCCGGTGCCACGACCATACTCTCCGACTTCTCCCACGCCGGCACAGTGGAGGCCGCGCTCGTCGAGGCGGCCGTGCCGCGACACGACTGATCCGCGGGGAACCTGACCGGCCGTGACGCGTCACGGCGTCTGTCCCGAGTGCGGTACTCTTCCTCGTGTCGCTGCATCCGCGGCCAACCACTACGAGCGTGCTTCGGAGATCCATGAAGGCAGCCACAGTCGCGCGTTACGGCTCACCCGGCGTGATCGAGGTGCGCGACGTCCCGGCGCCGCTGCCCGGACCGCATGAGGTGCTGATCCGGGTCCATGCAACGACGGTCAACAGGAGCGATTGCGGCGAGCTTCTTCACCCGACGCTCATCAGGCTGCTGACCGGCGGCGGGCCATCGCGACGAAGGATTCTCGGGATGGACTTCGCCGGGACAGTCGAAGCGGTGGGCGCATCGGCCAGCCGGTTCAAGCCCGGCGACCGCGTATTCGGAATGTGCCCGTTCAGGAATGACGGCGCCCAGGCGGACTATTTCTGCATGGCCGAAACCGGGCCGATCGCGGAGATGCCGTCGAATCTCCGCTTCGATCAGGCCGTCGTCTGCGAAGGCGCCTTCTACGCCAATCCGATGATCGAACATTTCGCTCTGAAACCCGGCCACACGATCTTGATCTACGGAGCATCCGGCGCAATCGGTACGGCCGCGCTCCAACTCGCCAAAGATCGCGGCGCGAACGTTGTCGCGGTCGTGTCGGGCCGCCACCGCGAGCTGGCGCGCTCGTTAGGCGCTGACCTGGTGGTCGACTATACGACGGACGAATTCGACCGGCTTGGTCGCAACTTCGACTTCGTGCTGGACGCGGTCGGGAAGCTGAGCATCCGCCGATGGCGGCGATTGCTCAAGCCCGGCGGCGTCTTCGCGGCGACGGATCGAGGCCCCTGGTCGCAGAATCTCCTGTTCCTGCTCTGGTCGAAACTCACGCGAAGCGGGCGGGTCGTGGTTCCTCTGGCGAAGCGGGGAAGCGGACAGGCGTTCGTGAACGAATTGAGGGACAGGATCGAAGCAGGCCGATTCATCCCCGTCATCGATCGCCGATATCCACTCACCGAGATCGCCGATGCCTATCGTTATGTCCAGACCGGAGAGAAGGCGGGCGCGGTCGTCATCGACGTCGTCACCGAAGGCGCCGGTTGAGTATCCAGAGTTGAGGGTGGGGGCGAGGTTCATGGCTCGCCACGTTCGTCCGTTTTGGAGCTCGAGATCTCTCCGATTCACCGACCCCTGTCCCGAGTGCGGTACTCTTCCTCGTGTCGCTGGCTCCACGCATCGTGCACCGCCAGACACAGGACCACGGCGATGACCGAAGCCACCGATCGTCTCCCCGAATACCTCACACATCTCCAGGCCCGGATCCGCGAGCGGCAACACCGTCTCACGGCTGCCGACAGAGAGAGCGGGCTGGCGACGCTCCCGCCGAGCATCGATGCCCTCTGCGCCGGTCACCCGCGAGAGTGCCTCGACCTGATCATCCGTGCGCTGGCGGGATCGCTCACACCGGAGGGGATCGCAGTCATCGGCGACGGGTTGCTGCAGGACCTGCTCAACGGGAGTGCGGGAACGATCGCCGACGAGGTTTCGTCGGAACTGCGGCGCAACACGAAGTTCCGGCAGGCCTTCGGATTCGGCAACCACTCCTCGGTCGACCCCGCAGTGATCGAGGAATGGGTGAGCGTGCTCGAGAGCCTGGGGACCACCAAAGAGAGAGAACGCAAGAGCACGTGGCGCCGTCATTGAGTTCAACAGGCCCGCGGTCGGACGAGCGGTGAACCGAAAACCGTGTCGGGTTTGCGCGTGTTACCATCCCGCGTCCCCATCGATCCCGCCAGGAGCCTTCCATGCCTTCCATCATTCCAGCGTCGTGCGCTGCTCTCTTTCTCCTCGTCTTCCCCCTGGCAGCGGCGGAACAGCCCTGGAGCGGAGCGCCGTTCGGCGCCGACCCGAAGGCCCTTCTTGCGGCTGCCGAGGGAGTATCGGCAGGAGAGAGCGACGTGGTCGTCCTGCTGGACGAGCTGCACTTCACGTTCGATGACCAGGGCCGGGCCACGTCGTCGTCGCGCGTCGTGTTCCGTGTGGCCGGCGACTCGGCCGTCGATGACTGGTCCACCATGGAAGCGGAGTGGGCACCGTGGTATCAGGAACGTCCGGTCCTGACAGCGCGTGTCGTCGACAAGGACGGCACCGTGCACATGCTCGACCCGAAGGCCGTGACGGAGTCCGCCGCACGCGACGAATCCCCGGACATCTTCAGCGACAACCGCGTTCTTCGCGCGCCGCTGCCGGGCATGGCCACGGGCGCGGTCGTCGAACAGATCACCACCATTCGCGATCACAACCCTCTGTACGACACGGGCACTGCGGCGCGCCTGATGTTCGGCCGGTACGCGCCCGTCGAGAAGACGAGGCTCGTGATCGACGCGCCCGCGTCGCTGCCGATCCGGTTCGTCAACAAGTCCACCCCCACGATCGAGCCGGTCAAGACGGAGGCGGACGGCCGCCAGCACATCGTCTTCGAGAGCGCCCGGATGGAGCCGCTCGAGGACCTGGAGTGGAACCTTCCCTACGACGAGTCCAACGTGCCCTACATCGCGTTCTCCACCGGCACGTCGTGGCAGGAGGGAGCGCGCCGTTACCACGAGATCGTGGAGAAGCAGCTCGGCGAGCCCGCCGCGGTCCAGCCGTTCCTCCGCAGTGCGATCGGCACGGCGACCGACCGCCGCGAGATCGTGAAGAAAGCGCTGGCGGCGATCGAGAAGAACGTCCGCTATGCAGGCGTCGAAGTCGGCGAGGGCTCCATCGTGCCGCGCTCACCGAAGGACGTCCTGGCGCTCAAGTACGGCGACTGCAAGGACAAGGCGACGCTGCTGGTGGCCATGCTCCGGGCGGCAGGCATCCCGGCGCACGTGGCGCTGCTCAGTGCCGGCACGGGACTCGACGTCGACGCCGAACTCCCCGGGCTCGGCCGCTTCAATCACGTGATCGTGCGAGTGGGAGGGGACGATGCCTTCTGGGTCGATCCTACGGACGAGTACTCGCCTGCGGGGATCCTTCCCATCGCCGATCAGGACCGCCTCGTCCTCGTCGCCGACGCTGCGACGACCGGCCTGACGCGGACGCCAGCCTCGGACTCGAGCGCGAACTTTACACGCGAGACACGCACGTTCATCCTCGCAGACGAGGGGAAGGCGGCCGTCACGGAGGTCACCGAGGCGACCGGCAGCCACGATTCGTCAAACCGGCAGTACGCCGCGCACAGCGACAGGAAGGACTATCGCGAGTCGATGGAGACGTACGTCAAGAACGCGTACGACGCCGAATCGCTGAAGGACCTGACCTGGACGGACCCGCGAGATCTCGACAAACCATTCGTGCTCACGCTGCAGGCCGAGAAGGCCGGTCGCGGCCAGACCGGCGACATCGACGCGGCGGTGGCGATCCTTCCCTCCGCTCTCCTCAACTCGCTGCCGTGGTCCCTGCGCGAGAAGCCCGACGAGGAAGAGAAAGAGAAGAAGAAGAAGACGCGCACGCGCGACTTCGTCGTCCCCGCGCCGTATGTGAAGGAGTTTCACTATCGCGTCGTGCCGCCGGCGGGATTCATCGCGCGCACGCTGCCGATCACGGAGACGCGCCAGCTCGGCACGGCTTCGCTGGCGACCAAGTATGAGATCGCGTCGGATGGAGCCGTGCTGGCCACCTTGCGTTTCGACAGCGGCAAGCGCCGGCTCACGGCCGCGGAGATGGAGAGCACGCGCAAGGCCGTCACCGATCTTCAGGACTCGAACGCGATCGTCATCGGCTTCGACTCGATTGGATGGTCGAAGCTCAACGCCGGCGACATCCGTGAAGGCATCGCCGCGTTCCGCAGCCTGGCCGAGCTCCATCCGAAGGAGGCGCGCCACCACGTCCAGATCGGCCGCGCTTACTTCCTCGGCGGAATGGCCGAGATGGCGCGCCAGGAGTTTCAGCGCGCCATTGCTCTGGAGCCTGGTTACGCGCCCGCACACCGCTTCTCCGGGATTGCGTTGCAGCACGACCTGCTGGCGCGCGAGTTCCGCAAGGGATTCGACCTCCCCGGCGCGATCGCCGCGTATCGCAAGGCGAAGGAGCTCGCCCCCAAGGACGCCGACATCCGCGTCGAGCTCGCGAAGCTGCTGTCCCGCGGCGACGACGGGGAGCTCTTCAGCCACGGGGCGCATCTCGGCGAGGCCATCGACGAGTACAAGGCCATCGCCGCAGACCTCGACGACGATCGCTATGAAGGCGAACTGTTGACGGTCATGGCTCACGCCGGCCGCTTCGACGAGATGAAGAAGCGCGCGCGCGACGTCAAGGACGACAAACAGCGCCTGACCGCCGTGGTCACCGCCACTGCCGCAACGGACGGAGTGGATGCGGCCCTGCGCGAGGCCGCCTCCGTCGACACGAACGTGCGCCGCGAGATCCTCGGTGCCGCTTTCCCTACGCTGCTGCATCTTCGCCTTTATCCCCAGGCCGCGGCCATCCTCGATCAGGCCACGCAGGGAACGGCAGGCGCGGCCCAGGTGCGTCCATTCCTGGATGTGCTGCGACGGGTGAAGCGTCAGGAAGAGCTCGCGGCCGCGGACGATCCGAAGGCCCTCGTCATCCGGCTCAGCATGGCCGCGGCAACGATCGCTGACTACGAGACGGCCATGCGCGCCGATGTGGCGTCGTGGGCGCTGGCGTTCGACAAACGCGTCGAGGAGCAACAGGCGAAGAACCCGGAGATGCACCAGGAGAAGGACGCCAAGCTGCTGCGCGCGCGCCGCGACGCGCTCAAGCAGGGCCTGCCTCTGCTCGCTGCGTCGGAGATCGGGCTCGCGGCGCTCGAGCTCTCGCAGGACGGAGACGACGCAACCGGCTACCGCGTCCGCATGCGGCTGAGAATGGGCCTCCCGGAGGGACAGTCCTTCCGTGAGCGGTTCTACGTCGTCAAGGAAAACGGCCGGTACGTGGTCGCGGCGTCGAGCCCGGGCTCGATCGCAGTCACGGCGCTGCACTTCGCGGACGTCAACGAGCTCGAGGCCGCGCGGATCTGGCTCAACTGGGCGCGGGAGGAGATCAGCGCGGGAGGCGGCGACGATCCGCTGACGGGCTCTCCGTTCGCGGCGCTGTGGCCGAAGGGGAACCCGACCGCCGCGGCCGACGAGATCCGCGCTGCCGCCGCGGCACTACTCGTCGCTGATCCCGACTACGCGTTCGCGGCCGCACCGCTTCTCGTAGCAGCGCGGGAGAAGGTGCCCGCGAATCTGCGCGTCCGCATCGACGTGGCGCTGGCAACGGCGTACTCGCGGCTGGAGTCGGACGAGCTGGTCGCCGTGGCCCGTCGCATCGCGGTGGCCGCGCCGGACTCTCCGATGGCGTTCTCGATGTATTGCAGCGCCCTCACGGCGTTCGGACAACCCGCGGAGGCGCGACGGCTGGCGGAGGCGCGGCTCGAGAAGATGCGCAACGATCCGGACGCGCTGCGAGTGCTCTCGCAGGCATCCGCACAGACGGGCGACTTCGAGTCCGCCGTCGATTACCTGCGACAGATCATTCAGCGCGCCGACGCAAGCCCGTCCGACTACAACAACGTCGCCTGGAACTCGCTGTTCATCGGCAAGGAGCTCGACCAGGCGATCGAGAATGCGAATACCGCAGTGTCGCTGGCAGGAAATCCCTCGACGATGCACACGCTGGCTGCGGTGTATGCCGAGAGCGGGAACTGCCTGGAGGCGCGCACGAAACTGCTCGAGTCGATGGACCTGGCCGGCCGCGAGGTGCCCTCCAGTGTGGACTGGTACGTCCTGGGACGCATCGCGGAGAACTACGGCGCAACGGATGCGGCAGTGGCGGCGTACAAGCGGGTCACGAAGCCGAAGCGGGCGCGTTCGGGATCGACGTGGGAGCTCACGCAACGGCGGATGGGAGCGCTCGGGAAAAAGTAGCCGTGCCGCGCGCCGTGGACTTCGACGCGCTCGGCGCATCTCGAGATCCTACTTCCGAATATCCTCGCGTGGCGGGCAGATTCCTGGAAAACGGTTGAACCGAAAGCATGTCATCCCGAGCGTGAGCGAGGGACCTGGGTGGATGGGCGGTGCGAGACGCATGCTCTCTGCGCCACCCGGCCGCTTCCAGGTCCCTCGCTCGACGCTCGGGATGACAGGCTGTGCGAGTCGCTCGTCGAGGGTTAAGGCGCTTTGGTTTGACGCCGACGTCGCCTCTCACCGCGGTGCTCACACCGCCTCATTGCTGCGCCTATCCTTCACGTGCATGCAAGCGGACGTGGTTCTCCTGCCTGGTCTTCACGGGTCCACCTCGCTCTTCGACACGTTCATCGCGCTCGCACCGCCATGGGCGCGATGCCGCGCGATCCCTCTGCCGATCGATACCGCGCAGCGGTTTGACGCCCTGGCTGACGCGATCGAGCCGCAGTTGCGAGGACTGGAGGGATTCGTACTGTTCGGCGAGTCGTTCTCCGGCCCCATCGCGGCGAGGCTCGCCGCACGTCTCGGGAGCAAAGTGGCGCTGCTCGTTCTCTGCAACCCTCTGGTCGAGGTGCCCGCAATCGCTCCGTCGCTGCTTTCGCCCATCATCCGGTCGCCCATGCTGCCCTCGTGGCTGGTGTCCTTCGTGATGGCCGGAGGCGACCGGAGACTGGCGGCCGCGATCCTTCGCGAGGTCCGCGCTCTGTCAGCTCCGATCCTCGACGAGCGGCTGGCCGTCGTCGCCTCGGCGAGTCGCGAGGACCTCTTGCGTCACCTCGCCGCGCCGGTGCTCGCCGTCACCGGAGCGAGGGACCGGCTTCTTTCACCGAAGGTGATCGAGGACCTGTTCGTCCACGTGCCTTTCGGAGTCGTGACATCCATCGACGCTCCACATCTCGCGGCTCAGGCGTCGCCCGCAGCAGTCTGGAGGGTGATCACGGACGAATTCGAAAAGGCCGCGTGACGCTGCGTCGCGGTCAATCCCCTGAGGCGACGGAGTTACAACGCCGGCCATGAGAGCCGCTACAATCGCCAGTATGCCCGTGATCAGCTGTCCGGACTGCAACCGCGATGTCTCGCCTCTCGCACCAGCATGCCCCCATTGCGGCCGCCCGTCCCCCGGCGGCATGGCGCCGGCTCCCGCGGCACAGGTGCCACGAAGCGAGGAGACGTTATGGCAAGGGACGCCTTCGCCCACGCTGCTGATTGGTCACATCGCCGGCATCGCGCTGGTGGTGGTGGGGATTCCGCTCATCGCCCATTTCTTCGCCTCGACAATGCCGGATGAGCGCCGCGCCGAAGGCATGATTCGCTTCGGCTGGGTGGCTGCCGGAATCCTGTTCCTGATCCAGTTCGCCGCGCTTCTCGTCGCGTGGATCCGTCTGCGCAGCACGAAGTACAACGTGACCAACCAGCGCGTCCTCGTCGAGCAGGGCGTGTTTTCGAAAACGGTGGATGAGATCGATCTGCGCTACGTCGAAGACTCCACATTCCATCAGAGCCTCGTGGAGCGCATTCTGGGCATCGGCAGTGTGACGTTGATATCGTCTGACAAGAACACACCGCGGTACGTGCTGCGCTCGATCAAGGATCCGCGCCACGTGCGCGAGCTCATTCGCGCCGAAGCGTACCAGTCCAGCCAGCGCCAGGTCTTCACTCGCGTGACCTGACCCGAAGACCCGCGATCAGACCACAAGGAGATGCCGTTCTACCCGGTGGGCTCCACCCTCACAACGATCTGTTCACCGTCGTGGATGTCGAAAAAAATGTCGCCGGTGAAGTTCTTCGGAACGATCGGCTTCACATCGACCTCTACGGTGTGCGAGACGCCGTCGGAGGTACGCCAGGTCACGGCAGCGCGTTCGGGAATGGGGAACGGCACCCGGCCCTGGCGGGCATGTCCGCCCGGCGGCAGCGGTCTGCCGAGCGAACGAAACTCGCCGAAGGACACATAAGCGTCGGCGAGCGGTGTGGAGGTCAGGTTCTTGACTGCCACGTTGTACCGCGGCCCTGGATTCGCGCACGTGAGCGACAGCAGCAATCCGGTCACTCCGAGAAGTCTGATCATCCTTACCTGCGCTGATCGAACGGGTCGTACACGCAGTCGGGGAAATAGTCTGTCCGACCCGGACTCAGTCCCAGTTTCCGCATGAGCAGCACCTTGGCCCACGTCGGAGCGAATTTCTTTTCCTTATAAGAGTCGTGAACGAGCTTTGGCTCCGCCATGTAGTTCTTGTCGACGTCGGCGAGCTCGAGCATGTCGATGTGCGCCTCTTTCATTTCGTTCCACATCCACTTGAGTGCAATGCGGGCCAGATGCTGATTGTCCTCGTAACCGCCTCCGACGTCCGAGTGTGCTCCCTCAAAGACCTGTTCCTTCGAATCCGTTCTCCCTTTGGGGCAACCCGGCTTGGTGATGTGCGACAGAGGGAACGAGATACGGTACTCATTGGCGGCGATCGCGTGACGCGCAATCTCTACGTTGGGCGGGATTTCCAGCTTGGTAAACCAATTGAACTCGTCTCCCGGGATGCCGACGGAACCGACGGTATCGAACAATCCCAGGAATCGAATCTGCATGCCCCGCACTCTCTTGCCGGTGCGTTTATCCAGGATGCCGTACTCGTAAATGGCATTTGCAAAATCGCGTGCCGCGGCGGCACCGCGGCTGAACCCGATGATGTCGATGACCTCGTCGCCTGCGTTGTAGTTCGTCTCGAGCCGGTTGAGCGCGTCCTGAACGCGGTCGGAAATGCCCCAGCCGGTCAACCCGCCTACGGCGGTGTCCCACCCGCCGCCAGTCCCAACGCCGACGAGATATTCCGTGTTGAGCCCACCGTAGGCCGTCAGCAGTTTGGCGACGTTCGTCTCGTGGCCTTGCATCACGGCGCGGTTGTTGCCCGTGCCGTCGAACGCGTAGAGAGCGAGGCCGGTGGGATCGGTGTTGTTCACCGGATCGCCGCCCATGACGGCGTACAGGTTCGACGAATCGCGATAGCCGGATGGATCGGGGGTGAGGTACGTGCCCGTGCCCGGGTCCATCCATCGCGCGCGCGCGTAAATCAATCCGGTCGCGGGCTCGGCGAAGGGAAGCGCCTGGAACGAAGAGGACACGATCTGCTGCTGAGGTCTGACGCTCCCGCGCGAAGCAAGGGCCAGAAGGGTGGGCACCTCGTACAGCGTGCTCGTCGCCTTTTCGCCGTTCGAAAGAGAGCCGAGCCATTGCGAGACGTTGACGATGGACTCGCGGACGTCGACGGGCAGCGCCGCCGAGGTGTGAACGGGTTTCGTGGCAACGGCCCATGCCGGCGCGGGAAGCACCGAGCTTGCGTTCCCCCACGCCGCTGCGCGCAGTGCGGATGTGACCGCGATCGAGACGGCACTCGCTGTCAACGTCTTGCCGCCGACGGAGGTCGGGGTTACGTCGGTCAGGGCGTCGAGCTCCGTTTTCGTCAGCGACCACTGGGCAGTGGCATCTCCATCGAGAGCCGGCACTTTGCCGCTGATACGCACGACCGCGCCGGTCGCGTCCACCGCCGCGAGACGCACTCCGGTCTGCAACGTGGCCTCGTCGATCTTCTCGGTCAGGCGGATGGCGATCTCGATGGGAGCAAGCGCTCCTTGTGCATCCTTCTCAGTGTGAATCGTGACGCGATCGACGGCCGCGCCGACGAGGGCGGCGGAGTCCTCTCCGTAGGGACCGCCGGCGACGCTGCGTGTGACGATTTTCCCCTGATCGTCGAGGATGACGTGCAGCGCGCCCGCACCCGCTTCATCGAAGATGGGGTAGAGATGCTTCACCCCAGCGGCGTCGGCGGCGGTTACTTCGATCGGATCGTCGTATCCGAAGACGCCACTCATCACCTGTCGAACGAGGCCGCCATTGGTGTCGTTAGTCGTGGCCTCGCTGGACCCGGTCTTGAAAATTGCCACGATCGTATCCGTGATGGGATCCCACACGAATGACGAGTCCGCGGGCAGCGCATCCGCCTGGAGAATGTCCGGACGATCTTCGATTCTCCAGTCTGCGGGCAGCGGAGGAGTACCGGCGACGACCGCGGCGTACTCCGCGAGCCTTCCTACCATTCTGTTATTGCCGGCGTACGAGTAGTGGATCCGGCGCACGAAGCCGGTCGTTCCACCCGACTTCTGCGTCACGGACGCGACGCGACCCTTGGTGTCGTACTCGTAGACGAAGCGTCCATCTTCGCTCCTGCGTCCGCCGGTGAACGCGAACTGTTCCGTGGCCGCATCGCGCTGCACCGATCCGATCTTGTGCCCGCCCTCGGGGTTTTCCGTGAACAGGATCGAACCCGGATCGACTGGCGTCGCGGGCACGCGTTCCATCGCGGTCCGGAAATCTGCGCTGGTCAGCTGTTCGTGCTGCGGTCTGCTGGCCGGGTCGGCGGCGAGGATCGAGGACTGCAACCGGCTTCGTTCGTCGTACTCCCACTTATCCGTGCGTGCGCCGCCGGAAACTCCGAGCAGCTGCGCGCTCGATCGCTGCAATCCATCGAACCGGACCGCCGAGCCGGCGACAGTGTTCCCATTCGCAGAAACCGACATCCGATTGAGCAACCCGTTCCCGGACTCGTACCCGTACTCGCGAACGATCGTCGTTCCCGCAGCGGTCGTGATGACCCGACGGTCCGGACGTCCGCTGCTGCGGTAGTCGCCCTCCAGAAGCGAAGAAGTGGCGCCGGTCACGAGAGTCCGATCGAGCCGGACCACGTTGCCGACTCCATCGCGTTTCTGTGTGACCGATGCCGTCCACGGGCTGGCCGAGGTGAAGCCGGCGTAGCTCGGCATCGTGAAGCCGGTGCGCTCGCCGTGCACGTTGAACGTATGTTCCTGCGTGTATTTGTCGATGAGCACGTTGTCGCGGAAGCGCGACTGCGTCGTTCGACGGGAATGGCCGTCGAAGTCGAAATCGCTGTACTCGATCATCGCGTCCGGCGTCTTCCAGCGGACGATACGGCCGGCATCGTCGTACGTGATGTCGTCGAGAACCCGTGCGGCGGCGTCGGCCACCTGGTTGATCTGACCTCTGGCGTTGTAAGTGAATGTTTGTTTCAGACCACGCCGGTCTGTGATCGCCTTGACGCGCCGTCCTTCCCACTCGATCAGTTCGGTGGTGCCATCCTTGTAGTTGCGCTTGATCGGGCGA
>Ga0193706_1001228_pt1 | contig 11818 bp, 6 predicted proteins | sample U3c1metaG_FD_160130 | JGI IMG/M metagenome (GOLD analysis project Ga0193706, IMG submission 160130) | Soil microbial communities from a riparian zone of the East river system, Colorado, United States - U3c1 | ecosystem: Environmental > Terrestrial > Soil > Riparian zone | place: USA: East River... | reverse complement strand
ATGGCGCGAGTGACGGGGCTCGAACCCGCGACCTGCGGCGTGACAGGCCGGCGCTCTAACCAACTGAGCTACACCCGCGCGAGACGGGGCGAACTAGGCGACCCCCCCCACCCTGTCAAGCAAGCCGGAAGCGAATTAAGCGGGCCCGCTAGCTCTTGCCCGGCGGCTCCCCGGGCTCGTCATGATGGGGCGCGGTCAGGGTGCCTTCCTCGAACAGGAATCCGGCAATGTCGGGGCGCCCGGCGGCATCCATCACGGTCTTGAGGATGATCAGCAGAGGCACCGCGAGAAGCGCGCCGGTCGTGCCCCACACCCAGGCCCAGAAGCTCAGGGCCAGGAGGATGAGCAATGGGTTGATGGTCAGCCGCCGCCCGACCAGCGACGGCGTGATGACATTGGCTTCGAGGAGGTGGATGCCGGCGAAGCAGAGTGCCGGGAGGAAGGCGTACCAGGGATCGGCGAAGGCCATCAGCCCGCCCAGGGCGAGCAGAAGCACCGAGGCGATGGGGCCGAGATAGGGGATGTAATTGAGAACCGCGACGATCCCGCCCCACATGAGCGGGGTAGGCATGTCGAGAAGCCACAGGAGGAAGGCGACCACCAGCCCCATGGCGATGTTCACCATCGTGATCGTTCCGAGATAGGTGGAGGTGGCGTCGACCACCTGCTGGATCGCCCGGGCAGTCGTCATCGCGCCGTCGAAGCTGGCGCGGGTCGTGATCGTGCGCTTGCGCATCCGGGTCCAGCCGGCGAGGAAGAAGAAGATCACCAGCACCGCGAAGAACATCTGCACGGCCGCGAACGGCGCCGAGGTCGCGATGATGTCCAGAAGCGAGTTGGGAGTCTCGACCGCGACCGTCCGGGGCGCGTCGCCGCTCGATCCGAACTCGGTCACGATATTGTCTATGAACCGCTGGAGATCGGCATAGATTTCGAGGATGGGCGAGAGGGTGTCGCGGATTCGGCCGATCCGCTCTGGGAGAAGCCGAACCCATTCGGCCGCCGGAAGGACGATCGAGGCGACCGCGACGTTGGCGGCGACGATGAAGAGAAGCACGCAGATCAGCGCCGAGAGGCCGGACGGCACCCTTCGCCGCTCGAGCCATTCGAGCATCGGCACGAGGGCGATCGCGATCACGAGAGCGGCCGTGACCGGAAGGAAGAATTCGGCCCCGGCCCTCAGTGCGAAGGGCACCGCGAGAGCGAACCCGGCGCCGGCGATCAGCGTCAGAGCCGCGAGCAGGCGGTCGCGGCGGAAGGCGATTTCCCTTGGCTCGACGCCCGACGCGGCCTCCATGGATTCGACCGCGCGCCGCGCCTCGGACGTTCCCACGGGCCCGCCTTCGTTCATCGTCCGGAGCCCTCAGCCGCCATGAGATTTGTGCTTAATATCAATCGCTAATCCCCAATTAACCAGTTCTTAGCTTCCATGCCCCCATAGCCCAATCTGAAATCGGGTCGTGGGGGCCTTCAATGCGTTATCAGCCTATGGGCGCCAAATCACTGGCGTTCACCAACAAAGCAGTATTGGCCGCGGCGACTTTGGCGTCCGCGGGCGCTTTCGCCGCGCCGGCCATGGCGGCCGGGACTCCGGCCGGAACCCAAATCGACAATGTCGCAACCGCGACCTGGGAGCTGCCTAGCGGCGGCGAATCCTCGGTCGATTCGAACGTCGTGACCCTGAAGGTCGACGAATTGCTCGACGTGACCGTGGCCTCGACCGATCCCGGCGACGTCGTCACCCAGCCCGGCCTTCTCTCGCAGCTCCTCAGCTACCGGATCACCAATGCCGGCAACGGGCCCGAGAAGTTCGGACTGTCGGCCGTCGCGAACGGCGGCGGCGACCAGTTCGACCCGGCGGTCACCGCGATCTTCCTCGACACCAACGGAAACGGCGCCTTCGATGCCGGCCTCGACACGCTCTACGTCGCCGGCGCCAACGATCCTCAGCTGGCGTCCGACCAGTCGATTGCCGTGTTCATCCTTTCGACCATCCCGCTCCTCCTTCAGGACGGCGACCGGGGGCGGGTCGATCTCGCCGCGGTTGCGAAGACCGGCTCGGGCGATCCGGGCGACAGCTTCGCCGGCCTGGGCGAGGGCGGCGGCGACGCCGTTGTCGGCGCGACCGGCGCCGACGGCCTCGACGACGGCTTCTACCGGGTCTCCGCCGCCAACGTGAACTTCGTGAAGAGCGCCGCCGTCGCCGATCAGTTCGGAGGCAGCAGCCAGGTTCCCGGCGCCACCATCACCTACACGTTGACCGCGACGGTCGCGGGCAGCGGCAGCCTCGCCAACCTCAGGGTCAGCGATGCCGTCCCTGCCGGCACCACCTACACGCCCGCATCGATCACGCTCGACGGAGCGCCGCTCAGCGACGCCGCGGACGGCGATTCGGGCAGCTTCAACGGAACCGGAATTTCGGTCGGCCTCGGCAATGTCGCGGCCGGCGCCACCAGGAAAGTCACGTTCAAGGTCAGGATCGACTGAGAAGGGAAAGACAGATGAAGATGTACCTCGCACTTCTGGCGCTCGCCGCCCCGTCCGCCGCCTGGGCCGCGGATTCGGTCTCGCTCACGAGCGAGGTGCTGGTCGAGCATGTGAAGCCGCAGGCTGACGGATCCAGCAAGGTCGTCCGCGAGGAGCCGAGCGTGGTCACGCCGGGCGACAATCTCGTCTTCCTCCTCAGCTATCGCAATGGCGGCGCCCAGCCGGCCACCGGCTTCGTCGTCACCAATCCGATTCCGGCCTCGGTCGCCTTCACCGGCGGCGAAAGCGATGGCGCGATTGTCTCGATCGACGGCGGCAAGAGCTGGGGCCCGCTCGCCTCATTGAAGGTCGCCAATGCCGACGGCAGCATGCGCGCCGCCACGCCGGACGACGTTACTCATATCCGCTGGAGCTTTGCCCAGCCGATCGCCGCCGGCCGCGCCGGCCAGCTCAGCTTTAGAGGCGTCGTGAAATAGCCTCGTCCCCGCTCCGGCGCCCGCGGGGGGTTAGGGCGCCGATCATATGATCAAGGAACGGACCAGAGACATGAACCACAAACTGCGATTGCTCGCATCTGCCGGGGGCCTTGCGGCCGCCGCCATTGCGGCCACGCCGGCCAGCGCGGCCGGCACCGCGTCGGGAACCACCGTTACGAATACGGTCAGCCTCGACTATAAGGTCAGCGGCGTCGACCAGAACCAGGTCACGGCCAGCGACAGCTTCACGGTCGACCGAAAGGTCAACCTGACGGTCGCGGAAGTCGGATCCTCGACGACGAGCGTCTCGCCCGGCGAACTCGCCGCGGTGACCGCATTCACCGTCACCAACACGTCGAACGCAACCCTCGACCTTGCCTTGAGCGCGGCCCAGGCGGCCGCCGCCCATGGCGGGACCGACAATTTCGACGTGACCAACCTTCGGGTCTATGTCGACACCAACACGAACGGCGCGTTCGACGCGGGCACCGACACCCTGGTCTCCTATCTCGACCAGGTCGTCGCCGACGCGAGCCGAACTGTCTTCGTCGTTGCCGACATTCCGCTCGGCCGCTCGACCGGCGACGTCGCCGGCGTCCGCCTCACCGCCTCGGCGGCCGAGGCGACCGCCGCCGGATCGCAGGGCGCGGCGGTCACCGAGACCAGCGGAGCCAACACCGCCGGTGTCGACACCGTGTTCGCCGACACAAATGCGGGGAGCAACGTCGCTCGCGACGGTGCGCATTTCGCCGGCGACGATTACACCGTCCTGGCCGCGGCCCTTACCGCGATCAAGTCCAGCCGGGTGATCAGCGATCCGTTCAACGGATCGACCAATCCGAAGATGATCCCGGGCGCCGTGGTCGAATATTGCGTGGCCGTGTCCAACGCGGCCGGGAGCGCAACCGCGACCAACGTCAACGTCTCCGATAGCCTTCCCGCAGCGACGACCTATCTCGCCGCGTTCGGGATCAAGGTGGACGGAACGGTGACCGCCGGATCCTGCAATGCCGACGGAGTCGCCGGCGGCAGCTACGCCTCCGGCGTGGTCTCGGGCACCCTGAGCAACATCGCGGCCGGGGTGACCCGGACGTTGGTGTTCCAGGTGACCGTAAACTAGCACGGAAATCGGGACGGACGGCGGCGTGCCCCGCGCACGCCGCCCCCACTCCCGAGTGGCGATGCCCTCCTTCACCCGATTTTTCGGGGCGCTCTCGCTCGCCCTTTCGGCGGCGCTGCTCGGTGCGGCGCCGGCCGCGCCCGCGCGAGCGGCCGTGACCGAGGCCGCGACCCAGCGGACCGTCACCAACGTGGCCGAGATCGAATGGGACCAGCCGAACCCCGCCGCGCGCAGCGCGCGCGCGAGGCTCGCGTCGAACCGGGTCGACATCCAGGTCACCCTTCCGCCCTCGACCTTCTCGCTCACCGCCTACCGCTTCTCGTCGACGCTCGACGCTCTGCGGCTCGACGTCGCCGCGCCGATCTGCGCCTCGACCAACGGACCGGTACCAGCCGCCCTCGCCGCCGGCTGGCAGGGCGTCTCCCTGGCTCCGGCTTTGATGATCCCGGTCGAGAAGATCCATCCGGGGGAGCCCTTCCTGTTCGTCCTCGATTATCCGGCCGGCAACCGCGACCCAGGAGCGGTCGAACAGGTCAGCGGAGCGATCGTCGCCAGGAGCGGGGACCGTGAGGTCCTGACCATATTCGAGACCGGGCCCGACACCGGCCGATTCGCCGGCTACATCCAGACCGTCCGCGCCCCGCCGCCGGGCTATTCGGGCGACTGCAAGCTGGCGGTCGAGCCGGGCGACAAGATCCTGGTCGAGAGCCTGAAGTCGGGCAACCAGACTCCCCTCGTGACCGCGGGAATCGACGTTCTGGTCGATCCGTTCGGGATCGTCTTCGACAGCACCGACGCCCATCCGGTGAGCGGCGCCCGGATCACCCTGATCGACGAGGCGAACGGCCAGCCGGCTTTGGTTTTCGGCGACGACGGCACCTCCGCCTACCCCTCGACCGTCGTCGCCGGCGAGACGGTCACCGACGCGGGCGGGAACGTCTATACCTACGGGGCCGGCGACTATCGCTTCCCGCTCGTTCGGACGGGCCGCTACCGGCTCGTCGTCGAGGCGCCCTCCCCCTACACCGCGCCTTCGGTGAAGGCTGCCAACGAGTTGGCCGGCCTTCGCCGCCCCGACGGCCAGCCCTTCACCATCGTCCCCGGCTCCTACGGCGCCGCGATCGAGCTCGACAATCCGGCCCCGGTGCGGATCGACATCCCGCTCGATCCGGCACTGACCCCGATCGTGCTGACCAAGGACGCCTCCGCGGCAGAGGCCGATCCCGGCTCGCTGATCCAGTACCGGATCGGAGTCCGCAATCCCGACCAGCGCCTTCCGACCGGCAAGATCCTGGTCGAGGACCGCTTCGGTAACCAGATGCGGCTTCGCGCCGAAACGGTCCGGGTCGACGGCCGCCGGATTGCGCCGATGGTCGGCGCCGACGGGCGAAGCTTCCGGATGGAGCTGCCCGCATTGGCTCCTGGCGCCGCGGCCCGGATCACCTATGCGCTCGAGGTGCGGCCCGATGCGGCCGAGGGCGATGCGGTTAACGAGGCCAATGGCCGGGACGACCGCGACAATGTCAGCAACACTGTCGGCGCCACCGTCCGGATCCGCCGCGACGCCATCTCCGAGCGGATGACGATCGTCGGGCGAGTCACGGAGGGCGGATGCTCGGCCGGCCCTGCGGCCAAGGGTCTTCCCGGCGTCCGGATCATGCTGGAGGACGGCAGCTATGCCGTCACCGATATCGAAGGCCGCTACCATTTCGAGGGCGTGAAGCCGGGCACCCATGTCGTCCAGCTCGACGACATGACCCTCCCCGCCGACCGCGCCGTCGCTCCGTGCAAGGCCGATACGCGCTCGGCCGGCCGTTCCTTCTCCCGCTTCGTCGAGGGCGCCGGCGGTTCGCTGAAGAGGGTCGATTTCGCCACCGTCGAGGCCGCGCCCCGAGCCGGGCGCCGCGCCGCCGTCGCGCCGCGCGCCGCCCCTGCCGGCGATGCCGAGGCGGCCGGCGCCGAACGCGACTGGCTCGCCGGCCAGGAGCCCGGAATCGCCTGGCTCTTCCCGGAAACCGACCATAATGCCCGCGCGCCCGTGGTCCGGGTGGCGATCAAGCACCGCCCCGGACAGACGGTCCACCTTCTCTCCAACGGCAAGCCGGTCGACCCGGTCGCCTTCGACGGCAGCCGCTCCGACGCTGCAGGCGCCGTCTCGGTCAGCCTGTGGCGCGGGGTTCCGCTCGAGAACGGCGCGACCGAGCTGGTCGCCGAAGTTCGCAACGCCGACGGCACCGCCGCCGAGACCCTTCGCCGCACCCTCCATTGGGGCGCGGCGCCGATGCATGCCGAGCTTCTCCGCGACAAGAGCCTGCTCGTCGCCGACGGAGTCAGCCGGCCGGTCATCGCCGTGCGATTCACCGACCGCGACGGCCGCCCGGTCCGCCACGGCACGACCGGCGATTTCGAGATCCCGGCGCCTTATTATCCCGCCGTCGAGGCCGACGCCCAGCAGGCGCGCCAGCTCGCCGGGCTGGAGCGCGCCCGCCCCTTCTGGCGGGTCGAGGGCGAGCAGGGCTTGGCTTATATAGAGCTCGAGCCGACCACCGCCTCGGGCAGCGTCAGCCTCCGCTTCAACTTCCGCGACGGCGACCTCGGCAACGAGCGCGAGCAGCGGGTCGAGGCCTGGCTCGATCCGGGCGACCGCCCCTGGACCATCGTCGGCCTGGCCGAGGGAACGATCGGCTTCAACCGCCTCGATTCCCGGCTCGAGGCGCTCGGCGACACCAATGACGAGATTCTGACCGACGGCCGCCTGGCGCTCTACGCCAAGGGCCGGATCCAGGGGAAATGGCTGATGACTTTGGCCTATGACAGCGACAAGCAGGAGGATGAGACCCGGTTCGGCGGGACGATCGATCCCAAGGCCTATTACACCGTCTATGCCGACCGCAGCGAGCGCCGCTACGACGCCGCCTCGGTCCGCCGCCTCTATCTCAAGCTCGAGCGGCCGCAATTCTATGCTTTGTTCGGCGATTACGAGACCGGAATCGACGAGCCCCAGCTCGCCCGCTACGTCCGCTCGTTCAACGGCGTGAAGGCGGAATATCGCTCCGACCGGGTGTCGGCCACCGCCTTCGCCGCCGATGCGCCGACTCGCCACCGCCGCGACGAGCTTCAGGGTAACGGACTCACCGGACCCTATGCTCTGGGCGCCCGCAACGTCCTCGCCAATTCGGAGCGCGTGGCGATCGAGGTTCGCGATCGGCTTCGTTCGGACCGGATCGTCGAGAGCCGGATCCTGACCCGTTACGTCGATTACGAGATCGACTATCAGGCCGGCACCTTGCGCTTCCGCGAGCCGATCCTGTCTCGCACCTCCGCGCTAGATCCGCAGTTCATCGTCGTGGATTACGAGCTGGACGGAGTTGCCGGCCGCTCGACCAATGCGGGCGGCCGGGTGGCGCTTCGCACGAAGGACGAGAAGGTCCAGGTCGGGGCAACCGCGATCCACGATTCGGACGACCAGGGATCGACCAACCTCGCCGGAGTCGACGTCCGCTACCGCCCGTCGGCCTCGACCGAGGTCCGCGCCGAAGTGGCGGTCAGCGACAATGAGACGAAGGCCGGCGCCGGCGCGGCGTCGGGCGGAACCGCGACGGCCTGGCAAGTCGAGGCCGAGCATCACGGCTCGAAGGTCGACCTGCTCGCTTATGCGCGCGAGCGCGAGGCGGGCTTCGGGGTCGGCCAGACCAATGCCGGCGAGAACGGCACCCGCAAGTTCGGGATCGATGCGCGCGCCCGGATCGGCGAGGCCTGGTCGATCAGCGCAAGCGCCTGGCACGAGGATTATCTCGGAAGCGCCGCCCGCCGGATCGCCGGCCGCGCCTTGGTCGAATATCGCGACGGCTCCTTCGCAGGCCGCTTCGGCCTGGTCTTCGCCGACGACCAGCTCGCCGACGGAAGCTCGGCCCGGTCCACCCTGCTCCAGCTCGGAGCGACCAGGAAGTTCCTGAAGAACCGGCTCGAGCTCGACGCCCAGACCGAGATCCCGATCGGCGCAAGCGAGAGCGTCGACTTCCCGGCCAAGCACCGCTTCGGTGCCCGCTACGCGATCAACGGCGACATCCAGCTCGCCGCTTCCTACGAGATCGCCGACGGCGAGACGGTCGATGCACGCACCGCCCGGGTCGGCTTCGACATCCGCCCCTGGGCCGGCGCTCGGATCGCCATTTCGGGCAATCTCCAGGACATTGCCGAATATGGGCCGCGAAGCTTCGCCGCCTTCGGCCTTTCGCAGTCGCTGGTGCTCGACGAGCATTGGTCGATCGATCTCACCCTCGATTCCAACAAGACGATCGACGGGATCGACCCGACGCGGGTGCTCAACCCGCTCCATCCGGTGGCAAGCGGCGGCTATGTCGGCGGCGGAGGGATCAGCGAGGACTTCACCGCGATCACCGCCGGCGCCACCTATCGCGACGGTCCGTGGAGCGTCACCGGCCGAGCGGAATATCGCGCCGGGGACGATGGCGACCGAACCGGCTTCACCGCCGCCGCACTTCGCCAGATCGGCGAAGGAAGCGCTCTGGGCGGCGCCTTCAGCTTCTTCGCCGCCGAGGCGAAGAACGGCGCCGAGACCCAGGCGACCAGCCTCCAGCTGAGCTGGGCGCACCGCCCGTCTGGAAGCCGCTGGACCTGGCTCGAGAAACTGGAGCTTCGCGAGGACCGGGTGACCGGCGCGGTCGCCGGCTTGCCGGGGCCGATCGGAATCCCGCTCACGATCAGCGGAGATGCCCGTTCGCGCCGCATGGTTAACGCACTTTCGATCAATTACTCGCCAGATGCAGCCGATGAGTGGGGGCTCTCTGAAATCTCGGTTTTCTGGGGATCGCGCTACGTCGCCGACCGCTTCGGCGACGACGACATATCGGGCTGGTCGAACCTGCTCGGCGCCGACCTTCGCTTCGACCTTAGCGACAAGATCGACTTCGGCGGCGCCTTCACGATCCGCCAGGGCGTGGGCGGCCGCTCCTTCGCTTATTCGGGCGGCCCGAGCTTCGGGATTACGCCGTTCGAGAATGGCTGGGTTTCGCTCGGCTGGAACCTGGTCGGCTTCCACGACCGCGACTTCGCCGAGGCGCGCTACACGAACAGCGGGCCCTATGTGAACATGCGCATCAAGTTCGACCAGACGAGCCTTCAGGGGCTGGGGCTCGGCCAATGATCCGCGCCGTCGCCAAGCTCCTCTTCTTCTTCGCCGTGTTCGTGGCGGGGCCGGTCTACGCCAACTGGTGCGCGACTCCGGGCCGCGCGGGCTCGGCTTCGCTGTCGGGCGTCGTGAACACTTATTATCCGGGCACCGCCGCAGTCGCGGCGGGAGCGACCTCGATCCCGATCGGCTCAGGGACCGGGGCGGCAGGATCGATCGTGGCGGGCGACCTGCTTCTCGTCATCCAGATGCAGGACGGCACATTCGATCGCAGCAACGATGACGGCTATGGCGATAATGTCGGCGGCGGCTTCGCCAACGGCTATACTGCCATCCAGCAGGCCGGCCGCTACGAGTTCGTCCGCGCCACCGGCGCGGTCAGCGGCGGATCGGTGCCGGTCGTGAGCGCGACCGGCGGCGGCCTCGTCTATGCCTATCGCTACACCGCATCGAGCGACACCAACGCCCGGGAGAGCTTCCAGGTGATCGAGGTCCCGCAATATGCCGACGCAACCGTCGCGGGCACTGTCAGCGCGATGGCGTGGAACGGATCGACGGGCGGCGTGATTGCCGTGGACGTCGCCCGCCGCCTCACCTTCTCCGGCGGAACCATCTCGGCCTCCGGCCTCGGCTTCCGCGGCGGAGGGGGACGCGGCTCGATGACTGGAAGTGGCGCCAACACCGATTATCGCGTGGCCGCGAGCAATGGCGCCAACGGCTCCAAGGGTGAAGGCATCGTCGGCACGCCGCGCTACGTCAACAATGGCGGCTCGCTGCTCGATACGGGTGTCGAGGGATATCGCGACGGATCCTTTGCCCGCGGCGCGCCCGGCAATGCCGGCGGCGGCGGAACCGATGGAACGCCCGTCGACAATCAGCAGAATACGGGCGGCGGCGGCGGCGGCAATGGCGGTGCCGGCGGCCGCGGCGGCCATGCCTGGTGTCCCGCGACTCCGGTCGGCTGTGCGCAGACCGGCGGCCACCCCGGCGCCGCGATCGCCGAGATCGGAGTCGACCGAATCGTCATGGGCGGCGGCGGCGGCGCGGCGACCACCAACAATTCGACCGGAACGCCCGGCCTGGGCTTCGCTTCGAGCGGCGCCGCCGGCGGCGGGATCGTCATCGTTCGCGCCGGCGAGGTAGCAGGCAGCGGCACTCTCGCGGCCGACGGCGCCGACGGCAATTCCACGGTGACCAACGACGGCACCGGCGGCGGCGGCGCGGGCGGCTCGATCCTGTTCTCCACTCTTCGCACCATCGCCGGCGCTTCGGTCTCGGCCAGCGCCGCCGGCGGCGATGGCGGCACCAATACCGGGGGCGGCGCCGCGCACGGCCCGGGCGGCGGCGGCGGCGGCGGCTTCATCGCGAGCACGATCGCTATCTCGACCAATGTCTTCGGCGGGAATAACGGGACCACGCAGAACGGCGGCACTTACGGCTCCGCCTATGGCGCGACCGGCGGCAGCGGCGGCAACGGCATCTCGATCACCGGGGCGAACATCCCCGGCGCGTCGAGCGGCGGCGAATGCACCCCGACCATCGTCAAGAGCTTCGCCGCCTCGGCGGCGGCGCCCGGCGTTGCCAACCGCCTCAGCATCGCGGTAACCAACAACAATCCGACCCTGTCGCTGGCGGCGCTCGCGTTCACCGACACCTATCCGGCGGGGATCACCAACACCGCGACGCCGGCCGCGTCGAAGACCTGCGCGACCGCGGCGACCCTCACCGCCGCAGCCCTCGGCTCCGCGTTCAGCGTCTCGGCCGCGACGATCAATGCGGCTTCGACCTGCACCTATTCGGTCAACACGCTCGGCACGACTCCGGGCAGCAAGACCAACACGATCCCCGCTGGAGCGCTCACCGCCACCCATAGCGGAATCGCGGTGGCAAGCCTTGCCGACGCCTCGGCGACGGTGACCGTCTCGGCGCCGCTCACCATCGTCAAGTCGAGCATCGTCTATTCCGACCCGCTCAACGGCCTCACCACGCCCAAGGCGATCCCCGGGGGCTTCGTTTCCTACACGGTGCTGGTGAGCAATCCGGCGACCCTTGCGGTCGATTCGAACAGCATCATCGTGGTCGATGCGACCCCGGCCAATCTCCAACTCTATGTCGGCAACATCCCGGGCGGCACCGGGCCGATCCTGTTCGTCAACGGCGCGCCCTCCTCCGCACTCACCTACGCCTTCACGAGCCTGGCAAGCACGACCGACGACGTCGAATTCTCGAACAACAGCGGATCGACCTGGACCTATGTGCCGGTGCCGAACGCCAACGGCGTCGATCCTGCCGTCACCCACATGCGGATCAAGCCGAAGGGATCGATGGCGGCCGGCTCCAGCTTCAGCCTCTTTTTCGGATACCGGATTATCTAGCGCGGAAGGCGGGCGCCCCGAGAGGGCGACGGGCCCTCTTCGTGTCACCCGGATCGGTCAGGCTTGAATGCACGAGAAGCAGGAAAGCCCTTCGACAGGCCCAGGGCGAACGGGTTTTCGGGTTACCAGTCGCCCGCCTGCATCTTCGCCTGGCGCGCCCGCTCCGCCTCCGTCGGCTCTTCCATGCCGAAAGATCCGGTCTCGACCG
>Ga0193706_1001227_pt1 | contig 11819 bp, 5 predicted proteins | sample U3c1metaG_FD_160130 | JGI IMG/M metagenome (GOLD analysis project Ga0193706, IMG submission 160130) | Soil microbial communities from a riparian zone of the East river system, Colorado, United States - U3c1 | ecosystem: Environmental > Terrestrial > Soil > Riparian zone | place: USA: East River... | reverse complement strand
TTCCACGCGACGCTTGGCGACGTCGGCCGCCGAGGACTGGTTTCCCGATGCAGCGCGAGGGAGCGGCGTCACGGCCGGCTGCTTCCCGGGCGAGCTGCTCGCATCGTCGAGGCTTCGAAGCGATTCGAGCTCGACTCCGCCCACGCTTTCTCGACGCAGAAATGCGAAAGCGAGCAGGCCCACGGCCGACACCGCGAGCGCAGCTGAAGCAAGAAACCAGCGTGCTCGGCGAGACGTCATCGTTCCTTGATTACCTCCGCCGACTCCTCGGCGTGCACTGCATACCCGGCCTCACGGCCGCAGTTCGATATTTGCTGACGGATGTTCGGCGTCGACCACGACTTTCGTGGGCTGGCCGACGCGCGACCAGAGGCTCAGATCGTCGTCGCTGCGCAACTCGAGCCAGGCGTCGTAGGTGCCGAAGGCTAGACCCTGGATCTCGGTTTCGGCGCTGCCCCAGGGGTCGAAGGAGAAAGCGGAGCGTGTCAGGTCGGCGCTCGAGCCCGGCTGCGCGACGGAGAGGCTCCAGATCGATTGCGGGCGATCTTTCGGACGAGTCGTTTTTGCGTGGATCGTGCCGCCCTGCCCGACTTCCATGCGCGCGAAGGGAACGCGGGCATCGTGGAGCAGCGTCGCGGAGCCCGCGGGACCTTCGGCGCTGATCAGAATCTCCGCCGAGGGCAGGCGCTCGATGCGATAACGATTCGAGCCGAGCCAGCGCGCTTTCACCAGCGAGTCCTTGTACGCCATCTGCTCCGCGAATCTCGCCGTTACTTGCTGTTCCTCCTCCAGCGGCTTGCCGTCTCGCGACACCAGCTCGACTTCCACGGATACCGGCGGTTCGAGTCGGATCTCGACAGTCCCGGAGGGAATGGGATGCACGACCATCGATTTCGGCGCATAGCCCTCGGCCCCGGAGATGAGCACGACGCGATCGCCGAAGAGCGGCTCGAGCACGGCCTCGCCTTGCGCGTCCGTCGAATAACCGAGCAGTCCCGGATCCAACGCAGGATCGCCCACGAAGACTACAGCCTTGACCAACGGCGCTCGATCCTGACCCAGGACGCGGACTCGCAGCGACTTGACTCCGCCTTCGATTGTGATGGAGACGACGCGATGTTCTCCCGCGGCGAGGGGCGAGACATCGGCTGTATACAAGTTGAGACTACCCGGTCGGTTCAAGGTCGCGTGCAGCGGTTGGTTCGGCGCCAGGCCGATGAAAGTCCAGTGACCGTGCTTGTCCGCGAGGCTCTCGCATACCGCGGAGGTCTCGTTCCAGGTCATCGACGGCAGCCGCGAGATCTGTTCGATCTCTGGTCCATTGCCACCTTGACCGACGAAGAGCGGCTTCGAACCCTCGAGCACCAGGGTGAGCTCCGACGTGCCCTCGAAGTTCCCGGCCAGCTCGAATTCGAGGATCGACGCCTTCGCGAGGGTGACGACGAGTTCGGGATCCACCGAGGGAACCGGAACGCGCGCGGGCAGGTAGCCGAAAGCTGTCACCGCAATTTCGCGTTCGTTGGTTCCGACGTTGCGTCGGATGCGACCCTCGGCGTCCGTGCGATCCTCGGGCACTATCTCCGTGGGCCAGGCCCTCACCGCCGCTCCCGCGATCGGTTTTCCTTCCTGGTCCTGCACGAGCACGCTGATCGAGCGCGCCGGCTCCGTCGCGAGATCGCCGACATCGCGGATGCCGCGGGAACCGCGCGGCCAGACGAAATCGTAGGTGCGCGCTCCTGCTCCGCCGACCAGCGCGACGCCGACCACGATTTTTCCGTCCGGCACTTCGAGGATGGCCTTCGAGAATCGGCCTTCGGAATCCGCGGTGGTCGTCATCCGCATAGGTCCGACCGTGAGCGCGACGGGGGCATGGGGGACAGGAAGGAGGGTGGAGTCGACGACGCGGAAGCGCAGCAGCCCGCCTTCGGTCAGTCGCAGGACCAGATCCCGCCGCGGCGCGGGCACGAGCACGGACATGCCTCGGGCCTTGCCGGAGGCATCCAACACGAAGAACCGTGCATCCCAGCGGATCCAGCCCGATGCATTCGCGAGCAGACCGCGGAACGCGAAGCTGCCGTCGGATTGGGTCATGGCGACCGCGGTGGGGGAGTCCTCCGCGATCTCCAAGGCAGCGAGCACCGCGGCTGGAAGACGTGCGACAGGAGTCTGTGTTGCTGGAACCTGCTGATCCGTGAATTTGAGCCGCAGGAGCTCGCTGGGGATGGCGCCATCGACGACGACCACACCCGAGATGACTTCACCGTCGCCAAGACTCAAGGAGCGTTCGCCGGCGGCGAGCTCGAGTTCCCCGCGCGCGAGGGTCCAGCCCGGTGCTGCGATCGCGTATTCGGCGGAGCCTGTGCCTGAGTCGAAGCGCGCGCCGCCCTTGGCGTCGGTCGTAGCGCTGTGGAGCACTCCAGCCTCGCGGAAGATCGCGAGTCTTGCTCCCGCGACGATGGAGCCGGCGGGATCGACGACGGTCACGACCAGGAACTTGCTGTCCGCTTCGACGCGGCGCTCCGCGGTTTCGTGCGGTGGAATCGACGCTCGAGTCCGCGGTGATTCCAACTCGGCGGACGCAGCCTTGGACTCGAGCTTTCGAGCCTGCCCCGCCGCGCGCGTCCCGTCGATCTCGACCGCCGAAGCGCCATCTCGCCGCAAGAAAAGAAATGCGACGATCGACAGGACGACAACGAACCCGAACACGCCGAACCAGCCGGCGTTCCGACGCGTTGGAGCTGTGTGCTGCTCAGACACGCGACGATCTCCGGGTGCGATTCACGCCACAGGGTAGGCGGTGATCCGGCCGACAGCGCTGGAATTCATGGCCGAAGCTCGAGTTCCACGGTCGGATGCTCCGCGTCGATCACGACTTTCGTCGGCTGGCCGACGCGCGACCACTGGTTCAAGCCGTCCTCAACGCGCTGCTCGAGCCAGGCGTCGTAGGTGCCGGAAGCTAGACCCTCGAACCAGGCCTTCGCCTCGTCCCCCTCGAAGGACGCGAACTCCTGCCGGGTCCAATCCGTCGCCGCGCCCGCGACTGCCAGGGCGATCGCGCAGGGCGCCGCCGGCTTTCCACCGACGCGTTTCAGCGTGACGAGCGCCGTGCCCGGCTCCCCGATCACAATGCGCGCGAACGGCACGCGCGCGTCGTGGACGAAACTCCGGTAGGTTGGCGGGACGTAGACCTGGATGTTCACTTCCGCGGCCGGCAGACGGTCCACGCGGTAGCGGCCCGGGCCGGTCGAGGTCGCGCGCTCGAACGAGTTCTCCACCGGCACCATGATCGTGAACGACGTCTGCAGCAGCGTCCCGTCGGGCGAGACCAGCTCGATCTCGATGGAATGCGGCTCGTCGAGGATGATGTCGACCGTGGCGCGCGGGAAGGAACTCAGCGCGACCAGTTTCGGCGGAAATCCTTGGCAGCGCGCGACCAGCCGAAAGCGCTCGCCGTACATCGATTGCAGCTCGACCTCGGCGCGCGCATCGACGCCGTAGCCGCGCGCGTTTGCCGCGTTGGTTGGATCCGTCACGAAGACGAAGGCGCGACTGAGCGGCGCGCGACCCGGACCGAGCACGCGCACGCGGAACGATCGGCCGAGGTCTTTCAAGCGCATCTGGACGGCACGCTGCTCGCCCTCGGCCAGCGGCGCGACGTCGATCGCGTCGAGCTCCGGTCCGCCCATTCGATGCAGCACGGCGCGCAGGCCCTTGCCCGGAGTCAGGCCGGAGATGCGCCAGCGGCCGTCGTCGTCTGCGTGGAATCCTCGGCTGACCACGATGTCTGCACCCGCGGGCGTGGGGTTGTCCAACGACGCGACCAAGTCACCTTCGTCGGGGTCGAGCAGCGGCGGTGAATCCGCCGTGACCTCGACCGCCAGCTCGTTCTTGCGATCGCTCAGCCCAACCACCTCGATTTCGAGCCGCGTGGCCTTCGTCAGCGTCACGACGACCTCCGCCGCATCCGGCGGCAACGGCGCGCGCTTGCGCCGGAAACCAGTGGCCGTCACGGCGAGCTCGCGATCCTCGGGTGCGAAGTTGCGCGTGATGCGCCCGCTCGCGTCGGTGCGATCCATCCCAGCCTGGGTCGAGGGCGGCCAGATGTTGACCGCCGCATTCGCGATGGGTCTCTGCTCCGGGTCCTGCACGAGCACGCTGACTGCGCGCGCTGGACCCGTCGCAAGATCACCGGCGTCGAGGACGGCTCGCGGGAGGGCTGGCAGCTGCAAGGGATACTTGCGCGCTCCTGCGCCGCCGACCTGCGCGACTTCGACGCTGAGCGTGCAGTCAGGATAGGGGAGGATCGGGAAGCTGAAACGGCCTTCGGAGTCCGCGGAGATCAAGGACGTGGTTTCGCGAGCGGCGGTCACGGACTTCAAGAACACCGAGACAGGCGCGCCGGGCAGCGCATTTCCCGCGGGGTCGACGACGCGCAGGCGCAGCTCTAGCCCAGAGATCATGCGCAGCATCAAGTCGCGCCGCGGCGCAGGCACGGGGAAGGACTGGCGCTCGTACTCGCTGCCGGGACCCTCGAGGAAGCAGGCGTCCTTCCAATGGAGCGTGCCCGCCGCGTCCGCCGCGAATCCGCGGAATGCGAAGGATCCGCCGGCGCCCGTGCTGGCGGTCAGCGATGGTCGCAAGAGGTTGGCATCGCGCAGGGCTTCGAAAATGGGCTTTGGCAGGTTGGCGAAGCTCGCGTTGCGCTCGTAGCTCTCGAAGCGAAGCTCGATCGGCGGATCCGGCGCGAGCCCGTCGAGCAGCACGGTTCCGCCGAGGGTTTCTCCTTCGTTCAGCGCGAGTGTGCGCTCGCCCGCGCCCAGCTCGATCTCGCCGCGCGCGAGGGCCCAGCCCTGTGCGAAGAGCGCGTACTGCGCGGAGCCGCCGCTGGAGTCGAATTGCGCGCCGCCGCCGGCGTCGGTCACGGCGCTGTGCAGCAATTCCTTGCCCTGGAACAGCGCAAGCCTCGCGCCCGAGATGGCTGCGCCGGTCGGATCGACGACCTGCACGCGGAGAATGCCGCTCTCGACCGCGGCGCGCTGCTCTGCTGTTTCGCCGACGGTGCTCGGAGGCGCGGCCGTTGTCGGTTGGGCTTCGCTTGCGAGCGGCTTGGCCTCCTCAGACCCTTTCGACGTAACGATCCCGCTTTGCGGCGGGTCGATCCCGGAGAGTGACGCGCCATCGTGCCTCAAGAAACGGAACGCGATCGCGGCGCCGAGCACGGCCAGCAGCGCACCGGCGACCAGGATCCAGCGAGCGTTTCGAGGCATAGTCCGGAGCTTCGACTCCGCGCCCAGGATAGCCGTTCGCGTCCGGAAACAGACGCGTCAAGGACACATCGTCAGCTGCAACCCATTCGTCAACCCGACATTCTGGGGCGGCGCGAAGCCGGAGTCGCGGCTCCAGATCTGCGCGAAGATCGTCTGGCCCGCGACCAGTCCGACCGAGGCGGCGTAGGCCTGGCTGAAAGCGAAGGAGTAGGTGCCCGTGCACGCAAGCGCGAGGCCCGCGTCGATCGAATTCTGACCGGTCATGCGCTTGATCGGCGGCGCGATGCACAGCGTGCCGCCGAGGAAGGGCTGCGCGGCGCTCGCCTGGCCCCACAAGAGGATGCCGACCTTGCCGGTGAGCACGTTCGAGGCCGTGATGCGAAACGCGTCGGGCCCGCTGAGCAGCGGCGCTCCGCTCGCGCCGATGCTCGAAGTGCAGCCCGCGCTGTTGAGCTTCGCCGTGCAGTACACCGCCATCGGGCTGCACGAGAGACCGAGCGAGCGCGCGAAGACGTCCGCGAAAAGACTGGAATCGCCTGGCACCAGGAACGGGCTCGCCGTCTCGAAGACCACCAGCGTTCCGTCGGCCGAGATCGCCGGCAGGGTCGAAGTCTTCGTCCCCTGGAGGCCCGTCGGATCCACGCTCAACCGCGTCGTCGTGCCATTCGTGCGATCGTGCAGGAACACGTCGCGCACCATGTTCGTGTCGCCGACGACCAGGTTGCTCGCGTTGCTGTCGAAGGCGATCTTGTTGCCATCCGCGCTGACCGACGGGAAGTAGCTCCAGAAATTGGTCTGCCCGCCCGTCGAGCTCACGCTGATGCGCGCGGTCGTGCCCGCCACGCGGTCGCGCAGAAAGACGTCGCGCGAGCCATTGGTGTCGCCAGCGACCAGGTTGGTAGCGCCGCTGTGGTAGGCGACGAAGCGGCCGTAAGCGCTGACCGAGGCGTGATCGCTCTCGAAATCAGCTTGCGCGCCGATGGAATCGATGCTGATCAGCTCGGTCGTCCCCGCGACCATGTCGCGCAGGAAGATGTCGCGCGTTGCGTTGAGGTCGGCAAGGACGAGGTTGCTCGCGACACTCGTGAAAGCGACGTGGCGTCCGTCGAGCGAGAGTTTCGCATCGAAGGAATTGCCGTTGCCCTGCAGGCCGTTGTCGTCGACGCTGACGCGCGAGGTCGTGCCGAGCTGGCGATCGCGCACGAAAACGTCGCGGAATCCGCCGCTGTCGCCCGCGACGAGATTGCTTGCGGCGCTGGTGAACGCGACGTAGCGGCCGTCGCTGGACAGGCTGGGCAGGAAGCTGTCGTTGTTCGACTGGATTCCGCCGCTGGTGACGCTGACGCGCTCGGTGGTGCCGGTCGCACGGTCGCGCACGAAGATGTCGCGGCGGGAGTTGCCATCGCCGGGGACCAGGTTCGTGGCCACACTCTCGAAGGCTGCGAAGTCCGCGTCGCTGGACAGGGCCGGGACGGACGAAGCGCCGTCGCCCTCGGTCCCCGCGGAGGAGACGCTGACGCGCTCGACGTCGCCGGAGTGGCGATCGTGCAAGAAGACGTCGCGCAGTCCGTTGCCGTCCTGGGCCACCAGATTCGAGGCGATGCTCTCGAAAGCGATCCAGCGTCCGTCGATGGAGAGCGCGGGTCCCCACAGGCCGCCGCTGGCGAAGGCGCCCGAGGTTGCGTTGCCTTCGATGCCGCGCTCGTCGACGCTGACCCGGGTCGTCTGCTGGGCGCTGGCCGTGCCAAGGACGAACGCCAGCGCGCCGGAGGCGAGGAGCTGCTTCTGGAGGCCGACCATCGTCACAGTTTCGCACGATTCGCCGCGCCCGGGGAGACCCGGCGACGCGCGAAGTGCCGCGTTCAGCAGCGGAACTGCCCGACCAGCTCGAGCAATTCGTCGGCCATGGTCGAGACGCGGTCCGCGCTGGTCTGGGTCGCCGTCGCGCCGTCGGAGGTCGAGCCCGCGGAGCCGGCGACCTTGGAGACGTTGGCAGAGATCTGGCTCGAGCCCGAGGCGACTTCCGAGAGCGTGCGCGCGATTTCCTGCGTGGTCGCCATCTGCTCTTCCACGGCCGCGGCGATCGAGGTCTGCAGCTCGTCGATCTTTTCGATCACCAGCGAGATCTCGCCGATGGCTTCGACGGCTCCGCGCGTGCCCTTCTGGATGCCGTCGATGCGGTTCTTGATGTCTTCGGTGGCCCGCGCCGTGGCGCGCGCGAGCTCCTTGACCTCGGCGGCGACCACCGAGAATCCGCGGCCAGCCTCGCCGGCGCGCGCGGCTTCGATCGTCGCGTTGAGCGCGAGCAGATTGGTCTGCTGCGCGATGCCGGTGATCGTGCGCAGGATCTGCTCGATCTCGATGCTCGAGTGCTCCAGGGCCTGGACGCGCTCGGTGGTCTGCTGGGCGACGCGCACCGCGCTTTTCGCCACCATCGTCGCCTGGGCGGCGTTCTTCGCGATCTCGTGGATCGACGCGGTCATCTCCTCGGTGCCGCAGGCGACGGTCTGGACGTTGCGCGAGATCTGCGCGGAGACCTTGGCGACTTCGCCGGCGTCCTGGGAAGTCGCTTTCGCTTCGCCGGTCATCTGCTGGCTCACTTGCGTCAAGAGATCCGCCGAGCCTGCGAGCTCCTGGGCGTTGACGCGGATCTTCGAGATCGAGCGGCGCAGGTCGGTGATCAATTTGCGCAGGCCGCCCGCGATCCGCCCGGCGGCGTCGTCACCGGTCAGCGTGACTTCCATGGTCAGGTCGCCGCCCGCGGCGGAGTCGACGACCAGCAGCAGCTCATCGATGCGCGCCTTGAGCTCGGCGGCGATCGCGAGCTCGTGCTCCGCGTGGGCCTTGTCGCGCCGCTGCAGCTCGACTTCCTCGGTCGCGATCTTCCAGTTGACGAGCAGACCCTGGGAATTGCCGGCCGCGTCGCGCATCTGCGCCACCGAGAGGCCGACCACCTGGTTGCCGATTTCCTGGCGCGTCCAGAAGGGCAGGTTCTTCGGGTTGGAGAAGAAGATCCGGTTGCCCTCGGGATGGCGGTAGAAGTCGTCGAAGGAGCGTCCGACGAACTCGATCTCGGGCCTGCCGATCAGGGCGGACAATCGCGCGAGGGCCTGGCGCGAAGCAGGATTCATGTAGCGCACGATCAGCTCGGCGTCGACCGAGAGGATCGCGTTGGGCGCGTTCTCGACCATGGCGGCCACGCGCGCGGCGGCGCGAGCTTGATCCTCGGCGTGCTGCTGGGCGGCAGCGGCTTCGCTCGCGCTGGCGGCGACGCTGCGCTCGTGCTCGGCCATTTTCGCGAGAGTGCCCTCGACGGCCCGCGCCATGTCGCCGATCTCGTCGCTGGAGTGGAGACTCGACAGACGCTCGACCTCGCCCGAGCGCAGTGCGTCGACGGCCTTGCGCAGGGGATGGACCACGGCGCGAGCGATCGACCAGCCGCAGAGCACGTTGACGATCACGCTGGCCAGGATCGTGGCAATCAGCGTCTCGCGCTGCTCCTCGCCCGCCGAGCGCAGGCCGATCACGCCGACGGTCACGATGCCGGCGGTCGAGAGATAGACGAGCAGGTAGATCTTGCGCGCGACGGATACACGGCTGAGCCAGTTCATGGGGGCGGCCGGAAAAAACTGCGCGGTCAGCGCGGGGGAGCGGCCGACTTTGACTTTCGACGCCATCGGCCTCCGGCCTTGACGCTTTTCACGCCGCCCCGAGGCTGCATGTCATTAAGGAAGCGGGAGCCGCTTCGGCACGAAGCAGCTCCCGTTGGCCCGCGGTTTCCTGGAGCGGATCCGGCCGTCGCAAGCAGGCGCGGGGACAGCCGGGGCGCCCCGGTACTCCCGCGACGGGGCGCTTCCGGCGCCCGCGATCGGAGGGAGGGGGAGGAACCAGGGGGCGGATCGAAGTGTCGACGCACTTTTTTCCGCGCTGTGCCCGCGCTCGGGCCGGCCCTTCGCTCGCGAAAGCTTCGGACCACAGCAAACTTACCCCGACATCCGCGGGCAAGCGGAGCGCGGTCAGATGTGGTGCACGGGGCCGCTGCCGTTCGCCGCGGCCATCAAGGTGCGGCGCGCGTAGACTGCGACCATCGCCTGCCTCCAGCCGGCGTCGCCGGGGATGTTCTCGACCGGGTGGCACTGCTTGTGCGCAAGCCGCGCGAGCTCGCCGACGCGCGCTTCGAAGTCGGGTGTGGCGAGTTGCGCGCCGAGCAGCATCTCACCCGCGCGCTGCACGCGGTGCGGGCGCGCCGCGAGGGCCGTGACCACCAGGTCGGCGCGCGTGACGCGTTCGCCGGCATCGACGTCCAGGCGCGCCGCCACACCGAGCAGCGGAAAATCGATCGAGCCGCGCTCGCGCAGCTTTCCGTAAGCGCCGCGGTGGCCGCTCGGCGTCGGCGGCAGGCTGACTTCGACCAGGATCTCGCCGCGGCCGATCCTCTTGTTCTGCACGCCGTCGCCGAGCCAGAACTGCTCGATGCGCACGGCGCGCTGGCCGTCGAGTCCTTCGAAGTGCAGCTCCGCGTCGAGGGTCATCAAGGCCGGAGCCGTGTCGTTCGAGGCTGCGGCGATGCACTTCGCGCCGCCTTCGACCACGTGGCACTTGGTGCCGTCCTTCTTGATGCAGAAGCCGAGAGCCTGGCGCCAGAAGTAGGACTGGTTGTACCACAGGCAGCGCGTCTCGAGCATCACGTTGCCGCCGAGCGTGCCCATGGTGCGCAGCTGCGGACCGGCGATCAGGCTCGCGGCCTGCGCGAGCACCGGAGCCTGGGCGCGCACCAGCGGATCGGCCGCGAGATCGGCGATCGAGGTCATCGCGCCGATAGTCAGCGAACCGTCCTCGCCGCGGCGGATGCCGAAGAGCTCGGGGATCTTCGCGAGGCTGACGACCAAGTCCGGCGTGTACAGCTCGTGCTTCAAGTTCGGCACGAGGTCGGTTCCGCCGGCGAGGATCACCGCGCTCGGGCCGCCTTCCGCGAGCAGGGCGATCGCCTCGCTGACCGAAGTCGGCGTCGCCAATTCGAATTTCGGACAGCGCAGCATCAGCTCGAGCCTCGCGCCGCGCCCGCGCTGTGTGTCTTCGAAGTTTCCGCCGCCGCCTTCTCGCGCAGGAGCTCCAAGACGCGCGCCGGCGTGAAGGGCAGGTGCTTCATGCGGATCCCGACCGCGTCGAACACGGCGTTCGACAAGGCGGGGATCGACGAGTGCAGCGGCCCTTCGCCGGCTTCCTTCGCGCCGTACGGACCCTCCGGATCGAGGCTTTCGACGATCAGGGCGTGTAGCTCCGGCGTATCGACGGTGGTCGCCATGCGGTAATCGAGCAGCGAAGGACCGGCGTGCAGGCCGAAGCGATTGACCTTGTGCTCCTCGAGCAGGGCCTCGGCGATGCCCATGTAGACCGAGCCTTCGATCTGGCCCGCGACGAGCATCGGATTGAGCGCGCGGCCGCAGTCGTGGGCGCACCACACGTCGTGGACCTCGATGCGACCGGTTTCCGTGTCGACGCTCGCCTCGACGACGTGGGCGGTGAACGAATAGGCCGGCGAGGCGCCGATCGAGCCGCCGCGGTACTCGCCGCCGAGTGTCGGCGTGTTGTAGGCGCCGGTCGAGCCCAGGGTGTCGAAGAGCTCTTCAGTGATTTGGAAAGCCGCGGTCGTGGTCAGGGCCTTGTCGGGATCCTCGAGATCGATCACGGTGCCCGGCATCAAGCGCACGCGCGCTTCGTCGACGCCCCAGGTGCGCGCGACGGCCGTCACGATCTGCTTGCGCAGCTTGCGGCAGGCGTCGATGGTCGCGTTGCCGACCATGAACGTGACGCGGCTGGAGTAGGCGCCGAGATCGACGGGGCAGAGATCGGTGTCGGCCGCGACCACGCGCACGTGATCGACCTGCACGCCGAGCTCTTCGGCGACCAGGTAAGCGCACAAGGAATTGGAGCCCTGGCCGATGTCGTTGCCGCCGGTGAAGACCGTGACCAGGCCGGAGCGATCGACCTTGAGCTGCACGCCGGCCTGGGGCAGCTTGTTCGGGTACACGGGATAGTTGGTGCCCGAGATGTACATCGAGCCCGCGACGCCAACGCCGCGGCCGTGGGGCAGGGCGGCGCGCTTTTCCTTCCAGCGCGAGGCGCGTTCCACTTCGTCGAGGCAGGTCAAGAATCCGTTCGAGGTGATGCGCTGGCCGTTGACCGTCTTCGTGTTGTCGCCCTGGAAATTGCGGCGGCGCAGCTCGATCGGGTCGAGCTTCAAGCGCTCGGCGAGCTGGTCGAGCTGCACCTCGAAGGCGAAACGTGGTTGCACCGAGCCGTGGCCGCGCTTGGGACCGCAGGGCGGCTTGTTGGTGAAGACGCGCGTCGAATCGAAGCGATAGCTCGGGAAATCGTAGGGTCCGGTCAAGAGCTGCCCTGCGTAATACGTGGTGACCAGCCCGAAGCTCGAGTACGAGCCGCCGTCGATCACGATCTTCGCGTCGACGGAAGTGATCCGGCCGTCGGCCTTGGCCGCGGTCCGGTACTTCAAGTGCATCGGGTGGCGGCCGCGGTGCGCGTAGAAGACTT
>Ga0193706_1001226_pt1 | contig 11830 bp, 10 predicted proteins | sample U3c1metaG_FD_160130 | JGI IMG/M metagenome (GOLD analysis project Ga0193706, IMG submission 160130) | Soil microbial communities from a riparian zone of the East river system, Colorado, United States - U3c1 | ecosystem: Environmental > Terrestrial > Soil > Riparian zone | place: USA: East River... | reverse complement strand
GGTCGAGCCCTTCCTGGAGGACGGTGACCAGTTCGAGCTGGTCGACGCCGCCCCGGCCGCCGCCCCCGCCGTCGATCATCCCCGGCTGGCCCGGGTCATCGCCGACCACGGGATGGAGGTCCGGTCGAAGCTGGGCTGGACCGACGTGGCCCGCTTCTCGGCCCTCGGCGTGCCCGCCGTCAACATCGGTCCCGGCGACCCCACCCTGGCCCACACCGTCGACGAGCGGGTCGAGCGGGCGCCGCTGGAGGCCTGCCACGCCGCCCTCATCGCCCTCATCGGCTGACGGCGAGGCCCTGAGTCGCGGACGGCGAGCCCTCAGTCGTCGTCGAGGGCGGCGGGGATGTCGATGAGGCCGGCGCCGTAGCGGTCGTCGGGGCCGCGGGCGCCGAGGTCGGTCGCCGTGGCCACCAGCCGCTCGATGGCCTCCCGCGGGCTGAGGCCCGACGCCACCAGCAGGGCGATGGCCCCGCTGACGTGGGGCGCGGCCATCGACGTCCCCACCAGGCACCCGGTGGCATCGGTCTCGCCGCCGGGCACCGGCAGGTCGGAGCGGACGGCGTGATCGCCGTCGCACCCGTCGTCGGTCGGCGCCCGCTCGTCGCCGCCCGGGGCGGCCAGCGCCGTCGTCGCCGAGCCCGTCCCCCGGGCGTAGGGCGCCAGCGTCCGCCCCTGGTCGACGGCGGTGACGATCACGGCGGGGGACGGGATCACGTCGTCGCCGGCCCGTCCGCTGGGCCCGGCCGCCACCACGGCGACACCGGCGGCGTCGGCCTCGTCGATGGCCGCCACCAGCTCGTCCGATCCGTCGGCCGCCGCTCCCAGCGAGAGGTTGACCACGTCGGCCCCCTCGGCCACGGCCCAGCGGACACCGGCGGCGACGTCACCGGCCTGCCCGGTGGCCCCGCACGGGCGGCGCTCGCACCGCACCGGGACGAGCGCCCTGACGCTGAGCAGCCGGGCGTCGGGTGCCACCCCCGCCACGCCCCGGCCGTTGTCGGCGTCGGCCACGGCGATGCCGGCCACGTGGGTGCCGTGGCCGTCGGTGTCGGTGTCACCACCGGGCCGGCAGCGGTCGGGATCGCCGTCGGCCCCCACGCAGTCGATCGAGCCGACCAACCGGTCCCGCAGGTCGGGGTGGCGGGAGTCGACGCCGCTGTCGACCACGGCGATCACCACCCCCTCGCCGGTGGTGGTGGTCCAGGCCTCGGGGGCGCCGACGAGGGCCAGGTTCCACTGCTCGTCGGGCTGGCGGGCGGGGTCGGGCCCCTGGTCGTCGCGGCCGAGACCGCCGGTGACGCCGAGGACGGCCAGGGCCACGAAGACGCCGGCCACGAGGGCCACCACCAGGTTGCGCCGCGCCGAGGGTCCCCCTGCCATGGGGGCCAGTGTGTCGTCCGGCGCGGCTCGGGCGGGCGACGACGCCCGCGCGGGTGGTCAGACCCGCCGCATCACCGTGACGACCTTGCCGAAGATGGAGACGTCCTCGGGGTCGAACACCATGTCCTCGAGCCGCTCGTTCGCCGGGCGGAGCACGATCTTGGCGCCCTTGCGGAGGAAGGTCTTGACCGTCGCCTCGTCGCCGGGGATGCCGGCGATCACGATGTCGCCCCGCTCGGCGGTGGGCTGGGAGCGGGCCACGACGTAGTCGCCATCGAGGATGCCGGCGTCGATCATCGACTCGCCCCGGACCTTCAGCATGAACAGCTCGCCGTCGCCGGTGAGCTCCTCCGGCACCGGCATCGACTCGGTGATGTTCTCGGCCGCCAGGACATCGGTGCCGGCGGCGACATCGCCCACGATGGGCACGTGGCGGACGTGGCCCCGCTCGACCACGCCCCCCGACATCGAGTCGTACCGGACCTCGATGGCCCGCGGCTTGCTCGGGTCGCGCCGCAGATAGCCCCGCTTCTGGAGGGTGTTGAGGTGGTTGTGCACGGTCGAGGGGGACGTGAGACCAACCACCTCGCCGATCTCGCGAACCGACGGCGGGTAGCCCCGGTCGCGCATCGAGCTCTCGATGCAGTCGAGGATCTGGCGCTGCCGAGCGGTGAGCGGTGGTGTGGCCACGGGGGTCTCCTGTCGTCGGACCTGACATTGGCCCCGGGGGGCGAACGGATGTGCGCACCATAGCACCGCGCGAGGCCGCGGGGCGGACATCTGTTCCGCAGACAGATGTTCGTCCGAGGGGTTGACGTGGAACGCCTGTTCGGTCCATCGTGGGGGAACGGGCGTTCCCGACGCCCCTCCCGCCCCACCCCGTCAGCCGGCATCCCCGCCTCGCTGTCACACCCCCTGAGGATGATCTCCCCATGGCCGCAGTCCTCACCCCCGATCCGACCCCCCGCCACCTGCCCGCCGGTGCCCGCCGGCCGGTCCCGGCGGCCCGACCCCAGCTCCGGCTGATCCCGGGGGGCCGCTCGCCGACGGCCCTGGCCGCCACCTACCGGCGGCGCCGGATCGTCGCCGCCCTCGTCGTCCTCACCCTGCTGGTCGTCGTCGTCCAGCTGGCCCAGGCGCTGTCGGGGGTGGCGGCCGGCTGGGCGACCCCCACCCCGACGCCGATCGAGGGCCCCACCGTCGAGGTCGAGGCCGCCCCCGGCGACACCCTCTGGAGCCTGGCCCGCGAGGTCCACCCCGACGGCGACGTCCGCCCGGTGGTCGAGGCCATGGTCGCCGACCGGGGCACGCCCGCGGTCGAGGTGGGCGAGCAGGTCCGGGTCCCGCTCGCCGCCTGAGCCGCCCCGTTCCGGCCTGTGCCCGTCAGGGCGCGCCCGGTAGCGTCGACGAAGTGCGCTGCCCGGACTGCTCGGCCCCCGACGACAAGGTCGTCGACTCGCGGGCGTCCGACGACGGCACCGCCATCCGGCGCCGGCGAGAGTGCCTCAGCTGCGGGCACCGCTTCACCACCTTCGAGCGGGTCGACGAGGCCCCGCTGATCGTGGTCAAGACCACCGGTGAGCGCCAGCCCTTCGACCGGGACAAGGTCGTGGCCGGCGTGAAGGCGGCGGCCAAGAACCGGCCCGTCACCGCCGAGCAGGTCGACGCCCTGGCCACGGGGGTCGAGGACAGCCTGCGGCGTCGTGGCGGCGACGTGGAGTCCACCCGCATCGGCCTGGCCGTGCTCGAGCGGCTCCGCGACCTCGACGAGGTCACCTACCTCCGCTTCGCCAGCGTCTACAAGGACTTCACCGGCGTCGACGACTTCGCCGACGAGCTCCGCTCGCTGCTCAAGGAGCCCGGCTCCGCCTCGCGGACCTGACCGGCGGCGTCGTGTTCCGATCCCGGCCGCCGGCCCCGCCCAAGGCCGCACCGCGGAGCGTCGTCGACCTCTTCGGCCGGGATGCCCAGCGGGTCGTCCTGGCGGCCGAGGCCCAGGCCCAGGCCGACGGGAGCGCAGCCGTGGAGGTCCACCACCTGCTCCTCGCCCTGACCGCGGTGACCACGCCGGTCGCCTGGACGTTCGCCACCAGGGGGCTGGACGAAGCCGTCCTCCGCGACGCCCTCGACCGGCGCGGCGGCGTGCCGTTCCCGCCGTCGGATCGTCGGGTGCCGCAGGTCCCGGACCGGGCGGCGCCCCGGGTTCCGTTCGCGCCGGACACCAAGGAGGCCATGGCCACCGCGGTGATGGCGGCGCGGCGCGGGCGCGGGACGCCCGTCCAGCCCGCCGACCTGGCCGTCGCCGCCCTCGGATCCACGTCCCCGACGATCGTCGCCGTCCTCGACGAGCTGGGACTCGACGGCACCGCGCTCGTGCAGGCTCTCGCTCAGGTCTGAGGGCGGTCGCGGAGGAGGCGCCAGAAGAGGGCGCCGTCGTGCTCGAGGAGGTGGGCCGGGCGCCAGGGGCGGGCGATCGACGGGCCGTCGGCGGCGACGATGCGGGGGGCGTGGCCGCCCACGACCATGGGGTCGAGGGTCAGGCACAGCTCGTCGACCAGGTCGGCGGCGATCAGCCCGCCGTTGAGCGTGGGCCCGCCCTCCAGCACGACGACCCGGTGGCCCCGCCGGTGGAGCTCGGCCAGCAGGGCCGCGGGATCGACGCCCCCGCCCGGACCCGCCGGCAGCTCGACCAGCTCGGCGACCGACGCCAGGGCGGTGCGTGCCGCCGCCGGCGCCGTCGGGGCGTGGGCCACGAGGGGGTGCGGCGTGGTGCCGTCGGCCTCGGCGAACAGGCGCAGGTCCGGCGGCAGCGAGAGCCGGCCCGAGACGACCACGGCCTGGGGGTGCGGGGCCTGACCCCGGGCGACCCGGTCGGCCACCAGGTCTTCGGCGGTGCGGACGGGGCCGTAGCGCTCGGCGCTGGCCGTCCCGGCCCCGACCACCACGGTGTCGGCCACGGCCCGTACGGCCCGGAACACCTCCGGGTCGCCGGCCCCGCCGATCATCCCCGAGAGGCCCTCGATGGCGGCCGCCCCGTCGGCGGTCGAGGCCATGAGGGCCACGACCCACGGCCGCCCGGTCGGCGCCGGGCGGTCGGCGGCATAGGCGGCGACCACGTCGACGTCGTCGGCGGGGTGGGGGAGCAGCTGCCGCATCCGGTCCGACCCTAGGCCCACCCTCTCCGACGATCGTTCCGTGTGCGGAAACCCACCGGACCGATGGTTCTCCGCACACGGAACGCCTCCCTCCGAGGTCATGGGCGAGCGGGGGCCGGGGCTGGCACGATGACGGCCATGGCACTCGATGGAACGGTCCGAGCGCAGCGAGGCCGCTCAGGGTGGCGGGTGGGGTCGGAGGACGTGGATCCCGACGTCCGGACCGAGCCCGCCACGGGGCTCGGACCGGCCACCCGCACTGCGTTCCGCACCTGCCCGCTCTGCGAGGCCGGATGTGGGCTGGAGGTCACCGTCGCCCGCGACGACGACGGCGTCGAACGGGTCACCCGCATCCGGGGTGATCGCGACGACGTCTTCAGCCACGGGTTCATCTGCCCCAAGGGCTCGACCCTGCGCCAGCTCCACGACGACCCCGACCGGCTCAGGACGCCGGTGGTCAAGCGGGACGGCGTCTTCGTCGAGGTCGGGTGGGACGAGGCCTTCGCCGAGGTCGAGCGGCTGCTGGGCGGGGTGATCGAGGCCCACGGGCGCGAGGCCCTCGGTGCCTACGTCGGCAACCCCAACGCCCACAACCTGGGCGCCCTCCTCTTCCTCAAGCCCGTGCTGCGGGCGCTGGGCACGACCAACCTCTTCTCGGCCAGCACGGTCGACCAGCGGCCCAAGGAGATCTCGTCGGGACTGATGTTCGGCGCCCCGCTGACGGTGCCCGTGCCCGACCTCGACCGCACCGACCACCTGCTGCTGCTCGGCGCCAACCCGGTCGAGTCCAACGGCAGCCTGGCCACGGCGCCGGACTGGCCCGGCCGGCTCGAGGCGATCCGCGAGCGGGGCGGGCGCCTCGTCGTGGTCGATCCCCGGCGCACCAAGACGGCGGCGCTGGCCGACGAGTGGGTCGCCATCCGCCCCGGCACCGACGCCCTGCTGCTGGCGGCGCTGGTCGCCACCCTGGTCGAGGAGGGCCTGGTCGATACCGGGACCGCCGGTCCCCACCTGGCCGGGGCCGACGAGGCCTGCGCCGCCGTCGCCCCCTTCACCGCCGAGGCGGTGGCCCCGGCCACCGGGATCGCCGCCGAGGACATCCGTCGCCTGGCCCGCGACCTGGCCGCCGCCCCCACCGCCGCGGTCTACGGGCGCATGGGCACCACCACCGCCGAGTTCGGCACCATCGCCTCCTGGCTGGTCGACGTGCTCAACGCCCTCACCGGCAACCTCGACCGTCCGGGCGGGGCCATGTTCACCCTCCCGGCGGCCGGCTCGCCCACCACGCGGGGCGAGCCCGGCACCGGTCGGGGCATCCGGCTCGGCCAGCGGCACAGCCGGGTGCGGGGCTTGGCCGAGTCCCTGGGCGAGCTGCCCGCCTCCGCCCTGGCCGAGGAGATCGACACGCCGGGCGAGGGCCAGATCCGGGCCATGGTCACCATCGCCGGCAACCCCGTCTGCTCGACGCCCAACAGCGACCGCCTCGACGCCGCCCTGGCGGGGCTGGACGCCATGGTCAGCGTCGACATCTACGTCAACGAGACCACCCGCCACGCCGACGTCATCCTCCCGGTGCCGAGCGCGCTGGAGAAGTCCCACTACGACCTGGCGCTCCTCCAGCTGGCGATCCGCAACGTGGCCAACTGGAGCGAGCCCGTCCTGCCCCTGGCCCCGGGCCAGCCCGACGAGTGGGAGGTCCTGGCCCGCCTGGCGCTGGCCCTCCAGGGGATGGGCGCCACCGCCGATCCCGCCCTGGTCGAGGGGCTGGTGCTCGACAGCCTGGTCTCGGCGGCCGTGGCCGACGAGCACGGTCCCGTCCACGGGCGCGACCCCGAGGAGCTCAAGGCCACCCTGGGCGTGGTGCCCGGCCCGGCCCGGGTCCTCGACCTGATGCTGCGGGTCGGGCCCTACGGCGACGCCTTCGGCACCCGCCCCGAGGGGCTCACGCTCGACCGGCTCCGCGACGCCCCCCACGGCATCGACCTCGGCCCCCTGGCGCCCCGGCTGCCCGAGGTGCTGCGCACGCCGAGCGGGAAGGTCGAGATGGCGCCCGAGCCGATCCTGGCCGACATCCCCCGGCTGGCGTCGGTGCTCGACCGACCCGTCGTCGACGGCGCCCTGCACCTGGTCGGGCGGCGCGACGTCCGCTCCAACAACTCCTGGATGCACAACGTCGAGGTGCTGGTGAAGGGCAAGGCCCGCTGCACCCTGCACGTCCACCCCGACGACGCCGTCCGGCTGGGCCTGGCCGACGGGTCCGACGCCACCGTCACCAGCCGGGTCGGGACGCTCACCGCCCCGGTCGAGGTCACCGACGCCATCCGGCCCGGCGTGGTCAGCCTCCCGCACGGCTGGGGCCACGGCGGGCCCGGCGTCCAGCTCGAGGTCGCCGGTCGCCACGCCGGCGTCAACAGCAACATCCTCACCGACGAGACCGTGGTCGACGTGGTGTCGGGCAACGCCGTCCTCAACGGCATCCCCGTCGAGGTCGCCCCCGCCTGAGGTGAGCGGGACGACGATGCGGACGCCAGCCGTCCTCGTGCTCGTCGGTGCCCTGCTCGTCGGCTGCGGTCGCGGGGGCGGGGGCGACGAGGTCGCCGCCGAGGGATCGGGGCCGACGACCTTCCCGGCCCGTCCCCCGATCGACTGCCCCGAGGTCGGGGCCGAGCCACCGGCGCCGCTCGACCCGCGGCTGCGGGCCTACACCGACGACGACCTCGCCGGCCTCGTCTCGCAGCGAGCCGCCTACGACCTCTGCGCCGTGCCCGCCGAGCACCTGTTCGACGATGCCCGCACCGTCGCCCTCTACGAGGAGCACGGCACGGTCATCCTGCCCGAGGAGGACGCCACCTGGCGGTGGCTGGTGCGCCGGTCGGAGGCGGGCCGCGCCGTGGTCGATGCGGTCCGGGGCCGGCCGGGCTACCTGAAGGCCCGGGCCACCCCCGTCGACGGGACGTACACGGTGTGGGCCACGGCCGACGCCATCCCCGGGTTCGAGGCCGAGGTCCGTGCTCGGCCCGACGCCGCGGTGCGCTTCGAGGAGGTGCGCCACGACGAGGCGGCCATGGAGCAGATCGAGGCCGAGGTCCGGTCCCGGCTGACCCCCGAGCAGGACGAGGCGGTGACCGAGGTCGACCTGGAGCCGGACCGCCTCGCCATCGCGGTCGATCGAGGCTCGCCGGTGGCGGACGAGACCGTCGAGGCCCTGGAGGGTGACGCCGGCGCGCCGGCCCGAGACGCCGACGTCGCGGTCGACGTGGTGGTGGAGGATCGGCCGGTGATGCGGAGGTGAACCCCGGCCGCGGGACCTCCTAGGCGCCGGCCTCTGCGCCCGGGCGGACCACGGCGCGGACCACCCGCAGGGCGGCGGTGATCTGCCTCAGCTGCTCGGGCGGCAGGGTGCTGGTGTACCAGCGGTCGATCAGGGCGACGTGGCCGGGCATGATCGACAGCAGCAGCTCGAGGCCGTCGGCGCTGAGGACGGCGAACGAGCCCCGGCCGTCGCTGGGGCAGGCCTGCCGGGCGACCAGGCCCCGGGCCTCGAGCCGATCGACCAGACGGGTGAGGCCGGACGAGGACAGGTTGGCCTGGGTGGCCAGATCGCTCATGCGCAGCCGAGTGCCGTCGCTGCGGCTCAGGCGGAGCAGCACCTCGAACTCCGACATCGACACCCCGGCGTCCGAGATCTGGCTGGCCAGCTGGCCAGCCAGGCCGTTGGTCACCTCGAACAGGAGGCCGGCGGCGGTGAGGCGGGGGTCGTCCAGGGCGGCGCGACGAGGATCGACCGTGGGGGCGGGAGCGGTGGGTGCGAGGTCGGCCATGGTTGAAGGCTCCTGGATGCGGCTAAGGGGGAGTGAGGCACGTCTGCGAGCCGCGCGTGGTTCGTGCACCCCATGGTAGTTGCATGTGCAACGAAAAGGGGTATAGTTGTGCCTGCAAACATCTCGACACCGAGGAGCTCGTCATGAGCGACACGACCACCGTCCCCACCCGTGAGTACAACGGCCTTCAGATCCCCGAGCCGGGGGTCTACGCCGTCGACACCAGCCACTCCGAGCTCAGCTTCTCGGTGCGCCACATGATGGTGTCGAAGGTCCGGGGCCGCTTCGGTGACGTCGAGGGCACCGTCACCATCGCCGAGGACCCGCTGGCGAGCACCGTCGAGGTCACGATCGCGACCGCCTCGATCGACACCGGCACCCCTGACCGCGATGGCCACCTCGCCAGCGCCGACTTCTTCGACGCCGAGACCTTCCCCTCCATCACCTTCCGGTCGACCCGGATCTCCGACGTCAAGGGCGACACCTTCACCCTGACCGGCGACCTGACCGTCAAGGACGTCACCCGCGAGGTGAGCTTCACCGCCACCTACAACGGCGCCGGCAAGAGCCCGTTCGGCCACGTCGTGGCCGGCTTCGAGGGCCAGGTCGAGATCGACCGGGAGGACTTCGGCCTGACCTGGAACCAGGCCCTCGAGACCGGCGGCGTCCTCGTCGGCAAGGTCGCCAAGGTCGACATCGCGGTCGAGCTGGCGGCGGCGAGCTGAGTCCCATGCAGATCCTGGCCGGCTGACGCCGATCGACCGTCCGACCGCCACCGCCTCTCGGCGGTCGGGCGCCCCGAGGGGGCCGGAGCTCCGTCCGGCCCCCTCGTCGCGCCCGTCGTCCCCAGGGCTGTGGATGGATCGGGGGACATCCACCGCGAAGTCCACCGGAATCCACAGCCTGTTCCCCTTCCGTTCCACAAGCAGGGCTTCGTAGGGTGCTGACCTGTCGACGGGGCCGCGGCGCCTCCCGGAACAGAGAGGGTGTGGGTGTTCCCACAGACGGGGACAGCGACCATGGGGGTGTTCGTGAGCACCGCAGCTGCGGGAGATTTCGCGAGCACTCCCTGACCTGGGAGTTCGCGCCGCGGCCTCCGTTGACAGCCCTGTAGTTACACTGATGTAATGAGCAGCCACGCCACATCTTGTGGTCCTCACCCCACAACGAGGGATGAGAGGCACAAGAGGTTGTGGTTCGCAGACGGTGAGGGCAGGGACGCTCTGCGCCGGATGCACCGGGATCGACCCCCAGAGCACGCCCGGCGGATGCCCCCCGCCGACCCCAGAGAATCGTAGGAGACCCTCCATGGCCTTGGCCCCCGAGCAGACCGGCATCGGCATCCGTCGCCACTTCACCCGCGCCGGGGTGCACCCCTACGACGAGGTGTCCTGGGAGACCCGCGACTCGCGCATCACCAACTGGGCCGACGGCACGGTCGCCTTCGAGCAGCTCGGCGTCGAGTTCCCCACGACCTGGTCGATGAACGCCACCAACATCGTCGCCCAGAAGTACTTCCGGGGCACCCTGGGCCTGCCCGAGCGCGAGAGCTCGCTGCGCCAGGTCATCGACCGGGTGGCCGACACCATCACCACCTGGGGCATCGAGGGCGGCTACTTCGCCGACGACGACGAGGCCGAGGCCTACCGGGCCGAGCTCAAGCACCTCCTCGTCACCCAGAAGGCGGCGTTCAACTCGCCGGTCTGGTTCAACATCGGCGTCAAGGGCGTCCCCCAGCAGGCCAGCGCCTGCTTCATCCTCTCGGTCGACGACGCCATGGACTCGATCCTGAACTGGTACCGCGAGGAGGGCGTGATCTTCAAGGGCGGGTCGGGCTCGGGCATCAACCTCTTCCGCATCCGCTCCTCGAAGGAGCACCTCAAGGGCGGCGGCACCGCCTCGGGTCCGGTGAGCTTCATGCGGGGCGCCGATGCCTCGGCCGGCACGATCAAGAGCGGGGGCAAGACCCGCCGCGCCGCCAAGATGGTCATCCTCGACGTGTCGCACCCCGACATCGAGGAGTTCATCTGGTGCAAGCAGCACGAGGAGGTCAAGATGCGCGTCCTCGAGGAGGCGGGCTTCGAGATGGGCCTCGACGGGCGCGACCGGCCCTCGATCCAGTACCAGAACGCCAACAACTCGGTCCGGGTCACCGACGAGTTCATGCAGGCCGTCGTCGACGACGCCGACTGGCACCTCACCGCCGTCACCACCGGCGAGGTCATCCAGACCGTCCGGGCCCGCGACCTCATGCGCCAGATCTCGAAGGCGGCCTGGGAGTGCGCCGATCCGGGCATGCAGTTCGACACCACCATCAACCGCTGGCACACCGCCGCCACCACCGGCCGGATCAACGGGTCCAACCCGTGCAGCGAGTACATGCACATCGACGATTCGGCCTGCAACCTGGCCTCGATCAACCTGCTCGAGTTCCTGGGCGACGACGACACCTTCGACGTCGACGGGTTCAAGCAGGCGTGCGCCGTCATGTTCACCGGCCAGGAGATCCTCGTCGGCCGGGCCGACTACCCGACGCAGGCCATCGGCGACAACAGCCGCAAGTTCCGCCAGCTGGGCCTGGGCTACGCCAACCTCGGCGCCCTGCTCATGGCCACCGGCGCCGCCTACGACTCCGATGCCGGCCGGGCCTGGGCCGGGGCCATCACCGCCCTGATGACCGGTCACGCCTACGAGATCTCGGCCCGCACCGCGGCCCGGATGGGCCCGTTCTCGGGCTTCGCCGAGAACTCCGAGCACATGCTCAAGGTCCTCGACATGCACCGCACGGCGGCGGCCTCCATCGACGAGGAGCTGGTCCCGTCCGAGATCCTCGGCGCCGCCCAGCAGAGCTGGGACGAGGCCTGCGAGCTGGCGGCCCAGTTCGGCGTCCGCAACGCCCAGGCCTCGGTGCTGGCCCCCACCGGCACCATCGGGCTGATGATGGACTGCGACACCACCGGCATCGAGCCCGATCTCGGCTTGGCCAAGACCAAGACGCTCCACGGCGGCGGCACCATGTCGATCGTCAACCAGACGGTCCCCCGGGCGCTGCGCAACCTCGGCTACACGCCGGCGGAGATCGACGCCATCGTCGCCTACATCGACGCCGAGAAGTCGATCGTCGGCGCCCCCGCCCTCAAGGCCGAGCACCTGCCGGTGTTCGCCTGCTCGATGGGCGACAACCCGATCCACTACTCCGGGCACGTGGAGATGATGGCGGCGGTCCAGCCCTTCATCTCCGGCGCCATCTCGAAGACGGTGAACATGCCCACCGAGGTGACGGTCGAGGAGGTCGAGCAGCTCCACATCGACGCCTGGCGGATGGGCGTCAAGGCCATCGCCATCTACCGCGACGGCTGCAAGGTGGCCCAGCCCCTCAACATGACCAAGAAGGACGTGGTCGAGGATGCACCGGCCGCCGAGCCGGTCGAGAAGGTCGTCGAGCGGATCGTCGAGAAGGTCGTCGCCGTCAAG